>Ga0181526_10003891_pt1 | contig 11917 bp, 11 predicted proteins | sample PEATcosm2014_Bin_35_FD_119750 | JGI IMG/M metagenome (GOLD analysis project Ga0181526, IMG submission 119750) | Peatland microbial communities from MTU Mesocosm Facility, Houghton, MI, USA - PEATcosm2014_Bin06_30_metaG | ecosystem: Environmental > Terrestrial > Soil > Wetlands > Peat | place...
GCGGGGGATATCATCCGCCGCCTGCAGGACAATCATTGCGAAGTAACGGTGATCATGACCAGGGAGGCTGCGCAGTTCATTACGCCGCTGACCCTGTCTTCTTTGTCGGGGAAGAATGCGTTTTGTGACATGTTTGACAGGGATTCATGGGGCATGGCCCATATTGACCTTGCCCGCCTGGCGGACACGATCCTTATCGCGCCGGCGACGGCCAATATCATAGGCAAATTAGCCAATGGTTTGGCGGATGACCTATTGACAACATTTGTGATAAGCAGCCGTGCCCCTGTTTTCATCGCGCCGGCAATGAATGATGAAATGTATGCCAATGATATTGTCAGGGAAAATTGCGCCAAGCTTAGAAAGCACGGGTTTAAATTCATAGAGCCTGTGAAAGGCAAATTAGCTTGCGGCACTATCGGCGTCGGCCACCTGGCCGAAGCGGAACAGATCGTAAAAGCAATCTTAAAAGGATAGACGGACCCGTAGCTCAGTTGGTTAGAGCGTTTCCTTGACATGGAAAAGGTCACAAGTTCGAGTCTTGTCGGGTCCACCATTGGAGCGGGCGGTGGAATCTCGGGGCGGGTGGTGGAATTGGTATACACGTAGGACTTAAAATCCTATGACCGTAAGGTTGTGAGGGTTCAAGTCCCTCCCCGCCCATTATATTTGGAGCGCAGATCGGCGTGGTAGCCAAGTGGTAAGGCAGTGGTCTGCAAAACCACTATTCAGCGGTTCGATTCCGCTCCACGCCTCCAGATTTTAAGGACTAATGAAGATGGATTACAGCAGGGACATAGATAAGTTAAGGCATACCGCTTCCCACGTTATGGCCCAGGCGGTCAAGGAATTGTGGCCTGACGTTAAGGTCACGATCGGCCCCGCCATTGACAACGGGTTTTATTACGACTTCGACAAGAAAGAACCATTTACCGACGATGATCTGCGAAAGATCGAGAAAGCGATGTACCGCATCGTCAACAGGAATTTGCCCATGAAGCAATCATCCATGAAGAGGGATGAGGCGATCAAGCTTTTTCGTTCCATGAATGAAGATTACAAGGTTGAGCTTATCGAGGGACTTCCTGATGAGGAAGTATCTATTTTTAAAACAGGGGAAGAATTTTTGGACCTTTGCAAAGGCCCGCACGTCCCATCGACGGGGGCGATCAAGGGGCTTAAACTTTTGTCCGTTGCCGGCGCCTATTGGCGCGGGGATGAAAAAAGGCCCATGCTGCAGCGCATTTACGGCACCGCTTTTTTTACGCAGAAAGAGCTGGATGAATATTTGAAGATGCTTGAAGAGGCGGCAAAGCGCGACCATCGGAAAATCGCCACCCAGCTGGACCTTTTCCATATCTATCAAGACACCGCCGGAGCAGGTCTTGTTTTTTACCATCCTAACGGCGCCATGCTGAGAAAGATCATGGAAGATTATTTACGCGCCCAGCACCTAAAGCGCGGCTACCAGATGGTCATTACGCCCAATATCCTAAAGGGCAAGCTTTGGGACATTTCAGGACATGCCGAGAACTACCGTGAAAACATGTATTATTTCAAGGTGGACGACGAGGATTACGCTGTCAAGCCCATGAATTGCCCGGGGCACATCCTTATTTATAAATCACAGACACGTTCGTACCGCGATCTGCCTGTCCGTTATTTTGAACTAGGGACGGTGTACCGCCAGGAAAAGGCGGGGGTCCTGCACGGGCTTTTACGTGTGCGCGGATTTACCCAGGATGACGCGCACATTTTCCTTCGCCCCCAACAGATCAAAGATGAAGTCATTGACGTCATTGATTTTGTTTTTGACACCATGCATGATTTCGGGTTTCATGACCTGCATATTGAATTGTCAACCCGCCCTGAAAAATTCATGGGCACCATTGCCAATTGGGACAAGGCCACCGAGGCTTTAAAAGACGCGCTGGACACGAAGGGCTTAAAATATGATATCAACGAAGGCGACGGGGCATTTTACGGCCCCAAGATCGACATCAAATTAAAAGATGCCATCGGCCGTCAGTGGCAATGCGGGACCATCCAATGCGATTTCTTTTTACCCGAACGCTTTGAGCTTAATTACGTGGATGAATCGGGCGCTCAAGCAACGCCGGTCATGCTTCACAGGGCCATCTTAGGCAGTTTGGAGAGGTTCATAGGCACCCTGATAGAGCATTACGCGGGGAATTTCCCTCTTTGGCTGGCGCCTAATCAAGTGACGATCATTCCTATCAAAAATGAGCACCAGGCGTTTGCCAACCAGGTCAAGGCAGCATTACAGCAGGCTGACATCAGGGTCGTCGTCGATGACCGTAACGAATCTTTGTCCAAGCGCATCCGGGAAGCTTCGGTCAAAAAGATACCGTATCAGCTCATTATTGGGGACAAGGAAGTCCAATCGTCATCCGTGTCTGCGCGTTTGCAAAACGGGGACGATTTGGGGGCCATGGGCCTGGATGCCCTGCTCGCGCGCCTTAAGCAGCAGATTATTGACAAGAAATAGAATTTAGGGATAATAGAACGCTCTTATATGGCAAGCACCAAGGCACAGGAGGACTAACTATTTTAAAGAACATACGGATCAACAATCAAATTCGTTCTAAGGAAGTAAGGGTGATCGGTCCCAATTCCGAGCAATTAGGCGTGGTGAATATAAGCAGGGCGTTGGAGCTGGCCGATGAATACGGCCTCGATCTGATCGAGGTGGCGCCCACCGCGGCCCCGCCGGTATGCCGGATCATAGATTTCAGCAAATACAAATATGACCAGCAGAAAAAAGAGCGCAAGGTCAAGAAACATCAGCACGTGACGCATTTGAAACAGATCCGGATTAAGCCGCACATCGACGACCATGACCTGGAAACTAAAATGCGCCAGGCCATCGCTTTTTTGAGCAAAAAAGATAAAGTCAAGATCAACATGATGTTCCAGGGCAGGGAGATGAGCTTCCGGGACCAATGGAAAGCAGTTTTGGAAAAAGTGGTCTCTGCGACCGCAGAGTTCGCGACCGTTGAAAAAGCGCCGATGGCTGAAGGGCGCATTGTTTCCATGGTGCTATCGCCTAAATCAGAGAAATAAGGAAGGAACCAAGGTAAAGGTATGGCTAAAAAGGCTAAAAAATTAAAATTAAAAACCAAAAAAGCGGCGTCCAAGCGTTTGCGCATGACCAAAAGCGGTCTGTTGAAAAAGCGCAATGCCGGCCGGCAGCATATTTTGGGCAAAAAAACACGCAAACATAAACGTCAGTTGCGCCACAGCGGATATATATCAGCGACGGACGCCAAGCGTATAAGGAAGGTGTTGCCGTATGGTACGAATTAAAAGCAATGTTTACGCGCATAAACGTAAAAAGCGCGTTTTAAAAGAAGCCAAGGGCCAGTTCGGCGACCGCAGCAAACGGTATAAAGAAGCCATCAAGTCCCTGATAGGTTCCCGTCAATACGCGTATTTTGACCGCAAAAAGAAAAAGAGCGAATACAGAAGTTTGTGGATCATTCGTTTAAATGCAGCATGCCGTGAGTCAGGGATCACGTATAGCCGCTTTATCAATGGATTAAAAGCTGCGCAAATCACCCTGGACCGCAAGGTGCTGGCGGACCTGGCCGTTACTGAGCCGGAAGTTTTTGCCCAAATCCTCGAGCAGGCCAAAGCAGGCAAGCCTGCGGCAGAAGAAAAAACAGCAGTCAAGAAGGCAGTTAGAAAAACAGCTAAGAAGGCTTGAACCGCGGCCGTCGCCTCTGGCGAGGCAGGGAATATTTTCCACCATGTTCTCAAAGATGCCCCGCTGAAAAGGCGGGGCATTTTACTTTAGAGGGATTCGATGAAGTGGAATTTTCAGGACATTCAAAAACAAGCCCAAGACGATGCCCAGGCGATCGGCAACCCGCAGGAATTGGAAGCGTTCCGTCTTAAATATTTAGGGAAGAAAGGCATCGTCGCTGAAATATTTGCTTCCCTGGGGCCGGCCGATCCTGCTGACAAGGCCGCCATTGGCAAAGGGGCCAATGAGCTCAGGGGGTTGGTTGAGAAATTGCACGCTGAAAAATCCGGTTGGGTCAACGCTGCCAAGTCGCTTGAGGAACAGGTGGATATTTCTCTCCCTGGTACCGGCGAGGATTTAGGGCACACCCATATTCTGACCCAAACCATGCAGGAGATCATCGCGGTCCTCGAGGGGATGGGATTTGTAACGATCGAAACTCCGGAAATAGAAACGGAATTCCATAATTTCACGGGCCTTAACATCCCCATTGACCATCCTTCCCGGGACGCCTTTGACACCTTTTATTTAGATGCCGAAGACCCCTCATCCAAAGGCCGTCGGCTTTTGCTGCGCAGCCATACATCTCCCGGACAGGTAAGGATCATGAAGAAGCACAAGCCTCCCATGGCGGTGATCGTGCCGGGCCGCGTGTACCGTCCCGACGCGGTGGATGCCAGCCATTCGTTCATGTTCCATCAGATCGAAGGCCTATTGGTGGATGAAAAGGTCCAGTTTTCCGAACTTAAAGGTTTGTTGACGGAATTTTGCAAGCGATTTTTCGGCCCCAAGGTCAGCATGCGTTTTCGCCCCCATTTTTTTCCGTTTACCGAACCATCGGCGGAAGTGGACATTAACGCGGAAATTTTAGGTATCCAGCGCAAAAAATGGCTTGAGATCTTAGGATGCGGCATGGTCAACCCGAAGGTATTTGAAGCGGTCGGTTACCCTAAAGGAAAATATAAAGGGCTTGCCTTCGGCATGGGCGTTGAGCGCATGGCCATGCTTAAATACGGCATCAATGACATCCGTTTGTTTTACGAAAACGATGTTCGGTTTCTAAAACAATTTTAATTATGAAATTATCTTTAAATTGGCTAAAAGATTATATTGATCCCAAATTATCGACGGATGCGCTGATCGAACGCCTGACCATGGCGGGCCTTGAGGTGGAGGCGGTTGAATCGATTTCCGGGGACACGGTCCTGGAGCTTGAGATCACGCCTAATCGCCCGGATTGTTTGAGCGTTTTAGGTCTGGCCCGAGAAATTGGCGCCATCACGGGGAAGCCGGTCAAATACCCCAAGGTTAAAAAGCATCAAACAGCCACCCTTAAGAATTTGATCCGAATTGAAAATAAAAAGGACTGCAGCCGTTACATCGGCACCCTGATCGAGGATGCGCGCATTAATGATGCTCCCCGAGAAATGAGGGCGAGGTTGGCTTCTTTGGGCATAAATGCCATCAATAATGCGGTGGATATTACTAATTATGTTTTGAAAGAAACAGGCCAGCCCTTGCACACATTTGACTATGACAAATTAGCCGGTGGCAAAATAATAGTGCGGCGAGCCCGTGCCGGAGAAAGCATTGTAACTCTCGATGGTGTTGAGCGAAAACTGGATGCCTCTATTTTAGTGATCGCTGACGAACAAAAACCAGTGGCCATTGCCGGCATAATGGGAGGCAGGGACACCCAGATCACGGCGGGGACTAAAAGAATTTTATTGGAAAGCGCGCATTTTGACATGGGGCTGATACGGCGGGCATCCCGCAGCTTGGGCCTTCGCAGCGACTCTTCTTACCGATTTGAACGCAATGTCAATATTGATGGGGTTTTAACCGGCGCCAATCGCTCGACGGACTTATTACTTCAACTAACAGGGGGGAAATTGGCTGGCCGTGCCCAGGTCTGGGCCAAAACCGCCAAAGCTTCCAGCAGGGTAAAGGTAAAGATCGCAGAGATAGAATCATTGCTGGGGACCAAGGCCGCACCGATCAAAATTAAAACATATTTGGCGAAATTAGGATTTAAACTGACGGCTAAGGCGGGGATCCTGACAGTGACGCCGCCGGAGAATCGCGCGGATATTGCCCAGGACGTGGATGTGATTGAGGAGATCGCCCGGATGATTGGCTTTGACCGCTTGCCGTCCAAATTACCGGTAATCAAAACGGTCAATTTGTCCGTCGATAAAAGGCCGCGTGAGGTCAAGAGCCAAATCCGCAAGGTATTAATAGCGGGCGGCATTGATGAGATCATCACGCACAGCATGATTAACACCAAGGCGCTGGTTAAAAGCAATTTGTCGGATATGCCGGCAGTACGCATTTTTAATCCGCTTAATCAGGATCAGGAGCTGATGCGCCCGGTTATGTTGCCGTCATTCCTTCAGGTAGCGGTGACGAACATTAACCGGGGACAAAAGGACCTGCGCTTGTTTGAGCTTGGCAAAACATATTTTAAGGACGGAGAAAAAGAGACCTTGGGCATTTTATTGAAAGGGGTTCATTTTTTTGATTTAAAAGGCATCTTGGACCGTATTTTTCAGATCATTGGCATCAACGCCGTCTATAAACCTGCTCAAATCTCAGCTTTTGTTCCTTCCTGTGCAGCAGCTATTTTTATTGACGCCAAACAGATCGGCGTTTTGGGCCTGATCGATCGAAAAGTCTTGAAAAATTGGGACATTAAATCACAGGATATTTATTTTGCCGGATTACATTTGGATGAAATTTTAACCAAACCCGGCAAATCTATAAAATACCAGCCCATTTCAGAATTTCCAGCCATTGTGAGGGACGTTTCTTTATCCGTTAAAAAGGAGATCCCATATAAGAAAATTGAAGAGATCTGCCGGCAGAAGGGCGGGGATATTTTGAGATCGGTTCATTTTATTGAACAGTACTTAGGCGACAAGATCCAGCCTGGCAATAAAGGCCTTGTTTTTTCCTGCCACTATCAATCCAACGCCAGGACCCTGCGTGAAGATGAGGTTTCCGCGGTCCATGAAGGCATCCTGCAAGCGCTCACCCACGATCTGGGCGCCATCCGTCGGTAAAAAGTAGGGACAGACACTACTTATTATTAATGGCTGATTACGGAATAAGTAGTGTCTGTCCCTACTTTTTAGTGATATAATAAAGTCAACCCTGCGCTGTTCGACAGGATCTCGGATGTATTGAACCACAAAACAATACAACGGGAGCCGGTAACCTGTTGGCGCGCCTTTGGCGGCCTCACACTGGCACCCACTTGAGAATGATGGTTCTCATTTACACCAGATTCAACGGCAGAGGCGGGGCTTTTTTAAATGTCTACCAACTTATTTTCTCCCGATGAAAAAATAATCCCCGCGGACTCTCCTTTAAGTGCCCGCATGCGCCCCTGTTCCCTGGAAGAATATGTGGGGCAAAAACATATTTTAGGCGAAGGCAAATTGCTCACCCGCGCCATTGAGGCGGACAGGATATCTTCGCTTATCCTCTACGGCCCGCCGGGTGTCGGCAAGACCACCCTGGCGCTGTGCGTCTCACACAAAACCCAGTCCCATTTTGAGAGGATCAATGCGGTGGCTTCCAACGTCGAGGAAATGCGCAAGATCATTGCCGGGGCCCAAAACCGCAGGATCGCCTCTGGCAGAAAAACCATTCTCTTTATTGATGAGATCCATCGTTTCAACAAGGCCCAGCAGGATGTATTGATGCCCGATATCGAAGAGGGCAATATCATTTTGATCGGGGCCACTGTTTTCAATCCTTTTTTTGCCCTGGTCTCCCCGCTATTATCGCGTTCCTTGATCTTTGAACTTGAGCCTTTGTCGCCGGATGACCTGATGCTTTTATTGCGCCGCGCCCTTGCGGACAAAGAGCGCGGATTTGGGGACCTGGATGTTAACATGGAAAAGCAGGCTTTAGAATTCTTATCGACAATCAGCGACGGGGATGGGCGCAAGGCGCTCAATGCCCTGGAGGTGGCGGTTTTGACCACCCCGAAATCCAAAGACGGAAGGATCCATATAACCCGCGCCATCGCCGCTGAATCCATCCAGAAAAAACAAGTGAATTATGACGGGGATGGGGACGCCCATTATGATACGGCGTCGGCTTTCATTAAATCCATGCGCGGTTCTGACGCGGATGCCGCCCTTTACTGGATGGCCAAGATGATATACGCGGGTGAAGACCCGCGCTTTATCGCGCGGCGCATTGTGATCTGCGCGGCAGAAGATGTAGGCAATGCGGACCCTCAAGCGCTGATCCTGGCGAATGCTGCTTTTCAAGCAGCGGAATTTATCGGATTGCCGGAAGCACGGATAATCCTGGCCCAGGCCGCGGTGTATGTCGCGTGCGCCCCTAAATCCAACGCGGTTTATTTGGGAATTGACCGTGCATTGGCGGATGTCAAAGAACAGCGTACCCATGGCGTTCCGGTCCATCTTAAAGACGCTCATTATAAAGGTGCCTCCAAAATAGGGCATGGGGAGGGCTATAAATATGCGCATGATTATCCGCAACATTATGTCCAACAAGAATATATGCCGCATGAGGCGGTGTATTATGAGCCGACGCTGCAGGGGTATGAGGCCAAGATCAAAGAGAGAATGGACAAATTAAAGAAAAAATGATATTATACGTCGCACATGAAGGATAAAGGCTCTTTAAGAACACATTATTTAAAGCTGCTTAAAGAGCAGAACAAAGAGGAGCGCTCGCGTAAAAGCCGTCTGATCGCTGAGCAATTTTGGAAATTGCCGGCCGTTCAAAAGGCGCGCGGCATCCTATTTTATGCATCCATGCCAGGAGAGGTGGATACCCTGGCGATGATTGAAAAGGCGATTTTTTCGGGAAAACGGGTAAGCTTACCCATTGTTGAACAAATTCAAAGGAAATTAATTCCTACACTAATTTCATCTATGGAAGACGTGCACGAGAGTACCTATGGCATTGCCCAACCGCATTTTGATCCTGACAAAGCGCTCGCTTTAAAGGACCTTGAGGTGGTGATCGTTCCGGGCTTGGCATTTGACAAGCAGAACCACCGCCTGGGCCGCGGCAAAGGGTACTATGACCGTTTTTTGAGCACACTTCCAAAGACCGTAACTACTGTTGGTCTTGCCTTTGATTTTCAACTCACCGAAAGCCTTCCTACTGAGGCGCACGATATGCGCCTGCAGCAAATCATCGCAGGATAAATTAATCTAAGAAGGAGTTGCCATGGAAAGCAATACACTCGGCCAGGCATTTATTTATATTTTTGCCGCCATTGTTTGTGTTATTCTCGGGTTTTTTCTAAACCGTATTTTAGGGCGTCACCGCGCGGACCAAGCCAGTAAAGATGCCGGGGGGATCCGGGAATTAGCCCAGCGGGAAGCAGATACAACACGCAAGGAGGCCCAGCTGCAGGCCAAAGACCTGCTGTTGAAGATGCGCCAGGATTTTGAGAAGGAAACCAAAGACCGCCGCGATGAGCTAAGCAGCATGGAAAAACGCGTTTTACAGCGTGAAGAGAATTTGGACAAGCGCGTTGACCTGTTGGAGAAAAAGGAAAAAGACCTGACCTCCCGCCTGGAAGCCTTGCAAAGAGGGGAAGCCAATAATAAGCAAAAAGATGAAGAGTTGACAAAAATCTTGGCCCAGGAAAAAGAACGGCTGTATTCCATCGCCAATCTGTCGGCGGAAGAGGCCAAACAAATTCTATTGCGCCGCCTTGAGGAAGAATTACTGAACGAAAAGGCCTTGCGGCTGCGCCACATGAATGAAGAGATCAAAGAAACAGCTGACAAAAAGGCCAGGGAGATCATCAGCATGGCCATCCAGCGTTGTGCGTCAGACCATACGGCGGAGACAACCGTTTCGGTTGTCCCCCTGCCTTCCGATGAAATGAAAGGCCGGATCATAGGCCGTGAGGGCCGCAATATCCGCACCCTGGAACAAGCTACCGGGGTTGATATCATTATTGACGATACTCCTGAAGCCGTGACAATTTCAGGTTTTGATATGGCGCGCCGCGAGATCGCGCGCATGGCCTTGGAGCAGCTTATTGTCGACGGCCGCATCCATCCCGGCCGCATCGAGGAAGTGGTGGAAAAGGCCAAAATTGAACTTGAAAAGAAGATCAAGGAAGACGGGGAGCGCGCGACCATTGAACTGGGCATCCACGGCATGCATCCGGAACTGATCAAATTAGTGGGGCGTTTGCGCTACCGGACATCTTTCGGTCAAAACGGGTTAAACCACTCGATCGAAGTGGCCAAGCTCATGGGCATCATGGCCTACCAGATGGGCGTTGATGTCAAGATCGCCAAGCGTTCCGGGCTATTGCATGACATCGGCAAGGTGGTTTCTTCCGACGTGGAAGAAGGCACGCACGCCATCATCGGGGCGCGCCTTTCGCGCAAATACGGCGAATCCGAAGAAGTGGCTTACGCGGTGGAAAGCCACCACGGTGAAGTGGAAATGAATACCGTCTATGGGATCTTGGTTTCCGCGGCAGACGCCATCAGTGCGGCACGCCCGGGGGCCCGCGCGGAAAGCATGGAAACATATATTAAACGCCTGGAGAATTTGGAGAAAATCTCGAATTCGTTCAAGGGCGTTGAAAAGTCCTATGCCTTGCAGGCCGGCCGCGAGATCAGGGTGGTGGTCATGCCCGAGAAGGTCAACGATGATGAAGCCGCGGTCATGGCGCGCGATATACGCAAGAAAATCGAAGAAGAGATGGAATATCCGGGGCACATCAAGGTCATGGTGGTGCGCGAGATCAGAGCCATCGAGTATGCGAAATAGATAGATTAGAAAGAGACGATGAACATATTATGCATCGGTGACATTGTCGGCCGCCCCGGAAGGGAAGCGGTGGCCCAGGCGCTGCCGAAGATAAAAAAAGAGCACGGCATTGATTTCGTGGTCGCTAATGCTGAAAATGCCTCCGGAGGTGCGGGCCTTATCCCCAAAAACGCGGATGAAATTTTAAGCTATGGCGTGGATGTGATGACCATGGGGGACCATGTCTGGGACAAGCCGGAAATATTTCCTTACCTGCAGGAGCGCCAGCAACAAATTATCCGCCCGGCCAATTTCCCCGAAGGTAATCCGGGGGCTGGCTGGACGGTCGCAAAGACTTCCAAGGGCATAAAGGTGGGTGTAATAAATCTTTTGGGGCGCACCTTTATGCGGTATAATGTCCTTTGTCCTTTTTTGACGCTTGACGCCATTGTCGCCAAGATCAAGGAGCAGGCGTCAGTGATCATCGTGGACATGCACGCGGAGACAACCAGCGAAAAAATGGCCATGGGCCATTATTCCGACGGGAAGGTTTCGCTGGTGTTCGGCACGCATACGCATATACAGACAGCCGATGAAAAGATCTTGCCTCAAGGGACAGCGTATATCACGGACCTGGGCATGAGCGGGCCTTATGATTCAGTGATAGGCCAGGACAAACAGAAGATCATCACCCGGTTTTTGACCAGCATGCCCCATAAATTTGAAGTGGCCCGAGCAACGGGGACGGTCCACGGCGTGATCGTCAGGGTGGACCCTAAAACCGGCAAGTCAGAGGGAATTACACGACTGCAAATGGCCCACGCCTAAGGGCGGGGCAGGGAGGGTGATATGGCATGGGAAGGTATGGATCGCAGGAAGTTTCCCAGGGTGATGTATCCGTGCATGGTCAAGGTTATTTCTTCCGATGGGACACATCTGCAGTTCTTGACGCATACGGAAAATATCGGGTTGGGCGGCCTGTGCGTTACCCTCAAAAATGAGATCAAGCTTTTTACCGCCGTGGAGATGGAAATAGACCTTTTAGACATCGGCGAGCACATTACAGCCAAAGGCAAGGTGGTTTGGAATGTGCACCGTAAACCCGTTGAAAAGATCAAGCCCATGTTTTATGATATCGGGGTTGAATTTACAGAAATTCCCAAACGTGACCATGACCGTCTGCGAGAAACCCTTCAACTGTTGGTTGACAAAGGAACCCCGCTTTCAAAGCCTTATCTTTAGGAGATGATTGATGATTCGTGTCCGCTTTGCCCCATCTCCCACGGGGTTTTTGCATATTGGGGGTGCCCGCACCGCTCTTTTTAACTGGATGTACGCCAAAGCCCAGGGCGGGCAATTCGTCCTGCGCATTGAAGACACCGA
>Ga0181526_10003893_pt1 | contig 11913 bp, 9 predicted proteins | sample PEATcosm2014_Bin_35_FD_119750 | JGI IMG/M metagenome (GOLD analysis project Ga0181526, IMG submission 119750) | Peatland microbial communities from MTU Mesocosm Facility, Houghton, MI, USA - PEATcosm2014_Bin06_30_metaG | ecosystem: Environmental > Terrestrial > Soil > Wetlands > Peat | place...
AAATTTCCCTTTTTCTCTTAGCCGGGGCGGATTGCCGGGCGGATCTGTAGACGCGGTCGCCGACCGCGTTCTGGCGACTTCGAGGATGCCGCAAGACGAGGCGCTCGACGAGCGCGTCTACAAGGCGCCGGCGCCCGCGGATTTGGGAACGCTCGGCGCGGAGTTGGAAAAGCTTGGCGGGTCGGAAGCCCGGCAAAGGGGAAGCCATGTTTCCTCGAGCGGCTCGCCCCGCTCACGCCGCCGCGACCAATTCGCCCGCCAGCGCCTTGGCGATCAGCGCGCGCGTCTCCTCGATCCCGTAGAGCGCGATGAACGAGCCGAGGCGCGGGCCGCGCGCCTCGCCGAGCAGCACCGCGTAGATCATGTTGAAGAACTCGTTGGAGACGCCGGGGCGCTCCGGCGTCGCGCCCTTGGCGCCGAAATCCTGATAGCGCGGGATCGGCCGCGCGACGTCGTAGAGCGCGTGCTGGATTTCCTCGGCGCTGGCGCGCGCCGGCAGCGCCGCGAGCTTGGCCGAAACGGCGGCGAGCGCGGCGCGCTCGACTTCGTCGCCTAAGCGGTAGCGCTTCTTCGGCGCGACAAAATCGCGGAAATAGGCCACCGCGTAATGGACCAGCCGGTCGAGCCTGGGATAGTCCCGCGGCGTCGCCGCGGGCGCGTAGCGGCGCAAGAAACCCCACAGCACCGCCGGGTTGTCGCTGTTGGCGACGGCGGCGAGGTTGAGCAGCATGGCGAAGGATGGCGAGGTCTGCGCCTCGGCGCCATGCGCGAGCCTCTCGGGCGCCGGCGGCGCGCCGGAATGGACGTGCCAGACGGGATTGCCGAGCCGCTCTTTCCAATCCTGACTTGGATAGGCGTCGAGAAAGCCGAGGTAGTCGTCGACGGTGCGCGGGATCACGTCGAAAGTGAGCCTTTTGGCCGCCGTCGGCTTCTGGAACATGAACAGCGACAGGCTCTCCGGGCTGGCGTAGGTCAGCCATTGGTCGACGGTCAGGCCGTTGCCCCGCGACTTGGAGATTTTCTGCCCCTTCTCGTCGAGGAACAGTTCGTAGGTGAAGCCGGCGGGCGGCTCGGCGCCGAGCGCGCGCACGATTTTCGACGAGAGCTTGACCGATTCGATCAGGTCCTTGCCGGCCATTTCGTAGTCGACGCCGAGCGCGTACCAGCGCATCGCCCAATCCGGCTTCCATTGCAGCTTGCAATGGCCGCCGGTGACCGGCGTCTCGAATTCCTCCTGCGTATCGGGATCGCGCCAGCGAATCGTCCCGGCTTCCACGTCGAAGCCGTCGAGGGGGACCTGCATGACGACGCGGGTCCGCGGGTGGATCGGCAGGAACGGCGAATAGGTCGCCGCGCGCTCCTCGCGCAGGCTCGGCAGCATGATCGCCTGCACCGCCTCGAAGCGCCTGAGCATGTGCAGCAGCGCGGCGTCGAAGCGCCCGGACTTGTAGTATTCGCTCGAGGAGGCGAATTCGTAGTCGAAGCCGAAGCGGTCGAGGAAGCGGCGCAGCCGCGCGTTGTTGTGCGCGGCGAAGCTGTCGTATTGGCCGAAGGGATCGGGCACCTCGCTCAGCGGCTTGCCCAGATGCTTTTCGACCATGGCGCGGTTGGGTATGTTGTCGGGCGTCTTGCGCAGGCCGTCCATGTCGTCGGAAAAGACGATGAGGCCGGTGTCGATCGCGTCGCCGGCGAGCGCGCGAAAGGCGTGGCGCACCATGGTGGTGCGCGCCACCTCGCCGAACGTGCCGATGTGCGGCAGGCCGGAGGGGCCGTAGCCGGTTTCGAACAGCGCGCGGCGCTGCCCGGTGCGCCGGACGCGGGCGATCAGCTTGCGCGCTTCCTCGAAAGGCCACGCCTTCGAGACCTCGGCGGCCTCGCCGACCGCTGCTGGCGACATCGATTCTTCCCTTGCCCGATTTCGGCGCGAAGCGGCCGCGTGAGCGGCGCACGGCCGCGCACAGTAGGAATGCGGGAGGCCAAGTCAACCGGCGGTCCCGGCCGATCGCGATTTCACGGAATCGCCGCGCCCGCGCCTTCAGGCCCCGGGCCTCAACAGCGTGCGGGCGAGGGCGTCGCGCCAGCCGGCGAGCCGCGCCGCGCGCAGCCCCTCGGGCATGCTCGGCAGAAACGCGCGATCGAGGCGCCAGGCCTCGCCGAATCGTTCCGGCCCGGCGAACACGCCCGCCCGCCATCCCGCGAGAAAGGCGGCGCCGAGCGCCGTCGTCTCCAGATTGTCGGGCCGTTCGACCGGCGCCTCCAGCATGTCGGCGAGGAACTGCATCGTCCAGTCGCTGGCGGCCATGCCGCCGTCGACGCGCACGGCATGCCGGATCGGCGCCGCGCCGTCGACGAGGCCGCAATCGGCGCGCATCGCCGACATCAGGTCGCGCGACTGGTAGCCGACGCTCTCCAGCGCCGCGCGCGCCAGCTCCTTGCGCGTCGCGCCGCGGGTCAGGCCGAGGATCGCGCCGCGCGCCTCGCTGCTCCAGTAGGGCGCGCCCAGTCCCGCGAAGGCGGGAACGAGATAGACCTGCTGCTCGGGATCGGACTCGGCGGCCAATCGGCTCGCCTCGGCCGAAGTTTCGAGGAGCCCCAAGCCGTCGCGCAGCCATTGCACCGCGGCGCCGGCGGCGAAAATCGAGCCCTCCAGCGCGTAATGGCGCGCGCCGTCGAACTGATAGGCGATCGTGGTCAAGAGCCCGTTGCTTGAGCGCACCATTGCCTGTCCGGCGTTGAGCAGGACGAAGCCGCCGGTGCCGTAGGTGGCCTTCATCATTCCCGGACGCAGGCAGGTCTGCCCGATCAGCGCGGCCTGCTGATCGCCCGCCATCGCGCGGATCGGGACGCCCGCGCCCGGATAGCCCGCGCCGATCGAGCCGAACTCGCCGGCCGTGTCGCGCACCTCGGGCAGCATCGCGGCGGGAATGTCGAACAGCGCCAGCAGCTCCTCGTCCCACGCGCCGGTCTCGATATCGAGCAGCAGGGTGCGCGAGGCGTTGGTCGCGTCGGTGGCGTGGACGGCGCCGTCGGTGAGGCGCCACAGCAGGAAGGAATCGACGGTGCCGAACGCCAGCTCGCCGTCGCGCGCGCGCGCCCGCGCGCCGGGGACGTGGTCGAGAATCCAGGCGATTTTCGTCGCCGAGAAATAGGGATCGAGCAACAGGCCGGTGCGCGCGCGGATCATCGGCTCATGGCCTTCGGCCTTCAGCCGCGCGCAATGGCCGGCGGTGCGCCGGTCCTGCCAGACGATCGCGTTATGGATCGGCGCGCCGTCGGCGCGGCTCCACACCAGCGTGGTCTCGCGCTGGTTGGTCAGGCCGAAAGCCGCGACATTGCGCTGGCCGAGCGCGCCCGATGCGAGAACCGCGCGCATCGTCTCGCGCGTGGTCTCCCACAAGTCGGCGGGATCGTGCTCGACCCAGCCGGGATGGGGATAGATCTGGCGAAACTCCCTCTGCGCCGAAGCCAGCGGCGCCGCCCGCTCGTCGAACAGGATCGCGCGGGTCGAAGTCGTCCCCTGGTCGACGACGAGAAGAGCGGGCTTCACGGCTTTCGTCTCCGAGGAACCGCGCGAGCCTTGAAAGCTCAGCCGCCGCAGCGGCCGCGGCCGGCGGGGCGAGGCCGGTCGAGACGCCGCCTCGCCCGACGCGGGGTCAGGCGGCTTCCTCGATCGGCGGGTCTTCGCCCTCGGCGGTCTCGGGCTTCGCCCCGCGGCGCTGCGCCTTTTTCAACTGGCCCTCGATCACCTTCAAGGCGTCGATCTCGCTCAGTTTCTGCACCGCGGCGATTTCCCTGATCATCCGGTCCAACGCCGCTTCGTAGAGCTGGCGCTCCGAGTAGGACTGCTCGGGTTGGGCCTCGGAGCGATAGAGATCGCGCACCACTTCGGCGATGGCGTTGATGTCTCCCGAATTGATCTTGGCCTCGTATTCCTGGGCGCGCCGAGACCACATCGTGCGCTTGATCCGCGCGCGGCCGGTCAAGATTTCGAGCGACCGCCTGGCCACCTCCGGGTCGGAGAGCTTTCGCATGCCGACGCCGGTCACCTTCGCCGTCGGGACGCGAAGGGTCATCTTGTCCTTGGCGAAGTTGATGACGAAGAGTTCGAGCCGAAACCCGGCCACTTCCTGATCCTCGACCGCCACGATCTGCCCGACGCCGTGGGCGGGATAGACGACGAATTCATTGAGCTTGAAGCCTTGGCGATAGCTCGACGGCTTCGCCGCCTTCGGCGCGCCGCCTTCCTCGTCGCGCTCGGCGGCGGCCTCCGGCGTCCCAGGTTTCAGCGGCTTCGCCACGACCGGCGCCCGCTTCGCCAGAGGCGGAGCGGCCGTTTTGGGCGCCACGGGCGCCGCCGTCGGCGCTGCCGCCACGACAGGGGTTTCGCGCGCGGCCTTGGCCTCGATCGCCTCGGCGGGCTTCCGATCGAGCGCCTTCGACGATTCCGCGGCTTGGTTCTGGCCGACTTGCAACTTCAAATCCACCGCTTTTCCCGGCTTGGCCGCGGGCCGCGCGCGCGCCGGCGCGGGCGCTCTGCGCGTCTTCGCCGTCGCCCTCGCGCGCTTCGACGTCCTGGCGGACTTGGCCGCGGCGCGGGAGGGCCGCGCCCTTTCGCTCTTGCCCGACTTCGCCTTCGCGGACCGCGCGGCCTTGCTCTTGGCCGCCGACCGGGACGGCCGCGACGCGGCGGAACCGGCGACGGTCTTGCGCTTGCGGGACGAAGCCGAAGCGGCGGACGCCTTGCCCTTCTTCGCAACGGTCCTGGACGATTTCTTGCTCGCCTTCTTTCGCGCCGCCATGGCCCAAACTCTCCAAACACAAAATCGCGCTCCGAGCGTAAACCCAACGCCGGCGCGCAATCGCTCGCTTGTCAACGCTGTTTGCCCTCCAGCTCGGCGCTGCGAGGCAAAAGACAATCGCGTAACGGGCCGATCGGCCCTATTAATAAACTCTTTATCACAAATTTCCGGAAGAATCAAAGACGACAGGGCTTTAGCGTTAACCCGCGGCCCGCTGCCCAATTTCCAGGCGAATCGCCGCCCCGGCGCGGGCTCAATCGCCTTCGCCGGGCTTCGGCGAAAAGAACTCGTTGAATTTTCCCGAGCGGGCGTCGAAGTCGTGCGCGTCGGCCGGCGGCTCTTTCTTGGTGGTGATGTTCGGCCAAATCCTGGAAAATTCAGAGTTGACGCGAAGCCAGGATTCCAGATTCGGCTCCGTGTCGGGCTTGATCGCCTCGACCGGGCATTCCGGCTCGCAAACGCCGCAATCGATGCACTCGTCGGGATGGATGACGAGCATGTTTTCGCCTTCATAGAAGCAATCGACGGGACAAACCTCGACGCAATCCATGTATTTGCATTTGATGCAGCTTTCGACCACCACATACGTCATAGAACTGTCCCTTGCCCGATCGAGCGCCGGCGCCGCCGAGCGCGCCGCGGTCCGCGCCGGCGAAAGAGCCCACGCGCCGACATTCTCCAATGGTAATAACATTCGCGGGCCGAGGCGAGCAATGGCCGCGGCGCGAGCGCCTCGGGTCGCTGCGCGCGCTCCCCGTCGCTCGTCTTGCCGATTCTCCGGCGCGGCGGTTTTCGCGAGGCTGAAAATCGCCTATTTCGTCGTGTCGCGCGGCTTCAGCAACGGCTTGAGATCGAGCAGTTTCGCGAACGGCGAATCGAGATTCACGCTCGGCTTTCGCGGTTCGGGCGGCGGCGGGCGCTCCCGCGCCTTCTCCGCGCGCGCCGGATCGGCGGCTCGCGCGTCGTCGGCTCCGCCGCCCTTGGGCGCGTCGCGCCGCCAGTGGGGTCGGCGCGGCTCGCGCCCCGGCGCGGCCGCGGGCGCCTGCGCGCCGCCCGGCGGATCGGGATCGGCGCGCGCGCCCTCGGCCGGCGCCGGGCGCGGCCCTGCCGGGCGCCGCCGCTCTCGCCGAGACTTTCGCGCGGCGTCGTGCGGCGCGGCGCGTTGCTCGGCGGGGGCCGCGGCCTCGGGCCGGCGCGGCGGTCGGCCGTGGTCCCTTCCCGTATGGCGCGCGCGCCGCGGGGCCGGCCGCCAAATCTCGATCAGCTCGTCCTCGCCGGGCTTTTCCTCCCCGGCCGGCGAGGCCGCCTCTTCGGGCGGGCTTTCCGGCGCCGGGGCGGGCGGCGGCGCGGCCGCGCCGTCGCCGGCGTCCCCGCAGGGCGCGCTTTCAACGGGCGCCGCGTCGCCGGCCGACGTCGCCGCCGCCGCGTCGCTCGCCGCCTGCGGCCGGCCGCCTTCCCCGTCTTGCGCGGGCGTCGGCGCGGCGGCGGCCGCCTCGGCGGCGGCCTGGCGCGCCGCGGCGACAAACTCCGACTTTTTCACCTTGTGGCCGGCAAAACCGAGCGAGCTCAGAATCGAGGCGAAAGATTCACCCGAACAGCCGGTCAACGACGTCATCTGGGTGGTGACGACGAAGCCGTCGCCGACGCCCTCCGTCGACGCGCGCGTCCCCGAGCGCGTCGGACGCGGCAGGGCGACGCGGATCAAATCCATCAATCGCTCGACGATATCGACGCGAACGGCGCGATCGCCGCAAAGGCGGAAACCCGCGACGCGGTAGATTTCCCCCGACGCCGAAGGCTCCACCGCGAACGACGTTCTTCCCGACGAGGCCAAATGCAACAGCCGCTCGGCGACCGCCTCTTGGTCCGCGTCGCCGCGAAGCAGCGCCCAGAGCTGCGTGCACAGGGTCCGCGACGCGGGCTTGAGGAGGGCGGGAACATAGATGTAGAAGGCGCCGAAGCGCACCCCCATCTTCCGCAGCGCGCCGCGGGCGTCCTGATCGAGCCCCTTCACCTGCGCCCTGACGCGTTCGCGCTCCAGGACCCCGAGCGATTGCGCGAGCTTGAGAGCGAGATCGCGCACCCCCTCGGGAACGGTTTCCGGCTCGGCCAGCGCGATGAGCGGGCCGAGCGCCTTGCGGACATGGGCTTCGAGCCAGAGCGCGACGCGCCGTCGCACCGCTTCGCCGCCCTCCGCCGACAGCGCCTCGTCCGCGAGGATGACGGCGCGGGGTCTTAGCGCCTCTTCGCCGGCCACCAGCTTGGCGATGGGGTCGCCGAGCCAGCGAATCGTGCCGTCGGCGCCGAGCGCGAGCGCTTCGTCGACCGCCTCGGCGAGGCGCGTCGCGCGCGCGGCGAACTCCTTGGCCAGCTCGAGCTTCAGCGTTTCGTCGTCGAGCCGATTGGCCTCCGGCGCCGCGTCGGCGGCGGGCAGGACCTGAAAGCCGCGAAGGGTCGCCAGATCCAAGGCCGGCGCGGACGGGGCGCCGGCGGGCGCCTCGCCGTCCTGCGTCGCTTCGGGCTCCGCCATCGCGCTTCCTTCGAATCGCCGTCGTCGAACGCCGGCCCGCGGTCCGTGCGGGCGCCGCGGGCGACCGAGCGCCCGACACGGCGAGGTTCTTTACCTGACCGCTCGAGCGCTGCCAATGGCGGGATGGCGCGGCGCGCGGCCGGCGCCGAACGGCGCCGCCGCCGTCCCGCCGCGGCGAAATGCCGGATTGATCGGCGAAAGCCCACGCCTACGCGAAAGACAAAATTCGGGATAAAGGCGTCACTCTGCGATTCGAGGCCGTTCTTCCCCTTTGGTGATTCGAAGTCGAGGCATGTACCGAAACTTCATTTCCGTCGGCGGATTCACCGCGCTGTCGCGGCTGACCGGGTTCGCGCGCGATCTCATGATCGCGGCGATCCTCGGCGCCGGCCCGCTGGCCGACGCCTTTTTTGTCGCGCTTCGCCTGCCCAACCAATTTCGCGCCATCTTCGGCGAGGGCGCGTTCAGTTCGGCCTATGTGCCGACCTATTCGCGGGTGCTGATCGCCGGCGGAGAGGCGCGCGCGAAGACCTTTTCGAGCCGGATTTTCACGCTGCTGCTGATCTCGCAAGTGGCGCTGCTGGCCTTGGCCTATCTGTTCACGACGCAACTCGTCGAGCTGATCGCGCCGGGCTTCGAAAAGGACCCGCAGAAATTCGCCTTCGCGGTCGGCATGACGCGCATCACTTTTCCCTATCTGGCGTTCATCACGCTCGCGACCCTGCACACGGGAACCCTCAACGCGCACGGGTTCTTCAGCGTCGGCGCCTTCGCCCCGGTCGCGCTCAATCTCTTCGTCATGGGATTTCTCGCGCTCGCGTTCCTCTTTCCCGACGCCGGCGTCGCCGCGAGCTGGGGCGTCGTCGCCTCGGGCCTCGCCCAGCTCGTCCTGTTGATGGCCGAGGCGCATCGACGCGGCGTGCTCGAGCGCCTGGCCGTCCCGAGGTTCGACCGCGACGTCCGGCAGTTCTTCGCCGCCCTCGGTCCGGCGGTCATCGGCTCGGCGGGCCAGCAGATCGCCATCCTCGCCGACACCATCCTCGCCTCGCTGCTGCCGACCGGCGCGGTTTCCTCGATCTATTACGCCGAGCGGCTCTACCAATTGCCCCTCGGCGTCATCGGCGTGGCGGCCGGAACCGTGCTGCTGCCGGAGATGAGCCGCCGGCTCGCGGCCGGCGACGCCGAGGGGGCGGCGGCTTCGCAGAACCGATCGATCGCGCTCACCCTCGCGCTTTCCGCGCCCTTTCTCGTCGCGTTCCTGATCCTGCCCGAGGAGGTCGTGCGCGGCGCGTTCATGCGCGAACGGTTCGACGCCGAAGCCGCGCTGAGGTCGGCCGCGGTGCTGCAGGCCTACGGCCTCGGCCTGATCCCGATGGTGCTCATTCGCTCCGCCGTCGCGGGCTTCCAGTCGCGCGGCGACACGACCACGCCGATGCTGTGCTTCTTCGCCGGGCTCGCGGTCAACCTGGCGCTGAAAATCGGCCTCTACCGCGCCTATGGCGCCGTCGGCCTCGCCACGGCGACGGCGGTCGGCGCCTGGATCAATTTCGCCCTCCTCGTTCTCCTCGGCCTGCGCAGGGGCTGGCTGCGGCCCGACGCGAAGCTGATCGAAAACGTCGCGATCGCGACGCTCTGCGCCGGCGCCGCCGCGATCGCGGCGCCTTACTTGTTCGCCGCGGTCGATTGGTTCGTCGGCCGCTTCCATTTCATGACCAACGAGCTCGACATCGCGCTGACCGGGATGACCGCGATCGTCGCATACGTGTTGATCTATATGGCGGCGTCGCGGATCTTCGGACGATCCTTGCGGCGACAATTGTCGTGAAATCGGCGCGGCGCTCCCGCCGACCGAAGGCCGCGCCCGCGCTTGTATCGCCGGACCGGCGCCTCATGATAGGTCGTCGGCCGCTCGCGCCTTCGTTCGCCGCGCCGAGCGACGGCGAGAGATCGTTTCGCCCCGAGGAGAAGTCATGTCGCGCCGCTCGATCGTGATCGTCGGAGCCGGGCACGCGGGGGTGCAGGCCGCCGCGAGCCTGCGCGAGGAGGGCGCCGCCGACGCGATCGTGCTGCTTTCGGGCGAAGCGGAACTGCCCTACCAGCGCCCGCCGCTGTCGAAGGCGTTTCTCAAGGGCGCCATGGATCTCGCCGGCCTGCCGCTGCGCGCCGAGGCGTTCTATCGCGACCGCGACATCGATCTGCGTCTCGGCGAGCAGGCCTTGCGCATCGATTTGGGCGCGAAGCGCGTCGAGCTTTCCTCGGGAGGGGCGGCGCCGTTCGATCATCTGATCCTGGCGACCGGCGCCCGGCCGAGGCGGCTCGACATCCCCGGCGTCGATCTCGGCGGCGTCCTCGGCTTGCGCAACATCGTCGACGCCCAGGCCATTCGCCAACGGCTGGGGCCGGGTCGCCGCGTCGTCGTCATCGGCGCCGGCTTCATCGGCCTGGAAATCGCCGCCACCGCGCTGGCGCTCGGCGGCGAAGTGACGATCGTCGAGATCGCCGAGCGCCCGCTGGGGCGCGCCGTTTCGCCGCTGATGTCCTCGTTCTTTCGCGACGCCCACCAGGCGTTCGGCGCAAAATTCCGCTTCGGCGTCGGTGTCGCCGCGATCGAGGGATCGTCGGGCGAAGCCGAACAGGTCGTGCTATCGAACGGCGAGCGCCTTGGCGCCGACCTCGTCATCGTCGGCGTCGGCGTCTTCGCCGAAGACCGGCTGGCGCGCGAGGCCGGCCTGGCCTGCGCCAACGGCGTCGTCGTCGACGAATGGCTCACGACTTCCGACCCCGCCGTTTCCGCGATCGGCGACTGCGTGCAATTCCCGCATCCCTCGTTCGCCCTGCCGTTGCGTCTCGAATCGGTCCAGAACGCCACCGACCAGGCGCGATCGGTCGCGCGGCGATTGACCGGCAAGGCCGAGCCCTACGCCGCGACGCCGTGGTTCTGGAGCGACCAGGGCGACCTCAAGCTGCAGATCGCCGGCCTGCCGCACGGGGTGGATCGCTGGGTGCTGCGCGGCGATCCGAAATCGCGCGCCTTCGCCGCGTTCGGCTTTCGTGGGCCGGCGCTGGCGGTGGTCGAGACGGTCAACCGCGGCGGCGAGCACATGGCGGCGCGCCGCATCATCGCCGGCGCCCTGCCGCTGACCCCGGAGCAGGCCGGCGATCCGCAATTCGATCTGCGCAAGCTGGCGCTGTCGTGGAAACCTTGAGGCGCCTTTTCCTCTTGCCGGACGTCGAGGCCCGCGAGCTCGTCCCCGCCGCCGCCAAACTTCTGCAAATTCCGCCCCTTTTTCCCCAAGGATTTCCCCTTATTGTGGCTTGGCTGCTTAAAGCAACCCTGCTGCAACATGACACTTTAGGAAAAGCTGGCAGTATGATCAAAGCCCATGCTGTACCCGTGCCGTCCGACAGCGTGCTGGCGCCTCTTTATGTGGGCGCGGACCTGCTGGATGCGTTCGCGATCAACCTGCCGGCAGGGGCGGACGACGATCTCGAAGTGCTGGCGCGCGCTGGCTTCGAGCGGCCGGCGGGGTGGATTCGCGCGCTGACGCGGGTGCGCGATGCGGTGATGGCGACCGTCGGCGTCAAGTCGTCTCGCGCGATCGGCGCCGCCGCGGCGGCGCGGGGGCCGGTGATCGGCTACTTTCCGCTGCTGTCGAAGAGTGCGGGGGAGTTGGTGGTGGGCGAGGACGACCGGCATCTCGACTTCCGAGTCGCGATCCTGCTGCGCACGGGCGCGGCGGCCCGCCGGAAGCTAGTCGTGGTGACGGTGGTGCATTGCCATAACCGGCTGGGGCGAACGTACTTGGCGGTGATCGCGCCGTTCCACCGCGCGATCGCGCGGGCGATTTTGGAACAGGCGGCAAGGGCGATGGAGGGCTAGATCGCCGGATCGACACTTGTGACCCTTTGCGCCGTCAGCACGCCGCGCGCCATTCGCCCGGGGAACTTCGGATGGGTTTGCCAAGCCGTGGTTATCGACAGAGTGTCGCCGGCAACATTGAAGAATCGAATTTGCTCAGAGCCGACCCAAGCCGGATGCCACGCCGCGTCTACCTTTATGACGAGCCTGACCTCATCCTCGATACGGCACGAGCCAGAGTAGGCCATCATCGTTTCGAAGAGCGCTGCGGCGTCTTTGTCGGGGCGCTCTCTGGATGTGAGGATCGACATCATCCGGTCATCGGTGATTACCATGTGGCCGAGGGGGTCGATGCCGTAAGGGTCCACGCACTCGCCGGTATCTTCCAATTCGACGTGAAAAGACGCGATCTTCCACCATCCCAGCAATGCGCCGCGCACCAATGCCGAAGCCGACATGACATATCTCCTCGGTCGCACCGGACGTTATCCGGTATCCGTGGGGTCGAGGTTGCACAGCGGGGCGTCAGTTCTCAGGGTAATGAAGCCACTTCGCTCGCTACGTCTTAAAAATCCGAGAGTTTCCGGCTAAAAACGCTTCGTCATGATGCTTGAATTTTGCACAGCGAGCGAGAGTCCGGTTCCCGATCGGACCTCAACGGGCGCCATCGACCGTTCTCGGACATGTGAGCGCCGTTTCCTTGCGGCCGCTTCACCTCCAATGAG
>Ga0181526_10003894_pt1 | contig 11912 bp, 13 predicted proteins | sample PEATcosm2014_Bin_35_FD_119750 | JGI IMG/M metagenome (GOLD analysis project Ga0181526, IMG submission 119750) | Peatland microbial communities from MTU Mesocosm Facility, Houghton, MI, USA - PEATcosm2014_Bin06_30_metaG | ecosystem: Environmental > Terrestrial > Soil > Wetlands > Peat | place...
ACGCCGATGCCCTCGTGACCCAAGATGCGGCCGGGCGCGCAAGTCGGCACGTCTCCTTTGAGAATATGCAGATCGGTACCGCAGATCGTCGTCTTGACGATTTTGATGATGGCATCCGTCGGCGCAGCGATTTGCGGCATCGGACGATCTTCCAGAGTCTTTTTTCCTGGTCCGAGATAGACGAGAGCCTTCATAGCTGTTCTCCTTGGTTTCGGAATCTTGCTTTCGTCTGATACATTCCCGGCCGGCTACTCAAACCATAATTACTGCTCTCAATGAATCGCCTCCAGCACGAGCGCGATCCCTTGACTTCCTCCGATGCATAGTGTCACGACGCCGCGCTCAATGCCGTCGCGCTTCATCGAATAAAGGAGGCGAGTGGTCAGCACGGCGCCGGTCGCACCGATCGGATGACCGTGCGCGATGGCGCCGCCCTCGACGTTCACGATATCCTCGGCTAGACCCAGCTCTCGCGTCACCGCAATGGCGATCGCGGCGAAGGCTTCATTGATTTCGATACGTTCGATGTCGCCGATCTTCCAGCCTGCGCGCTCGAGCGCTTGGCGAACCGCTGGTATCGGACCAAGCCCGAACATGCCCGGTTCCACGGCGCTGATGCCGTAGGACACGAGCCGCGCCATCGGCTCAAGCTGGTGCTGCTCGGCCCAACCGCGCTCCGCCACAATCATGGCCGCCGCGCCGCTGTTCAGCCCCGGCGCATTGCCGGCCGTTATCGTCCCATCCTTGCGGAAGGCCGGATGAAGCTTGGCGAGGCTCTCCATCGTGGTGTCCGGCCGGTTATGCTCATCCTTATCGAAAACCTTCGGCCCTTTCCGGCTTTTCAGTTCGACCGGTGTGATCTCGTTCTTGAATTTGCCCGCCGCCTGCGCTGCCGAAAAGCGTTTTTGCGATCGCTCGGCCCAGCGGTCCTGCGCCTCGCGTGTAATCTGGCGGGATTTGACAAGATCCTCGGTGTGCCAGCCGGAATGTTCGCCGGAAAAGGCGTCGTTGAGGCCGTCGCGCAACATGCTGTCGTAGAGTTGAGCGTCGCCCATTCGGTAGCCCCATCGCCCGTTGGCGACGAGGTATGGAGCCATGTCCATGTTCTCCATGCCGCCGGCGACTGCACTGTCGAGCATGCCGAGCATGACTTCTTGTGCGGCAGAGGCGATGGCTTGCGCGCCGGAACCGCAGACCCGGTTGACAGTCATTGCCGGGACATCGACGGGAATTCCGCCGTCGACGGCTGATTGCCGGGCGGGATTCATCTTGTTGCCGGCCTGGACGACGTTTCCCATCACCACCGTATCCGAGCCTTTGAGCTTGGAACGCGTCAACACGGCCCGCACGACCGTTGCACCCAGCTCCGTCGCTGGCACAGCTTTGAGGCTGCCGTCGTAGGTTCCGATTGCTGTTCGTACGGAATTGCACAGGACGATCTCACGCTGGTTCATGGTGCTTACTCCGAAAAGGGGTGTCGTGATGGCCGCATCTTGGTCATAGCCGCAATCCGCCATCGATCTCCAGAATCCGACCGTCGTAGTAGTCGTTCTGCAGGATGAAAAGCGCGGCGTGCGCAATCTCCTCGGGCCGCGCGAACCGTCGCAACGGAATGGTCGAGACGATCCTATCTTTGACCTTCGGCGGTATAGTCGCCACCATGCGCGTCTCAGAAAATCCCGGAGCGATGCCGGCGACGCGGATATGGTAACGCGCGAGTTCCTTGGCCCACGTCACCGTCATGGCGGCGACGCCGGCCTTGGCGGCGGCGTAATTGGTCTGCCCTACATTCCCGGCGCGCGAGATACTGGAAATGTTGATGATCACGCCGCCGCGGCCGCTCTCGACCATATGCACGGCGGCCTCGCGCGCGCACAGGAAGACGCCCCTGAGGTCGACGGCGATGACCTTGTCGAATTCCGCCATGGACATTTTCCGCTGAACCTTGCCGTTTGCCGCCTTCACCAAGAGCGCATCGCTGGTTACGCCGGCATTATTGATAAGGCCGTCGATGCCGCCGAAGTCGCCGTGGATGCGTCGAAACAGTGTCTCGACAGCCGGCTCGTCGGTCACGTCAGCTGGGAAGCCTTTGACTTTGCCCCGCGAACAAAGCCGCACAGTTTCCTGGAGTTTTGCGTGATCAAGGTCCACTAGCGCGAGATCCGCGCCTTGGCCGGCCAGAATCTCAGCCATCTTCCGACCGAGCCCTTGTGCCGCACCGGTAATTACGATCACCTTGCCTTGCACATCCATTTCACACTCCGCTGTTGCGTCAATTGTCTGGGGCCGCAATAGGCTAGCGCCGTCACCAGTTGCTCACTTCATGTAGACATAGCGCCCTGGCGCATCTTCGATCGCCGTAAGGCCGGCTGCCGCATTTCCGAGCGGAGGCGGTTTGACGGGCTCGCCGGATCGCGCGGCAAGCCACGCGGTCCATGCCGGCCACCATGAACCTTCATGCGGCTCGTGTTCGGCAAGCCATCTGTCGGGATCGTTATAAGTTTCACCGTGCTCCCGCACGGCCATGCGGAAATGCCGATGCGGGTGTCCCGGTTCGGACAATATCCCCGCGTTGTGTCCACCGTTTGTCAGGACAAACGTGATCGGAGCCTCGGTCAAAAGATGCAGCTTGAAGACCGAGTGCCAAGGGGCGACGTGGTCGCGCTCCGTGGAGACGGCGAAGAGGGGCAGGCGGATGTCGGGCAGCGCCACCGGCCGGCCGGCCACTTCGAACCGGCCCTCGGCAAGGTCGTTGTTGAGAAAAAGCGACCGCAGATATTGCGAATGCATGCGGAAGGGCATGCGTGTCGCATCGGCGTTCCAGGCCATGATATCGATTGGAAAGGTCTCCTCGCCCATCAGGTAGTCGTGAATGCTGCGTGACCAGATTAGATCGTTCGATCGCGATATCTGGAACGCCCCGGCCATCTGCCTGGAGTCGAGGTAGCCGCGCTCCCACATCATATCTTCGAGAAACTCGACCTGGCTCTCGTTGATGAAGAGCATCAGCTCGCCGGCCTCGGTGAAGTCGACCTGGGCGGCGAACAGGCTCAGGCTCGCCAGCCGCTCGTCGCCGTCGCGCGCCATGGTCGCGGCTGTAATTGCGAGCAGCGTTCCGCCGAGGCAATAGCCGACCGCGTGCACTTTAGGCGCGCCAGTGATGGTAGTTGCCGCCTTGATCGCCGGAAGCACGCCCTCGGTGCGATAATCGTCGAAGCCGACGTCGCGATCCTCCGCTCCCGGGTTCTTCCAGGAGACCATGAATACGGTGAAGCCTTGCCGGGTGAGGAACTTGACCAGAGAATTCGCCGGCGACAGGTCGAGGATGTAGTACTTCATGATCCAGGCCGGCACGATCACGACCGGCTCCGGACGAACACGGTCGGTCGCAGGCGCGTATTGGATGATTTCCGCAAGACGCGTGCGCAGGACGACCTTGCCGGGCGTCACCGCCACTGTTTCTCCGACCTTAAATGCCTCCGTGCCGCGCGGCGGTGCGCCGCTTCGCGCTCGCGTCAAGTCGGCGAGCCAGTTCGCGTAACCGCGCACCAGGTTGGCGCCCGACTCGGCGCGCGTGCGCGCAAGGACCTCCGGGTTGGTCACGATGAAATTCGAGGGAGCGACGGTGTCGAGGAGCTGCCGCGCCGTGAAATTTGCCATGTCGTCATGGCCCTGGCTTACGCCGCGCACATGCGTCGTCGCTGCTTCCCACCAGCGTTCGATCGACAAAAAGTTGTGAGCGTAGACGTTGAACGGAAAAGGCCGCCAGTCCGGCTCCCGAAAACGATCATCGTGCGGCAATGCGTGCTCAGATGGGTCGCCCGGCGAGCCGGACGCGGATTGCGCGGCGAAGGCGAAATTATCCGCGGCTCCGGCGATCGCTTGCTGTGCCAGATCGGCCTGCTTGCCGGGCGAGAACGCAAGATGCACCCACCAATCGAAAAAAGCTCCTCCCAGCGCGGCCGGCGATATGCCCAACGTGGCCTGAGAGATGGCCGCATGCGCCGCACGGTCGAGCACCTGGAATGCAGTGTCAGAAGACGATTCCTGAACCGCAGTCCCTTCCGCTGCAGTTTTGCTCGCTCGCCGCACTACAGTGTCACGCGGGTGGACGAGGGCAACAGGCGGCATGATCAACTCCAATGCATTCGCTCGGCCGACTACTTGCTGAGACTGCCGCCGCCTTTGAACAGCGAGTTGGGCAGCAGGCGGGTGGCCGCCTCCATGAACTTCTGGGTATCGGCGAGAAGCTGCTTGCCGTCTTCCGCCATCATTTCAAACCGACGGCTGGTCCACTCCTGATATGCCGCCATCGCATCCGGGATGGAACGCGCTGCCGTCAATTTGGAGGCAAGCTCGGAAGCAAGTTTTGCTTCCGATTGGGCGCGATCGAACCATTGACGGTTCATCTCCTGGAGCTTTTCGAAAAGCTCCGTCTGGGTGTTGACAAACTCCTCAACGCGCTTTTTTCCCACCTCGGCAAACTCGGTGGGTATCAGATTCGGCGACGACGAATTATCCGTGCGTTCGGCGTGGGATTCTTTTTGGGCCATGACACGACTCCCTGTCAGGTAACTAGCTTGATAGTCTAACAAGTGGCACCATTGACCGACTGAGCATTGATGTAGATCAAGCAAACTATGCATCGCTCGGGAGAAATCGGCAAGGCCGCATAAATTTGATCTCTAAAAATTCCCGTAATGCTCTCGTCACTAAACCGCCGTTCTTTCACTTCCTCATGTGGCTGAGGCACGTCGTTTTCGCGCCAGGCGTCCAGCTTGGACTGAAGGAGATTTCACATGATCAAGACAGACATTATCTCTGGCAACGTATTGAGGATCATAGCACCGGAGAAATTGAAGGCTGACGACTTTCGCCAAATTGCGCCGCAGGTCGATTCTATTATCAGTCAGTACGGGAAGATCAGGTTGCTGATTGATGCTTCCGGGTTCAACGGCTGGGAGAATATCGCGGCCTTTGAAAATCATGCTGGATTCGTGAAAAATCACCAGCAGAAGGTAGAGCGCATCGCAGTCATCGCCGGGCACGACTGGCAGCATTGGCTGATTGGCGCAGTCAGAATTTTCCTGCACCCGGAGGTAAGAGCCTACGATAAGAGCCACGAGAGCGAGGCGCTGAAATGGATCGTCCGATAGCCCCGACGCGCGTGCATTCAAGGTGATGACCTAATTTCGAACTGCATCTCGCGTCACGATTCCACGCAAAAGTCGTCCTAAAAGATCGGCTCCGGTTATGATGCGTTTCTCGTGCCCCCAGACCAGGATCAAATCGTTGTCGATGACGTCGTCTTCAGAATGTTCCGGCTTCACCGTCATGCGGCCGATCACGCTGCCCAAGGGGGTGCGCATATCCGTTATGATGATGGGACGATGCCAGTAAATTTCCTGGTCAACCGACATTGTATGGAAGAGAGAATCGCGCAGAAAATGGTGTGCATCCAAGACGAACGACGGTTGACTCGACGCATCGGTGATGATGACCCATTTTTTTTCCGGAGGCATTCAAACACCGCAAGAACGGATCATCGGGCGAACGTTCGAACTTCGGCAACACAGGCCGTCCGTTATCGATGGGAAGGGTGATGATGCTGCGTGGGTCGACCGACTCCCCCTCATCCACCACAAGGATGTCGTCGAGGTCCAGAAAGTTCAGCGCGCCGATGGCCTCCAATTGTCCCACGTCCGCGCCCGCAACGCCCGCGTGTCTTGTGATAAGCGCCCGAAAGTCCCGCTCGCGTAGAAAGGTGATTCCTTCCGGTCCAAGCCACCAATTGAGAATAATCGCTGTAGGCTTCGCTATCGGGAAAAGCCCCACCCGATACACATTCAACAGCGGCGTGAGCCGCGCCGCCATGCGCAGCGCATTTCGCGAGAAATAAGCTTGAGGAATGATTTCGCCGAACAGCGTCACAACGATCGTCGAGAACGCAAACGCCCCTATTCCGGCAAGGACGGAATTCGACAGCAGCGTGAGAAGCACGTTGATCGCGTGACATTGCCTCAGAGCACTGTGGCCAAGGCGAGGTTTGAATCCTTGCGCAGTGCAAGCAGTCCGGCGGCATCGCGGTTGCCGCGTGCTGCTTCGACCTCCAATCGTAATTTGCTGATGTTGAAAAGTGCCAGATTGAGACCTAAAAAAATAGCAGATTGAGTGATGCAGAGCGCGATGCCAATCCAAACGAAGACATTCGCTACCAATGGTGGGTACCATGGTGCGGTAGCCATTCAGCTCAATCCGAACCGTCGAATAAACCATGTCTTCACGAAATGCGTCAGGATGACGTAGCTCAGGAGGATAAGGCTGAGTGGGATCCAATATGCATGAGGCAGCGGGACGAAACCCAGAAAGCCGCCAAGCCAGGTGAAGGGCAGGACTATTCCGATTGCGGCGATGACGATGGTCGTCGTGATGAGCGCCGTACTGGCGCGGCTTTGCAGAAACGGAATCTTCGCCGTGCGGATGATATGGATGATGAGCGTCTGGGTAAGCAGAGACTCGACGAACCAGCCGGTCTGGAACAACGCTGGATTAGTCCACGCGTTGAAGCCATAAAGCATCACGAAATACGTGACGTAATCGAAGATCGAGCTGATTGGGCCGATAAACAGCACAAATTTCGCGATATTGCTGATGTCCCATCGCCGCGGCACCGCAAGGTATTCGGCGTCGACGTTGTCGGTAGGGATGGTGGTTTGCGAAAAGTCATATAGCAGGTTGTTGGTCAGTACCTGAATCGCGGTCATCGGCAGGAACGGCAAGAAGACGCTGGCGCCGAGCACGCTGAACATGTTTCCGAAATTGGAACTAGCGCCCATCTTGATATATTTGGTGATGTTGCCGAAGACTTTGCGACCCTCAATCACGCCGTCACCGAGCACTGCCAAGCTCTTCTCGAGCAATATGATGTCCGCAGAATCCTTGGCGATGTCGACCGCGCTGTCGACCGATATGCCGACGTCTGCGGCTTTCAGGGCCGGTCCGTCGTTGATGCCATCGCCCAAATAGCCGACGACGTGCCCCTTCCGGTGCAGGGCATCGATGATTGCCGCCTTCTGAGACGGCGAGACCTTGGCAAACACCACTGCCGTCTCGGCCAGGCTTGCCAGCTCGTCCGGCGACAACGTCGCAATCTCGCTGCCGAGAACGATGCGGTCCACGTCCAGGCCGACTTCGTGGCAAATCTTCCGCGTGACGATGTCGTTGTCCCCGGTGAGGATCTTCACCTGCACGCCGCTAGCTTTCAGCGTGGCAAGCGCGGCGGCGCAGGTCTCCTTGGGGGGATCGAGAAACGCGATGTAGCCGAGCAAGGTGAGGTCGGCCTCGTCGGCGACCGAATACGCCGTCTGCGTCGGCGGCATCTCCTTGAAGGCGACCGCGACGACCCGAAACCCGTCCGCGTTGAGCTTCGCCGTCGTATCCATCGCCGAGGCGAAGTGGCTGGCATCAAGGGGTCCGGTCTCGCCGTCGATCGCGTAGTGCTTGCAGGCCGCGAACACCTCTTCGACGGCACCCTTGCAGATGAGGATATGAACCCCGTCATCGCGACCGAGAACGACGGACATTCGTCGCCGCTCGAAGTCGAACGGCATTTCGTCGATCTTCTGGAACCGGGCCTGCACCTTGAGGCCGGCCGCGAGCTCGACATGCTGCAGGACGGCGACGTCGAGCAAGTTCTTGAGGCCAGACTGGTGGAAGCTATTCAGATAGGCGTATTCGAGGACGCGGTCCGAGTCGTCACCCCTGATATCAAGGCAGCGTTTGAGGATAATACGATCCTGCGTGAGCGTGCCGGTCTTGTCCGTGCACAACACATTCATAGCGCCGAAGTTCTGGATTGAATTGAGGCGCTTGACGATGACCTTTCGGCGCGACATCGCGATCGCGCCCTTGGCCAGATTGACCGTCACGATCATCGGCAGCATCTCTGGCGTGAGACCTACCGCAACGGCGACCGCGAACAATAGGGCCTCGAGCCAATTGCCCTTGGTGAGACCGTTGATGACGAAGACAAGGGGCGCCATCACCACGATGAAACCGAGCATCAGCCAAGTAAATCGAATGATGCCCTTGTCGAAGCTCGTGAGCACCCGCTGTTTGGCAATTTCACTCGCCACCAGGCCAAAGGCCGTGCGCGGGCCGGTGAGCACGACGACACCGCAGCCGATGCCGCTAACGACAGCACTGCCCATGAAGCAGATGTTGGGAAGATCAAACGGAGTTTCCGCGGCTCCGACATGGGCGGCAGCGACCTTCTCGAGCGGCATCGCCTCGCCGGTGAGTGTCGATTGGTTGAGGAAGAGATCCTTCGCCGTGATCAGCCTGAGGTCAGCGGGGATCATGTCACCCGCCGACAGCAGGACGATATCGCCGGGTACGAGTTGCTCGATCGGCACGTCGATGTGATCATGCGCCTCGGCACCGGTCTGCCGGCGCACGGTCGCGTTTATCGACACCATCCGCTGCAGCTTGTCGGCGGCATTGTTGGAACGATGCTCCTGGATGAAGCTCAGCGAAATGCTCAGAATTACCATAACAGCAATCACGATCGCGGCACGCTGGTCGCCCAGGAAGTAGGACGCGGTCGCGAGCGAGAGCAAAAGTAGATTTAGCGGGTTGATCGAGCGGCCGATAAGCTCGCCGAGAATTGTATGGCGCGCCTGGTGAGCGACTTGATTCAGTCCGGCTGAACGGAGCCGCTCCTCGACCTGGTCGGGTGTGAGGCCCGCCGCGGCGCTGGAAAGTCGCTGCAACGCTTCGTCGGGCGAAAGGCAAGCGATTTCGCCCAAGGCCTTTCCGCTCGCGGCCGATCCTTCGGGTGCCTTGGCCGCCTGTCGCCCCCCACGAGCAAGGATGGGCGTTATTGCTATCGGCTTATTCACGAAACCATTGCCTCGGTGTCACTCTTTGTCCGAGAGGATCTAGCGGGCTTCCCGAAAGTCCACTGTCGCATCTTTGAGTGCGCGTATCACGTCCTCGCGAGAGATTATCCCTACCAATTGGCGATCGGGCCCGATAACTGGAAAGCTGCGGCTTTTAAGGCTCACCATCAACTGGAGAACTCGCGTCAATGGTGCTGTCGGTTCGACATGCACGACAGCTTCGGTCATCATTTCACCGACCGGCCGCTGCATCAACTCATCGTAATGGGGTACCATCTGACCGGTAGTGAAGGCAAAGGACCGAAGGAAATCGAATTTTGTAACCAGCCCCAACAGCTTTCCTTCTTCCACTACGGGGAAGGAATTGAAATCGTTCTTCTCGAACAACGCCTCCAGTTCACGCATGGTTGTCCGGCGCGTCACTGTCGTTACGGCACGCGTCATATATTGATCCGCTGTGCCTTCGAGAAAACGATACATGATTAGGACTGCCGCCGGCCGCGAAAGTAACCCTCGTTCGTGGTGTTCTGCTTGATATTGGCCGTCTGCCCCTCTTTGGCCAAATAGGAATCAACCTCGATCGGCTGTGGCCTCTTCGAGAGCTATCTCGAGAATGCTACCGAAAACACAGTAATGACAGGTCAGGCCATCTATTCGGTCCGTAGTGCGCCGTTTTACGATTCTCGTGAGAAATTTGAAGCGTCGGCGCAATCATATTTCTCGGATCCGCCGCAACTGAAGCGATACGCGGCAATGCTCTCCAAAGTGAACTTTTCGCGCAAAGGCGGCATGATCCAGAATCCCGCATTGCAGGATCGGGCTACATCAGGCATATAATCTCTAGGAAATATAGTCCCTACCCTAGCAATGGGGTACTGGACCGAACGCCGTGTCGAGGAGTGGGGCCGTGAGGAAGTCTTGCTAGCGCAAGAGTCGTCGCGGCAAAGAGAACTCGAGCTCATCAAGAACGTTGCCTCTAGAATGGCTGCCGGTGTCAACGACGGAACCGTTGGAAAATTCGATATTGGATTACTGCGCGATCAGTATCGACGTTACATCGAGAGCAAATTTCCTCGATCGAATTATAAGGATCCGCTTGCATGGATCGATGCATTGCGATCCTCGGCGATGCCGACCATTTTAAAAGTCCAAGAGAATTTTGTACTGCTCGAGCTGCATAATCTTAGCTGGCAAACCCAGCAAGCGGAGCGACGGCGCAAAGCGCAGGAAGCAATCCTGGTCCTGCAGGCACGGATACAGGCTGGCCGGGAGAAAGCGATCAAGGTGTTGGTGCAAGCGAAGCTGTCGAAAAGTACGGTTCCGCAGATTAAGCGCATTGAGAACCGCAATACTTCCGACCCGCCTTGAAATCGCGGTGGCGTGCACCGGCTAGATATGTATGCTTGGCTAATATTGTCGATTAACCTGAGCGCGATTTTATTTTAACCATAGCCCCAGATCGCAATCCTCGGACAGGCCAGTGTCTCATGCCTGGGGCATCGAATCACGACCGCACCCGAAAAATCGCCGGATGAGCAATATCGGCCGAAAACTGGATTGCGCTCAAGATTGTCTACTGAGAATGTCCTATCTCAAGTTGTATTCGCGGAATGAACCCAAAATTCGACAGCCCCATCAAGGACGTACCACAGACCTTGAGGGAGCTCAGAGCCTCTTTTCCAGCTCCCGACGGCGACCACAGAGAGCGGTTCTGCACTGAAGTGCGCGGTGTTCACCGACGAGAACGGCGGCGACCCTGGAGTGCGGCTACGAAAGCGGCACTAGAAGAAGAGTGTGGTTGCTGCTCGAAGAAGTGGCTGATTGGGCCATTCAATCGCGCTTCGCATGCGGGGTGGAGCCGCCCGCTGGCGTCCCGCCTTCAAACAATGGTCCCTTTATCACCTTGGGCAGATAGGGCAGCACGGCCGCCGGCAACGAAACCCGGCGATGCGACTGTGGCGTCTTTTTGCCAATGATGACGTAACGCCAGCCGCGCTCCTTCATTTCGCTATCAATCTCGAATGCCTCGCTCAATCTCATTGCCCGTGGCCGCAAGCAGGCGGAATAGCAACTGGTCGCTCTCATCAAGCTGGCCTAACGCCCGCTTCGCGTTCTTAATGTCTGCCTCGCTGAGCGGAAGGCGCTTTTGCTTGTCGTCGCGTTTCGGAACGACATTAGAGAATTGGCTGAACGTCAGCTTCGACTCTTTGATGGCCAGATTGACCGCTGCATTAGGCCATGTGATCTTTTTCTGGATCGTCGCGCTTCTCAATCCTTGGCTCTCGAAATGCTGGACGACTTTGCGGCCGTCGTCGCGGGTCGCATCTTTCAACGGTTTGCCGTCCGTGAGTTGCTTATACAGTGCCCACACCGCCCAGATTTCCCTCCCTTCGGGCGCGCCACAACTACTCGCCGCTCCATCGCGGCGGGCGCTTGCTCAAAAACGCGTCCAAGCCTTCGCGAAAATCGCGGCTCATATAGCACATCAGGATCAAGTCCTCGCCTTCCTCGCGGGACAGCCGCCGCTGCAGGCGGGCCAGCGCCTGTTTGGTGGCGTTGAGCGTGAGCGGCGCATTGCCGGCGATGAGGGTTGCCAACGCGGCGGCGCGTTGCTCGAGCGCGGCTGAGTCCTCGACGACCTCGCTGAGCAGGCCGACGCTCGCCGCTTCCTCGGCGCCGACCAGGCGAGCGGTGAAAATCAGATCCTTCACGCGCGCCGGGCCGATCAAGGCGGCGAGCCGGCTGATATTCGACATCGACAGGCAATTGCCGAGCGTGCGCGCGATCGGAAAGCCGAATTTGGTCGTCTTGGTGCCGATGCGCATGTCGCAGCATGCCGCGATCCCGGCGCCGCCGCCGGTGCAGGCGCCGGTGATCGCGGCGATGGTCGGCACGCGGCAGGTTTCGAGTTTGCCGAGCACCCGGTCGATACGGGATTCGTAGTCGAGCGCGTGCTGCGGCGTGGTGAATTCGCGGAACTGGTTGATGTCGGTGCCGGCGGCGAAGGCCTTG
>Ga0181526_10003895_pt1 | contig 11911 bp, 9 predicted proteins | sample PEATcosm2014_Bin_35_FD_119750 | JGI IMG/M metagenome (GOLD analysis project Ga0181526, IMG submission 119750) | Peatland microbial communities from MTU Mesocosm Facility, Houghton, MI, USA - PEATcosm2014_Bin06_30_metaG | ecosystem: Environmental > Terrestrial > Soil > Wetlands > Peat | place...
CAGCCATCGCTCTGCTGCACATTCCCGAGCACACGTCTCTCGCGCGTGACTACGCTCTTGCCGCAGAGGCCAACGATCCCCTGCTCCACGAGTGGCTACCCCAGCCGGCACAGCCCGCGCGAGTTATAGAGCTGACCGATCCCAATGCCAATCCCTGGCAGAACGGTGCAGTGTTGCTTACGCCATTGCGTGAAGCGCCGACGCCAACGTTACAGCTCCTGCTGCTGCCAACCCAGGTCGCAGCACGGTTTCATTCTCCCCGCGCCTGGATGTGGGATGGACTGGCACGGTTTCTTCAAGTCAAGAGCGTAGAGAACCGCTCCGGCCGACGGGCCGCGCTGGAATATCTTGACGTCTACCGTGCACCATTGGCACAGGCTGAAGCAACAGCGCATCCTCCCACGACAATCGCTACCAGCAGTGCCGGCGACAATACCCTGCTGAACACCAATGACGAGGTGTATCTACGGGGCAAGGGAGGCTTCGTCTTCTGGATGCTCCATGACATGGTCGGTGACGATGCCCTACAGCATGCCATCGCGGCGTATCATGGCGGGGCCGACAAGGACCCCGCTTACTTTCAGCGTCTCCTACAGAGCAGCTCTAAGCGTGACCTGGAGTGGTTCTTCGACGACTGGGTATACCGTGATCGTGGCCTGCCTGACTTGCACGTGCTATCGGTGTATCCAAGGCCTCTCCTCAGCGAGACGCAGAAGAACTACATGGTGACAGCGACCATCGAGAACCATGGCCACGCTGCAGCCGAGGTGCCGGTGATAATTCAGACTCCCTCTGGGGAGAAGAGCGTCAGAGTGTTGGTGAAGGGTGGGGAAAAAGGTGTTGGCCGCATTGAAGTGCCAGTCCCTCCCGCCAAGGTCACGGTCAACGACGGCAGCGTCCCCGTAGCCAACCTCGGCAACAACGAGTACGACGTCGCCCAGCCGCAGCCATGAGCCGCATCTCCGCGCTGGCTCGGAGATCCTCTCCGCCATTCGATCCAGTCTCGCCTTCCCTCTCGTGCCCGACCCCTCCTCCTTGTGCTCTTTGTTTTCAGTACGTTGCCAACCGTTCATGCTCGAAGCTCTTGAATACAAATAGCTTACCTGTATCCGATAGAGAGGAGTGCACTTAGCAGACCCATTCCTCGCCGGTCCCGGCTTAGTCTTCCCCTTCAAGCAGGTTGCCTTCCTGCTCGCGGATCAGCGAGCCCACCTGACTTATGAGCGAGAACAGCACCCGGGCTCGGTCCTTCTCAATGTGGCCGGCCGCCAGCGCCACTCGCACTCGCACCCTCAACCGCCCGCAGGTCCACCATTGGGGGCAGCTTGACCACGGCAGCCCTACGGCGCGCCCGCGCCATCTTCCGCAGACGGCCCCGCGACTCCAGATGCGCCCGGCAATAGTCCCGCTTTGACACTGCGGCTGCCTGGCAGCGCCTGCCATCTTCCTTAATGTGGGCGCATGTCCGGATAATCAGCCGTGGCGGCGCGGCTGCCGCAGCCGGTCCCTTGTCGCGCGCCGTCTCGAGCGGGTTCGATTGCGAACGATTTGCACGCTTCATAACCATCTCGCTGCGCCAACAATGCAGCACAATTTCAGGCTAGGCACAGGCGCGAGGAAAAGTGACGCAAAAACGGCAGGTCCAACTTACGAAGGTAACCATCCCAGCGGCATGTTTTGTGATTGCGCGTCGTCTCGTGGTGGTTGTTGGGGATATCAAAATTCCATCTGGCCACCGCTGGGTGCCCCGGAGCCTGCCCTGAGCTTGCCGAAGGGTTCTCGCCGGGTTGCCCAAATAACCATGCTAAGGGTGCCCCGCTCATTCGCGTTTTTTGCGAATGAGTGGGAGATCACAACGACCTACGTCCTGCATCACAGCCGGTCGCATTGGTGGCTGAGCCGGACGAGTGGAAGTGGCGCAGCTTCCGCTCCTACGCCTACGGGAAAGCCGGCGTGGTGCGAATCAATTATCAGGAGTGGCCGGTGCAAATCAAATACCGCCGGGTGACGAGGGCACAGTGACGTATGATGACTTCCCACACATTCGCAAAAAAGCGCGAATGTGTGGGGCACCCGCGCACGTGTCTCACACGGTCTGCCGCACGGCTTCCGAATCACGTCAACAATCTGATACTATGCGGTTCGGTGAGGTGGCCATGGCCCAATATGTAATAGAACGGGAGATCCCCGGCGCAGGGAGTTTATCGGATGCGGAACTGCAGGAAGTCGCCCGAAAATCGGTGGACGTACTGAAGGGGATGGGTCCGGAAATTAAGTGGCTTCACAGCTACGTCACCGGCGATAAAGTGTATTGCGTCTACCTGGCGCCGGACGAGGAAATGATTCGCGAACACGCACGCCGTGGGGGTTTCCCGGCCAATCGGATCTCGGCTGTACGGCGCCTGATCGACCCCAGCAACGCCGATTGAATTATCCGTCGCTTCCAGTTCGAAGCGCGGTCCCTCCCCCGGAGTTAAGCGCATCTTGGATTGCCTGTTCCACGGGCAAGGCCCAGCCTTCCATCCACGCCGTAAGACCGGCAGCATTGCCGAGTGTTCGACGAGCGAATTCCAGGACCTTCTCCAGTTTATGTTGTTCGGCGGGGTTGAGCGGCGCACCCAATCGCTCGCGCAGTGCGGCCGCCGCTCCTGCGAAGCGGAGCGCTTGCGCGCCGTTTGATTGCGCTGCAGCGTTCGCGGCAAGACACTCGAGCACCCTTGCGATGCCTCGCTTATGACCCAGATTTTGAAACATCTGGATGCTTTCACCGTAAAGCCGACGGGCCTCGGCATTGTCACCCTGGTCCCAACTGAGACCGGCTAAATCGGACAGTGCGCTCGCGATTCCCCAGCCATCTCGGGAAAGGCTGAACGCCGCCAGGCTCTGCTCGTAGAAGGAACGGGCGGCCGTTAAATCATTGCTTTCGCGGGCAACATCTCCGTGGTAGTTCAACGTCCAGGCGATACCCTCGACGTCACCCACCTCGCGGAAAATCGCCAGGCATTCATCATAAAGTGAGGACGCACGCGCGGCTTCGCCTTGCAGCTTTGCCACATTCGCCAGATTGCTGAGAGCACGGGCCACGTCCGCTGGATCTCCATCGTCTCTCCAGATTGCGACACATCTTTCCAACAGAAGGGACGCAGTAGCAAATTCGCCGCGATCGCGAGCATTCACGGCCAAAGCGTTAAGCGCAACCGCAACCCCGCGGTTATCGTGTAACTCGACACAGGTCTCGAGGCTTTCTTCGAACAATTGATGTGCAGAAGTGTAATCGCCCTGCTCGCCTGCAAGAACCGCGGCACAGAACAGCAGGCGCGAGCGCAGTTTTGGACGCGCAGCGGCTCCTTCCAAAGCGAGGAGCCTCGCAATGCGATTGCGGCCCTCGGTAAGATATTCGCGTGTCTCCCAAAAGTGAAACAGCGCTGTGCCTAGGCGGAGGCCCCAGTCGGCGTCGCCGATCTTAATGAGGTATCCGAGCGCGGCGCGGAAGTTATCGTGCTCGACCTCGAAACGATCGAGCCATTCGGGATGAGCGGCCGCTTCCAAAGCGCCCTCTTCGGCGAGCACCAGGTAATACGCGGCATGGGACCGGCGAGTGGCAGCCACATCGTCGCTCGCGGCTAGACGTTCGAGTGCGTACTCCCGCATGGTGGAAAGCATGACGAAGCGAGTGTCACCCGCTGCCTCTTCCACCTGCTGCGCCAGGCTTTTGTCCACCATCGAAGCCATGCCGTCGAGTACGTCGAGACCCAGATCGCCTGCGGTATCGCAAACGGCCTCCACCGCTTCCAGCGTGCAACCGCCGAGGAATACCGAAAGCCTGCGGAAGAGGGTTTGCTCGGCAGGGTTGAGGAGGCCGTAACTCCAGTCGACGGTGCCGCGAAGAGTTTGCTGACGGGTTGGCAGGTCGCGGGCGCCGCCGGTCAGCAGGTTGAGGCAGCTTTCCAGGCGCGCCAGCATGGCGGATGGCGATAGCAGCTTGACGCGCGCCGCCGCCAGTTCGATGGCGAGGGGCAGACCGTCGAGGCGAGCGCAGACGGCAGCGACAGCGGGCGCGTTTTCATTGGTCAGGGAGAAGTCGGGCTTCACAGCCCGAGCGCGTTCCACAAAAAGCGCGATCGCAGGAAGCCGCGAGAGCGCATCCAAGGGTGGCAAGGATTTCGAATCAGGAAGCGCCAGCGGCGGCACCGGGAATTCGTGTTCGCCATAGACGTGCAGCGGCGACTGGCTAGTGACTACGATCTTGAGCCTAGGCCCCACCGAGAGCAGGTCCGATATGACCGGGGCGGCGGAGACGAGGTGCTCAAAATTGTCGAGCAGGAGAAGCAAGGGCTGGTCCAGCCCGCCGAGATAACTCTTCAGGCCCTCCTGCGCCGACTGATTACCGCTCTCGCGAACTCCCAGCGCCTGTGCGATGGCGGAAGCGATCAAGCCGGGCTCGCCAACCACCGACAGAGAAACGAAGCTAACCCCGGACGGAAATTGCTGCCCGACTTCGCCTGCCACCTGTAAAGCAAGTCGCGTCTTGCCGATACCACCAGGACCGGTCAGGGTCACAAGCCTCACATCATGTCGGCCCAGCAGCTGTGAGAGTGCAGCCGCCTCGTGGTCGCGTCCGATGAAAGCGGTACGCGGCACCGGGAGGTTGCTGGGGCGAGGCTCCGAATGGTAGACGGGCGCGTCGGCGAGCCGGTCGCGCACGGCCGCCAAGTCGTGGGCCAAGTCCCGAGTGGATGTGTACCGATGATTCGGATCTTTGGCAAGACAGCGCTCCACAATCCAAACGAACGGAGCGGGTGCCTGAAGCATTCTGGAACCAACGCGCTCTGGCCCGTCGCGGAGGATGGCGGCCGCGGTTTCGGCGGGCGTGTTCTTGTGAAACGCCGGGACTCCCGCAACCATCTCGTAGAGCACCGAACCGAACGAAAACTGGTCAGAACGAAAATCGAGTTTCGCGCCGTTTGCCTGCTCCGGTGACATATAGCGAAGCGTACCCATCACGGCTCCGTCCTCGCTGATGGAGGTGGAGGCACTTGCATCAGGCGGGCGATCGACAGCAAATACCTTCGCTAAGCCGAAGTCCAGAATCTTGGCGGCGCCGTCCACAGAAACCATCAGATTCTCAGGTTTCAAATCGCGATGAATGACACCGGCCTCGTGCGCCCTTGCCAAAGCGTCCGCAACTTGTGCTGCGATGGCGATTGCCTTACGAAACGGAATGGGACCGGACGCCAGCAACTCTCGCACCGTTTCACCACGAACTAGTTCCATGGCGATAAAGTGCGTGTCTCCCACGCAACCGAGCTCATAAATCGTGACAATGTTCGGGTGACTGAGGGCGGACGCTGAACGAGCTTCGATCTCAAAACGGGTTAGGGCTTCCGCATGCGAATGATGCTGCAAGGAAACCGTCTTAATTGCCACTTCACGGCCGAGACGTGTGTCCCGGGCGCGGTAAACCTCGCCCATACCGCCGGCCCCGAGTCGTTCAAGGATCTCGTAGTCGCCGAAGTGCGTACCCGGCGACAAAGTGGACGGAACTGAATCTGGCATGATCGGCGTGCTCAATGAACCTCATTGGCGCAGCTGGAACAGCCCACCTGGCTGCTGCTCAACGCTACGTGATCGCACGAATTGGATGCGAATCGATGCCGCGACGCGTTGCGGCACCACCCCTGGGTGGATGCGCCTATAATACTCATAATCCTGGGGGGATTCATGGATATTCGAACGATGCAGCGCCCACTGAAAGAGCAGTATCGCCAAAACCCATCGAGTTCGCGAATCACCCTGAAGGCCCACGGCAAGCAGACGGACGCTCCCATCGCGTGCTCTGTTGACTTAGGGAGAGAGATCTATAAGGCACAAGCCCACCAAGGAGTTGGGGGGGCTGGTACGGAAGCCTGTTCGGGAGATTTACTGCTGGGTGCGATTGCCGCTTGCGCACAAATCACCTGCCAAATGGTCGCCGCTGCGATGGGGATACCTACCGAAGGCATAGATGTTACGGTCGAGGGTGACTTGGACCTGCAAGGAACGTTGGGAATTTCCAAAGAGGCGGCTGTCGGCTTTGAAAGCATCAGGATCAATTTCGATGTCCGGGCACCGCAGGCAACCAAGGAGCAGTTAAGCGCATTGCAGGAGAAAACCGAACAGTATTGTGTCGTACTCCAAACCTTGCAGCATCCACCGAAAATAGATCACCGGTGGGTGGAGCAGTAGTAGCAAAGCGCTCAGAGTACGTACCCGCCTTGTTAGGCGCCCAGCCCCACCGTGTAGCCTCGGAGTCAGAAGTTCGATGATAGGACATTTCTGGGCGGTGGTCGGTCAATCGGAAGACTGCTTTGTGTCCCCATAATCCTCACCTAGCGATTTGCCATCGCAGGCCATGTTGACCTAGCCCGCAGACGGCAGACGAGTGAGCCGCATCCAGTTCCTCGGCGCGGCCGGAGTGGTCACCGACATGCCGATCGTTAGGGCTGCGGCCTGATTCGAATGCGGCTACAGCAGAGCGCCATCCCTTGGGGGACGGCGTTTTTGTTTTGCGCGAGATACAGACCACCTCAGCGCCCGCGACCACGCTTCGGCGAAGACTTGAGACCTCGCGCGGGTTGCTTGAACTTCGGTTTTGGCTTCGGTTTCGGCTTCGGTTTCGGTTTTGGTTTGGGAGGTTTTGGCGTTGGGGTCGGGCTAGGCGTTGGGGTCGGTGTGGGGGTAGGCGTTGGGCTTGCCGAAAGAGCCTGCAAAAGCGCCATACCGTTGGGGCTGCCCCATCCACTGCAGGGATCCCATCCCTTGGCGGCCTGGTAATCGCCGTTGTTGCCTGAGGTAATGTCGCGGAATGTTCCTGCCTCTGCAGCGATCGTCTGGTACAGGTTGGGATTCAGATAGCCGACAGGCTTGCCCAGCGACTGATTGAACAAAGCAATCAGGCCAGCCCACAGCGGGGCTACGGCGCTGGTGCCACCGACGGCGAAGCTCGATCCGTCAACCTGCACTTGATAGCCGGTGGCAGGATCGGCATCGCCGGAAACGTCAGGAAGTCCACGTCCCTTGAAGTTGCCGGGATTGTCGGAGGGCGGCACATTGGCGTTCGCCTGCCAGGAGGGAATCGGGAAGTTGTCACTTATGCCCCCGCCGGTAGCGCCCTCGCCGCTGGAAAGATCGTTCCACACGACCTCGCTGGAAATCTTACTGCCGCTGATGTCGAGGGTGGTGCCGCCGCAAGCCAGCGAATACGGGCTGGACGCGGGAAAGTCCACATGGTCCAGACCGTCGCTTACGCCATCGGTCGAACCGTTGTCGCCGGCGGCCACGCAGACGCTTACGCCTACTGCCGAGGCGGACTGCAGGGCGCTGTTATAGCTCGACAGCGATTGTGCCGTCCAGGTTGACTCCGGTCCACCCCAACTTATCGAAACCACTGACGGTGTATTTACCGTGTCCATCACTGCCTGGTTGATGGCGTCCAGGAAACCAGCATCGGTGTTCGGCGCGAAGTACACCACGATTCGTGCACCCGGCGCGACAGCGCCAGACACCTCGATGTCGAGCATGACTTCCGTATCGGGGCCGCTCGTATCCCCAGTAGGCTGATTTTGAGCACCGTCCACCGAGACGGCAACCACGGTGGGCGCCGGCGAGATCTTCAGACCACTGAAGTAAGTGTTGAGATCAGACTGCGTGAACCCACCTCCCAGTTCGATGATCCCAATGGTCTGCCCCTTTCCGTTTGAACCGGTTGGGAAGCCGTACGCCTGGGCAACTTGCAGCGCTGTATACGACACTGCTGCTGCCGAAGGATCGGCGTTAGCGCTATTCGCGATGCGGAAGTGGGCCTGCGCCTGTGGCCGGTTATCGAGTCCGTGGACGCTGCGAATAATCTTGCTCAGCTCCGCCGGTATATTCACCGCTCCGGTGCGCCCGCGATACGAACCACTCGAGTATGCGTAAGTCGCCAATTCCACCTGGAAGGCCTTGGAGAAATCAGCAGACCGGCCTGTCAGAACCACACTCCTCGCGCCCAGATTTACCTGCGCAACAGCGAGTCCGTAGGAAGCAGCGAAGGCCTCCACTTGCCGAACGTCCGCGACATCGGCGCCATAACGCGCCGCGTACTCCTCCCGAGTGATCCGCTGGCCGCTGGCGACCAGCTTCTCCAGAGTGGGCTGCTTGCTGCCGGATGCTCCGGGTCGCAGTATCAGGGTTACCTGCATCACTTCGTTGGGATCGCAAGATCCCGCCATTGTTGCGCCCGGCATCGGCTCGCGTTCACTGCCGGGCAGTCTTACGTATTTGTTGAAAGCCATTCTGCATGCCTCAAGGTTGCTTCCGCTTTCTTTGCAAAAAGCGGATGGGATTTCCGTGTGTCCAGGGGATCTCGACCCACATGCCTGGACTCAGCATGATATCGCAAATCCACTTCTGCCAGCGGAGCCCTGCCTGACCGGCGATTCGCTCATTGCCCCTTCATTTTTTCTCTTACGGTGTGCGCCAGTTTCTCAATCTCTTCCGCCTTCTTAATCACATCCACTGACAGGGTGTGCTCATTCGTCTTGTCCACGGATTGCTTTAACTCAGTAGCCAACTCCAGCAGTTTGTCGGTATCTTTCTTTATCGCCTGCTGGCGCTTTTCATTCTCAGCTTTTTCGGCAGCGCGTTTCTGCTGGGCTTCCCACTCTACCTGGGCAGGCGAAGGGGGGCTTTGGCCGGGAATGGTCTGACTTTGCGTCGCACTCTGCAGGGCAAACAGGAAACACAAAAACAGCGGCAAAGTGGCTCCCAAGTTACGAAAAGAGCGCGGCAATTTGGTGTGGTCGGTCATAGGATTATGGCGATTATATTCCGAGGGGTTGGCGTCCCCGTCGCAGTTTCGCAACGGACGTAGCCGGAAAGCGGCGTACTCCATTGCTGTCGAAACGAAATGCTGGAACTGTTCTCGCTGGGCGATTCGCCGCCCGAGGATTTATCACCTGTGTGGTTGCTATAATCCGCCACGATGCTGGTTTCCTTGCTCCTACGCTTGCAAGCCGCGGCGATGCTGCCGAATGGCGGCAAACGCGATGTTCTCCAGTTGCTGAATTACTGGCGCGACGACGCCTTTGACTTCCTGCGCTACCGGGCGCCGAGAATCGTCGGGGTCCTCATCATCGCCTTCATCCTGGCGCGCCTCCTGAGGAAGGTGTCCCGGCAACTGATTGAGTTCAGCAATCGCCTGGGACTGCCCACAGGGTTGCGCGCACAACAGTTGCGCACGCTGTCGAGCGTTGTCTATAGCGTGGGCCTGTTCGCCATCCTGTTTCTGGCCGCAATGCAGATCCTGCCTCTGCTGGGCATCAATATGGGGCCGCTGCTGGCCAGCGCGGGCGTTGTCGGATTGGCAATCGGCTTTGGCGCGCAGACGCTGGTCCGCGACTTCATCAACGGCTTTTTCATCCTGGTGGAAAACCAATACGATATCGGCGACACCGTCAAGATTGCCGGGGTCCAGGGCGCGGTGGAGGCGATGACGCTGCGCCGCACCGTTTTGCGGGATGACAGCGGGGCCTTGCACACCGTTCCCAGCAGTGAGATCAAAGTGGTCAGCAACCTCACGCGCGACTGGACGCAACTGGCGCTCCATATTTCGGTGGCATACGGGGCGGACAGTGATCGTGTCATCAAGCTGCTGAACGAAATCGGCGCAGGAGTGGCGAACGATCCCGAGTTTGCTGACAAAATTGTCGCTCAGCCCGAGGTTCCGGGCATCGACAAGGTGAGCGGCGGAGAAGTGGATTACCTGATGCTGGTAAAGACCAAGCCGGGAGCGCAGTTCGCGGTGAGCCGGGAACTGCGACGGCGCATCAAGGCGTCTTTCGAGAAGAACAAAATTGAACCGGGAAATCCGAACCGGGTGTACGTGGTGGACGCGCCGTCCGCCTCGGCGAATCCTCAGAATTAGCCTTGTCCTATTTTGGCTGGCCGCCCAGACCCGCCCACTTTTCCAGCAGCGCCAGCGTTGCGGCGAAATCCAGATTTTCCCATCCTTCTTCGGTCGAAAGCTCGTAAATTTCGTCCACCGTTTCCAGCGCGGGCAACTTGACGCGGTTCTCTTTGGCCATGTCGAGCATAAGGTGGATGTCCTTGTGCATTAGCCGCAACGGAAAATTGGGCGAGTAATCATGACGCAGCACGAACGGTGCTTTGTAGTCTACGACACCCGACCGCACCATGGATGCCTGAATCAGCTCGATCAGCTTATGCGGATCGACGCCCAGCTTTTGGCCCAAGGTATAAGCCTCAGCGAATCCTTCGTAGATGAGGGCGATCATCAAGTTCATGCAAAGCTTGGCAGACTGGCCTTTGCCGGTGTCGCCCATGTGGATGACCAGCTTGCCCATGGCTTTGAAGAGCGGTTGCAGGTACTCAACCGGCTCATTGGCTCCGCCGACGATGAAGATCAGTTGTCCACTCTCGGCGCCGATCTTGGATCCGGTCACAGGAGCATCCACCCAATGCACGCCGCTGCCGTTCACGCGCTCGGCAAAACGTAGGGTGGCAGAGGGGGAAATAGTGCTGGAGTCAACTACGATCATGCCTTCGCGTAGCGACCGCTCGGCGCCGTCGTCGCCGAACATCACCCGCTCAACGGCAGCCGTGTCGGCCACGCACGTCCAGATGACGTCGGCATCGGTTGTGGCTTCGGCCGGTGAAACGGCTGTCCGCGCACCGTCCAAATGTTGTCGGGCACTACGGTTCCATACAGAAACTTCATGTCCCGCTTTAACAAGGTTGGCGGCCATTGGCCGTCCCATGATGCCCAAACCGAGGAAGGCAATCTTCATCGCTGCTCCTTTGGTTCCACAGGTCCCCAACGAGCCGTAGAAGTGACGCTTGCTGGGCAGTTGACCCTACAGTTGATTTAAGCTGACTAGCAACATAAGGTCAAGCAATTCAATACGCGTGGGTACCCCGCATCGGCCGGCACTTCGCCCGCGTCTAATTCTTAGTAGCTATGTTGGGAATCACAGTTCGGCATAAAGCGAAGCAAATTGGCACGCTCGTGCGGCACTCCGCTATGACGCCGCGCACGGGAGTCACGCGCAAACCTGTACCGGCACGGCGCGGCCAGCTCGGCGTAACCTTCATCGGACATTCCAGCTTCTTCCTCCAGATCGGAGGGAGGAACATCCTGGTTGATCCGAACTTCGCCCAATGGATTTTCGTTCTGAAGCGACTGCGGCGCCCCGGCCTGAAGCTTCGCGATTTGCCGCCTATTGATGCGGTGCTGGTCTCGCACGCCCATTTTGACCATCTGCATCGGCCCTCGCTGGCGGCGATTGCGCGGCTCACACGCCGCAAGACAGGTAAACGGCCAACCATTGTAGTGCCGCGGCACCTTCACGATCTGGTCAGCGATCTCGGCTACGGACGTATCGTTGAGCTTGACTGGTGGCAGAGTTTTCAGCTTGGCCAAGTCGAGGTCACGCACGTGCCGTCCCGCCACTGGGGCGCACGCATGGTGCGCGACGTGCACCGCGGCTATGGAGGATTCGTGCTGCGCGCGGGCCAGCACTCGCTTTATCACGCCGGCGACACGGCTTATTTCGAGGGCTTCCGCGAGATTGGCAACCGGCTGAAGCCTGAGGTTGCGCTGCTGCCAATTGGCGCCTATCATCCGGATTCGTTCCGCCGCGTGCATACCAGCCCGGAGGATGCGGTGCAGGCATTCCTTGACCTGGGAGCACGATGGATGGTGCCGATGCACTACGGGTCGTTCCGGCTTTCCTACGAGCCTATGGATGAACCTGTGCCGCGATTGCTGGCCGACGCCCGGCGGCGCGGCATCGAGCGCAACATTTGCGTGCTGGAAGAGGGTGTGACGAGGTTTTTCGAGTGATTGGTGAATAGTGGATAGCGTTGGCGGAGG
>Ga0181526_10003896_pt1 | contig 11910 bp, 9 predicted proteins | sample PEATcosm2014_Bin_35_FD_119750 | JGI IMG/M metagenome (GOLD analysis project Ga0181526, IMG submission 119750) | Peatland microbial communities from MTU Mesocosm Facility, Houghton, MI, USA - PEATcosm2014_Bin06_30_metaG | ecosystem: Environmental > Terrestrial > Soil > Wetlands > Peat | place...
AGCTTCTTCTCGTGTGAGGTGATGCACAGGCCGCAGGCATTGACCGCCGAGACCGCCAGTGAAAGCAGCTCGAAATCGAGCTTGTCGATACCGGGATTACCGATGACGTTCATGCGCAGCCTGGCCGGCAGGCTCGCGTACTCCGGGTCTTCGACCAGGTGCAGGAAGCGGTAATAGACATTGTTCATGCCCATGATCGCCGCTGCGGCCCGCGCGGCCTGCAGATGGGCGGCGTCGAGCTGCTCGCTCGCCGCCGCCTCGATGGCACGCGTGAAGTCCGGGTTGCGCGATGCGATTGCTGCGGCCAGCGCCACCGACCAGATCTGTCGCTCATTGAGCCCCGGCGCGCCCGTGGGGGTCAGCACGCTGCCGAGATTGAGCTTGAGGTCGCGGGCGTAGTCCGGAATCGAATCGCGGATTGCGTCGAGTTTGCTGCTGCTCATATCAGGCCGCCTTGAGGGTGTCCTGACCCTTCTGCCAGTTGCACGGGCACAGCTCATCGGTCTGCAGCGCATCGAGTACGCGCAGCACTTCCTGCGGGTTGCGGCCCACCGAGAGGTCCGTGACGTAGACGAAGCGGATCACGCCTTCCGGATCCACCACGAACGTGGCGCGCTGGGCGACGCCGGCCTCCTTGTCGAGGATACCGAGGGCGCTGCTGAGCTCGCGCTTGATGTCCGACAGCATCGGGAACGGCAGGTTACGCAGCTCCTCCTTGTCCTTGCGCCAGGCCAGATGCACGTATTCGCTGTCGACGCTGACGCCGAACAGCTGCGCGCCGCGGTCGCTGAACTCGCGATTGAGCTTGCCGAAGGCGGCGATCTCGGTCGGACACACGAAGGTGAAGTCCTTGGGCCAGAAGAAAACGACCTGCCACTTGCCGGCCTGGTCGCTGCTCTTGAACTGCTCGAACGCTTTGTTTGGATCGTTCGAGACGACGCCGGTCAGGGCGTACGCGGGAAATTTATCGCCAATACCCAACATGTGTATCTCCTTGCATGCATTCATCGTCTGGGTGGCCATACTGGGCCTGGGGTCATTGGTAGTCCAGTCAATTGATTCTATAATGTCCATAGATGCCATATATCGGTCCAAAACCATGGAATTAAAGCTCAAGGATCTGCGTTATCTGGTGGCGGTGGCCGAAACGCGCCATTTCGGGCGCGCCGCGGCCAAGTGCTTCGTGAGCCAGCCGACGCTGTCGGCGCAACTGCGCAAGCTCGAGCAGAATCTCGGCGTGCAGCTGATCGAGCGCCGGCCGCGGCGCGTGACGCTGACCGAGGCGGGCGAGGACATCGCACGGCGCGCGCGCGAGATGCTCGAGACCGGCCGGGCCATTGTCACGGCGGCGCAGACGCGTCGCGACCCGCTTACCGGCCAATTGCGACTGGCGCTGCTGCCGACCATCGCGCCCTACCTGCTGCCGCAGGTCGCGCTCAGAATCCGCAAGGCGCTGCCGCGGCTGGAACTGATGCTCTACGAATACCGGACCGAGCCGATGCTGGAGCGGCTGCGCAACGGCGACATCGACGCCGGGATACTCGCGCTGCCGGTGCAGGACGAGGGGCTCGTTACGCGCGAGCTGTTCACGGAGCCGTTCGTGCTGGCGCTGCCGGACTCGCACCGGCTCGCCGCGCGCGCCCAGATCAGGATCGACGATCTCGAGCAGGAGACGCTGCTGCTGCTCGAGGACGGACATTGCCTGCGCGACCAGGCCCTGGCGGTCTGCGCTCGCAGCGGCGTGCGCGAAAAGCAGGACTTCCGCGCCACGAGCATCGAGACGCTGCGCCAGATGGTCGCCACCGGTGCCGGAGTCACGCTCCTGCCCGCGCTGGCGACTCGCGGCGCCTACGGCGCGGTACGCGGCATGACCACCCGGCCGTTCGCGAAGCCGGTGCCGAGCCGCCGCATCGGCGCCGTATGGCGCAAGAGCAGCGCGCGCGCCGCGGCGATCGAGGCGGTCTGCGAGCAGATCGCGCGCCACAGTGGACTCAATTGAGTAACCTCTGCGCATGATCTCGGTCTACGATCGGATGTGCTGGCCCGTGGGCGCGCTCGAGCGCGCGCTGCGCGAGGGCTCGCATCGCCGCGAGCTCACGGCCTGTCTGGGCCAATCCGAGTACACGCTGCTGCGCGCCCTGGCCCGTGCGGCCGCACCCGGCCGCCGCCGCGACTCGCCGCTCAAGGTGTACCTGCTGCCGGGAATCATGGGCTCGCAGCTCGGCACGCCGCGGGCGCGCGGCGAGCCGCCGGATCTGCTCTGGCTCGATCCGAGCGACATCATGCGCGGCCGGCTGGCCGAGTTGCGCCGCGGTGCGAACCCGCGCCTGCAACCCCTCGGCGGCATCGACTACAGCTACCTGGCGTTGAAGCTGCGGCTCGAGACGGCCGGGTTCGATGTGACGCTCCACGACTACGACTGGCGGGAGAGTCTCGAGCCGCTCGGCGCCGAGCTCGCCAGGCGCTTGCGCGCCGAGCGCGGACGCCGCCTCGCGCTGGTCGGGCACAGCATGGGGGGATTGCTGGCGCGCGCGGCGCTGGCGCGGCTCGCGGGCGGCAGGACCGATGCACGCATCGAGCGCGTCATCGGCCTGGGCACGCCGCACGGCGGCTCCCTCGGCGCCGTGCAGGCCCTGCGCGCCACCTACCCGGTCGTCTTTCGCCTGGCCGCCGTCGACCCGCGGCATGATGCCGAACAGCTCAGCCGGCAGGTATTCAGCACTTTTCCGAGCATCTACCAGCTGCTGCCGGCCGACGTGCAGGGGCTGGACCTGTTCGACCCACGCGCCTGGCCCCGCCGCGGCGCGCGGCCGCATGCGGCCATGCTTGCCGCCGCGCGCGGCTTTGGCGCGCGGATGTGCGCGGCCGATGCACGCTTCGTCTCGATCATCGGCACCGGCCAGCGCACTGTGACCGGCATCGAGCGCCGTGGCGGCCAGTTCCACTACGAGGTCAGCGCGGCGGGCGACGGCACGGTGGCGATGCCGCGCGCGACGCTTCCCGGCGCGCGCAACTATTATCTGCGCTGCGAGCACAGCGAACTGCCGCGCAGTGAGCTCGTAGCCCGCGCCGTGACCGACCTGCTGCGCACCGGGCGCACGCGGCGTCTGCCGCAACGGAAGATCCTCGCGCGTGCGCCGCACGCGCGGGTCAGCGATGCGGACCTGCGGCGTGCATTCGCCGGCAAGATCGACTGGCCTTCCCTCTCGACGGCCGAGCGTCGGCGATACTTCGAGCGCCTGAACACCCCGCCGGCCATCTACTGGCCCGCGCGCTGAAGGGCGGCGGAAGGCGCCGGCTCGGGCCATCGGTCGGCCCCTGTCCGTGCAGAATTTGTAAGAAGGCTGTGCAACACTGCGCGACCCATGTCCGATGACGCCACAATCCGCACCGAGCCGTTGCGCAACGATCCGTTCGCCTTCGTGCGCGACCTGGCTTCGCGCTGGGACATCGTTGCGATCATCGTCGTCATCGGGATCCTGACCTTCTTCGCCGAGGCGAGCCGGGGGCTGCTGGCGCCGATGTCGAAAATCACGGGCGAGGCGCTGTCGCTCGATCCCGTGCATCTGCCCGTGTATGCGGCGCGCACCACGCTGCGCATGTTCACCGCGCTGGCGGTCTCGCTGCTGTTCACCTTCACCTACGGCACCTGGGCCGCCAAGAGCCCACGCGCCGAGAAGCTGCTGGTGCCGCTGCTCGACATCCTGCAGTCGGTGCCGATCCTCGGCTTTCTCTCGGTAACGCTGGTTTTCTTCATGTCGCTGGTGCCGGGCCGCGTGCTCGGCGCCGAGTTCGCGTCCGTGTTCATCATCTTCACGAGCCAGGCCTGGAACATGGCCTTCAGCTTCTACCAGTCGCTGCGCACCCTGCCCGATGAGCTGTGCGAGGCCTGCGGCTCCTTCCGGCTGACGCCGTGGATGCGCTTCTGGCAGCTGGAGGTGCCGTTCGCAATGCCGGCGCTGATCTGGAACACTATGATGTCGATGTCCGGCAGCTGGTTCTTCGTCGTCGCCTCGGAAGCCTTCAGCGTCGGCAAGACCACTGTGCAGCTGCCGGGAATCGGCTCGTACATCGCGATCGCGAACGAGCAGGGCAATCTGCATGCGATCGGCTGGGCCATCCTGACCATGCTGATCGTGATCCTGATCTACGATCAGCTCATCTTCCGCCCGCTGGTCGTCTGGGGCGAGCGCTTCCGGATCGATCAGGAGCAGGGCGGTCACATCCAGCGCTCCTGGGCACTGACCATGATGCAGCACTCGCGCATCGTGGCGCGGTTGCACGCGCTGTTCTTCGCCTTCGTGCGCTGGTCCGGCAAGCGCGCGCCGCGTCCCGCGGCGCTGGCCACGCTGGCTCGCGTCGGCGGCGACAGGCGCGCCGGTCTGGTCTGGTTCGGCATCCTGGTGCTGATCGTCGCCCTCGCGCTGTGGCGCATCGCGACCATGCTGATCGGCGAGACCACGCTGCCCGAGGCGCTCAACGTGGCGGGCCTCGCCGCCATCACGATGGTGCGCGTACTCATTCTGATCGCCCTCGCGACCCTGCTCTGGGTGCCGGTCGGCATCTGGGTGGGCCTGCGCCCGCGCGCGACGCAGATCGTGCAGCCGATCGCGCAATTCCTGGCCGCCTTTCCCGCGAATCTGCTGTTTCCGCTGGCCGTGCTCGGGATCGTGACCTGGAACCTCAACCCCGACATCTGGCTGAGTCCGCTGATGATCCTCGGCACCCAGTGGTACATATTGTTCAATGTGATCGCGGGCGCATCGGCGATGCCGCAGGAGCTGCGTTACGCCTCGGACAATTTCGGTATCAGGGGTTGGCTCTGGTGGCGCAAGGTGGCGCTGCCGGGCGTACTGCCTTATTACGTCACCGGCGCCATCACGGCCTCGGGCGGCTCGTGGAACGCGGCCATCGTGGCCGAGCTGGTGAGCTGGCGCAACGTCGAGGTCAAGGCGCATGGCGTCGGCGCCTACATCGATGAGGCCACCACAGCCGGCGACTTCCACCGTATCATTCTCGGCATCACGATCATGAGTCTGTTCGTCGTCTGCATCAATCGCGGATTCTGGCGTCCGCTGTACTACTACGCCGAGCGCAAGTTCCGGCTGACCTAGAGCGAGAGCACTGCAATGCACGCCGTCATGAGTCAACCCGCCGAGGCACTGCTCACGGTCGAGAACGTGCGCAAGGCCTTTCCGAAGCCCGACGGCAGCGACCTGCTGGTACTCGACGGCGTCAATCTCAAGCTCGAGGCCGGACAGATCGTGGGATTGCTCGGTCGCTCGGGCTCTGGCAAGTCGACACTGCTGCGTCTGATCGCCGGGCTTGCCGAGCCGAGCTCCGGCTCGCTGTCCTTTCACGGCCACCCCATCGTCGGTCCTGCGGCCGGCATTGCCATGGTGTTCCAGAGCTTCGCGCTCTTCCCCTGGCTCACGGTGTTCGAGAACGTGGCGCTCGGCCTCGAGGCGCAGCGCATGCCGAAGGCCGATATCCGCAAGCGCTCGCTGGCGGCGATCGACCTGATCGGCCTCGATGGCTTCGAGTCCGCGTACCCGCGCGAGCTCTCGGGCGGCATGCGTCAACGCGTGGGCTTCGCGCGCGCGCTCGTCGTGCATCCCGACATCCTGCTCATGGACGAGCCGTTCTCCGCGCTCGACGTGCTGACGGCCGAGACGCTGCGCACCGATTTCCTCGATCTGTGGTCCGAAGGGCGCGCGCCCATCAAGGGTGTGATCCTCGTGACGCACAACATCGAGGAGGCGGTGCTGATGTGCGACCGCATCCTCGTCTTCGGCAGCAACCCCGGACGCATCCTCAGCGAAATCAACGTCACGCTGACCCAGCCGCGCAAGCGCCTGGACCCGAGCTTCCGCGAGCTCGTCGAACGGATCTACGTGGAGATGACCTCGCGCCGCAAGCCGGCCGATGGCGGCGCGGGCGGCGGTCGCGCCGAGCGCTTCCCGGGGCTCGGCATCGGCAGCGTGTTGCCGCGCGTGTCGTCGAACCTGCTGTCCGGTCTCATCGAGACGGTGGCAGCGCCGCCCTACAACGGCACCGCGGACCTGCCGAAGATCGCATCCGAGCTGCAGTTGGAGATTGATGAACTGTTCCCGGTCGCCGAAACGTTGCAGCTCATGCGCTTTGCTGAAGTGGAAGGTGGCGACATCAAGCTCACCGATGCGGCGATGGCCTTCGCCAACGCCGGCCTCGATGAGCGCAAGCGCATCTTCGCTCGGCACCTGCTGACGTACGTCCCGCTGGCGGCGCACATCCGGCGCGTGCTCGACGAGCGTGCCTCCCACGTTGCCCGCAAGAGCCGCTTCATCGACGAGCTCGAGGACTTCATGGGGGAGGAGGACGCCGAGCAGACCCTGCGCGCCATCGTGAGCCTGGCACGTTACGGCGAAGTCTTTGCCTACAGCGACGAGAGCGGCCTGTTCAGCCTCGAGAATCCGGTCTGACCGCCGCTATTGTTCCTGTTTTGATACAATAGGACGTTGGCGCGCGCTCTGCGCTGCCTGCAGGGAAACAATATGTGGCTGGCCTCGGAGATGGCAGCCTTCGCTCATGTCGCCGAGCTGGGTTCCTTCACCGCCGCAGCACGGGCCCTCGGCGTACCCAAGGTCGCGGTGAGCCGCGCCATTGCCAGTCTGGAGCGTCGCCTGGGCAGCCGACTGCTCGCGCGCACGACCCGGCGTGTGGCGCTCACGCCGGCCGGCACGCTGCTGCAACCGCATTGCCAGCGCCTGCTGCGAGAGGTCGAGTCGGTTCGCGCCCGATTCGCGCCCGCAAGCGGCCCGCGGGGGCTGCGGGTGCTGGTCGATGCGGGCTACGGCCGGCTGCTGATCGCGCCGCTGGTGCCGCGCTTCCTGGAGCACTTCCCGAGCATCGAGCTGCAAGTGTCGCTGACCGACGCGCACCCCCAGGGTCCTGATGCGGCATGGGATGTGTTCATCTGCAACGATCCGGCCCCGCTCCCCGACCTGCTGCAGACGCCACTGGGCAGCCCGCCACTGCTGCTGTGCGCGACAGCGGCTTATCTGACGAGGCACGGCCGCCCGCGATCCCCGGGCGATCTGAATGCGCACACCGTACTGCGCGTCGTCGGGCCGGCGCCCCCTCCGCCTGCCGGCACGCCGCCACTGCAGCTGCGGGCCGGGGCTGAAGAGCATCAGATCCGGCTGCGACCCGCGCTGCAGGTCAACGACCCTGCGCTCGTGCACTCGAGCATGGCCGCGGGGCTCGGTATCGGCGTGCTGCCGGAGTTCCTCTGCCGACAGGGTCTCGCCCAGGGCAGGATCGAGCGCGTGCTGCCGGAGTGGTCGGTCGCGCCACCGCTGGAGCTGGCGGCCGTCTACGCCGAATCGAACGGTCGCTCAGCCGCGATCCGCCAGTTCATCGAGTTTCTGCTCGCCAACATGGTGCCTATCCTGGCGCCAGGGTCTGCAGCCGCGCCGCGAAATAGTTGACGAAGGTCGTCACCTTCGCCGGCACGAATCGATAGCCCGGATAGATGGCGTAGATGCCCTGCTCCTGCGATGCCCACGCCGGCAGCACGCGCTGCAGCCGTCCGCTCGAGAAATCTGCGCGGAGTACGAATTCGGGCAGCAGGGCGATACCCGCCCCACGGCGGCAGGCATCGTGCAAAGCCAGCGCATGGTTGGAACGCATCGCGCCCTGCACCGGCACCGTGACGGCGGTGCCGCGGCGGTAGAGCTGCCAATGCCCCGGTCGGTCGCCGACGTCGAGCACCAGGCAGGGGTGGGCCGGCAGATCACGCGGGTGACGCGGCGCGGCGCGCCGGGCCAGATACTCGCTGCTGGCGGCGAGCAGGCGTCGATTGGGCGCGAGACGCCGTGCCACCAGGCGCGAGTCGCCGAGCGCGCCGACCCGTATCGCGACGTCGAACTGCTCTTCAACCAGATCGACGTAGCGATTGGAGAGATTCAGCTCCAGCGTCAGGCGCGGATGGAGCGCCAGAAACTCGGGCAACGCGGGCACCAGATGCGTCATGCCGAGACCGGTGGCGGCGCTGATGCGCAGCCGACCCTGCAACTGTTCACCGAGCGCGCTGGCCTCCGCCTCTGCCGCTTCCAGCTCGGACAGCAGCGTCTCGCAGCGGCGGAAGTAGGCGCCGCCAGCCTCCGTCAGTCCCACGCTGCGCGTCGTCCTCTGCAGCAGACGCACGCCCAATCGCGCCTCCAGGGCCGCCACCGAGCGACTGACCGCCGATACGCTGGCGCCGAGCTGCTCTGCGGCGCGCACGAAGCTGCGTCGGCGCGCGACCTCGATGAACACCGCGATCTCGTCGAGCCTTGCGGACATGGCAGATTATTGCGTTTAAAACAATAAAGAATTGAGTTTTACCGCGTTTATCCCGTGAATGGAACTGCCTATGCTGCTGCTATTGGATAGCGGAGCCCCCGAATGGACACGCGCACGCTCGCCCTCTCGCGCACGCTCGCCCTCTCGCGCACGCACTGGCCCGACAGGGCGGGCATGAAGGACAGCCTGCCGGCGGGCGCGTTCGTCTTCCTGTGGAGCACCGGCTATATCGCCGGCAAGATCGCGGTGGCGCACGCAGGGCCGTTCACGACCCTGAGCCTGCGTTTCGGCGGCGCGGCGCTGCTGTTCGGCGCGCTGGTGTTGCTGCGACGGCCGCAGTGGCCGCACGCTGCGGCGCTCAGGCACAGCGCCGTGGTAGGCCTCCTGAGCCTGGTGCTGCAATTCGGCGGGGTCTATGGCGCCTTCGCGCTTGGCGCAAGCTCCGGGTTTTCCGCGCTGGTCATCGGTTGCATGCCGCTCGCCACCTCCGTGGTGGCCGCCAGCCGCGGCGAGCGCCAACCGGCCAACCACTGGTTGGGCCTGCTGCTCGGATTCGCCGGTGTACTGCTGGTGCTGCAGGACCGGCTTGGTTCCGGGCTCGGATCCCCCGCGGCCGGCATCTGCCTCTTGCTCGGACTGTGCGGCATCACCTTCGGCACGCTCTATCAGAAGCGTCACGCCGTGGGACTGGACATCAACATCGGCCTGCTGATTCAGAATCTCGCCGCCGTTGCGGTGCTGGCGCCAATCGCCCTGCTGCACGAGCATCTGCGCTTCGATACCAGTCCCGACTTCGTCGGCTCGATGCTGTGGATGATCCTCGTCAACTCCGGCGGCACGTTCGCGCTGCTGTTCCTGCTGCTGCGGCGGGGCGCGGCGACCCGCGTGTCCACGCTCTTCTATCTGGTGACACCGATCACGGCGATGCTGGGATGGCTGCTGATGCACGAACCGATGTCGGCCATCAAGCTCGCCGGCTTCGCGCTTGCGGCGAGCGGCGTCTACGTTGCGACGCGCCGCTAGATGAGGTCGCTGTCGGCCTCGATGACGCTCGCGCCGCCCGATTTTACGGTGCGCGCGAGGCTCAGGCTTTCGGGCAGCAGATATTCGGCGTAAAAGCGCGCGCTCTGCAGCTTCGCGCGATAGAACTTCGCGTCCTCACTGCCCTCGGCAAGCTTTCTGGCGGCGATTGCGGCACTGCGCGCCATGAGCGCGCCGCCAAGTACGCGGCCGCACAGATGCAGGTAAGGCACCGCGACTGCGAATGCGCGCGCGGGCTCCGCGCCGAATTCGTAGAGCAGCGATACGGTGGCATCGCGCAATACCGTGAGTGCCTCGATGCTGGCGTTGCGCACGCTGCGCAACGCCGGATCGCTGCCGCGGATGTCGTTGAGCTCGCGCAGCAGGTCGGACAGCAGCGCGGAGAGCGTCTGACCCCGATCGCGTCCGATCTTGCGGCCGAGCAGATCATTGGCCTGGATGCCGGTGGTGCCCTCGTAGATCGAGGTGATGCGCACGTCGCGCAGCGTCTGCGCCACGCCGGTCTCCTCGATGAAGCCCATGCCGCCATGAATCTGAATCGCCAGTGAGGCGAGCTCGGCGCCCTGGTCCGTGGACCACGCCTTGACGATGGGAATGAGCAGCTCGCCGCGCGCATGTGCCGCGGCGCGCGTCGATTCGTCCTTCTCGGCGCGCGCGCGATCGAATGTGATCGCGGCATAGAGCGCCAGCGCCCGCATCGCCTCGACGTTGGCGCGGATCGTGAGCAGCATGCGCGCGACGTCCGGGTGCCGCACGATGGTCGATGCGCCAGCGAGCGCGGCTGCGCCGCCCGACGCGCCACCGCCGGAAGGCTCGCCGTGCCGGACGATGGCTCGGCCCTGCACGCGGCTGTGCGCCCACGCGCTCGCCTGCTGCAGCGCGAGCTCGGACAAGCCGATGCCCTGCACGCCGACCGAGAGGCGCGCGGAATTCATCATGATGAACATGTACTCGAGCCCGTGATGCGGCTCGCCGACCAGGTAGCCGAGCGCACCGCCCTCGTCACCGTAGGACATCACGCAGGTCGGGCTCGCGTGGATGCCGAGCTTGTGCTCGATGGAAACACAGCGCACGTCATTGGGCGCGCCCAGGCTGCCATCCTCGTTGATCAGACGCCTCGGGATCGCGAACATCGAAATGCCCTTGACGCCGGCAGGCGCGCCGTCGATGCGGGCGAGCAGCAGATGCACGATGTTGTCTGCCATGTCGTGCTCGCCGTACGTAATGAATATTTTCTGCCCGCTGATGCGGTAGTGCTCCCCGTCGGGGCGGGCGCGCGTGCGTATCAGCGCCAGGTCCGAGCCGGCCTGCGGCTCGGTGAGGTTCATGGTGCCGGTCCACTCGCCGCTGATGAGCTTCGGCAGCAGCAGGGCCTGCAGGCGGGGCGAGGCGACGGCCTCGAGCGCGTCGACGCCGCCGCGCGAGAGCTGCGGGCAGAGCATGAAGGCGAGATTGGCGCCGAACCAGATCTCCTCGACCGCCACGGCCAGGACGAGCGGCGCGCCCTGGCCGCCGCGCGCAAGCGCGGCGCTGAGCTGCGGCCAGCCGGCCGCGACGAACTTCGCATAGGCGTCGCGGAATGGCTCAGGCATGTGAACGCTGCCGTCGCGGTACTGCGCGCCGCAGGTGTCACCCAGCACATTGATCGGGGCGAGCACTTGCTCGCCGAAACGCGCCGCCTCCTCCAGGATCGAATCCGACAGCTCCGTTGAGTATTCGGCATAGCGCGGCAGCTGCGCGAGCTGCTGCGCACGCAGCAGCTCGTTGAGCACGAATCGCAGATCTCTGAGCGGTGCCTGATACATGCAATATGACAAGTGTAAGCGAGCCGGTGGTCCCGTGTGGCCTAGCGTACCGGAACGCGAGGACTGTCACGCTCACCCGGTCGGCCAACTGGCACCATTCTAAGATGAGCGACGTGCTCACACCGAAAGGCGTGCCGACACCCGTCGACGCACCCGCTGCGGTCGACGAGCGCAAGGCCACGGCAGCCCAGCTCGGCCGCCGGCTCATGCGAATCCTGGCTCCGACGCGGGTCCGCAGCCTCTCCCTGCACGACGATGCCGGCGAGCTGCTCTGGATCAACGCCGGTGAGCTCGACGCCCGAACGCGGCGCCTGCTGCAGGATGCGCTGGACGCCTTCGCGCTCGACGGTGCGCTGGAGCACATCGAGCGCGACTTCGAGAATGCCCGCGCGCTCATTTTCTGCTCGCGCCCGGGCCAGGACGAGCGTGCGACGCTCGCATTTGCCGTGGTCGGCGGCCGCCGCCGACCGGACATCAATCCGGAGGCACTGCGCGAACGCGTCCTGACGACGATGCGCCGCTTCGGTCCCATGGCCCCGCTGCCGCGCGGGCTTACGGCAGTCGCCACCGCCCCGCAGGGGGCCATGCAGGCACCGGCCCGGGAGCTCGCGCAGGCGCACACTCACTCACCCGCGCAGACCCACCCCGCCGCGGACATGGGTGCAGATACGGAGGATGCAGCGAGCGTCGGTGAGGATGACACCACGGCGGTATTTGCGTCACCCACGCAGCCGGGCGA
>Ga0181526_10003901_pt1 | contig 11904 bp, 12 predicted proteins | sample PEATcosm2014_Bin_35_FD_119750 | JGI IMG/M metagenome (GOLD analysis project Ga0181526, IMG submission 119750) | Peatland microbial communities from MTU Mesocosm Facility, Houghton, MI, USA - PEATcosm2014_Bin06_30_metaG | ecosystem: Environmental > Terrestrial > Soil > Wetlands > Peat | place...
CGATTCGTATCACTCGCTGAGGCGAAGGCGCGCGGCTGGAAACACTTCTGGACCGGCGAGTCATGCGTCACCGGGCACCGCGCCGCGCGCTACGTTAAGAACGGCAGCATCTGCATTGACTGCTACCGCATCGAGCAGGGGCTCCTGCCAGTATACGGCAAAGGTGTACCGGAACTTGAGGCAGCCAGACGACGCAAGTACACCCAGAAAGACACTGCGCCGGCCGGGCCACCTGTACCGAACACCTCCGAGAAGCGTTTTTTGGAGAAGTACGCGGAGCTAAAAGACTTCACGGAGGCGGCCGACGCGCTCGGGCGCTCCGAGTCTGAATTTTTGGCGATTTTGAGCTGGAACACGACGTTCCGCGACGCGGTGAACCGCCTAGAAGAGAGCCTCGGCATCGCGCGCACGCAAAAAGTTACCGACGAGTTCGACTGGACGTACGACAAGAGGCGCAGCTTCTTGCTCACGTATGCGAACACCGCGGACATGAAGCAGGCACTGCGCTCGGTAGGGGCCACCAACGTGCAGTTTCATCGGGAACTGTCTAACAACGCAGAGTTTCAGCACGAGTTTGACGATGCCGCGCAGGTAGCGCGAAACGTGTTCGACCACGCAGCGTCCGCGGCCGCCACGAAAGGTGACGCGCGCATGCTCGGACGTATCGCGGCGAATCTTTTCCCGGAAAAGTTCGGCGAGAACATGAAAGTTGACTTGAACGTCAAGCAGAACCTCTCACTGGACCAGGCACATGCGCAAATTACCCACCTGCTATCAAGATTTGATCGACAGGGTCTACTCCCCGCTGCCGGAGTCTCTGACGAACCTATTGAAGAAGCAGAATATCAGCTCGCTGAGCCTACAAGAGTCGACGAAACTGATACAGATCCTGAGCCAGCGAGCGCAGACGCAGGATCAGACCCAAATAGTGACCTGGTTTCAGGATCCGACTGACCACCCGGCGCTGAAGAACTGCCCGCTAGGCCGGAAACACTACCCTAAGCAGATGCAGTTCTTCGCTTTGGAGGCGGTCGACGACGAGATAGCACTATTCGGTGGAAACCGGACAGGGAAGACACATTGCGGGTGCTTCGCGGACACTTTGCACCTCACTGGGCTCTACCCGGACTGGTGGCCCGGACGAAAGTACAGCCGCCCCATCGATATGTGGGTGGCGACCGACACCGCGAAGAATACGCGCGATATTTTGCAAGAAAAATTCTGCGGGAAGCCGGGCGTCGAGCAAGCGTACGGTACCGGGATGATTCCTGGCGACCTTCTGGTGCGGCGGACGGTGAAGCACGGGCTAGCCGACGCGTTCGAGTCGGTCTTCGTGCGGCACGTATCCGGCGGCATCTCTACGCTGCAGTTTAAGTCGTATGACCAGGGACGTGAAGCGTTCCAGGGTACGCGTCAGGACCGAATACACCTGGACGAAGAGCCGAAGCTGGAGATATACGCAGAGTGCTCGCTGCGCCTCATGAGTACGGTCCCAGGAGAGCCGAACGGCTCGCTGGTACTGACAGAGACCCCGATGCTGGGAGTTTCTGACTTGATGATCAAGTTCATGCCGGACCTGTCACCTGAACCCGACGCTATGCCGGCGCAGAGCTGGGACGCTGAGGAAGAGGAGGTAGTCGTCGATGAAGGCGGTATTCCTTGATATGGACGACGTACCACACCTGAGCGATATAGAGAAGAAGAAGATTCTCGCCGGCATACCGTCGTGGCAGCTGCAGGCGCGTAAGTCAGGGATACCCGGGCACGGCGTTGGCGCGATCTACCCGATCCCCGAAGACGTAATGCTGATCCAGCCGTTCGATATCCCGATGCATTGGCCGCGCTCCTACGGGATGGACCCGGGCTGGAACTGCACCGCGGTAGTCTGGTTCGCGTGGGATATCGACAACGGTTTCAAAGACGCCGCCGGCAACCAACGGTACCCTGCAGTTGCGTACGACGAATACTATCGGGGCCAGGCGGACCCGGCCGTGCATGTCGCGGCAATCAACCGCCGCGGTCCGTGGATTCACGGTGTCATTGACCCCGCCGCACAGAAGGCTCGTGGCACGGACGGCGAGCTGTTGATAGATACGTACTGTAATCTCGGCCTGAAGGTTACGAAGGCTGATAACACGGTCGTGACCGGGCTGGTGCAGACCTGGGACATGCTCTCGACGCAGCAGCTGCGTATCTTCAACACGCTGACGAACTGGCGCAAAGAAGTGCGCCTGTACCGCCGCGACGAGAAGGGAAATATAATAAAAAAGAATGACCACCTAATGGACGCCACACGCTACAACGTGATGAGTGGGTTCGAGGTGGCGAAGGCTCCTCCGGCCAGCGATGGTGGCGTACCCTGGTTCAGTTGGGCCCCTGAGATGGCGACGCCGGGTGGTGTATGGAGCGGGTGACCCCCATCCACGTATTGGAGTATGAGTTCCGCCGGAAAGGCGTTTTCGTTTTGGTTGATGCGCGCCGCCGGGAGCTTTGGTTCTACGGATATAAGCCCACCGAGATCAAGCAAATGATTGACTCCATCAGAGGGCGCAGTGAAGAGATGGTGAAGTTTTTAATCGCGCGAGCAAGCGTAAGGGGTGAGACCAAATGAGCGTTACATTGAAGTTGGTGCACGAAGAGGGTATCCGCCTGCGACAGCAGTCGGCCCATAAGATCGAACAGACGGATTTGGCTGGTGGCCCGTCAACGCAGATCGTTGACTGGCGCTTCGTTAAGCGGCCAGCGTCGGACGGCAAGATCGTCGAGGAGTGTCAGCAAGATGAAGATCCGCGTCGTGTCGACGCCAACGGCCGCAAGGCGCAGCTGGGCACCTACACAGTGCACGTCACGGCTGGAATGAACAACCTGGTGATCGAGCGCAAGGGTAAGGTATCCCCGTACAGCTTCAAGAACCCTGCTATTCGTAACCAGGTTCGTGTCCAGCACCAGCGGTTGGTTGAGTCCGGCCGCAAGACCAAAGAAGCAAAATCCGTGCACGAGTGGAAGAACGACGGGGTAGCCAAGTACGTTCCACCAAACTCTTTCGACGGAGTTTTTGTGGGTGATGGGCAACGCGCAATCTTGGATGAAATGCCGACGTAAATGGCTAGTACGAACGCGTCTGACAATTGGGACCTAGTAGGAAACGTGCCGGGACAGTCCGGCGCGCTCCCCCGTTCTCCTGGGTTCGACATCGAAGACAAGGGCGCGCTGATGTCGCGCATCCGCAATTTTCATGACGATGGTGTCGGCGCGTGGGAAGAGAACCGGCGCATGCACTCTGAAGACCTGAACTTCATCTACAACGCTGAGGCGATGGGTCAGTGGGACCCGGTTGTTCTCCAGAACAGGCGCGGTAAGCCGTGCTACACCTTCAACCGGTGCCTGCAGCCGGTGAACATGGTGGTCGCCGACATGCGCCAGACGCGCCCCGCCGGCAAGGTTCGCCCCTCGTCCGACGGCGCGTCTGAGGCAATCTCTGATATTTTTGGCGGCCTGTGCCGCGATATCGAAAAATGTAGCCGCGCTGACCAGATATACAAAGAGCAGTTTAAGTTCGCTGTCGCTGGCGGGTTCGGTGCGTGGCGCATCATGCCCACCTACATGCAGGACGATGGCGACGGCGCCTTCGATCAGGTGCTGCGTGTCATCAATATCGCTAACCCGCAGACGGTAGTGTGGGATCCGCAGTGTGCTGACGCGTGCGCGGCCGACGCCAACCGCTGCATAGTCGCCGAGCGCATCTCCGACGATATCTACGATCAGCTGTACACTACCGGCGAGAATCCTGTAGGCAACCGCTCCAGCTTCAACATGTCGCGCGACAGCTACGGTTGGTTTACCGACGAGGAAGTCCGCATAGCTGAGTACTTCGAGCGTGTTCCGCGCGAGAAGTTGATCGCCAAGATGACCGACGGTACCGTGCGCGAGTACGACGCCGACCTTAGGGCGACTGAAGAGCACCTCGAAGATCACGGGCTGACGCACGAGAAGCAGGGCGTCACCCGCATCCACGAACAAGAAGACCGGTGCCAAGATGATCCGTAAGACCACGAAGTGGCAGGTCATGTGGGTTAAGGTAGACGGCTCCAACGTGCTCGAAGGGCCGTACTACTATGATTGGAAGAGGATCCCGGTCGTTAGATGCCCCGGCCGCTACATCAACATCGAAGGCCGCAAGAAGTTCCAGTCATTGGTCCGCCACTCCAAGGACGCGCAGCGCAGCTACAACTCCCGCGCGTCGGACATGATCGAGCGCAGCGCGCTCCTGCCGAAGGCGCCGTACCTAGTGACGGAGGCCATGATCAAAGGCTACGAGAACGAGTGGAACCAGGCGAACGTCGCCTCGCGACCGTACTTGCCGTACAACGTCGACAAGAACGCAGAGGGCGGGATGCCGTTCCGCACGCCGCCGCTCGACCTGCCACAGGGCGCTATGGCGCTCGCGCAGATGTCGATCCAGGACATTCAGGCCACCATCGGCTACTTTGATCCCGCGCTCGGGAACGCGGAGGATATGAACCGCGTCTCAGGGAAGGCGCTCGTGCAGCACACGAAGCGGTCCGACCTCGGCAGCTTCGAGTTCATTGATGGGTACGGGTCCGCGCTGCAGCTGACCTGGGAGATGATGGTTGACATGATCCCGACCGTTATGGACTCGGAGCGCGTAGTGCGCATCATCGGGAACGACGGTGTCGAGAAACTGGTAGAGATCAACAAAGAGCATGAGCTGACCGGCGACATCATGAACGACCTCTCGAAGGGGTCGTACGACGTTGAGGTCACCATCGGCCCGAGCTTCCAGTCCGCGCGCCAGGAGGCGCTCGATACGCTGATCTCGTTCGCTGAGGCGATGCCGACGGCCGCGCCCGTTATCCAGGACCTGATCGCGAAGAACATCGACTCGCCGGACGCGCAAGAGATGTCGAACCGGCTGAGGATCCCGCTGATACAGCAGGGCATCATCCAGCCGACTGAGAAAGAGAAGCAGGCAGGCGTCGGATCGAAGAAGAACGCGCAGCAACAGCAGCAGGAACAGACGCAGGCGCTTGAGCTGCAGCTGCTCCAGGGCAAGACCCAGAAGATGACCGCCGACGCGCAGATCGCGCAGTCTCGCGCTCAGGCTAGCCCGATGGAGCAGCAGAAGGTTCAGTACGAGACCGCCGGCAAGCACCTGGCGAACATCAAGCTGGCGCACGAGATAGGCGCCGACACGCAAGACCGCCAGAATGAAGCGCAGTCGGCGCAGATGGATCTCGCCGCCAAGCACGTTGGGAATCTGCAAGATCTGACGCACGCGGGCCAGCAGCACCAGCAGGATATAGCGCAGCAGGCTCGCGCGCACCAGCACGATCAGATACAGGCGCAGATCAGCTCGCAGGCAGAGCACCAGCGCGCCCAGCAACAGCACGAGGCAGAGATGCAGCGCGCCGCCCAGGCGCACGAGGCCGAGATGGCGCGCATGCACGCGAAGCACTCGCTGACGATGAAGCACACACAGGAGTTGAATGAGCAGAAGGTTGCCGCCGCGAAGGCGCTGGCCGCTGCTAAGCCCAAGAAGCCGAAAAAGGCTGCTTGATTTTCCCAGTCTGGTGAGACTCGCCTCGCGGCAGCGTATGCCGTGTAATTAGGAGACTATCATGGCCTTTTCGAGAGAGGATTTAGAGAACTACGAGAAGCAACCGCAGAAGCAGGTCGACGACAAGTTGAACCCGTTTCGCGGTGCTACCCCCGCCCGCGCCGCCGACGCCGCCGCCGTAGCTGCGGTCGCCGCGGGCCAAGTTGACGCCACTCCGGGAGGCAGAGCTGCAGCGGCAGTCTCGGACCAGCTCGTTGACGACGATGCCCCTATCGTCGACGAAGATGGCACACTCGGCGACCAGACCGACTCTGGTGAAGGGACTTCGGACGAAGACGCGGACACGTCCACCGCAGACGTCGATCTCAGCGATGAAACGGATCCCAACACGGACTTGACTGGTGAAGAGGAAGTCGTAGAGGCGACAACTTCTCGGCCGGCACCGAAGAAAGGCTCCGCTGAGGAACGCATAGTAGAGCTGAACGATCTGCTCGAAGGCACGAAGATATTTGGTAAGCACATGCAGACCCAGCTCAAGGACGCACTGTCCGAGCTGGAGCGGTTGAAGAACGGCGGCAAGCCCACCGAAGCTCAAACCACAGCTGCAGTTGCTCCTCCTGTTGATGAGGACGAGCCGATGCCGGACCTAGCCGACGCGGACATCGCCTTCGACAACGACAAGTACCGCGCCAAGATGCAGAAGTGGTCGAAGACTCAGGCAAAGATCGCCGCTCGTGAGATAGTTCGCGAGATGACCGGACAGGACGAGGCGGTGAAACGCCGCGCAGTAGTCGAAGAGAGAATCGAGAAGTTTGCGAAAGCGAACCCGGACTACAAGAAGGTAGTTACGGAGAATCCGATTCTGGCTTCGAACCAGCTGGCTCCGGACGCAGGGATCGCCGTCGCTCAGTCGGAGCACGTCGCCCGTATTCTGTATGAGTTTGGAAAGGATACCGCGCTCGCCATACGAACGGCGAAGCAGTCCCCTGCCCAGCAGCTCATCACCATCGGGAAGATAATTGCGAAGATCGAGTCAGAAATCACTTCAGGATCCAAGCAGAACGGCTCTAAGCCCAATGCGCAACAAGGGCAACAGAAGTCCATCACCAAGGCGCCTCCTCCCCCGACCCCGACAAGGGCCGGCGGCCGCGCAGCTGAACGCGATATCGTCGACCCTAACATGTCGATGGAAGAGTTCGCTCGGCGGCACAGAGGCGGTAAACAGTCAGCCCGCGAGACAGCTCGGAAGATGCGCGGACTGAACTAAAACAAATCGGAAAGGAATAATGGCTAACTCACTAATCACCGCTCAATGGGTCGCTCGCAAGGCGCTTGTCTTGCTGCACTCCAAGAGCAACTTCACGGGTCGCACGAACCGTGACTACCAGAGCTTGCTGCCCGGCCCCATCAACGGGGTCATCTTGGGTCAACAGCTCTCGATCCGTCTCCCGTTCCAGTACATGCTCCGTACCGGACCGCAGATGAACGCTCAGAACTCTGTCCAGCGCTTCGCTACCCTGTTGGTCAACCAACAGCTCGGCGTCGACATCAACTTCACTTCGGTGGAGCGGGCGATGTTGCTGAACAACTTCGAAGAGCAAGTGCTCGAACCTGCTATGGCGCGCCTCGCGGCCGGCATCGAGAACTTCACCACGGGACAAGTCAACAACGTCCCGAAGTTCACTGGCGCCTTCAATACCACCGCTACCTACGACCAGCTGCTCCAGAATGAGCAGTACCTGACGGAAGCGTTGGCCCCGGAAGACGACCGGCGCACTTTCACGGCGACCCCGCAAACCTCGCGGTACTTCGTCCGTGACAACAAGGGCCTCTTCAACCCCGAGTCCACGGTCTCCGACCAGTGGCTGGAGGGTGTGATCGCTGACAAGGCCGCCGGCTACGTCTGCTTCCGTAATACGAAGCTCCCGACGCACGTCTGCGGTTCGTTCAGCACCACGGCGGCCCCGGCCGTCAACGGTGCCGGTCAGTCCAACCCCGGCGCGGGCAACGCGTTCGTTTCGACCTTCACGCTGGTCACCAACGGCTGGGCGTCTGGCCTCACGACCTTGAACGCTGGTGACGTCATCAGTATCGCGGGCGTGAACGAAGTAGACCCGGAGACGAAGGCGTCCCTCGGCCGTCCCAAGCAGTTCGTTGTGACCTCAACCATCAGCGATACCGCGGGCGCGATCTCGATTCCGATTGCGCCTGGCATCATCACTGGCGGCGCGTACCAGAACGTGGACAACGTTCCGGCCTCGGGCGCTCTTATCAGCGTCTTCGGCCAGAGCGGCGCTGCCGCGATTGCCGCGCTCAACGGCGCGTTGATCAAGCAGTCCCTCGGCTGGTACCGGGACGCGATTGTGTTTGCGAACCCCCCGATGCTCGACCTCAGCCCCCTCGTCAAGATGACGGCTGCGGAAGCGTTCGAAGGGTACAACATCCGCTTCGCGCAACAGTGGGATCCGTCTAACGACGTGCTCCCGGCTCGTCTCGACTCGATTGTCGGCGCCGTGCTCGCTTACCCCGAGCTGGCTGTGCGGAACATTGAAGTCGCGTCGGCTGCCTAACCCATAGGAATATAGAAAATGGCTAACATTCAAGTTGGATATGGGCACGGCGACGTTGTCGGCATCCCGTTCGACTTCTACGGTGGCGCGACCCTGGTAACGGGGTCTACCATCACGATGCAAACGGGGCAGCTCCTGCTGCAGCCTACGGCTGCTGTTTCTCTCACGATCAACCTTCCGCTGAACCCGGTGGACGGTTGCTGTGCTGAGATCAGCAACGTGGCGGCGGTTGTAGGCTCGGTCATTACGTTGACTGCGGTCAATGCCAACACCGGCGACTCGATTGCGACTGCGGGGCTCGGTGTCCCGGCTTCCCTCACCGTGGTGGCCTCCACCACGGGCGGCAGCGCGATCAACACCATCAAGTACAAGTACACGTTGAACGGCTTCCAGCCGGCCTCGGGTGCTGCGGTCGCTCCGCGTACTTGGTTCCGTGTGCAATAAGAAAAACAGCGCCGCCGCCCTCACCCGGTAGGCGCTTGTGGTGAACGTCCACCCATTTAAGTAGACGTGACAAGTCGGGAGAGACCGGCATCTAATTTCAGAGAGGCGACGTGGCTCAGACGAACCAGCAGATCATCACCGAATCTTTCCAGATTCTTGGCGTCGTACGCGAGGGGCGGCAACCTACGCCCACGCAGTCCGCCAACGGGATGACGATCCTCAACGACAACCTTCTGACGCAGATGCGCGACGGTTGGGGGAACATTGGCTGGTACCCGCAGACGATTGCGCAGTTGAATAGCATCGCGCCTCTCAAAGACGAAGACATCGCCGACGTGAAGTACATCCTGGCCGCGTGGCTCTCCGCGCGTTACGGGATCACGATATCGCCGCCGATGAGCCCGGACGATACTTTTTCGTTGGGTGGAATGATCATGGCAGCCTTCCGGCGCCTGACCAAGCGGTACCTGAAGTACACCGAGTGCGATCTCGGCGAGCTATCACGTCCGCAAGGCGGCCCGTGGGGTGGGCCGAACTGGCTCTAATGGCTCCAGCGAAACCGACCACCGTACCGCTCCCGCTCGCCTCATACCAGCTCGCCGACCTACGCGCCGGCTCGAAGCGGTTGATCGGCTGCTACCCGGAGCCGGCGCCGCAGACGCAGCCTGACGACACCAAAGACCAGCAGCCGGCGTGTCTGCGGCGCTGGCCTGGGCTCTCTACGTTCACTCCGAGCGGGCTGACCAACCCGCTGCGCGGCATGTGGGAGATGGCTGGCGTCGTGTACGCTGTAGTAGGGTTCGATCTCTACACAGTAAGCAGCGCGGGCGCGTTCACCCTCGTGCCAGGTTCGGCCAGCGGCATCATCGGCAACGGGTTCGTTCGCATGACGGACAACGGCGCGTGCCTGGTGGTGCTGGTGCCTGGTACCGACGTATGCTACACGTACACACCGTTCTCTGGCGGGGGTGGCGTGCAGCAGCTGACCAGCGCGTTCTTCCTGGCGCTTGGTGGTGCAATTGATTGCTGGTTCGTCGACACCTACATCGTGTTCCTGGCGAACAATAATAACGGTAACGGGTCGTACACGTTCTTCAACGATGACGGGCGGCAGGTGTCCGGCAACGCGCAGATTACCTTCACTACCGCCGCGTCGTTCAACCGGCAGTTCGGTACCGACCCGTTCTACGGGATGTGCGTCGACCACCGCGAGATCTTGATGTTCGGCTCGCGCTCGTCGGAAGGGTTCGTCAACACGGGCAACCCTACCGGCACGCCGTTCAGCGCGGCGTCGGACACGTACATGCCGTACGGCGTGCACCCGATGTGTCCCTACAGCATCGCGCTCCAAGACAACTCGGTCTTCTGGGTCTGCAATGACCTAACCGTGCGGCGACGCGAGGGACAGACCCCGACCCGCATCTCGACAGCTGGCGTCGAGGCCGTACTATCGAACGCGAACAAGCAAGGGCTCTTGCTCGGTACGTACGCCCTATCGTCGCCAGCCGGCGGCCCTACTTGGAACGGGCACCCATTCTATGTTCTGACGATACCGCTTGCGGAGCGCACGCTCGTTTACGATTGCGTGACGCAGCAGTGGTTCGACCTGGTGTCGGTGCTCAACGGCCAAGAGGTGCAGTACCGCGGCATCGCCTACCTGAATGCGTTCGGCAAACAACTTGTCGGCGACTCAGAGAGCGGCACCATAGGGTACCTGGACGACACCGTCCAGAATGAGTTCGGGAACACCAACGCGCCGACAGTGTGCGCGTTCACTACGCAGGCGATCTACAGCCAGAACAACCGCCAGACCGTGCGGCGCGTCGAGGCCGTAGTTACGGCCGGCGCTGGGCCGACGCCGGGCGTCGCGCCGCGCATCAGCCTGCTGCTTTCGGACAACTGGGGGCAAACGTTCGATGTATCTGGCGACGATTCGCAGACGCTGGGGCTGCCTGGCGACACGGACAACCGTGCGGTATGGTGGAACCTCGGGCAGCACTATAGTCTGGTGCTGCAGTTCCGTGTTACGGACGCGTCGACTACGTTTACTGTCGACGTGACCGCGATGGTTGAACCTTGCAAGTGGTAGTAGTATGGCGACCCCGTTAAAGTCAAAGCCAGGGCTGACCGGCGCCACCGCGCTCTCGATCCCGAAGACTTGGGACCCGAAGTGGTTCCGTGGGTTCATCAGCAACATGCTGAAGGGTGCCGACGTTCGCAATGCTATCGGAGTGGACGGTATCACTATCACCGGCAACATTTCGAGTCCGTACGCGACGATTGGTTTCACAGGTGCCCCCTCGGCGAACGTAACCCCTGACACGCACCCCGCTTCTCCAAACACATCTAATGATGAGTTTGAATTTGGCTCATCGCTCGATCTGACTGGCGCCCGCGGTGCAGGCGCAGTAGCCTGGTCCTGGCTCAACCAAGGCGTATCGACCGCGAACGTCACGTCAGGTGCTCTAGTCCTCAATGCAGCTACGGGTGGTATTAGTAGCGTAGCCATCGTTGAACAGTCAATTGTTAACCCCAGCGCCGCGTGGGACTTTCGCTGCAAGTTGCTAGGGATAGATTGGTATAATGTGCAGACCGGCTCAGATAGCCGTGGCGGGATGTGGGTAGGGGACAACACAGGCGGCGGCGGCCTGAGCTATACGATGTCGTCGTACTACGATTCCGGTGCAGGCTATCTGCGATGGAATGTTGCACGGTGGAGTTCCCCAACTACTGCAGTTTCTGCGCTCTTTACGTCGAGTACGAGCAGTAGCGTACTGTTGGATCAGTGGGCCGGCGTCATGCCGATGACCTCTAACGGGCAGGCCGTGTACTATCGGATCACGTTCGATGGGACTACGCTACGTTGGTACGTTTCGCAGGACGGCGTTGTCTACGCTCTCGCTACACAAGAAGCAGTCGGCGCGTACCTAATCACTAACCCCGCAGGGATAGGTCTATTCGCTTCGGAAGCTAACAATAGTGCACAGCAGGCATCTGCTGTGTTCGATTGGTTTAGGCGCTATGCGTAACGCTGAAGGAACGAGAGCGAGATGACCCTGCACTGGACGACAGAGTCGATGGTAGCTGCCGTAGCTGTGGTCGTTACCACAGCCGGCGGCTTGTACACGACCAGCTATCACTGGGGCTCAGTCAACGAGCAGATCATCGAGCTGCAGGACAAGAGCGCACAGACGGAGACCCACATCGTTAAGCACGACGATCAGCTGGACGCCATCAAGCAACAGAACGCAGCGATGCAACAGGCGCTGGACGATATCAAAGATACTGTCCACGACATACAATCTCAGGTGA
>Ga0181526_10003902_pt1 | contig 11902 bp, 9 predicted proteins | sample PEATcosm2014_Bin_35_FD_119750 | JGI IMG/M metagenome (GOLD analysis project Ga0181526, IMG submission 119750) | Peatland microbial communities from MTU Mesocosm Facility, Houghton, MI, USA - PEATcosm2014_Bin06_30_metaG | ecosystem: Environmental > Terrestrial > Soil > Wetlands > Peat | place...
CGCGTGTAAAAGCGGTTGAAGCGGCGCACCGCGGCGATCTGCGCAGGGTCGGCCGATGGCATCGAAACACCTCGAAAGCCATTCTGCACTCATTGCTTGACTCTGTCAAGTAATGCGGCCATGGACGGCCGCTATTGCACCCAAACCGTCACTCCGCTTTGGCTGATCTGGTTGCCCACCTGCACGGCGATCGAATTCGCGCCGGAAGTGGCCGTGGCCGGCACTTCCGCATTCACTTGCAACACGCCGGCGACGAAGTATGGCGCCTCGCCAGCGAATTTCAGGTTCGCGGGCTGGCCGCCGATGGTCACCGAAACCGGCTGTTGCGGCGCCGGCGTGACCGGTCCGGCGCCGGTCATGTCCACCGGAGTCACTGCGCCGGTGGCCTGGGCTGGAGTCGTCAGTCCTTCCCCAGTCAGATAGATCTGGATCACGGTGCCTATTGGCGCCGGATTACTCTGCGTGTTGAGAGAGTAATCCTGATTGAGAATGGCGCCTGGGCCGGTGCCAGTGGACCTCTGCGTAAAAAGCGCGGGCGCGGTGGTGGTGAGCTGCAGGCTGAACAGGTTCGACGTTTGGCCACCGTACATCACCTGCACCGTTGGCGCCGAGTTCCCTGCCATCTCATACGGCACAATGGCGTTGATCTGGGTCGAGCCGACATAAGTCAGCGGCGCCAGAAAGCCGTTGAAGCTAACCGTGACACCGCCGATCGAAGTCGAAACCTTGCCTGTCGAATCCAGCGTCAGGAACGCGGGGCTCGCCGGGCCGAGCAAGGTTCCGAAAATCGACACCAGCTCACCGGGCGAAACGGGCCCGGTCGAGTAGCTGGCCGCGTTGACGACGCCACCGGGGCTAATGAACGGCGCGGTAGAGACTGTGACCGGCGCAATGGTAGTGACGTCATTGGCTGTAGCCGCAACCGAACCGCCGCCCGAGACTGTCACCTGGTTGGTAACCTGTGATGGCGCGTCCGGCGCCACGTTCACCGTCACCGTGATCGCAGGGTAGCTGGCGCCTGGTGCCAGTGCGTCGCTCCGCGTGCAGGCGCTGGCCCCGCACGTCCACCCCGTGCCCGCCATCGACACTAGCGTCAATCCCTCGGGAACGGCCTCGCTGACGGTGACTGTTCCAGCGGTCAGGCCTGCCGAGGCGCTATTCGAAACCGTCACGCTGTATGTGGCATTTGTCTGTCCCTGGGCGAAGCTCCCGGTGTGAGCCTTGCTGATTCCCAGGACAGACGGGCTGATAGCCATCGACCACTCATTGACGAAGTTCGCTACGTTGACGGAGCCGAGGCCGGTGGCCAGGTCATAGCCAGGGCCGGCGGAGTAAGCCGGAACCAAGGAAGTGCTGGAGGCCGAAAGAAGGCCGGCTAGGTCGGCGGCGTCGCTGACGTAACAGTTCGGAGTCCCGCTCAGGCAGGGGACGTCGATGTTGCCGGAAGTCACATCGTAGAAGACGCAACCGTTGCCGGCAACGATGGAAAAGGACGTGTTGCACGCCTGCGAAGCGGCCGCGTTCGGGCTGCTGGAGCTGCCATATTGGATCGAAGCAAGCTCATAAAGCCTGGGATTCGCCAGCCCCTGGCGGGAACCGGACTTCTGGTTGATCAACGCCATAATGCCCGCGAAGGCGGGTGCACCAAATGACGTACCTCCGCCGTAACCGACGACCAGCCCGCCGGGACTTGATGGGTTGCAGGGGGCTTCGTTATCCGACTGGCAGAACGTATACGAGTGCTGCATCAGGCCATCGCCGGCAAAAAGCGAGACGTCAGGCAGGTCGCGTTGTCCATCCGAAGGGATTCCATTCACACCGCTCTGCCAGGAAGGTTTGGAATACAAGGCGCTAACGCCGCCGCTACCACCGTCAACGTCGAGGAACAGTAACCCCGCCCGGCTGTTACAAAAGGCCTCCGCGCCTGAAGCGCCAAAATAGGATACCAGTATGGGACTGGCGCAACTGTCGTTCCAGGTCGTTTCGGGAACATACGATTTGGCCGAGGCGAGCGTGCCCGGATCGTTAGAAGAATTCCAATACGCGCTTGTGGTCTCGCTCAGAAAGTCACTGAAATCGGTGCCGCCAACAGCAACGTTATAAGGAGTCGAAGCGTCGCCATTCACTTGCAAGCCAAACCGAACAACATCTTCGCCCTGATCGCAAAACCCCGAACCACCGTCTCCGGCGGCGACGACTACGGTGATCCCTTCCGCAGCAGCCTGCTCCCACAAGCTGTCAAAAAGCTGGTTCAGGCTTGCCAGAAACAGCTCACAATTTCCGTAGCTGGAACTCAACACCGGAGCCACATCATTATCGACGGCGTACTCCGCCGAAAGAGTGGAGCCATCGGTAGCAGCCGTCGACTGCGAAACGACCAGGTTGATCGTGGCTCCCTTGGCGACGGCGCCCGCCCACTCGGCGTCGGAGACGTTCTCAAATTCATAGTCAACGTTGGTAATGCCTGGGTCGGGACCATTCAATGTGATTGTGGGATCGTGGGCCGGGAGGCCGAACACCGAGCGGAAGTTGCGCACATCCTGAAGCGCGATATTGCTCCGGGCAACGATCGCAACGCTCTGTCCGGTGCCGTCGATACCCGCGGTCCATAACGGCAGTACGTTGTAGATAGTGGCGAAATCGTACGGCGCCACTCCGTAGTACGTCTCGCCGCTAAGCGTCACCGTGTACTTCGGCGCGGAACTCGCAGCCACCCATCCATCGTTGCCGGGTTCTTTCCGAAACGCGCCCGTCCTGTGGTGCATGCGCTTAGCGGGGAAATTGTGGAGTGACGCAATTCCCGCGACGACCGGCGAAAGCGCGGCGGGAATTTGCGGGTCGTGCGCATTCGCCCAATGTTGTTCGCCGTTCACAAAATAGCTGCGGATCTGAATGTGCAACCCGTGCTCCACTTGCCCAGCGGTACCGGAGAACTCCACAACGCCACGGCCACTAGCAACACGATCCACCCGAAACCCCTCTGAGTTCAGCCACCCCGTGATCTTGTCAATGTCCTCCGGCGCGGGGCCGAACCGGGCGCCAAACTGTTCTGGCGTCAGCCAATGATGATAGTTAGCCGAGGCAGTATTTTGCTGATCCTCAAGCAGTTGTTGCAGCGAGGCTTCCTGCTCGGGGCTGCGCCTCAGAAGCAACAGCATCCGTTCCATCGGGAGATCCCGCGGGGCCGCGCCCTGGTCATATTCAGCCCGCGCCAGCGGGTGGGTGTTGTTCCGGAGAGGGAAGAGTTTGGTTTCGTCGATGGCTTGGGTGATTCGCGGTGGCACGCGGTTTGCCTGTTGCGCCAGAAGAGGCGTTGCCGAAAGGGCGAGGACAACAGTGCAAGACGAGATCGCGCGAGATATCGACATAGACTCCTTTCTCGATTTATGGTCACAATTATACGATCGCGCTTCGGCGATCTTCGGCGAGCAGTAGAAAAAAGGTCCCGAAAAACTGAAACTGCGCCGGACCTGCCGAGCTTGCCGCAGCGCGAACGACGCGGCCGGGCTTCGCTTGAGGGAGTGTAATTCTACTTGGCCGGCGGTACGGTCATCCTGGCTTGGCCATTTTCTCCGAGCCAAGACAACTGGAAACCGTCTTTGCGGCCGTGCCCTGAGGGCTTAGGGAAGTAGAGATATCCAGCCACTGGACGCGTGATCAGGCCGGTGGGCAGTTGTTTGGAAGTGAGTGCCTGCTTGAGCCGATCACGCGCGGCGGCCTTGGCCCCGGCATTCGGCGGTGGTGGAGGCACGTCCGGATAGTCGCCAACGCCGATGCCCTGCGTGCTGGCGATACCGCCGCTGGGGCCGACGGAGCCCGCGCCATGCGAGGCGCTGGCTTCAGCGACGACCTTCGTGCTGCCCAGCGGCTCGTGTTGCCCTAAGTCTTGATAGGGGATGGTGGCGGCCGCTATCACATCCGGCTCAGCCGCGCGCATGGTGCTGCCGTCCGCGCCCAGGCGGAGCGCAAAGTCGCCCAACGACACGGAGGATCCGCTGCCCGGCTCCGGATACAGCGCCACTTCGAAGACCAGATACCCGGCTTGATCGATCCTGGCGCCTAAAATCCTCTTCGCCTGATCCGCGGAAACCGCGACCGCAGCCACCGTGAGTTGTCCCGCGGACGCGTGCGCCGGGTACTCCGACGGTCCGCTACGCGGCGCCAGCCCGTCACCAGCCATTACCAGGGCCGCCACCAGAGGCATCGACAGAATCAGCTTCATCGTTCGACCTCCGCACTTCGAGTCTCGCTAATCGAGCAGCCAATTGCAAACTTGCCGGCGGCGAAATCCTGCCGCGGAACCTAAGCGAGCTATTCTTGGAACAGCATGATGCCCGTGGCCCTCACCATCGCCGGTTCCGATCCTACCGGCGGCGCCGGCCTGCAAGCCGACCTCAAGACGTTTCACCAGTTCGGCGTCTATGGCGAAGCCGTGGCCACCCTCATCACGGTGCAGAACAGTGTCCGCGTATCGCGCGTGGAGGTGCTGGCCGCCGGGTTGGTGTGCCAGCAGATTGAGGCTGTCCTCGAGGATATCCCGCCCGCCGCCGCCAAAACCGGCGCGCTCGGCTCAGCCGCGATTGTGCGCGCCCTGGCCCTGGCCGCGCGGCGTTTCCAGTTTCCGCTCGTCGTCGATCCGGTCATCTTCAGCACCCAGGGGCCGCCGCTGCTTCCGTCAAAAGCAGTTTATTGGATGGCCGAGGGGTTGCTTCCTTCGGCGGCTTTAGTCACTCCCAATATTCCCGAGGCTGCGGCCCTCACCGGCATTGAAATCCGCGGCGTGGAGGATGCCCGCCGGGCTGTCCTGCGCCTCCACGAAATGGGTGCACGCGCCGTGCTCCTCAAAGGAGGCCACCTGCCGGGCGATCCCGTCGATCTGCTGTTCGACGGCTCCGCGTGGCACGAGTTTACCGCGCGGCGCATTGCGACACCGCACACCCACGGCACCGGCTGCGCATATTCCGCGGCCATCACGGCCTGCCTGGCGCGCGGCATTGCGCTCCCCGAAGCCGTCGCGCGCGCCAAGCGGTGGCTCAACGCGGCCATCCGCACCAACCCCGGATTGGGCTGCGGCGCGGGGCCGATCAATCATCACGCTGCTATTCTGTAGATGAGTATGACCAAGGTGCAGATCCGTTTTCGCCTCCGCCAGCCGCTCAGCGACAACCTGTTCCAGACGATTACCAACGCGCACACCCTATACGGCATTCAGCGCGTGCAATTGTCGCCCGCCATGGACAGTCTCACTGTGGATTACGACGCCACCCGGCTGCGCCCCGCCGAGGTGGAAGCCGCTCTGTCCGGCGCAGGCATCGCCGTCGAGCAGGCGTAACGACGCTCCATCGATCGACGCATTCCGCACCGCGAAGCGCACCAGATCGTTGATGCTGCGCACGTTGTTTCTTTCATCGTGCACGTGCGGGCCTCACTTCATGACGACGGCCAGCACACGGAAAATCGCGTCGGCCGTCAGCACCGACCAAAGGCCCAAGTATCTTCCCAGCGACGTGGACACCATCAGCACCACCAGCACCAGGAATCCGGCGCGCGCCAGTTCCCGGTAAATCGTGAACGGGATGCGCGCGGCCAGCAGCAGTTTGGAGCCATCGAGCGGCGGCACCGGGAGCAGATTAAAGAGCGCCAGGTAGATACTCAACAGCACTCCGCGCTGCGCAAATCCGGAGAGGCCGGGCGCGGTGTGGATGGTGGCGATGGCGACAAAAGCCAGCAGCACCGCCATCACGATGTTACTGGCCGGGCCGGCGAGCGCCACCAGCGCCATGCCGTTCAGACCGCCGCGCAGCTTGGCCGGATTGGTGGAAACCGGGCGCCCCCAGCCCAGGAAACCGCCGCCCATCAGCGAAGTCACAAACGGCAGCAGGACGGTGCCGATCCAATCCACGTGGGCCAGAGGATTGAGCGTGACGCGCCCCTCGTTGCGCGGCGTATCGTCGCCCAGCCACGTGGCGACCCAGGCGTGCGCAAATTCGTGCGGTGCGGTGAGCATCCACAGCAACAGGACGTTGATCAACGCATACTGGATTTGTGCGAGTTGCAGTCCGTCTCCATTTCCCGCCGCTTCACCTTCGCCGAGCCACGGCCGCCCACAGCAACAGCAAAGCGACTACCGCCAGCACCGAAACTGCCGCCGTGATTCCGATACCTGATTCTAGCGTGGCGCGGCCTGCCTCCTGATTTCACCGTGGCGCGAAAGGGCGGCGGGGCATCTTGAGCGGTGAACGAAGGCCCTGCTGCAGCGCCACGCAACGGTTCGCGGCTACTGGTAGATGGTGCTTTCGAAGACGGATGCAGAGGAAGTCGCGAATCCGAAATCGAGACCAGTCGCGCTGAAGCTGGTCGGGAGAGTGGAACTGCTGATCGCGATCCCGCCGCCGGCCGCGGGCAACGCCAGCAGAACGGCCGGTGGGACGGTGAACGTCTGAGCGCTCGCCGGGGCGTCGCAAGTGAAGGAGACGGTTACCCCGACCGTGGTTGCGCTGCCGGTGATTTGGACATAAGTGCCGGGATCGCCGCCGGTCCAATTGACCACGACACCTTGCGCGCGGGTGATCGCGCCCGCCACACTCTGGTCGGTCCAAACCAACGGGTTGGGGAAGTTGAGCGCGGCGCTGAACGGCTGAACGTCCGTTCCGCCCTGACCGGTGAACGTGAACTCCCCGCCGGTCGGAGGAATGAATCCCGACGTCAGGGCGGCGGTGTAGAGTCCGGGACCCGATGGCACGCCACTCAAAGCTTGCATGCCGTTTGGTCCGGTGACGTCCACGGTGCCGGGATTGAGCCCTTCCAATTGAAATGGATTGGTTGGAGCCGGAGGGGCCTGTTGATAGACGACGCAGCTTCCCAGCGACGGCAGCGCATTGCCCAGGTAAGCGAAGAGCAACGTTCCGAGGATGCTCGAGAACCGCGCGCTGGCCGTCTTGCTCATTCCCGTCGTGTTGGTAGTCTGAGCCAGCGAGAGAAACCCGAATTTCACCAGCGGGTGGCCGGCCAGCGTGGCAGTCTCGGTCGCGTTGATCGGTTGCAGCGGGTCGCTGCACGCGCCGCCGTTCCCGGCGATCGGAATCGTCACCGTATTACTAACGACGACGCTGCTGCCGGTGCCGCTCACCGCCGTTACCGAAACCGCGCAACCGGTGGGCACGTTTTGCGGGAGGGTTACGTCGATCTGATCCACGCCCTGATAGTGCGACCTTCCCTGGTACGCAATGGGCACCGCGGCACCGCCGATAAAAAGCTGAGTGATGTCGTTGAGATTGTCGAAGCTGACCGGCGGGTTGCGGTCGTCGTTGTTGTTGTCGGCGCCGACGCCCGAACCCCAGAAGACAATGGTCTCGCCGGGTTTCGCGGAGTTGTTGGGAGTGATCAGACTGCCGGTAAGATTGTCGGTCACCGCGGCCATGCCGCTGCCTGACTCATAGTACGTATCGAATCCGAAGGCGCTTTGCGCCACGATGGTGTCATACGGCAGGCTGGTTGCGCCGCCGTAGCTCACCGTGACGGTCACCGACGTCCCCAACGGCGTGCTGGAGGGAAGCACGGCCGCGATTGCCGTCGGAGTAGCGTAGTAAAGGGCAGGCTGCGTGGTCACGCTGGTCGCGCCGAACGGGCCGGGCACGCCGTTCACGGTGACCAATACGCTGGCTCCGTTCAGGGTACGGGGCAGAGCCTTGTTCGGGTCCTGCAAGGGAGTGGCCTGGCTTCCGGGGTTCGCCATCCCGGTACCGACAATGAGGAACAAGCTGCCCGGTGCGATTCCGTAGTTAGGTAGGTTGGGCAGAATGTAACTATAGTTATTCTGCACTACGGTGATGACCGGCTGGGCCGCCAATGGGACGCCGGCGGTAAGCAGCGCCACAACCGTGGCAGCGCGGACGAGCAGATGAGCCTTCATCGTACTTCCTCCGTAACTGCGCCCTGGAACCGAACTGTGACGCTGTAGTGACAGCGCGCACGCTCGGGCACAGGTTAGTTTCAGTTACTCCTGGCGCTATTGTACTTCCAAGGTTCAGGTCAGGCGAGGCGTAAAATGCCTGCGTAACACCGTATTCGTGGGCGCGGGTGAGTTATGTCACTATACTGAAGATAACGGGGGCGATGGAAGCCCCGTTTTTCGTCCAGGTTTCCGGTCGGTTTCGCAACTGCCGCGCATCCGCTTCGCGCTGGAGGGCGCGGCATGAACTGGCCTCACTATACTGTAAGTATTGGTACGGCATGGAACGGCGCGGGTGGAAAAAGACGGCCACTTACGTGGGGCTGCTGGCGGCTGCCTTTGTGGTAGCGGTGGCGGGAAGCTGGAAGTTCGGCCGGCAGTTGGACAACAACGCCTACGACTTCATGTTCCGCCTGTATGACCCGCCGCCATGGCAGCCCGAATCCGCGGTGCTGGCGATCGACGAATCCACGCTCAACACGTGCGGCGGCATGCCGGGCATTCGCCGGCCGCTGGCCGACTCGCTGCGCCTGGTGGCGGCGGCGGCGCCAAAAGCCGTCGCCGTGGACGTGATTCTGGCGGCACCGAGCGAAGACCCGCGCATCGACGCCGCACTCGCCGACGCGTTCCAGCACACGCCCAACCTGGTGCTGGCCAGCGAGCTCTTGCCAGACGGTTGGGAGAACCCGATTCCGGAATTCGCCTGCTGGGCCGCCGCTCGCGGCCACGTATACGCCAAGCCCGACGACGATGACATCGCGCGTTCGATTCCGCTCGAAAAGGCTTTCCGCCACGAACGGTTGTGGGCGCTTTCGCTCGAAGCCTTCCGGCTGAGCCGGGGCGCCGAAATCGTGGAATCGCCTTCCGGCTTGCAGGTGGGCGCGCGGTGGATCCCTATTCCCAAGGTTCCAGCCGGATGGCGGCACAGCCGCGACCGCGACGACAGCCGCTTGATGCGCGTCCGCTTCGCCCCACGCAACGCGGATACCGGCGCCGACGCCATCCAGCGCATCGGCATGCGGCAATTGATCGATCACCCCGAACTGGCCCGCTCCTTTACGGGAAAGGTCGTGTTCGTGGGCCTCACCGCGGTGACCGAACTGCACGACCGGCTGCCGACGCCGGTGGCGCCCGCCATCCCCATCAGCGGCATTGAAATCAACGCAAGCGCCTTCGAGACCATCGCTCGCGGCATGTTCATAACCGACTCGAGCACCCTCTGGGTGCTGCTGTTCAGCCTGGCGCTGCTCGCCGGTGCGGGCGTGAGCTTTCGCTACCTGCCCGGCTGGTGGGCTTATTTGGGCGCGCTGGCGGTGCTGGCGGCAGCGCACCTCACGCCATACTATTTCTTCACCCGCGGCCACGTCTTTTCGTTCGTCACACCGGCTTCGGTGGCCTGGTTCGGCAGTCTCACAGCGGCGGCGTATTACCAACTGGTGGTGCGCCGCAACTGGCACATCGAACAGGCCGCCCGCACGCGCTACCAGCAGGCCATGCAGTTTGTCACGCACGAAATGCGCACACCGCTGTCCGCCATCCAGGGATCGAGCGAGCTGATCTCCCGCTATTCGCTCACGGAGGAGAAACGCAATCAGGTGGCCGAGGTCATCCATTCGGAATCGAAGCGGCTGGCGCGCATGGTTGAGGTCTTTCTCAGCGTAGAGAGACTTTCCGCCGGGCAGATGGAATTGAAACACGAGAGCATTGCGCTCGCCGGGATGGTTGCGACCTGCGTGGAGCGCGCGCGCCCGCTGGCCGATCGCAAACACATTGCGCTGACCCTCGAACCGATCGGCGATGGGTTGCTGCTCACCGGCGACCGAGAGCTGATGGAGTACGCCTGTTACAATTTACTTTCCAATGCCATTAAGTATTCGCCGCAGCGAACGGAGGTGAGCGTTTCCGGCCGGAAGGATCAGGCGCACTTGCGCATCGCTGTGAAAGACCAGGGCATCGGCATGGATCAAAAGGAAGTCAAGCAGATCTTTCAGAAGTTCTACCGCACGCGGAAGGCGGAGGAATCGGGCGAAGCGGGCAGCGGGATCGGGCTTGCCATCGTCAAACAGATTGTGGAACAGCACGGCGGCACGATTGAAGTGGCCAGCCAGCCGGGCGCCGGTTCCTGCTTCACGCTGGTGCTGCCGGCGGCGGCGCCGGTGGCAATACCGGTGACAGGATCACCGGCGCTACCGGGCTCGGCGCAAGGAAACTGATGCTGAAGCTACTTTTAGTGGAAGACGACCCGGCGCTGCAATTCACCATCCAGACGGCGCTTGAGGCGAAAGGGTATCTGGTGGACGCCGTTTCCACCACCGGCGATGCCCTGGATCGGCTGAACGGCGAAGCCTACCCGATCGTGGTTTCCGACATCTACGTGGATGAACGCACAGGCCTGGACGTGCTGGAGGCGGCCCGGCTCCGCGACCCGCTCTGCGCGGTGATTCTGATGACCGGCCGCGGCACCATGGAGACGGTGATGGCCGCCACCCGCGGCGGGGTGTTCGACTACATCGCCAAGCCCTTCGACCTGGACGTGATGATCGACGCTATCGAGCGCGCCGAGGCCGCTCGCCTCGACGAGGGCAGCGAGGCCGAGAGCGAAGAGATGCCGGAAACCGAAATGATCGGCAACACGGCGGCCATGGTGGAGATTTACAAGATGATCGCGCGCGTGGCGCCCACCGACGCTACGGTGATCATCGAAGGCGAAACCGGCACCGGCAAGGAAGTAGTAGCGCGCATGATCTGGCGCAACAGCCTGCGCGCCGGCCAGCCGTTCGCCGCGGTGGATTGCGGCTCCATCGCTCCCTCGCTGCTCGAAAGCGATTTGTTCGGCGCGGTGCGCGGCGCTTACACCGGCGCCGACCGCGACCGCACAGGCGTCTTCGAAGCCGCCAATCGCGGCACCGTGTTCCTGGACGAAATCGGCGACATCGACGGTAATTTCCAGCTCGCCCTGTTGCGTTTCCTGGAGAACCATGAGATCCGCCCGGTGGGCGCCGCGCGGTCCAAGGATGTCGACGTCCGCGTGCTGGTCGCCACCAACCGCGACCTGCAGCGCCTGGTGGAGGAAAAGAAGTTCCGCGAAGACCTCTGGTACCGCCTGAATACGGTGCGCATTTCCATCCCGCCCCTGCGCGAGCGCCGCGCCGACGTGCCGCTGCTGGCGCGGTTCTTCGCCAACAAATACAACGCCCGCTATCAGCGCGAGGTCAAATTGATGGACTCCGGTGTGCAGGCGCTCAAGGATTACACCTGGCCCGGCAACGTGCGCCAGTTGCAGCACCTGGTGGAACGCCTGGTGATCCTCGCCGATCGCATCGATGGCGAAACCGTGGCCAATGCCCTCACCAGCATGGATTCGCGCGAGCGCCCCGTCGAAACCCTGGCCGATGCCGAAGAAGAACAGATCCGCCGCGTCATTGCCGCCACCGGCGGCAACAAAAGCAAAGCCGCGCAAGTTCTGGGCATCGAGCGCAAGACGCTGTATCGCAAGCTGGAGCGGATGAAGCTGTAGGGAGCGAAAGCAATCCGCCGCTGAGAATGCGGGATAATGTGCTTATGGCCACCGCCGACAAAGCCGATCTTTCCCGGATCACTGTCGTGCCGGGCCAACGCTCAGGGCAGCCCTGCATCCGTGGCCTCCGGGTCACCGTGTGGGACGTGCTGGATATGCTCGCATCCGGCATGACCGAGGATGAGGTTCTGCGCGACTTTCCGTACCTGGAGAAGGCCGATTTCCCCGCAGTCTACGCCTACGCTTCGCAGACCGGGCGCGAGCGCGCATCGCGTTGAGACTCCTTGTTTGAGATGTGGCCATGCCGAGTGACGCCACTAACAGAGCAACGACACAGGAGTGGCGCGAACTCGGCTTCTTTTACGACCGTGATGACCGGGCCAGAGTCTGGAAGCTGACGGGCTCTCGATCAGGCCTATTGCGTTTTCGAGACC
>Ga0181526_10003904_pt1 | contig 11901 bp, 7 predicted proteins | sample PEATcosm2014_Bin_35_FD_119750 | JGI IMG/M metagenome (GOLD analysis project Ga0181526, IMG submission 119750) | Peatland microbial communities from MTU Mesocosm Facility, Houghton, MI, USA - PEATcosm2014_Bin06_30_metaG | ecosystem: Environmental > Terrestrial > Soil > Wetlands > Peat | place...
GCTCATGCCTGATGGCAGTCCGCAGACCACACCCGTGTGGGTGGATTACGTTGACGGCAAAGTGTTGGTGAACTCCGCGCTTGGCCGGCAGAAAGATAAGAACCTGCGCCGCGATCCGCGCGTGGCCATTACCCTGATCGATCCCGACAATCCCTACCGCTACCTGGAAGTGCGCGGCAAGGTCAGCGAAATCACGCAAGAGGGCGCCGATAAGTTGATCGACAAGCTGGCCAAGAAGTATCTGGACAAGGACAAGTACCCGTTCGCGCAACCCGGCGAACAGCGCGTCATCTACAAGATCGACCCGGAGCACGTCAGCCCGCATGGGTAACGCGCAGCGATAGCGGGACGATTTAAGGATCGGATGCGCTCACGGCACAGACGGAAGGCGCGCGCCGCTCGTGAATCGAGCCCGTCAGGGCGAAACTGAATTTAGCCCAGGGCGTAAGCCCTGGGTATGCTGCGTTTATTGAATCTGAGCCGGCGTCAGCCGGCGTCACACGCTGGTCGCCGTCATGAATCGCGGTGTTTCTTAGCATCAGGCACAAACCCGTACGGGCAATGCCGACATCCCGACTCACAGCAATATCCGCGTCGGTTGAGATAGATCGCGGTGAACACCATGAAGCCGTCTTCCATGTAATAGTCGGTCCCCTCGACTAACTTCTCGGACATCATTGCGCAGCGGCCTCACGCAACACGGACAGTCGCTCTTCCGTTTCTACGGGAACGCCATCTCGGAAGCCGACATACTTTCCGGAAATGGCAGCTACACGCTCGCCCGGAACGATGAAGCCAACAAGGTTTAGAGGATCAGCGGCCGACACTGTAACAACCTCGCCGGTCACTGGCAGATTACGCATGGCGCGCAGCGACTCAACCGCCTCAGGCAGCGCGAACTGCTCGCCCAGGAAACCGCTGACAAATCGTCCGCCGCGGACTTCGGCGCGGTCTTCGAGACGGCGGAAGCCAATCAGCAACTCGCGCCACTTTGGCAGGTTCGATTCACGCGCCAGCATCTCGCGGAAGACCACACCGTAGCGCCGCAACAGCATCCAGCAGGTCGCCTCGGCGCGCTTCGCATGATCCGCAGCTTCCGCGCCGTAAAGCAGCGACCAGCGCCCCGGCGTGTGCCGAGGTCTGGCTGCCTTCGCCGAACCGGGCCCCAGCCGCCGCTTGGGATTGATCAGAGAACGTAGATTGTCGAAGCCGTCGGCGGTCACCATTCCGGCCGCGACCAACTCCCACAGTGCCGTTTCGATCTCTGCCTTCAGCTTGCCGGTGCCGCGCACGATGTCGGCAAAGAAAGAAGCGCCTCGACGGCGCAGGAATTCCAGCACGGCATGTGCTCCCGGACTCAAAACGCGTTCGTAGCTCTGCTCATCATCACTGAGACGGGGCTGCATCCAGTCCGACTCTTCGCGGATGAAAAACGTGATTGGCGCAATGCTGGTCGGCACAACTCGCCGGCGGCCCTCACCCGAATCTTCCAGCGTCGCCGGATGCGGCGACAACCGCCCCCAGCCGACAGCACCGGTCAGGCAAAGTTGATCCAGCGTAGCCGGATCGTATTCGTTCACGCGCCGCGCCAGAATCTGCTTCTCCCAGGCATTGGCGGGAATCTCGAAACCTTGCAACTGACGCAATGCCTGTAGCAATCCCCGCTCGCCGCTCAACTGCGACTGCGGAGCGAGGTGCTGCCAACGCAAAAGCCAGCGCATGAATTGCGCTGCCGTAACCGGCTCAACCTGCTTGCGCAGCGTGGCCACGGTCAGGTGATGAATACGCGCCAGCAAGCGCCGCTCGCACCACTCGACTGTGTCACCGGTATTTTGTCCGGTGAAATTCCCGCGCAGAATGGTTCCCGAAGCTTCCAATCGCAGCAGAGCTTTTTCGAGATCCGGGGATGGCACTCCCAACCAGTAGGCCAGTGCGTTGGAAGTTATCGGCCCAGAGTGCATCATCCAGCCGGTCACCATCGCGAGCATGGCATCGTCACGCGAGGTGGTAGTCGATGGCAGGTCCGGTGGAGTCACCTCAAACTGCGCTTCCGGAAAGATCAGCGCAAAATCCTTGGCCCGCTCTGAGGGGACAAGGTATCGCCGCGTTTCATTGCTGCCGCCGGCTGGAGCCGGCTGAGAAGAAGAAGAGAGTTGGCTGGATAGAGCGCTAGAGCGCCGCTCTAGCCTTGCCTTTACCACGCGCCAGCCTTCCAGCAACTCCGCAGACAGGGGCATCCAGCTTGCGATCGCTTGCTGCCAATCTTCCTCGGGGATTTCCAGCGGTAACGCCACCAGCGTCTGCAGCGTGTCGTGCAATTCGTCGCTGTCGCGAACATCCGGTCGCGCCTCTTCGCGCACCCGAGCAATCGCCTGCTGATCGAGCCGGCCGACCTCGTTCAACACTGCCTCAGGCAACATGCGCCGCATCTGCACGGCGCGCGCGCGCCGTTCCTCAAGCGGAGCATCATCGAGATAGGCATACGGATTGGCATTCAGGATCTCGTGCGAAAACTGCGACGGCACAGGCGTATCGACCGCCAGACAGCGAATCGCGCCGCTGCGAATGCCATCAATCACGCGCCGCAGGCCATCGATGTCCATTGCCTCGGTGAGGACATCCTTCATCACCTCCTGTATCAGCGGGTGATCAGGAATCTTGATATCGCCTTCGATGTTTTCCTGGCACGCCGCTACGTCGGGAAAAACCGATGCCAAAAGATCGTCGCTGCGAATGCGCTGAATCTGCGGCGGAACTTTCTTGCCGCCCTGGAAGCGCAGCAGCGCCAGCGAGCGGTTGGCGTCCCAGCGCCAGCGCGTAGCAAAGATCGGTGACGCCAGTGCGGCCTGCTCCAGTATCTCCTGCACCGTTTCCGTCTGCAGGTAATGGAAGACGTCACTCAGCGGAAAACTGTGCTGTTCGGCCAGCGCGATATTTAGGCCGTTGTCGGTTGCTGCGGCTTGCAACTCGAAATTGAACGAACGACAGAAGCGCTTGCGCAGCGCCAGTCCCCAGGCTTTATTGATGCGTCCACCGAAGGGCGCATGAATAATGAGCTGCATCCCGCCGCCTTCGTCGAAGAAGCGTTCGGCAATGATGGTCTGTTGCGTAGGCACTTCACCCAGCACAGCGCGGCCGGTGACGACGTATTCGATGATCTGTTCCGCTGCTGAGTCATCTAGGCCGCATTCCTCTTTCAGCCAGACGACGGCATTCTGTACCTCGGGGCTGGATTCGATGCCGCGCAGGCGAACGCGTGGGCTGGCACCGGCTGAAGCTGGCTCGGATTGAATAGAGAAGGGGGCCTCTACCGGCGCTCCTAACGGTGCGCCCGTTCGCGGTGCGTCTTTCAAGTTCAACTCTGCCCGACCATCCCAGGCTTCCGGATTTGCCGGTACTGCCAACGGTGCGGTATTCGGCAACAGCGCGCTGACGCGCTCTCGCAGTTCGCCCACGTGCAGCGACAGCTCGTCGGTTCGCGCCGGAGCTTCACCACGCCAGAAAGGAATCGTTGGCGCGGCACCGTGGGCATCCTCGACGAGGACGCGCCCGGTATTTGACGAGACTCGACGAATGCGCCATGAGGTGTTGCCTAGCAGCATGATGTCGCCGGCGTTGCTCTCGACGGCGAAGTCCTCGTCCAAGGTGCCCACAACGATTTCTTCCGGCTGCGCGACGACGGTGAACAGTGCCGTGTCCGGAATCGCGCCTCCGCTGGTAATCGCCGCCAGCCGGGCTCCGCGACGCGCCCGGAGACGCCGGTTCACCATGTCGCGAAAGAGATAAGCCCCGTAGCGGCCACGCTTCGCCGCGATTCCCTGCGACAGCATTTCCAGGATGCGGTCGTACTCCTCGCGCTTAAGCTCGCGGTAAGGATATGCACGCCGCACGCATTCAAACAGCGCACCCTCGTCCCAGTCTTCACAACTGCACATGGCGACGATCTGCTGCGCAAGAATGTCAAGAGGCGATGCTGGAATGTGCAGCACATCAAGGTCGCCTTGCCGGATGGCCCGCACGGTAGCGGCGCATTCCAGCAAGTCGTCGCGCGTGGTGGCAAACAGGCGGCCTTTTGGGATTGCGCCCCGCCAGTGACCGGCACGGCCTACGCGCTGCAACGCAACGGCAATCGAGCGCGGCGAGTTGATCTGGCAAACCAAATCGACGGTACCGATATCAATGCCAAGCTCCAGCGAGGCGGTCGCAACCAGCAGGCGAATCTCGCCATTCTTCAGCTTGCGCTCGGCTGTCAGTCTCAACCTGCGCGCCAGGCTGCCATGGTGCGCCGCAACCATGTCTTCGCCGATGCGCTCGCCGAGGTGCAGCGCAACGCGTTCGGCCAGCCGTCGCGTGTTGACAAAGACCAGTGTGGAACGATGTTGCAGCGCCAACTCGGCGAGGCGGTCATAGATTTCGCCCCACATCTCGTTGCTGGCGATGGGACCTAGCTCGGAGGCCGGAACCTCGACAGCGAGATCGAGCTTGCGGCGATGGCCTATGTTGACAATCGCGGGCGCCGGACGATCCGAGCCGGTGAGGAAGTGCGCAACCTCCTCGATGGGCTTCTGCGTCGCCGACAGCCCAATGCGCGTCGGCTGACCAGCCAACAGATCGAGACGTTCGAGCGAAAGCGTGAGGTGCGCGCCCCGCTTGTCGTCGGCCACGGCGTGAATCTCGTCGACGATGACGGTCTTGACGTGGCTCAGGATGGCGCGACTGCTGTTGGCGGTGAGCAGGATGTAAAGCGATTCAGGTGTGGTGACCAGGATGTGCGGCGGCCGCTTCAGCATATCGCGCCGCTCTTTCATCAGCGTGTCGCCGGTGCGGACGGCGGTGCGAATCTCCGGCATCAGCAGACCGCGCTGTCCGGCCAGCGCGAGGATCTCGCCCAGCGGGATTTCGAGATTCTTCTGGATGTCGTTGCCCAGCGCCTTCAGCGGGGAGACATAGAGAACCTCGGTGCAATCGCGCAGATCGCCGGCAAGCGCCTTGCGAACCAAGCGATCAATACAGATGAGGAATGCCGCGAGCGTCTTGCCCGATCCGGTGGGAGCGGAGATCAGCGTGGTCCGGCCAGCTAGGATCTCGGGCCAGCCTTGCTCTTGCGGCTCGGTCGGCGTTCCGAAGCGCGAGACGAACCACTCGGCAACGAGCGGATGTGCCCAGGCAAGCGAAGCTAGAGTTTCCCCCAAAGGCATCGAACTATTTTATCAGATTTTCGCTAATTGTTCGCCAACAAAAGGGCGCTGTTCGCCTTTCGCTGTTAGCTACTGGCCTTGCGGATTGCTGCAGGCACCCATGGAATTATGCAAGTCTCAAGGCGAAGCTAAGTTGCCAAAAAGCCCAAAGCGAAGAGCGAACAGCGGGCTCTCCACTGCTACACTTTATGCATGTCCTCCGAGCGCGCAAGGAAGATCAAGCTGATGCTTTTTGACGTGGACGGCGTCATGACTGACGGCACTATCTTTTTCTTCCCTGCCCCGGGCGGCGGAACGGGTCGCGGAACGCACGAGCATCGCGAACAGATGGCCGACGCGGGCGGATTCGGCATTGCCAGCCACGAGGTCATCGAGGCCAAGGGCTTCAACGCGCACGACGGCACAGGCTTTTCGCTGGCGCGGCTCGGCGGCCTGAAGACTGGCATCATCACCAAACGCATCTCGGAGACGGTCGCGCTGCGCGCCCGCGACCTGAAGATCGAACACATCTATCAGGGGCAGCAGGACAAAGCGGCGGCGTTCTACGAAATCCTGGAAAAGACCGGCTTGCAGCCCGAACAGGTCTGCTATGTGGGAGACGATGTCATCGATCTGCCGGTGATGCGGCTGTGCGGCCTGGCAATTGCGGTGAAGAATTCGCGAGCGGAAGTTGTCCGCGAGTCGCACTACGTAACCCCAAGTGAAGGCGGCAAAGGCGCAGTGCGCGATGCCATCGAGTATGTTTTGCGCGAGCAAGGCACTCTGGAACGCGTGATTGAGGAATACATTCAGTCGCGCAGTCACAACCCGTCCACAAACTTATCCTGATTCTTGCCATGCTGGCGGGTGGTTCTCGTCCGGCAGGCGAGCGGGCAATTCGCAAACTCGCCACATCAGCAACAAGCAAAAAGAGCCCCTCCGATGGACAGGGGCGAGTTGCGCATCGGAGGGGGTTAGCCGTTGTTACACGACCATTCTCAGGGTTGTTACTCGCCTAAACTCTCGCGGTCGCCAAAAGTTTCGGGTGGTGAAAAACCAAGTTCCGGAATCAAGCACGTGAGATGACAACTGACTATCCTTCGAATGCCGTGAGGCACCCAAATTGGGCCGCACTTTCGATTCGATCCAAAACCGAGTTCTGAATCGCCCCGAACCACGTTTGCTACGGCCAGATTAGCTCCGAAGTGTGGTAATTAAGTACAGAGTCGGTGTGGCAAGTCGGAGTTCTCTGAAGACAGGACCGCCGGCGCGCAACTCAGCTCGAAGTCCCGGCATCCGTTTTTTCGGGGCCAGGATTGTTGGTGGTACTGCGAGGGCAGTTTCGAGTTGAATTCGGGAAAGAAAGTTCCTAGTATGAAGCCTGAGTTCAAGCCCGAGAAGATAAGAGCAACGGAGGAGCAGCAAGCGGCTCCGGCTAGCACGTCCATTCTATTTGAGGGAATTCCAAGGTTTCCCATGCTAAAGCGCTCCCCCTTTGCAGCCGTGATGCTAGTGGCGCTGTTCGCTTGCTTCGGAGCTTCAGCTGCCACCATCGCCACTCATCCCACAGTCACCCACAAGTCCCATAGCAAATCTTCACATCACGTAACCGAGTCGCCCGCGGCGCAAAGCAAGATGGCGCGCATGCGGCATAGCAGCGCGCAGACAGCCCGTCTCAATCGTGCCACCCACGTAGTCGTTTCCAGCAGGCACCATTACTACGGAGAGCGGTTCTACGCCAGTTCGTTTGCCAACGACCAGGTGGAAGGCGATATTACCGCGGGTGAGGATCCGATTGTCCGCGCCGCGGCTGTTGAAGCTTTGGGCAACATGAACGGCACCATCGTCGCGATGGATCCAGACAGCGGCCGCATTCTGGCAATGGTGAACCAGAAGCTGGCGCTCTCCGCAGGCGCGCAACCTTGCTCGACCATCAAGGTTGCGGTGGCACTGGCGGCGCTCAGCGAGAACGTCATCACCAAAGATACGCAGGTGCCGCTGGGCAAGTATTGGAAGGTGGATCTGACGACGGCGTTGGCGAAATCCAACAACGCATACTTCGAGGCCGTTGGCCGCAAGCTGGGATTCGACAAGGTCAGTTATTACGCGCACCAATTCGGACTGGGTGAATTGGCTGGATGGAATATTCCCAGCGAACATCTTGGGACCTTCCCTTCGACCGAGCTTGACGAAAAACTCGGCGGGGTTGGCAAGATGTGCTCCTTCGGGGAAAGCATCTCCCTGACGCCTTTGCAACTGGCGGCGCTGATGGGCGCAATTGCCAACGGCGGCTCACTCTATTACCTGCAGCATCCTACGACGCCGGAGGAGGTTGCGAACTTCACTCCCAAAGCGAAGCGCAAGCTGGACATCGGTCCGCTCATCCCTGAAATCTCCGATGGTATGTCGGGGGCCGTGGAATATGGCACGGCGCGTCTTTTGCGGACCAACTTCATTGAAGAGCCGATACTCGGCAAAACCGGGACCTGCTCCAAGGACGGAACTCGTTTTGGCTGGTTCGGCTCGTTCGCCAATACTCAATACGGACGCATCGTCACGGTCGTCTTCCTGGAAGGCGGGCGGCCGACGTTTGGACCTAAGGCGGCGGAACTTGCCGGCATCATGTACCGCAATCTCTACGACCACGACTTCTTCGCGGTGAAGGCACCGGCGACTGCAGCCCAGGGAATTGCGGTGCCGCCAGTCGGGGCACAGCAGTAGCGTCCGGATTACTTTGCGAAGGGCGACGCCGATTGCGCCTGCAATTGCTGCAAGGCGTCTTGCAATCGGACTTTAACTCCATTGTCTTGCGTCGTGTTTATCTGTTCGTTCAGCCACTTCAACATGGCCGCACGTGAGAGGTGAGGAGACGTATTCTCAGCGTCGGCGATACGCCACTCCAAATTTTCCTGACTCACCAGGAAGTCAACGTTCTGGTTGCTGACCTCGGGCTCACGCACGTAACCGGTCTTCAAGTCGTAGGTGCCCAATAAGCGATAGTGCACCGTCACAACATACTTCCCTTTCGAGGCCTCAGGCGGAATATCCACGCTGTAGCGGGCCACAACATCAATCTGCGTGTAGTTGGGATTCGACTTCCACCAGACTATTGGTTCAAACTTGGGCCACGCTTGCGAGTCCAGACGCGCGCCCTCGTAGTCCAACCGGCAATATTTCGAGACTAGCTCATGGATTTGTGCGGGTTCTGTGTCCTCCGTAACATGCTGTGTGGGCACCGGAAATTGAGCCAGGAGAAAGCCCGGCGCACCGATCACCAACGCCAAGCCTAACAATACCCGGCGAATAGAAATCACCTTACTTGGTCTCCTGCATCGATAAGAAACTTAATTTGCAAGGGTACACCAGACGGGCAGCAAAACGAAGACGCCTTCCGCACTGGAAAAATTGTCCTGCTATTCGAATGTTATAATTTGCGTTGACTGCGGTGGGTGTAGTTCAGTGGTAGAACTCCGGACTGTGGCTCCGGCTGTCGAGGGTTCGAATCCCTCCACCCACCCCAAAGCCTCCAGGCAGTTATCTCAAGGCAGGGTCACTAGTTGCGGGATTTTTCTGGATCGAGGTGTTCGGACGTGACCCCGCATCCGTTGCCCATTTAACTGTCCGATAAGCTCCGTCTCAAATTTTGCCATCTCTGCGGCGGCAGTTTTGATGTAGTACGTTGCCGTTGTCGAAACATTCGCGTGGCGCAGAATTGCCTGAATTGTTTTTTCAGGAACCCCTAGGTGATACAGATTAGTTCCCAAGCCGCGCCGAGCGGCGTGCCAGCCGTGCCATTTCGGTAGCTTCTCATCCTGTTTAAATTCATGGTCCGCCAAAACGTGTTCGCCTTTGCCCTTTCGGCAATCGACGCTCGGTTGAACGTTGTTTTCGTTGTCGCTCGCGGGCATCGACAGCAAGTTTCGCGATTCGGCTCCGTTCCGTCGCGGAGAGTCTCGTCATTCTTGCATTCCCCGCCTTCCGCGCTATTTCGGAACGCTGCTCCGGGGAACAACCCTCCAGGCGGCAGCTCGCGTAGCACTTTCTGACCGGCTTCGCTCCACAGCTTGTGCTTGAGTTGCACCCATCGGTTTAGCATTAGGTGCTGCAGCCCGTTCTTCACTCGCGTACCGATCCCAACCAGGCGATGGCAATGAATCAGTAACTGGCGCAGGTCACGCTCAGCTCGACTCGGGCGCCACAAACGTGGGAAGCGACCCTCGATCAACAGCTTCAGGATGTGGGCTGCGTCACGACGATCGGTCTTCTGCTTGCGTACGTAGCTGGCACGAATCTCCGCCGCATCGCCAATCCAAACTTCATGGCCTAAGCCATCCAGCAGATCTTCGAACCACTGCGTGTTGCCGCACGCCTCGAAGCCAACTCGTGCCGGTGACGGAAGCGAACGATAAAACCGCTCCCCCTCCCCATTGCCGTTCTTCAGCTTCTGCTCCCGGATCTCTCCGGTCGCAGAATCAAAAACCGCTACTTGTTGCCAACCAGGATGGAAATCACACCCTACAATAGTCAGGAAAGCTTCTCCTGACCCGGATGCTCTTGTCCTCAACAAGCAACATACAGCTCGCCAGAAACCTTCGTCCTTATCCCATCAGTATCTCGGGAGTTGACACCAGCTGGCACTTCCGCGCATAGCCGCCAACCCGTCCAAATGACTTCCCCGAACGAGACTTCGGGACAACTTCCGGAGCCTGCTTCCGGCGTAGTTCGCTTTTCAACCGCAGGTACGGCGTTGGTCTGAGCCGGCGGGCGGCGGTCCAAGCTATTCTGCCGCCGTAGAAACGGCGCGCAACTACAGCTACACCCTGGTACAAATGGAGGACGAAACATCGATTTACTAATGCTGTTCACACCCGTGATACGGATCACTGGCAAGCGTCTCGCCGCGACTGTAAGATCATTGCGCCAATATCCGGTGCTATTGCGGAGATCGGACTTCCACTTTCCTGGAGGAGGTCATGACTCGAACATGCAAGCTCTTGTTCATTCCTGTGTTTCTCCTCCAGGCTGTTTTTTTCTGGTTCGTTTCGCAACATCGGCTCATTGACGCCGACGAAGGCTATTACCTGCTGGCTGCGCGCCTGGTACTTCAGCACAAAACCCCTTATCTGGATTTCTTTTTCCCCCAAGCACCTCTGCTGCCATATGTCTACGCTGTATGGTTGAAGCTCGCTGAAATATCTTGGTTTTCGGCGCGCGTTTTTTCTGCGTTGCTGACCGCGATTCTCGGCGGACTAATGTACAGCTTCGTCTGCCGCGAGACCGGTAGGTGGGCTGCCGGGCTTGCGGCCGTAGTTTTGTTCGCCTCCAGCAATCTGGTTTTCGCGTGGTTTCCCATTGTGAAGACTTTCGCCCTGGCGACGCTTTGCCTGTTCCCGGCCTACGTCATTCTCACCCGGCTCTCAGCGTCGTCGCCGGGATGGCTGCCAGCGCTGGCGGGCCTCTTCTTCGGCTTGAGTGTTGATACTCGTTCTTACGTCGTCGGTATCGCTCCCGTGTTCCTGTGGTGGATCTGGCGCGAGAACAGCCGTCGGGGTGCTCATCTGCTGTGGTTTCTGGGTGGCTTCGCGGTCGGCATTGGGCCGTCGCTGGCTCTGTTCTTCGCATCGCCAGACACTTACCTGTTTAATAACCTGGGATACCATGCGCTGCGCTCCGGCACTGGCCTGATTGGAAATTGGCACAACAAAGCCAAGATTGTCTGGCTGCTGTTCACTGGCTCTCATACTGGTTTTCAGTTCAGCGTCTTATCCGCAAGCTGCGCCGCCGGTTTGATCTTGCTGCGGCGGACGCGCACAGCCGCATCGCTGCTGGCCTTCCTGATCGCCTTCGTGCTCGGCATAATTTCTCTTTTGCCCACCCCTGGATTCCTGCAGTACTTCTGTATCACCGTGCCATTCCTGATTGTGGCTGCGGTATGCCTGGGCAACGACTACCTGATTAGCTTGCAATCGCCGCTTGCGCTGCGCCTAGCCGGTGCAGCGTGTGTCCTGTTACTGGCAAGCTTCGAGGGATTCGCCTTCCTGAATTTTCAAGCGTACTTATTTACCGGCCGCGAGGTGCCTGGTATCTTCGGTGCTGCGCCAAACTGGACGCTGGAACAGGTGACCGCCGTCTCGCTTGCAATTGACCAACTCGCGTCGCCCGGAGAGAAGGTCGCCAGTTTTTGGCCAGGATATATTTTCGTGTCCTGGTCGGATCCGTACCCAGGGTTTGAAAACGATTTTGGTGGGCGCGAGTCGGGAAGGTTCACCGCTGAGAAGCGGCAGAAGTATCACCTACTTTATGATCCGGAGATCAATGCTGCCTTTGCGAGGCATGGGCCGCGCTTTGCTGTGGTAGGGAATCAGGGGCAATTTGTTGGCGGTCCGGAGGAATCTGCCTGCATAACCATGTTGCACGCCTATGGCTATCGTCTCGCGCGGATAGTGGGTCGGACCTCGATCTATAAGTGCTGTGAGAAGTCCCGATAGGGGCGCTCTGGTATCGATGATCACGTCAACTGGCAGAAGCTGCAACATGCCGTCCACGATGCCCTCGGCGCCAAGGATCGGACATAATGCTCCAACCAGCGTTCGCTTGTCATATTGGCCAGAAACCGGCATGTGGGAGATTACTCCCGAGAAGCGTGCAACTGGCGCTTGCCAGACAGGGTGCAAAGGAACGGGGGGAGAGCGATGATGGTGGGCGCCGGTCGGATGACAGCTAC
>Ga0181526_10003905_pt1 | contig 11900 bp, 12 predicted proteins | sample PEATcosm2014_Bin_35_FD_119750 | JGI IMG/M metagenome (GOLD analysis project Ga0181526, IMG submission 119750) | Peatland microbial communities from MTU Mesocosm Facility, Houghton, MI, USA - PEATcosm2014_Bin06_30_metaG | ecosystem: Environmental > Terrestrial > Soil > Wetlands > Peat | place...
GCCCCAGGCCTGGATGCGCCGGACCAGCAGCGGGACGTGGCACAGCGTCGCCAGCAGGGAGATCTCGCCGGCCTCGATTCGCTTGGCGAGCGCGATTTCCGCCTCGCGCGACAGCAGCTCGCCGTTGCCCATGTCACGGAAGTAGGTATCGACCAGATCGCGCGACGGAGTCGGGCGGTCGGTCGGCTCGGCGTCGGCGACGATCACCGCGTCGTCGGCCTCGCCGGCCGGAGGATCCACCGCAACGTCGTCTCCGGCAGCCGCAGGGGACGACGCGCCCGCGCTATCGGCGCCGGGCCGGTCACGCTCATCGAAACCGTGAGTCATCTCCACGACGGCGGCATCGGCGCCCGCATTGGCGCCAACGCTCCGGCCCGCGACGGGGAAGTCGTCGCGTTCCTCCCGCAGCCGCATACTCAGCGACGAATCCATGAACTCGTGTTCCTCTCGAATCTTCGGCGCAAAAGCCGGCAGCTGACCAGGGGCTGAACTCCCGCATCGCTGGGCCTCAGCACCGCTGAGCCGCCAGGACGCGCCGATCGGCAATCAGGGATTTCGTGGTGTGCACGCCGACGGCAAGCGGGCAACGTCGGCCCCGGCAATCCTTCGGGCCACGAAATGGGGCCACGCCGCGCAAAAATCAAGCTCTTTCAACGGACTGGAATGTCGCGGCGACACCGTGCCGGGCCCCGAGATCAGACGAATCATGAAGCAATTCCAGTGGCTTGCGGGTAATCTGCGGGCGCCCGGGATGGCCCGGGAAATCGGCGTCGCGGGTGACGCTACGGTCCCAACCCGCGACCGGCGAGCAGGGTCGATTCGCTCTGACACCGTACCCGTCAATGACCGCAATCCACGACTGTGAAACGTGATCAGGAGCCAGCACGATGGACGTTGACACGAAAGAGATGGATCGGCTCGAGGCGCTGGCCGAACAGTCCTATACCGCAATGTACGACGCCCGCCGGCCCAAGGACGGTTACGAGGACGCCTGCCTCAATTTCCAGCGCGCCATCGATGAGGCGCATCGCATCGGGCTGGAAGACGAAGCGGCGCGTCTGACGCGGCGTCTCGATCACGTCCGCGCCGTTTACCGCAGCCAGTTTCGCGGCTTTTGACCCGCGACCTCAGGCGGCCGGCGGCGGCGGCCCGTCGGGATTGGACGCAAGCAGTTTCAGCAGCACCGTGTTGAACGCATCGGCTGCCTCGAACTGCACCCAGTGGCCGGCACCGGGAATGGTCGTCAGCGTCGCTCCGGCCTGCATCGACGCCAGGCGTTCGCCGTACACCTCGACCCGGCCGCGGATGCCGAAATCGTTCTCGCCCCAGATGCCGCGCAGCGGCGCCTGAAGCCGCGGCAGCACGCCGGGCAGGGTGCCGAGCCAGGACAGGCGCCGGCTGTTGATGCGGCCGCGCACCGTGTTGGCCGCCTGGAGGTGGACGGCGAGTTCGTCGATCCGGCGCGGATCCGCGATCATCAGGACAGCGAGATTGTGCCGGTGGACCGCCTCGCGCGCCGCCGGGTCGGCGAGATCGCGCCAGCCGCGCATGTCGAGCGCCCCGCGCGGCGGAAGGCCGAGGCCGCCCGAGCCCACCAGCGTGAGGCTGCGCGCCCGGCGACCGAGCTTCACGGCGGTGTGGCCGCCGATCATTCCGCCGAACGAGAATCCGACGATGTCGGGCTGCTCGCCGGCGGCGAGGATCGAGGACAGCCCGGCGACGACGATGTCGCTCAGCGTATCGGGCGTGTGCGGAAGCGGCGGCGTCGCGGAATCGCCGAGACCGGGAAGATCGGCCGCAATCACCCGCCGGTGCGCCGCCAGCGCCTCGATGTTGCGGATCCAGTGGGTCCAGGAACCGTGTCCGCCGTGGAACAGGACGACGGGACGGCCCGATCCCCATTGGCGCCACACCATGCGGCCTTCCCCGCATGGTGTGGCAAAGCGTGTCGCGCGGGCGTCGAGCGCCGCGACGATCTCGGCCGGCGGCCTTCCCTGCACGTTGGAACGGCTTTCCTGCACGTCTCACCTCTTCACAGTCTGTTAGGTCGGGCGAGCGCGTGACGTCAATGGCGGGGCTTGCCTGGCGGACGCGCTCGCCCTATTCGACGGCGCCTGGCGATTCTCGATAAGGTCGCAGGCGGATCGGGACGACCACATGTCGGGGCGCACCATGCGGGCATCGCCGAGCGTTGCGACAATGCTGGCCCTGGCGGTGGCCACGGCGTCGATGGCCGTCGCCAACCAGGGCGACAAAGCCGGCTGGGCGTTCATCACCGACCAGCAGAAACGTGCGGTCCTGATCTATGTCCCGGCCAAGGACGGGCCGCGCTCGCTCACCATCGCCTGCCTGCGCGGGTCGGAAATCTTCGAGGTGCTGGTCGAGGACGTCGGGAACGCCAGAACCGCGGTCACCGGGGTCACCCTGACGCTCGCCAACGGCGCGGCGCGCTTCGAGGCCAAGGGTGAAATCGGCTTCTTCGCCTCGACCAAGAGCTTCGACAGCAATGCGATCGCCGACGCCGCCGGCTTGCGGCGCATCCACGACACGCTGGTGCCGGTGCTCGAAGGCCCCGGACCGATCGTGCTCACGCTCGGCTCGCTGACCCGCGAATTGCCGGTCGCCGGACTGGCGGACGCATTGAAGCGTTTCAAGCCGGCATGCTTCGGGGCCTGATCGGGACTTACCCGAAGGCGTCGAGCGCCGCGCGCGCGACCTTGTCGCCCCATTCCTGGACGAAGTGGCCGGCCTCGGGAAGCACCAGTGGTTCCGGACATCCGCGGATCGCCTGGCGCAGCCGGCGCATCACCGGCTCGCCCAGCACCGGATCGGCGCCGCCGACCGCCATGAAGCTCCTGCCCTGCCATTCCGCCGTCCACCAGGCGCGGGCGCGGCGCGACAGCTCGGCTCCGGGCGCGTCGGGACGGTCGGGAACCATGTTGGGGAACCGCCGCACTCCGGCCTTGTAGCGCTGGTCGGGAAACGGCGCATCGTAGGCGGCGGCCTCGGCTTCGGTGAGATGCGGGCAGGACCGTCGGAGCAGGCGGCCGACCGCCATGTCCGGGTTGGCGTTCGACCACGCCCGCCAAGCGACGAACCCATCCGTGAGCGGCTCGTCGCCGGTGGCAAACGCGGTGTTCATGACCAGCAGGCGGTCAAACCGATGAGGCATCGCAACCGGAATCGTGAGCCCCAGCAGCCCGCCCCAGTCCTGGCAGACCAGCGTGATGTGGGCGAGATCGAGCGCCTCGATCAACGCCATGATGCTGTTGCGGTGGAAATCGAACTGGTAGACGCCCTCCTCGGTCGGCTTGTCGGAGCGGCCGAAGCCGAAGAAATCCGGCGCAAGGACGCGGTGGCCGGCGGCGGAGAATACCGGAATCATGCGCCGATAGAGATACGACCAGGTGGGCTGACCGTGCAGGCAGAGGAACACCGCGCCGTCGCGCGGCCCCTCGTCGATCCAGTGCATGCGCAAGCCCGGGAAACCCGGCAGCGCGTCGGAGTAGTGCGGCGCGAACGCGTATCCTGGGAGATGATCGAACCGCTCATCGGGCGTTCGCAGCGTGTCCATGCGCCAGTCCCTTTCCGGCCGAGATTTGCGTGAATGGTCGGAACGCCGCTCAGCCGTAGGGCCGCTCGCTCCACCACGGAAAATACGCCGGCATGTCCTCCGACACCGTGTCGGTGAAGCGGGCCGGGCGTTTTTCCAGGAATGCGGTCACGCCCTCCTTGACGTCGGCGCTGCGGCCGCGCGTGAAGATTCCGCGGCTGTCGATCTTGTGGGCTTCCATCGGATGATCGGCGCCGAGCATCCGCCACATCATCTGGCGCGCCAGCGCCACCGACACCGGCGCCGTTTCATCGATGAATTGGCGGGCGAGCCGCCGAGCCGCCGGCAGCAGCTCGGCCGGCGGATGGACCGCGCTCACCAGGCGGCCGGCGAGCGCTTCGCTCGCCGGAAAGACGCGGCCCGAGAACGTCCATTCGAGCGCCTGCGAGATGCCGACGATCCGCGGCAGGAACCAGCTGGAGCAGGCTTCCGGGATGATCCCGCGGCGCACGAAGACGAAGCCGATGCGCGCGTCCTCGGACGCCAGCCGGACGTCCATCGGCAGCAGCATGGTGGCGCCGATGCCGACCGCCGGCCCGTTGATCGCCGCGATCACCGGCTTGAGGCAGGAAAAGATCCGCAAGGTGACGCGACCGCCGCCGTCGCGTGCCGCATCGTCGGCGAGATCCGGCTCGCCGTCGCGGCCGAGCGGGATCTGCGGCCGGTCCGGACGCGCGGCGCGATCGAAGGTGCCGGCGCCCGCCGCCAGATCGGCGCCGGCGCAGAACGCCCGGCCGGCTCCGGTCACGATGACGGCGCGCACCTCGTCGTCCTTGTCGGCGCGGTCGAACGCGTCGATCAGCTCGTTCATCATCGCGGTCGTGAACGCGTTGAGGCGGTCGGGGCGATTGAGCGTGATGGTGAGGATCTGGCTAGAGATCTCGTAGGTGATGGTCTCGTAAGGCATCTCCAAAGCTCCCGGGTGTCGCCTAGAACGCCGCGTAGCCACCGTCGATCACGAACGTATCGGCGGTATGGTAGGAAGAGGCCGAGCTCATCAGGTAGACGGCGATCCCGCCGAAATCCGCCGGCTCGCCGAAGCGGCGCATCGGGACGCGCGGCAGCACGTTGGCGACGAACTTGTCGTTGGCCATGATGCCTTGCGTCATGTCGCTCTTGATCCACCCGGGCAGGATCGCATTCGCGGTGACGCCGTAGCGTGCGAGCTCGACTGCGAGCGCCCGGACCAGCGCGTTGATCGCCGCCTTGGTCGCCGCATAGTGCTCGTTTCGCGCGGTGCCGAAGATCGACGCCAGGCTCGACGTCGCGACCAGCCGCCCGAAGCGGTCGCCGCGCCCGGCCCGCGCCACCATGTGGCGCGCCGCAACCTGAAACACGTGGAACACGCCGTCGAGATTGGTGGCGAACATCCGGTCCCATTCATCGAGCGTCCGCTCGATGAAAGCGTGCCGTCCGCCGCCGCCGATCCCGGCGTTGGCGAAGCACCCGTCGACCCGGCCGAAGGCCTCGACCGTGGCGGCGAATGCGGTCTCGATCGCGGCCCGGTCGGTGACGTCGCACACCCGCGACTCGACGCGGCCGCCGACACCGGTCAGCCGGGCCTCCGCCTGGCGGTTTTTCTCGGCATTGCGCCCCCAGATCGACACCGTGCAGCCGGCCCGCGCCAGCGCCTCCGCCATGCCGAGCCCGATCCCGCCATTGCCGCCGGTGATCACCGCCACCTTGCCGGAGAGATCAAAGTCGCCTGCCAAGCTCGCCTCCCCCTATTGCCGACCTTTTGCTTCGGTCTTGCATCGGGCCCGCCAACGGCACCGATGACGGTGCCACCGAGGTCCAATAGAATGATTTCGATCCGCTTGGCGAGGACTTCGTCAGCCCGAGGAGATCCCGACATGGACTGGACCGACCGACGCAAACGATTTCGTTCCGTTCTGGCGGGCGATCGCTGCGTCCATCCGGGGTCGGTGTACGACCCGCTGTCGGCGCGCATCGCCGAGGATCTCGGCTTCGAGATCGGGATGTTCGCCGGATCGACCGCATCGCTCACCGTGCTCGGCGCGCCCGATCTGATCGTGCTGACCTTGAGCGAATTCGCCCAGCAGTGCTATCGCATCTCCCGCGCCGGAAACCTGCCGCTGCTGGTGGATGCCGACCACGGCTACGGCAACGCCCTCAACGTCAAGCGTACCGTCGAGGAGCTGGAGACCGCGGGCGTCAGCGGACTCACCATCGAGGACACGGTGTTGCCGGCGCCGTTCGCGAGTACAAAGGCCCAATTCGTCTCCATCGACGAAGGCGTCGGCAAGATGCGGGCCGCGCTGGCGGGACGGCAGGATCCGAGCCTCGCGGTGATCGGACGGACCGGATCGATCGCCGTCAACGGGCTCGACGACACGATCGCCCGCGTCACCGCCTATGCGGGCGCGGGCGTCGATGCGATTTTCCTGGTCGGCGTCCGCAGCCGCGAGCAGCTCGATGCGATGTCGGCGGTGGTGAGGATCCCGCTCATCCTCGGCAACGCGCCGGCGGAGCTGCAGGACGTCGACTATCTCGCCGCCAGGGGGGTGAGGATCTGCCTGCAGGGCCATCTTCCCATCATGGCGGCGGTGCGAGCCGTGCACGACACCCTGAAGGCGCTGCGCGACGGAACGGCCCCGGGCAAGATCGGCGGCATCGCGTCCGACGAGCTGATGAAGCAGGTGACGCGCGATTCGTCCTACCGGCGCTGGACCAGGGACTTTCTCGGCGCGTGAGCGCCCATCCACGGGAGATCAAGGCGAGGCAGTGGGTGTTCGATGCGGTGCGCATTGCGAACAAAACGGGAAACGTGGTTTGTGAGGTGTCGAACACCGGATGATTCGCCGCGCCCGATGCCGCAAAACTACCTGGAGAAGCTCAATCCCGACCAGCGGCGTGCCGTCGAGCACGGCGTCGCGGCATCCGGCGATCCGGGTCCGCTTCTGGTGATCGCCGGGGCCGGCACCGGCAAGACCAACACCCTGGCGCACCGCGTCGCGCACCTGATCGTCAACGGCGCCGATCCGCGACGCATTCTGCTCCTCACCTTCTCGCGGCGCGCCGCCGCCGAGATGGGGCGGCGGGTCGAGCGCATCGTGGCCGGCGCGCTCGGAGCGAACGCCACGGCGGCGATTGCGGCGCTCACCTGGTCCGGCACCTTCCACGGCATCGGCGCACGGCTGCTGCGCGACTACGCGGACCAGATCGGGCTGTCGCCGGCGTTCACGATCCACGATCGCGAGGACGCGGCGGACCTGATGAACCTCGCCCGCCACGAGCTCGGTCTTTCCCGGACCGAAAGCCGGTTTCCCACCAAGGGAACGTGCCTGGCGATCTATTCGCGCGTCGTCAATTCCGAGCTGGCGCTCGACGTCGTCCTCGCCAAGGTGTTTCCCTGGTGCGCCGACTGGCAGCGCCAGCTCACCGAGCTCTACGCGTGCTATGTCGAGGCCAAGCAGCGCCAGAACGTGCTCGACTACGACGATCTGCTGCTCTACTGGGCACAGATGATGGCCGATGCGGCGCTGGCGGCCGACGTCGCCGAACGGTTCGACCATGTGCTGGTCGACGAATATCAGGACACCAACCGGCTGCAGGCATCGATCCTGACCGGGCTCAAGCCGGACGGCCGCGGCCTCACCGTGGTCGGCGACGATGCCCAGGCGATCTATTCATTCCGCGCCGCCACGGTGCGCAACATCCTGGACTTTCCCGCGCGGTTTTGCCCGCCGGCGCGCATCGTCACGCTCGCGCGCAACTACCGCTCGACCAGCGCGATCCTGGCGGCGTCGAACGCAGTGATCGGGCTGGCGGCGGAACGCTTCACCAAGGACCTGTGGTCGGAGCGCCACGTCGCCGGGCGGCCGCAGATCGTCAACGTCCGCGACGAGGCGGACCAGGCGCGATACGTGGTGGAACGCATCCTGGAGAACCGCGAGGCCGGGATCGCGCTGAAGGCCCAGGCCGTGCTGTTCCGCACGTCGCATCATTCCGGTCCGCTGGAAGTCGAGCTGACCCGGCGCAACATCCCGTTCGTCAAATTCGGCGGCCTGAAGTTTCTCGACGCCGCGCACGTCAAGGACGTGCTCGCCTGCCTGCGCTTCGCCGAGAATCCGCGCGACCGGGTGGCGGGATTTCGTCTGATCCAGCTGATGCCCGGGATCGGGCCGTCGACCGCGGCACGCGTGCTCGACCGCATGGACGGGCCCGACCCGGTGGCGGCGCTGGAGCAGTTCGTCCCCCCGGCCCGCGCGTCCGGCGAGTGGCGGCCGTTCGCCGATCTCATCCGCCAGCTCGCGCTCTGCCGCCACGGCTGGCCGGCCGAGCTCGCGCGGGTGCGGCAGTGGTACGAGCCGCACCTCGAGCGCATCCACGACGATGCCGTCATGCGCACGGCCGACCTGGTCCAGCTCGAGCAGATCGCGGCGGGCTATCCGTCGCGCGAGCGCTTCCTGACCGAGCTCACGCTCGATCCGCCCGATGCCACCAGCGACCAGGCCGGCGTGCCGCTGCGCGACGAGGACTATCTGATCCTTTCCACCATCCATTCGGCCAAGGGCCAGGAGTGGAGCGCCGTGTTCGTGCTCAACACGGTCGACGGCTGCATCCCGTCCGATCTCGCCACCGGATCGTCGGACGAGATCGAGGAGGAGCGGCGCCTGCTCTATGTGGCGATGACGCGGGCCAAGAATCAGCTCGATCTGATCGTGCCGCAGCGCTTTTACGTGCACGGCCAGGCGAGAAGCGGTGACCGCCACGTCTATGCGGGCCGCAGCCGGTTCGTGCCGGCATCGATCCTCGCGCTGTTTGATGGGCGGGTCTGGCCGACGGTTGCCGCACGGCCGACTGCCGCGCAGGCGGATCCGCAGGTCCGGGTCGACATCGCATCGCGCATGCGCGCACGGTGGCGGTGACGTCGGGCCGCCCCGTCCCGCGCCAGAGCGGTGATGGTTCAGCTCGCCTTGCGCGCGAGGGTGAGCGGCAAGTCCAGCTCCACGCGGTCGTGCATCACCTTGGGCGTGATGCGTCCACGCTCGCCGCGTTCGAGGCGGACCAGGCCATAGCCTTCCATCCTCCGCAATGTACGCGACAGGTTGGATTTCGCCTTGCCGGTGATCCGCGCCAACTCGTCGAGCGAGCCAGGCCCATTCTCGGCGATGACGCGCAGCAATTCGCGATTGCCGGCCGACAGAACCTTGGCAAACGACTCGGTCGAGGTGAACCAGACCTTGGGCTCCTCGGCATTGACGCGCCGCTCGCCCCGCGCCACCGCGATGGTGCGTGCCTTCATCTCCTCGTAGCTGGCGATGCCGACCTTCAAAGTGGTCATGGGGTCACTCCTCTCTCGCGCAATACTGCGTCCGCCGTCGTCCAGAAATCGGCGAGCAAGGTCGCCGCGTCCTGGTACTCGTAAACCCTGATCGTCCGCAGGCGGTGGCGATGGTCCCGCGGCTCGCCGCGCTTCCTCTTGGCCACTGGATGCGCGTTTGTCGAAGCCGACCAGCCGCTCGCCATCCGGCCCGTGCAGTGTGAGCGAGTAGTCGATGCCGTGCGGCTTCTCGTGCGACACCGGCACTCGTGTGACGACGAAGCGGACCCAGTGACCGCCCTCGGGGTCCACCACGAGAATCTGCCCGTCGAGGTCGAGAAGTACATCGAGGGTCGGGTCGCGCGGCTCCGTCACAGTGTTTTGTTATCACACTGAAGCAACCTTAGCAAGGGAGGGCTTTCGGCGGCTGTCACTCGCATGCATGCTGGCGGTCGCAGCGAAGCTGATTCCGCGCCTCCGCGCCCGATCCGCCACCCCGGATCCGCCTTGGCATCAGGCCGAGCGAAGACGATAGTGCGGTGGGACGATGGCAGCAGCGGCCCTCGACCCCCGGGATCGACGACGATGCTGAAATCCGAGAAGTTTCCGATTGCCAACATCTACGTTCCGGTGAAGCGCCGGGCGACACTCAATCCGGCGACCGTGCGCGAGATCGCCGAGAGCATCCTGGAGATCGGCCAGCAGACCCCGGTCCTGGTGCGCCAGGACGGAGACCGCCTCGTGCTGGTCGAAGGCATGCACCGGTTGGAGGCGTGCCGCCTGCTCGGCGAAGAGACGATCGTCGGGCACCTGGTGCAGGCGCGGCGCCACTGATGGCCGCCCGGCCGGGCGGCCGGTTGATCACACATGTTGCCCCGCCGCATGCCCCGATGACCAGGCCCACTGAAAATTGTAGCCTCCGAGATGGCCGGTGACGTCGACCACTTCGCCGATGAAATACAGGCCCGGAACCGATCGCGCCTCGAGAGTCTTGGACGACAATGCCGCCGTGTCGATGCCGCCCAGCGTGACCTCCGCGGTGCGGAAGCCCTCGGTGCCGCTCGGCACCACGCGCCAGGCCTGCACCGATCGCGCGACGGCGTCGCGTTGCCGGTCGGACAGGTCCCCCAGCCGGATCGCGGCCCCGGACTTCTCCGCGATCTTCTGTGCGAGGCGCCTGGGAAGAACCTGGACGAGCGCCGTCGCCAACCCCTGCCGGGGATGCTCGCGACGGGCGCGATCGAGCATCGCCGCCACGTCGGCTTCGCGCGCGAGATCGACCGTGATCGGCTCGCGCTCGCGCCAGTACGATGAGATCTGCAGGATCGCCGGGCCGCTCAGTCCGCGATGGGTGAACAGCAGCGCGTCGGAAAATCGCGCCTGCCCGCAACTCACGGTCGCGTCAACCGATATGCCGGCCAGCTCCTTCAGCTCGTTCAGCAGCACCTGATCGAACGTCAATGGGACGAGGGCCGGCCGCGTCGGCACCACGGCGATGCCGAATTGCCGGGCGATCCGATAGCCGACATCCGAGGCGCCCATCTTGGGAATCGACAAGCCGCCGGTGGCCACCACCAGGGCGCGGCACGCATGGCTGCCGCGGTCGGTCGCGACGACGAAGCCGTCCGCGCCCTTGGAGACCGACACGATGCGCGTGGCGAGCTGCAGCTCGGTTCCGGCCCGTCGGCACTCCTCCAGCAGCACGTCGATGATCTGTTGCGACGAGCCGTCGCAGAACAGCTGCCCGCGTGTCTTCTCATGGTACGCGATGCCGTGCGCTTCGACGAGGGCGATGAAGTCGTGCGGGGTGAAGCCCGCCAGCGCCGATATGCAGAAATGCGGATTCTGCGACAGGAAGTTTGCCGGCGCCGCATGGAGATTGGTGAAGTTGCAGCGACCACCGCCGGAAATGCGGATCTTCTCGCCGGGGCGCCGCGCATGCTCGAGGATGAGTACCGAGCGGCCGCGGCGGCCCGCGGCGATGCCGCACATCAGTCCGGCGCCGCCGGCGCCGAGAATGATGACATCATGAAGCACGGCCCGCTCCCGACGAGAACGGGTTGGAGCAGCAAGTCGCCGCAACTGTCAATATCCGGCGAACCATCCTGCACAAATACGCCGCAGATGCGGCGGCCGGAGAGGCGAAAATTCGGTCTTTGAAATTCCGCCCGCCAGCCCTAGATTATCCGAGTCGTCAACAACCGAAAGGAGGTGATCCAGTGTCTCATTGTCTATCGCCGCGGTCGCCGGCATCCGTGAACTGGATCCTCGCCTCGATCGAGGTCCGCGCCGCGTGATGCGACGCTTTACGGTCCGGCAGCGGGCCGCGGTCCGACAATGGAAGGGCTGCCCGACAGGGCAGCCCTTCTTCGTTGGCGATCGCGGCGGCGTCCGCGCGGCGGCGGCCATGGGTGCGTCGTGAGCGACACGCCGGTGACGGTCCGCCTGTTCGTCGACGCTGACGCTTGTCCGGTCAAGGACGAGGTGTACCGGGTGGCCGAGCGTCACGGCCTGCCGGTCCATGTGGTGGCCGGCGTCCTCATCCGCGTGCCTCGCGATCCGCGGATCGAGCGTGTCGCCGCCGGCCCGGGCCCGGATGCGGCGGACAACTGGATCGCCGAGCGGGCCGGGCCCGGAGACATCGTGATCACGGCGGACGTTCCGCTGGCGAGCCGTTGCGTCAAGGCTGGAGCCGAGGTGATCGCTCCGACCGGCCGGCGCTTCAGCGAGGACGCCATCGGCATGGCGCTCGCCGTGCGCAACCTGATGACTGATCTCCGCTCGGCCGGCGCCCAGACCAGCGGCCCGAAGCCGCTGACGCCGCGCGATCGCTCGGCGTTCCTGTCCGAGCTCGACCAGACGGTCCGCCGTCTGCAGCGCTCGAGGCGCCGGGCCTGAATCGCCTCGACTTGCTTCCCGCGCCGTCATGACCTCCTGATGCGACATGGCTCCTCCCCTGGTCCAGCTCAGCGACATCACGCTGACGTTCGGCGGCACGCC
>Ga0181526_10003906_pt1 | contig 11899 bp, 5 predicted proteins | sample PEATcosm2014_Bin_35_FD_119750 | JGI IMG/M metagenome (GOLD analysis project Ga0181526, IMG submission 119750) | Peatland microbial communities from MTU Mesocosm Facility, Houghton, MI, USA - PEATcosm2014_Bin06_30_metaG | ecosystem: Environmental > Terrestrial > Soil > Wetlands > Peat | place...
AACGATCCAACCCCGCGACAGCGCTGCCGGCGAGGCCGGGCCCGCAACCCCTGCGCGCGGCGGCGCGCCCGCGAGCGCCAGGCGGCGCCGATGGCGCGCGCTGGCGCTCGCCATGGGCGCCGGCGCCGCGCACGCCCTGTCCTTCGCGCCGGCCAACCTCCCCTGGTTGGAACTGCTCGCCCTGGGCCTGGTCTTTGCGCTGGCGCTGCGTGCACCTGGCGCACGCAGCGCTGCCGGCATCGGCCTGGCCTTCGGTCTGGGCTGGTTTGGTGTCGGCGTCTCATGGGTCTACCTGAGCCTGCACGGACACGGTGGACTTGCCGCACCGCTGGCGCTGCTTGCCACGGCGGCCCTGGCCGCCCTTTTGGCCCTCTTTCCGGCCGGCGCGCTGGCCGCCGGCGCCTTCGCCGGCCCAGCGCATTCGGCGGCGCGAGGCCTTGCGCTGGTCGCCGCCTGGACCCTGTCGGACTGGCTGCGCGGCGTGCTGTTCACCGGCTTTCCCTGGCTCGCCACCGGCTATGCGCACACCGACGGCCCGCTGGCCGGATACGCGCCGCTGCTTGGCGTCTATGGGGTCGGTGCCAGCGCCGCGCTAGTGGTCCTGCTGGCGCTGTGGATGCTATCGGTGCTAGGGCTGCCAGGTGTGCTGGCTGTGCCGCATCGCGCGACCAGCGCCTTTGGCGCAATGCGTGGCGGCCGGATCGGCGCGCTCGCAGCGCTGGCGGCGCCCATGATGCTGTGCCTGGCGTTGCTGGGCACCGGCCAGGCGCTACGCGGGCAGGTCTGGAGCCAGGACCAGGGTCGGCCGATACGGGTCCGACTCGTCCAGGGCAACATTCCCCAGGACTTGAAGTTCGGCGAGGGCGGTTTGAGTCGGGCCGTGGACCGCTACCTGCCGGCCCTCGCCACGCCCCTGCCGCCGGGCGGCTCCAGGCGCGACGCCGGCGCCATGGCGGCACCGGACGGCGCCCCCGATCTCATCGTCTTTCCCGAATCGGCCTTTCCGGTTGCGCTGATCGATCTGCCCGACGGCGTCTTGCGGACCCTGGCCGACGCGGACCAGCGCTCCGGGGCGGCGCTGGTGTTTGGTGCCTTCATCCTAGAACCCGGGATGCGCTACTTCAACAGTGCCATCGGGCTGGGCGCCAATACCGACGATGCGCAACGCTACAGCAAGCGCCACCTCGTGCCGTTTGGCGAATTCATCCCGAATGGCATGCACTGGTTCGTGCAGATGCTGCAGATCCCCATCGGCGATCAGGAAGCCGGCGACGAATTCCAGCCGCCGATGAGCCTGGCCGGCGAGCAGATTGCGGTCAACATCTGCTTCGAGGACCTGTTCGGCGCCGAGATCCTCGCCGCCTGGCACGATCCGCGGCGCCAGCCCACGGTGCTGTTGAATCTGTCCAACCTGGCATGGTTCGACGACTCCATCGCCCTGCCCCAGCATCTGCAGATCTCGCGCATGCGTGCGCTCGAGACAGCGCGCCCGCTGCTGCGCGCGACCAATACCGGTGTGACGGCCATCATCGACGAGCGCGGCCGCGTGCAGGCCCAGCTGCCCACCCAGTCCGAGGGAATTCTCGAAGGGCTGGTGCAGGGCAAGAGCGGCACGACGCCCTTCATCCGCTGGGGCAACACGCCGATCCTGCTGCTGGCGGCGCTGGCGTGGATCGGCTGCCGCTGGATACCCCGATAAGTCCGGCGCAAACGCCTTGCGGATTGCCATATTGCCAGCGCGATCCGCCCAATCCCGGGGTGACGGCGCGTCGAAAAGGACGTTTTGCAAAACTTGAGCCCGGAAAGCAGCAACTTTGCTCCGCTAAATCGGCGCATGACCGTGTGCCGCGCCCCGGTACTCTTGCCGAAATTCGCGTGCGCGATCGACCAAAGTAGTCAACGCAGTCGGAAACGAGGGCAAGATGGGTGGTATCGACAGGTTCTTTCTCACTGGCAACAGCTTGCCGTCCATGCCGGAGGTTGCTCGCCAGCTCATCGCCAGCTTCGATGACGAGAACGTCGATCTGAACACGATTGTCAGCCTCGCGGCAAAAGAACAGTCCCTGGCGATCAAGATCCTGCGACTGGCCAATTCGGCCCGTTACGCCCGCCCGCGCACCATCACCAGCCTGCACGACGCCGCCGCCTTGCTCGGTTTGGAGCGGCTGCGCAACCTGGTGCTGGCGGCCTCCATCGCCGGTGCCTTCCCGCGCATTGCCGGTTTTGATCGGGTACTCTTTTGGAAGCACGCCATCGCCACCGGCGGCTACGCGCAGTGGTTCGCCCGCATCCTGGGCGTGGACCCGGACAGCGGCTACCTGGCCGGTTTCATGCTGCGCAGCGGACAACTGCTGATGGCCCATGCCCTTCCCGACGCCGTCGCCCAAGTCGAGGCCGCCTGCAAGGTTCCCGGTATGCGCATGGCGCAGGAAATTCGCATCATCGGCTGCAGTCATGCCGAGGTCACCGCCGAACTGGCGCGACGCTGGCAGTTGCCGCCGCGCCTGATCGACGGCTTCACCCACGCCGCCGATCCGCTGGCGGCGCGCCCGTTCTCGCTGCTGGCCGCGGTCGTGAACATGGCCGCCGTCATGGCCGATTCGGGCATCCTGGGGGTGGCCCCCGAGGAAGCGCTCGAAAATGCCGACACTCCGCTGCTGCTGCACCTGCGCCTGGACGTGCCATGGCTGCAGTCCACGGCGCCCAAGTTCGAAGACCTGACGGCTCCCATCGACGAACTGCTGGGCTGAGACCAAGTCGACCGGCGCCCGGTCCGGTTCGAAACCCGCCGGGCCAAGCGACCGAGCACGCTGGACGCAACGCTGCGCCGATGGCCGGGGGCACCGCCCGCGACCAACGTAGAATTCGCCCACGCGGACGCCCCATGCGCCGCGCCATGCGCACCCCGACCCCGGGGGCTCTTTTTCGGCAACGGCAGGGCAATGATCACCTTTCAAGAAACCATCCTGCGCCTGCAGGCGTATTGGAATGACCAGGGCTGCGCGCTGCTGCAGCCGATCGACATCGAGGTCGGGGCAGGCACGTCGCACACCGCCACCTTCCTGCGCGCCATCGGCCCCGAACCCTGGCGCGCGGCCTATGTGCAGCCGTCGCGCCGTCCCAAGGACGCGCGCTATGGGCAAAACCCCAACCGCCTGCACCAGCATCACCAATACCAAGTGGTGCTCAAGCCCTCGCCGCCGGACATCCTGGACCGCTACCTGGGCTCGCTTCAGGCGCTGGGCATCGATTCGCTGCGCAACGACATCCGCTTTGTCGAGGACAACTGGGAGAACCCCACGCTCGGGGCCTGGGGCCTGGGCTGGGAGGTCTGGATGAACGGCATGGAGATCACGCAGTTCACGTACTTTCAGCAAGTGGGCGGCCTCGAATGCAAACCCATCACCGGCGAGATCACCTACGGCCTGGAGCGCCTGGCGATGTACCTGCAGGACATCGACAACGTCTTCGACCTGGTGTACACGCGCTGGCGCGACCGCGGCCAGGAGCGCATCCTGCGCTATGGCGACGTGTTCCACCAAAACGAGGTGGAGCAGTCCAAGTTCAACTTTGAATTCTCCGACGCGCGCATCCTGCTCGACCAATTCGTCCTGTACGAAGCCGAGTCTGCGCGTCTGATGGCCGCCGACCTGGCGTTGCCGGCCTATGAAGCCTTGCTCAAGGCCGGCCACACCTTCAACCTCCTTGATGCGCGCGGCGCCATCAGCGTGACCGAGCGCGCCGGCTACATTGGCCGCATCCGCAAGCTGGCGCGCGCGGTGGCGCAAAGCTATTACGACGCGCGCGAGCGCCTGGGATTTCCGATGTTGCCGCCGGGCGCCCTGCGACCGGGGGAGGCAAGTTCGCCGGCGAATCCGGCCGGGGCCGCCGCATGAACGCGGCACTGCTGGTCGAACTGCTCACCGAGGAATTGCCGCCCAAGTCCCTGCTGGCGCTGGGCAAGGCCTTTGCAGAAGGGATACATCAGGGTCTTGCCGCGCGCGAACTCGCGGACGCCGATCCGCTGGCCCTGCAAATCTTCGCCGCCCCCAGGCGCCTGGGTCTGCTGCTGGCCAACGTCGCGGCGGTGGCGCCGCCGCGCAGCTTCGTGCAAAGGCTCGTGCCCGCCAGCGTGGGGCTGGACGCGCAGGGACAACCCACCGCCGCCTTGCGCAAGAAGCTCGAGTCCCTGGGGCTGCCCTACGAGGCTGAGCGCATCGCGCGCGAAGCCGACGGCGGCAAGGAAGGGCTGGCAAAAGACGGCGCCGGCAAGGACAGCGCCGCTCGCGCGCGGCCGCAGATCCTCGTGTACCGGGGCATCCGTCCGGGGCTGTCGCTCACCGAGGGACTGCAGGAGGCGCTGCTCGAATCGATCGCCAAGCTGCCGATCGCCAAAGTGATGAGCTACCAGCTGGCCGACGGCCAGACCACGGTGCAGTTCGTGCGGCCGGCGCAGCGCCTGGTCGCACTGCACGGGACGCAGGTGGTGGCGGTGCATGCCCTGGGGCTGCAGGCCGGGCGCCAAAGCGCCGGGCACCGCTTTCATGCCCCGGGCCCGCTGTCGATCGACGAGGCCACGCAGTACGAAGCGCGCCTGCGCGAGCACGGCAAGGTGTTGGCCTCCTTCCCGGCTCGGCGCGCGCGCATCGTCGAACAGTTGCACCTGGCGGCGCGGCGTCTGGGCGCGCATGCGGTTATGCCCGAGGCGCTGGTCGATGAGGTCTCGGCGCTGGTCGAATGGCCGGCCGTGTACGCCTCGGAATTCGATGCGGCGTTCTTGAGCGTTCCGCAAAGTTGCCTCATCTTGACCATGCAGCAAAACCAAAAATACTTCGCCCTGCAGGACGACCAAGGACGGTTGCAGAACCGCTTCCTGCTGGTGAGCAACATCGAGACAGCCGATCCCTCGGCCATTGTCGGCGGCAACGCCCGAGTGGTGCGCGCGCGTCTGGCCGATGCCAAGTTCTTCTTTGACCAGGACCGCCAGCATCGGCTCGAGGCGCGCCTTGCCGCAGCGGCCAGCGTCGTCTACCACCGCGGGCTCGGTTCGCAGGAGCAGCGTATCGAGCGTCTGGTGCACATTGCCCAGAGCATCGCGCGGGCGCTGCCGGCCAGCGCCGCGCTGCAGCCGGCCACGGTGGCGCGCGCCGCACTGTTGGCCAAGACCGATCTGGGAACGCTGATGGTCGGCGAATTCCCCGAACTGCAGGGCGAAATGGGCGCCATCTACGCGCGCGCCCAGGGCGAAGACGAGGCGGTCGCAGTCGCCATCGAAGAGCACTACCGGCCGCGCTTTGCCGGCGATACGCCGCCGCAGACGCCGGTCGGCGCCTGCGTCGCCCTGGCCGACAAGATCGAAGCGCTCGCCGGATTGTTCGGCGCCGGCGAGCGCCCCAGTGGCGACCGTGATCCCTACGCGCTGCGCCGCAACGCGCTGGGCGTGCTGCGCATCCTCGAGGAAAGAGCCCTGCCCCTGGGCCTGCAGCAACTTGTCGCCTTGGCCTTCGACGCCTTCGACCCGGCCAGACTGCCGACGGGGTTCCGACGCTGCGAACCGGAGGTCGAGGCCTTCCTATTCGAACGACTGCGGGGACTGTTGCAGGAGCAGGGATACGGCGTGCGCGAGGTCGATGCCGTCATTTCCCTGAGGCCCGGACGCATCGATCGCATCGGTGCGCGCATGGCGGCGGTACGCGCCTTCATGCAACTGCCCGAGGCCGAGCACCTGGCGGCGGCCAACAAACGCATTGCCAACTTGCTGCGTAAAAGCGCGCCGGCCGGGACCACCGGGGGGCCTGCGGCGGGCGGCGTCGCGGCCACCGCGCGCGATGCGCTCCCGGACAAGTTCGCCGCCGAACTGCTGTTCGAGCCGGCCGAGAAGGACCTGGCCGCGGCCTACCATCATGTTGTGCCGCGGGTTGATGCCGCCCTGGCCGCCGGAGACGACACGGGCGCGTTGCGCGCCCTCACGCCGCTGAAGCAGCCGGTCGATCGGTTCTTCGACGACGTCATGGTACTGGTCGAGGACCAGGCCTTGCGCACCAACCGGCTGGCCTTGCTCGGCAGCCTGCAGACGCTCATGAACCGGATCGCGGACATTTCCCTGCTCGCCGCCGGATAGCCTGCACCGGCAAAGCGCAACGTGCGGCCGCGGGCGCAGCCCGGTCGCGCCGTGCGATTTGCGCCTGGGTACCGCACTACGCTCTGAGGCCGGCGCCGCGCCGCGCAATTGGCAAAATGCCGGGTACGATTACGGTGTCTACCGGTCCAACCACCATGCCGGATCGAATTTGCGCGGGGGCAGCGTCCCGGCGCGCCATCGGGAATCCCAATCAAGATGCATCGAATCGCCACGCATCGCTACTGCACGACGGCCCGTCGCAAGGGCGCGGCCGGCGCGCCAGGCACGCGCGCGTGAGTACCAGCACCGGCGCCCGCAGTAACTCGCGCCGCCGCGGCGCGGGCGGCCCGGCGCCGGCGCGCCTGCAGCCCGGCGCGGCAGCCGGCATTCCCGCGCAGCTCAGTTTGGCCTTCGATGCCCCGGCCCAAATCCTGCCGCCGGCACGTTCCAGCACCCCCAAGGGACCGGAGCGCAGCATTGTCCTGGCCGGTGATCCGGTCGATTACCACCTGCGGCGCGCGCGCCGCCGCACGATCGGCTTTCAGATTGATGACCGCGGCCTGACCGTCAGCGCACCGCGCTGGGTAGCGCTGCGCGACATCGAGAGCGCGATACTGGAAAAGGAGCGCTGGATCCGCTCGCGCCTGGAGCAGTGGCAACAATGGCGCGCCAAGCGGCGCCTGCCCATTGTGCATTTTGCCGAGGGCGGCAAGCTGCCCTTCTTGGGCACCGAGATCACCCTGCGCCTGCGCGCCGACCTGCGCGCCTGCGAACTGGCGCACACGCCGGCGGGCGACGAGTTGCGCCTGGCACTGTCGGCCGACGCCGACGAGGCGCGCGTGCGCGACACCGTACAGTCCTGGCTCAAGGAGCAAGCGCAGCGCGTGCTCGACGAGCGCCTGCTCGACCTGAGCACGCGCAACGGCGTGACCTATTCGTCCTGGGCGCTGTCGTCGGCGCGCTCCCAGTGGGGCTCGTGCGCCGCCGACGGCCGCATCCGCCTGAACTGGCGCCTGATTCATTTTTCCATCCCCGTGATCGACTACGTCGTCGCCCACGAACTGGCGCACCTCAAGGAGCTCAATCATGGCCCGGAGTTCTGGCGCCAGGTGGCCCGACTGCTGCCCGGCTTCGAAGCCGCGCGCGACCATATCCGCAACGAAGACCTTGCCGGTCTGCCGCTGTAGCTGGCGCCGCGCCGGTCCGCAGACCAAGAGCCCGCTAAGCCCGCAAGTGGACGCCGGCGACCAGCAACCGTGACCGGTCGGCGCAGGGTCCGACGAGGATCTCCACCTCGCCCGGCTCGAAGACGGACGCCAGGTCCGGACCCAGAAAGCGCAGATCCGACGCGGGAAAAGTCATTTTGAGGATCCCGGATTCACCCGGCCGCAAGGCGATCTTGCCAAAACACTTGAGCTCGAGCAGCGGACGCGCGACGCAAGCCAGCTTGTCGTGCGTGAACAGGAATACGGTCTCCTCGGCCGCCCTCTGGCCCTCGTTCGTGACCTTGACCCGGACCTCGATCGCCTCGGACTCCGTCACGCTTTGCGGGGCCACGCGAAGCTGAGCCAGCGTGAAGCTTCCATAGGTGAGTCCGTGGCCGAACGGGTACAGGGGCTCGTTGGGCACATCCAGGTACTTGCTCGTGAACTTGTCGTTGGGATCGGCCGGCCGGCCGCTCGGGCGCTGCCCAAAGAAGATCGGCACCTGCCCGACCGTGCGCGGCCAGCTGATCGGCGTGCGGCCGCTCGGCGAGATTCGCCCACTCATGACATCGGCAATCGCGTTGCCGGCCTCGCTGCCCAGAAACCAGGCGGCGAGCATCGCGTCCGCCTTCTCGGCGAGCCAGGAAACGACCAGCGGCCGCCCCGAAAAAAGAATCACAATCACCGGCAGGCCGCTGGAGCGGGCCTGCCCGGCAACGGCCTCGGCAAGCGCGCGCTGTTGCCCCGGCAGGTCGGGATCGGCACGGCTCGCCGCCTCGCCGCTCATCGTTGCCGCCTCGCCCAGGCACAGCACGACCGCGTCGACCTGTCGGCAAACACCGAGCGCCTAGGCGATACCGGCACGATCGTCGCCCTCGATCGCCACCCCCGGCGCGTACACGATCTCGACGCCTGGCAAGCCGCCGCGCAATCCGGCCACGACGCTGACTTGCGTTTGGGCCTCGCCGGCCGCCCACCAAGGGCCGCGCATCTCGGCGGCGGCGGCGGCCAGCGGTCCGATCACGCCGAGGCGCCGGACCGAGGCGGCGAGTGGCAGCGCGGCGCGCTCGTTCTTGAGCATCACGATCGCCCGCGCACCGACCGCACGCGCCAGCTGGCGGCGCTGCGCGATTGCCGCCGCGGGCTCCGGCTGGGCGCCCCTCCGGTAGGGGTCGTCGAAAAGGCCCAGACGCTCCTTGAGGCTGAGGACGCGACGCACCGACTCGTCGATCTGCGCGATCGACACGAGTCCGCGTTCGAGCGCGACCGGCAAACCGCGGCGATAAGCATCGGACATCATGTCGATGTCCACGCCGGCGGCAAGCGCGCGCGCCCCGGCATCGGCAAGATCGGCGGCGACGCCATGGCGCATGAGCTCGGCAATTGCGTTGTAGTCGCTCACGATGACGCCATCGAAGCCCAGCTGTTCGCGCAGGTAATGGCGCAGCAATCCGGTATGGGCCGTCATCGGTATGCCGGCCAAGTCGGTGAACGCGGGCATGACCGCGACGACCCCGGCCGCGACCGCCGCGGCGAAGGCCGGCAGGTGCACTTCGCGTAAGGTCCGCTCGGAAATGTCGACCGGGGCGTATTCGCGCCCGGCCGCCACCGGGCCATAGGCGCAGAAATGCTTGGCGACCGCCGCCAGCGAATCGGCAGCGGCCAGATCGGTGCCCTGGAAACCCAGGACCTTGGCCCGCGCGATGAGCACCCCCAGCCAAGGGTCCTCGCCCGGGCCTTCGGCGGTGCGCCCCCAGCGCGGATCGCGCGAGACATCGAGCATCGGCGCAAAGGTCATGGCCAGTCCGTCGGCGGCGCCTTCCCGGGCGGCCTCGCGGGCCGTCAAGGCCCAGGTGCCAGGATCGAACACCGCGGCCTCAGCCAGGGGTATCGGAAACAAGGTGCGGTGTCCGTGGATGATATCGAGTCCAATCAGCAGCGGAATGCCCAGGCGGGACTCCTCGACTGCCAGGCGCTGCATCTCGCGAACCGGTCCGGGGCCGACCAGATTGAGCAGATTGCCGATCGTGCCCGCCTTGATGGCGTCGGTCGAATCGCCGGCGATGACCGGCCCCGTCACCGCATAACCGGCGGCCGTCATCGTGAGCTGGCCCAGCTTCTCTGCAAGCGTCATTGCGCCCATCAGCTTCTCGATTCGACTCATCGAATCCTGTCCTCAAGGTGGCGTGGTCGAAAGTTGCGACTTTCGAATCGGTAGGTCGATATAGCTGTCGCCATACCAGCGGATCTTCAAGGGCGTCTCGGCATTTTCGATGTACTGCGCGCGCACGTCCTCGGCCGCGCCGTAGTTGATCTCCTGGTCAGGTCGCTTGTTGATGCCGAGCGCGATCACCAAACGGCTGCCGGCCTTGAGCAGGCGACTCGTGATCCGTTCACTGCGGAAGTCGAGCCGCTGGCGCTCGCCGGCGCGCACCGTGTGACGATGGGCGCGGTCGCCGGCGTAGCTGGAGCGAAACTCGAACGGCGGCTCGAATAGCGCAAGACGATTGCCGTCGGGCAATTGCTCGTAGACCGAGATCGTCAGGTCCATGTCCCACTTGTTCGGCATGAAATCGAGCCGTCCGGAAAAAAGACCACTCACTTCGACCGCCTGCGCCAGCGGTTCGCTCTCAAAGAGCACGCCATTGCGACCCAGCGGCGCCTTGCCGGCGATGTTCGACGGCTCCATCCAATCGGCGTCGCGTCGATCGGCCAGGTCGACCGTCTGGCGCAAGAATGCGCCATTGGCGCCCTTGCCCAGGACCAGGCGATGAACCTCGCCGCTCGGGGCAGGATCAAGATAGAACCGCATCGAGCCGTCGCCCATCGCCGCCAGAGATGCAGCATGCTGCCACACGTTGGCGCCCATGACCTGGTAGTTGACGCGATCTTGCAGCAGCGGCGGCTTGGCGCCGCCCCGCAGGACATAATCGAACCACCGGTAGCGCAGATCGCGCAGGTCGATGGCGGCGACCGCATCGGCCGAATTGACTGGCCCGGCCGCATCGAACGGATCGAATTTGCGCGCCGCGGGCGGTTCGCGCTGCATGGCACCGTCGTCGAAGGGGCCGATCAGCAGCGTCTGGTCGGCGTGCGGGTTGTATTGGTCGTGCTGCTGGAAGTAATACAGCGCCCCGACCTCGGCCTGGGCATAGTAGCCGCTGATCGACAAGACCGGAATCTCGATGCGCGCGAATTGCTCACGGTACGGGATCATGGCCTGCCAGAATCGGTCATAGCTCGGGTGGTTGAGCCAGCGATGAAGAATCCAGCTCGGCCGACCGAACAAGCCGTCGAGGTCGCCGCAAGGATCGCCGTTGCGGTACCAGGTCCAGTACAGCGCCTGCCATCGAGCGTCGTCGTCGCGGCCCCGATCGCCGGAGGTCCGAGAACTCGTGACGCCAGTAAGCCACCGATAGGCGCCGTTTTGGAAGATATTGCCCTCCATCGGAAAGTCGATGCCGGGCGCCATGGCATCCGAGGTCGCGATCGCCTTGAGCGCGGGCGGCGCGCGCAGGGCCGCCGCCCAGTCGGCGAACGCGCTGTAGCCGTCACCGTACATGCCGACGCGCCCGTCGCTCCACGGCTGGCGCGCGATCCAGTCGATCACCGCGCGCGCGTCGGCGCCGTCGTGCTCGAAGGGCACGATCGCGCCCGAACCGTTGGCGCGCCCGCGCGTATAGGCGACCACGCCCACGTAGCCGCGCGCCGCGCACTCGCGAGCGTAGTTACGCGAATCGACGTAGATCGTGAACTCGAGCAGCGTCGGGAGCGGTTTGGTGCTGGCGCGCGGACGAACCAGCACCGCGGAGATGCGCGCTCCGTCGCCGGTCCGGATTTGGACCTTTTCATCGGTGATGTAGCGGCGCCGATCGTCCTCGGCGCCGAGCGTGTCGATCAACGAGCCGATGCGCCGGCTGGTATCGAACGAAAGATAGGTCCACACCAAGCTCACCGCATCGGCAAGCGAAATGCTGCCCTTGGCGCGCCGCTGATTGAAGGCCTCCTGTAGCGCCCTCTCGAGAGACGACAGGGCCACCGGTGGTGCGCCGGTGACCGCGTAGGCGTCCCAGTCGTTGAGCCCGGAGACGACTTCCCGGTAGGTCTGCGTGAACGCCTGCTCGAAGGGCAGCCGTTCCTTGGCCTCGAGCGCGCGGGCATGCGCGTAGATGTCGTACAGCACCGCAGCGTGCGGCGTCCGACCGGCGTTCGACCCCTGGCGCCGCGCGCGCAGCGATTGGCGGGTCGCGTCTGCTGCGGCGTAGTCGCCGGCGACCAGCTGCAACGCCGACAGGCTGCCCAAATAGCGTTCGGGATGGCTCTCTTGATAGACCGGCAGCACGCGCTCGGCCAGATCGCGCATCACCGCCATGGCGCGCTCGTCGCGCGCCGATGGTGGCGGATGGAATTCGAGTTCCTGCGCACCGGGCCGGCCGTGCAGCGAACCGAGCACCAGCAAGCATCCGAGCCAGGCCGCCGCCCGCAGCGCACCGCGCGGCCGCGTCCGGCTTGCCGATGGCGATGGCCCCCGCGCCGCCAAGACCTCTGGCGCCGCGCACCGGTCGTTCATGGC
>Ga0181526_10003907_pt1 | contig 11898 bp, 10 predicted proteins | sample PEATcosm2014_Bin_35_FD_119750 | JGI IMG/M metagenome (GOLD analysis project Ga0181526, IMG submission 119750) | Peatland microbial communities from MTU Mesocosm Facility, Houghton, MI, USA - PEATcosm2014_Bin06_30_metaG | ecosystem: Environmental > Terrestrial > Soil > Wetlands > Peat | place...
AAGGGCGATGCGCGCGCCGCGCAAATCGCGGCGCTGCGCGGCGAAGCGGCCATTGCCAGTGCCAAGCTGGCCTACCAGATGTATCGACACGTGTTCGCGCACGACCGTTTCACGGCACTCAAGGCGCGTGGCGCGCAGCTGCAGCGGCTGCTGTGGGCCAGCACCAGCACCAAGGATGCGCGCTACAGCGACGTCAAATATGTCGAGGCGCTGATCGGACCGGACACCATCGACACCATGCCCATGGAAACCGTGGTCGCGTATCGCGATCACGGCCAGCCGCAATCACGCCTGCTCGAGGGCGTCGAGCGCGCGCGTGAGGTGTTCGACGAGCTGCCCAAGCTCGGCATCGATCTGGACGCGGTCACGCAGCAGCTCGAGGACGAGGGCGTGGCGAAGTTCAACCAGCCCTTCGACAAGCTCATGCAGGCCGTGCAGACCAAGCAGGGCTCGGTGCGGGCCGCGGCGGCAGGCGGCACGCGAGCGCAGACTCAGTCGCAGCGCTGAGCGCGATCCGGCTTCCGATCGATGAGGCTCGGTAAGGGGCCGCTGCTGCTGGCGTGCTTAGGCGTAGCCGGCAGCGCGCCGGCGCTGGCGCTTGGGGCGCGCAATATCGTGATCTTCGTGGCCGATGGGCTGCGCGCCGGCTCGGTCAATGCCACGGACGCGCCGAGCATGTCGGCGCTGCGCGCGCAGGGCGTGAGCTTCATCAACAGTCACGCCCTGTTCCCGACCTTCACCACACCCAATGCCTCGGCGATCGCCACCGGCCACTACCTCGGCGACACCGGGGATTTCAGCAATTCGCTGTACGTGGGCTATCGGACGTTCGACACCGGCAATTTTTCGCATCCTGCCGCGGGTGTGACGCCGTTCATCGAGAACGATGCGGTGCTCGGGGATCTGGACGATCATTTCGAAGGCAATTTCCTGGCGGAGGAGAGCCTGCTGGCGCTCGCGCGGGCTCATGGGTATGGCACCGCGGCGATCGGCAAGCTCGGTCCGGTCGCGATCCAGGACGTCTCGCAGCTGCGCCCCAAGGCGGGACGCTTCGCGGTACCGCAGACCATTCTCATCGATGATGCCACCGGCGCCGATGCGCCGCCGCTCGCCCCGGAGGTCGTGCTGGCGCTCGAGCGCGCCGGCCTGCCGCTCGCGCCGCCGCCGCGCCAGCAGCCCTCGGGTGACAGCCGCACGCCCGGCACGCGTACCGCCAACGCTACCCAGCAGCAGTACTTCATCGAGGCGACGACGCGGGCCGTGCTGCCGCTGCTGCGCCGGCGCGGCAGGCCCTTCGTGCTGCTCTACTGGTCGCGCGATCCGGACGGCTCGCAGCACAACGAGGGTGACAGCCTCAATGCGCTCGAGCCGGGCATCAATGGGCTCACCTCGCGCGCGGGGGTGCACAATGCCGATGACAACCTGCGGCGGATCCTGGAGTTCATTGGCGCTGACAAGCGCCTCGCGGCCACCACCGATGTGTTCGTGACCTCCGATCACGGCTTTGCGACGATCAGCAAACACGACATCGATGCCTCGGGGCACGCCAGTGCGAGTTCGGCAGCGCAGGCGGCGTACGCCGACGTGCCGCCGGGATTTCTGCCACCGGGATTCCTGGCGCTCGATCTGGCGCGACTGCTCAACGAGCCGCTCTACGACACCGACCGACTCGGTGTCGATGCGCAGCACAATGCCGTCTACCAACCCGTCAAGGATCATCCGCTGGTGGGCAATGCGCTCATCGGCGGCAGCGGAGCGGCGTCGATGCCGCCGGATGCCGATGTGATCGTCGCTGCCAACGGCGGCTCGGACCTGCTCTATCTGCCGCACGGCGATGGCGCGCAGACGCGACGCATCGCCGAGTTGCTGGGAACTCTGGACTACATCGGCGCGATCTTCGCCGACGATCGCTATGGCGAGATTCCGGGCGCCCTGCCGCTCTCGAGCATCGCGCTCGAAGGCGGCGCGCGACTGCCGCGGCCCTCGCTGGTCGTGGCATTCCGCACCTTCACGTTGAATGCAGGCGTGGACAACGCGGACAACTCGGACAACGCAAATAGCGCGGGCGGCGCGACGGACGGGGAGGCGAGCGTGCTGCTCCGAGCCGTGCAGATCGCCGATACCCCGCTGCAGCAGGGCCAGGGCATGCACGGCAGCTTCGGTCGCGACAATACCTACAATTTCATGGCCGCGATGGGCCCGGATTTCAAACGGCACTATGTGGATGAGCTGCCCGTAGGCAATGCCGATATTGCCCCGACACTCATGCAGCTGCTGGGTCTGCAGCCGAGCGCGCGCGGCGAGCTGACCGGACGCGTGCTGGTGGAGGCGCTGCAGGTGCAGCGCGCGGTCCGGCGTCCGCACGCACCCGCGGATGCCGAGCGATGCGTGCTGGTCTCGGCCGCCGCCGCGGACGGCCGGCGCACATTGCTCGAGTACCAGCGTTACGAGGGACGACTGTACCTGGACAGGGCCGCGTACCGCACGGCGGCTGCGGGCGAGACGACGGCCTGTCGGCGCGGCGTCCTGAACTAGCCGGCTTCAGTGGCCTGCGCGCGCAGCGCTGCGATCAATCCGCGCACGCCCGCATCGATGATCTCGACCACGCGCGCAAACTCAGGGGCCTCGCCGTAGTAGGGATCCGGCACGTCGCGCAGCGGTTGCTCGGGGGCGAAGTCGAGCAGCCGCACGAGCCGTGCCCGGATGCCCGGCCGCGACAGCTTGAGCGCATCGCGGTGATTGGTTTCATCCATGAAGACGATCCAGTCGAAGCGTTCGAAATCGTCCGACTCGAGCCGTCGAGCGCGCAGTTCCGACATGTCGATGCCGTGCTGACGCGCGGCGTGCTGCGAGCGCGCATCGGGCGGGGCACCGGTGTGATAACCGTGCGTGCCGGCGGAGTCGATCTCGAATTGAAGCTCGGGGGCCAGGCTCGGAGCCAGCCGGCGAAACACGGCCTCCGCCGTGGGTGAGCGGCAGATGTTGCCCATGCAGACGAACAGGATCGCCAACCTGCGAGGCGCGTGCACGCCCTCGCCCTGCGCAGGCGCGTCGGCAGCGATCACCTCACGCTGTAGCCGCGCGCCTCGAGGCAGGCGGTCTGCGCCCGCAGGTTGTCGCCGCGGTTGCCGGGCGCCGCGCCGGACTGCGCAGCGGCCCAGTCACGGCATTCCTGCCGGTCGCGCGCCTGCTGCTCGGCACTCTGCCCGCTCTTGGGGTATGCGAACAGATCCCCCCCGCCCGGTGCCGAGCCCGGCGGCGGTCCATAAGAGCCCTGCGGTGCCGAGGGCACACCGGCCTGCCCGGCAATCTGCGGCGGCGGAGTGACGGCCACGTAGCCGCCCGAGGTGCCATCCCACGTGTAGTAATTGTCGTAGGCGTAGTAGTAGGGCACGCCATCCCACCAGAGGGTCGAGTAATACAGCGGCAGGGTGGCCAGGAATAACCCGCCGGGCCATCCCCACCAGCCGTAGCCGCCCCAGCCGTAGCCGCCCCAACCGTAGCCCCGGCCGTAATAGCCACCGTAGCCACGGTAGCCGTACCCGCCGCGATAACCACCAAAGCCGTGGCCGGCGTAACCCACGTGCGCGCCGCCAAAACCGCCGTGGCCGCCACCGCCACCGTGTCCCTGGGCCAGCGCCAGCGTGGGTGCGACGATGGCACAGCCGGCAATCAGAGCCAGCCCGAAGGTTCGAAGTCCGTGTACTGTGGTCCTGGCGCTCATGACAGCCTCGCGATCGATGTCGATCTGCCTTGGTACGTTGGGCCTAAGTTTACGCCTGGCAAGATTAAACGGGGCTGAACGACGTCGTAAGTCTCTACCCCACAAACGCTTATGTCAGAGTTGAACACCGTCTTTCTGCCCCTCAGCCCTCTCTGATATGACAAACGCCGCCGCCAGAAGATCCCCGCAGCGGCAAAAGTTCCCGAGCCCGGCGATTTCTGCACAGAAAGCATCATCGGTGGCGTCGTGCAGCCAGGCCCTGAAGCGGCAGCGCGCCGCATCGAACTGCACGCGCAGCTGATCGAAGCGCAGCGCCGAGCGTCGTCGCGGCAGCAGTGCTTTGAGCAGCGACTCCTTGGCCACGAAGCAGAGCTTGGCGTAATCGATGCCGGGCACTGCGAATCCCGCGGCCGCTGCGCTCTCATCCGGGCGGCAGATGCTCGCGATGAGCTGCGGCTCGAGCGCGGCGGCGTCCTCGAGGTCGATGCCGACGGCCTGAAAGTCGCCGGCCCGCGCCACCAGCGCCAGCGCGAAACAGCCGGTGTGCGCAATGGAGCCGACGAATCCGTCGGGCCAGATCGGATCCCGCTCGGCGTGCGCGGGAATCGCCGCGGGCGCGCAGCCGAGCCGGGCGAGCGCCTCACGCGCTGCGACGCGGCCGGAGCGAAACTCGTGGCGGCGGTGCGCGATGGCACCGGCCAGGAATGCCTCCTCGGCCGGAAAGGCGCTGCGCGGCCGCTCGATGATGCGCGTTGCAGCCGCTACACAGCCCTCGGGCGGCCAGACCGCTAGCCAGGCTTCCAGCGCCTCGAGCGTGCCGTGGCTGCCGCAGTCGCGCTGGGCGCTCAGCGCTCCCAATGTCCGGGCGCGTAGTGCCAGCGCGGGCCCGCCTGCACCCAGGCGTCCGGGACCCAGTGATAGCCGTGCCTCTCGTGCAGCCAGTGACCGCCCACCCAGACATGACGTCCGTCGCGCCAGGCCCAATAGCCCGGTGCCCAGACGTAGCCCGGACGCGCGGTGGGTACGACTTCGACCTGTGGTGCGGGGGGTGCGATACCGACGTCGATGACGACTGCGGCCGAACTCACCTCGGGGGCCGCCAGCGCGCCGGCGGTCATCAGCAATGCCGCGATGAACACTCGTTGCCTAACCATGATGCGGTACTCCGGTTGAGCAGTGAACGCGCGCGATCATACCGCAACCTCCCGCCGGCTCCGAGTCGCGCGCGCGGTAAGCTAGGCGCGCTTCGCGATGCCCAATGGAGAGCAACGATGTCCGCGCCCGCACAGAAGACCACCGATGCCGACCCCGAGGAGACGCGGGAATGGCTCGAGGCGCTCGAGGCGGTCGTGAAGCGTCACGGCAAGGCCCGCGGCGTGTTCCTGCTGACGCAGCTCGAGGAACAGGCGCGTCAGCTCGACATCCTCACGCACGCGCTGCCGTATTCCTCCTACCGCAACACCATCCCGCTCGAGCAGCAGGCCGTGCATCCGGGCGATGTCGCGCTCGAGGAGCGCATCACGGCGATTCTGCGCTGGAACGCGCTCGCGATGGTGGTGCGTGCCAACGAGGCCTACGGCGAGCTCGGCGGGCACGTCGCGAGCTATGCCTCGGCGGCGGAGATCTTCGAGATCGGATTCAATCATTTCTTTCGCGCCGATGCGCACGGCCACGACGGCGATCTGGTGTTCATCCAACCGCACTCGGCACCCGGTGTCTATGCGCGCGCGTTTCTCGAGGGACGCCTGCGCGAGGAGCAGCTCGCTCATTTTAGGCGCGAGGTGGGCGGACGCGGGCTGTGCTCGTACCCGCACCCCTGGCTGATGCCCGAGTTCTGGCAGGTGCCAACCGGCTCGATGGGCATCGGCCCCATCAATGCCATCTACCAGGCGCGTTTCATGCGCTATCTCGAGCATCGCGGCCTCGCCGATACGTCGCAGCGACATGTCTGGGGCGTGTTCGGCGATGGGGAAATGGACGAGCCCGAATCGGTTGGCGCGCTGACGCTGGCGGCGCGCGAGCAGCTCGACAATCTGACCTTCATCATCAACTGCAACCTGCAACGGCTCGACGGGCCGGTGCGCGGCAATGGCCAGATCATCCAGGAGCTCGAGGGGCTGTTCACGGGTGCGGGCTGGAACGTCATCAAGGTGCTCTGGGGATCGGATTGGGACGCGCTGTTCGCGCGCGACACGCACCATGCGCTGCTGCGACGGTTCGCTGCGACCACGGACGGGCAGTACCAGACGCTCGGCGCGAATGACGGCGCGTACAACCAGGCACATTTCTTCCAGCTCGATCCGGAGCTGAAGGCGCTCGTGGCGCATATGTCGCTCGAGCAGATCGATGCCCTCAAGCGCGGCGGCCACGATCTGCGCAAGCTCTACGCCGCCTTCGCGGCGGCGCGCGCGCACCGCGGCCAACCGAGCGTCATCCTCGCCAAGACCAAGAAGGGCTACGGCATGGGGGGCGCTGGGGAATCGCGCATGACCTCGCACCAGCAGAAGAAGCTCGATGTGGCGACGCTGCGCGGCCTGCGCGATCGCTTCGAGCTGCCGCTCAGCGATGAGCAGGTCGCAGCACTCGCCTTCATCAAGCCGGCGGAGGACAGCGCGGAGGTACGTTATCTGCGTGAACGCCGCGCCGCGCTCGGCGGCTACCTGCCGCTCAGGCGCTCACTGGCCCCGGCGGTGGCGGTGCCCGCGATCGCAAGCTACGCCGCGTTTGCGCTCGGTGCCGAGGGCAAGGAGATGTCGACCACCATGGCTGCCGTACGCCTGTTCAGCAACCTGCTGCGCGACACGACGCTCGGACCGCGCCTGGTGCCGATCGTCGCCGATGAGGCGCGCACTTTCGGCATGGCCAATCTGTTCCGCCAGATCGGCATCTACTCGCCGCGCGGCCAGCTCTACGAGCCCGAGGATGCCGGCTCGCTGCTGTCCTATCGCGAGGCGCGCGACGGCCAGTTGCTCGAGGAGGGCATCACCGAGGCCGGCGCGCTGTCCTCGTGGGTGGCGGCGGCCACCGCCTACAGCGTGCACGGCCGTCGCATGCTGCCCTTCTACATCTTCTATTCGATGTTCGGCTTCCAGCGCGTGGGCGATCTGATCTGGGCGGCAGCCGATCAGCGTGCGCGCGGTTTCCTGATCGGCGCGACCGCGGGCCGCACGACGCTCGGCGGCGAAGGCCTGCAGCACCAGGATGGGTCGAGCCACGTCATGGCCGCGACCGTTCCGAACTGCCGCGCCTACGATCCGGCCTTCGCCGGCGAGCTGGCCGTGATCCTCGATCATGGCACTCGCTCGATGATGCTCGAGTCCGAGGACACGTTCTATTACGTGACGGTAGGCAACGAGAATTACCCGCAGCCCTCGCTGCCGGCGGGCGTTGCGGCGCAGGTCATTCGCGGCATGTACCGCTACGCGGATGTCGCGGCCGACGGCGCCGTCGCCGCCGTGCGGCTGCTGGGCTCCGGGGCGATCCTGCGCGAGGTGATCGCCGCAGCGACGCTGCTGGCGGAGCATTTCCGCGTCGCCAGCGAGATCTGGAGCGTCACGAGCTTCAGCGAGCTCGCGCGCGAGGCGGCCGACATCGAGCGCTGGAACCGCCTGCACCCGCGCGAGCGGCCCCGCAACTCGCATCTTGCGCAATCGCTGCACGGCGCGGTGCCGATCGTGGCGGCGAGCGATTACGTGCGCGCCTATCCGCAACTGATCGCCCCCTATCTGTCCGCGCAATACACCGTGCTCGGTACCGATGGCTTCGGACGCAGCGACACGCGTGCGGCGCTGCGACGGTTCTTCGAGGTCGACCGCGAGCACATCGCTCTGGCCGCACTCGATGCGCTCGCGCGTCGCGGCGATGTGAGCCGCGAGGTGGTGGCGGGGGCGCTGGAGCGCTTCGGAATCGAAACGGAGCTGGGCGCACCCTGGACGCGCTAGTGCAGGGGCCTCAAGGGAGCTCCGGCATCAAGGTCCCGATAAGCCCCCACTTTTTATTTCATCGCGATGAAATAAAAAGTGGGGGCTTATCGGGACCCTGGATCTGCTCCGGAGACCGCCTTTTGTCGCGGCCTCTAGCGAGCCAACGCGGCTTCCACCGCCTCGAACAGCAAGTGGACGCCGAAGGAGACGTCCCGGAGCGTGCGATTCACGAAGAAGGTCGGCGTACCGCGCACACCGCTCGCGCGGCCGCTCTGCTCGTGCTCGCGAATGCGTTGCAGGTAGATGTGATCGTCCAGCTCGGCCGTGTAGCGCGCCAGATCGAGCTGCAGGCGCTCGGCGTAGCCGCGCAGGTTGTTCGCCTTCAGGTGCAGCTGGTTGTCGAACAGCAGATCATGCATCGGCCAGAACTTGCCCTGTCCGGCGGCGATCTCGGCCACTTCCGCCGCCGCCAGCGCGTGCGGGTGCACTTCCTCCAGCGGGAAATGACGGAAGGCAAAGCGGACGCGGCCCGGGAAGCGCTGCAACAGAAGCTTTACGGCCGGCGCGGCCTGCTTGCAGTTCGGGCACTCGAAGTCCCCGTATTCGACCACCGTGACCGGCGCGTGCGGCTCGCCGAGCACATGGTCGGTCGCATCGACCGGCACGGTCAGTTGAAAGTGGCTGTCGCGGCTCACGTGCCGATTGTGCCACGATCCGGCCGCATTTTTGCGGTCATACGCGCCAAGTGATAGCTTGCCGGTGGACGCGAATCGAGGGCCAGGGCACATGACGAAACGCTGTCACCATCTGAGCGAGGTCAAGACCGCGAAGCCGCGGGCCGATGGCTGCGAGGAGTGTCTGAAGCTGGGCGAGGAGTGGGTGCACCTGCGATTGTGCCGCAGCTGCGGCCACGTGGGATGCTGCGATGATTCGAAGAACCGGCACGCCACGAAGCATTTTCACGCCACGCAGCATCCGATCATCACATCGATCGAACCGGGCGAGCGCTGGAGCTGGTGCTTCGTCGATCAGCTGGTCATGGAGCTGCGTTGAGCCCCGCACCGGGAAGTGGCCGGTGGTAAGCGAGTTGCTGCGCAAGCGGCGTGAGCAGATGTTCCCCAAGCTCACGCCGGCGCAGATCGCGCGGCTGGAGGGGCACGGCCAGCGCATCGAGCTGCGCCACGGCCAGGTGCTGGCCGAGACGGGCAGCCGGCAGCTCAAGCTGTTCGTCGTGCTCTCCGGCAGCATCGAGATTCTGGTGCACGATAGCGGCTCGGATCATCTGCAATACCTGCTCACCACGGGCGATTTCAGCGGTGAGATGAGCACGCTGCGCGGCAGCTCCTCGCAGGCGACGCTGCGCGTGCGGCGGCCGGGCAGTGCGATCGCGCTCGAGGCCGAGCAGCTGCGCGAGGTGGTGCAGACTGACGCCGAGCTCAGTGAGCTGTTCATGCGGGCGTTCATTCTGCGCCGCATGGCGCTGATCTCGAGCAATACCGGCGAGATCATGCTGCTCGGCACCAGCCACTCGGCCGATTCGCTGCGGCTGCGCGAATTCCTGACCCGCAACACGCAGCCCTTCCACGACATGGACGCCGACTCGGACCCGGACGTCGCGGCGCTGCTCGATCGCTTCCACCTGACGGCGAGTGACCTGCCGGTCGTCGTGTGCCGTGGCGAGCGGGCGTTCCGCAATCCGAGCAACCGCGAAATCGCCCGCTGCCTGGGGATCAATCCGCAGCTCGACGACAGCCGTGTGTACGATCTGCTGATCGTCGGTGCGGGTCCTGCGGGTCTGGCCGCCGCGGTCTATGGTGCCTCGGAAGGCTTGAGCGTGCGCGTCGTGGAGACCACCGCGCCGGGCGGGCAGGCGGGCACGAGCTCGAAGATCGAGAACTACCTGGGATTTCCGACCGGCATCTCCGGACGCGCGCTGGCCGGGCGCGCGCTCTCGCAGGCGCAGAAGTTCGGCGCCGCGCTCAGCGTCGCGGACGATGCCGTGGACCTGACGTGCACGCAGCGGCCCTACCGCGTCGAACTTGCCGACGGCAAGGTGCTGCGCGGCCGCAGCATTCTGATCGCATCGGGCGCGCAGTACCGGACGCTGGCCGTCGACAGGCTGTCGCAATTCCTGGGGACCGGCGTGTACTACGCGGCCACGGCGCTCGAGCAGAAGCTCTGCCAGGGACAGGAGATCGTCATCATCGGCGGCGGCAACTCCGCGGGCCAGGCCGCCGTCTACCTGGCGCGCGAATGCCGACGCGTGCACCTGCTCGTGCGCGGTCAGGGATTGGCTGAAAGCATGTCCAATTACCTGATCCGACGCATCCAGGAGACGCCGAATATTCAACTGCACGCGTGTACGCAGATCACGCACGTCGAGGGCTCCGACCGGCTCGAGCGCATCGGCTGGCTCTGCAGTACCGATGGCAGGCGCGAGGAGCACGACATCGGCCACATGTTCGTGATGACCGGCGCGGTGCCCAACACGCACTGGCTGAAGGGCTGTGTGGCGCTCGATGAGGACGGCTTCGTGCGCACCGGTCCGGATTTGGACGCGCAGGCGCTGGCGGGCGGGGGCTGGCCGTTGACGCGCCCGCCGCATTCGATGGAAACGAGCCTGCCCGGCGTATTCGCCGCGGGCGACGTGCGCGCGCGCAGCGTCAAGCGCGTCGCCTCGGCAGTCGGTGAAGGCTCGGTTTGCGTGCAGTTCGTGCACCGTGTGCTGCAGGAAGTCCCGAACGCCGCCTAGGATCGCATGCAGTCGCTCGTCGTCTCGCTGTCCGGTGGTTTTGGTGTGGCGCTCGTGAGCCTCAACGTGCTGCTCGACCAGATCGGTCTGCCCGTGCCGGCGGTGCCGACGTTGATCGTGGCCGGCGCGGTCGCGGCCGACAGCAGGCTGTTTGGGCTCGAGCTGTTCGTGGGCGCGTCCATGGCCTGTCTGATGCCCGACATCGGCTGGTTTGTGGCCGGCCGCATCTACGGCAGCCGCGTCATGAAAACACTCTGCCGCATCTCGCTGAACCCCGATTCCTGCGTCAGCCAGACGCAGCTGCGCTTCGAGCGCTGGGGGCCGGGCGCCATGATATTCGCCAAGTTCGTGCCGGGGCTGGCAATCCTTGCCCCGCCGCTCGCGGGCGCCACCGGCATGCGCTGGTCGCGATTCCTGTTTCTGAGCAGCATCAGCGCAGCGCTGTGGGTGGGCGTGGCCCTCGGCGTGGGCGCGCTGCTCAAGCCGCAGCTCGTCCTGGTGCTGCCGCGCATGCAGCACCTCGCGTCGGCGGCAGCGTGGTTCATCGGCTCGCTGCTTGCGGCCTACATCGCCTACAAGTGGTGGGAGCGGCGGCGCTTCTACCGCACGCTGCGCATGGCGCGCATCAGCGTCGCCGAGCTGTACCAGCTCATCGAGGCGGGCGCGGCGCCCGTGATCGTGGATGTGCGCTCGGTCACCGCCCGTGCGCTCGAGCCGCGCCAGGTGCCCGGCGCGCTGTCGATCACGCTGCAGGAGGTGGCAACGCAGCTCACGCACCTGCCGCGCGATCGCGAGATCGTGCTCTATTGCAGCTGCCCGAACGAGGCCTCGGCAGCGCAGGTCGCACGGGTCCTGATCCACAACGGCTTCAAGCGCGTGCGCCCGCTGCACGGCGGGCTCGATGCCTGGATTGCGGCCGGCTACGGCGCCGAGTCGGTGCCGCAACGAGCTGCGGAGGTCGTGATCTCCACGGCCCGTCCCTGAGCACGCAGGCGTGCCGCGGTCAGCGCCGCGAGCAGCAGCAGCCATGCGGCATCGAAACCGCCGCCGCCGTGGCCGCCGCTGGAGCCGGCCGGCGCCGCCGGCAACTGCGCGAGCGCCTCATCGGCGCGCACGAACCCGTAGCCTGAAACATCATTGGGAATCGTGCCGCCCATGGGCGCCGCGCTGGTCTCGAGCGCCTGGTAGATCTGCGTCGGGGTCAGTTTCAAATTGGATTGCAGCAGCAGTGCGGCAGCGGCGGCGACGTGCGGCGCCGCCGCCGAGGTGCCGAAGAAGTTCGGGAAGTCTGCCTGGTTGTCGCATTCGCTGACACTGGTGGAGTAGCTCGCGCCCGCGTTGGCGAGTGTCTGGCCAAAGAAGGTCGTGTTGACGCCGTCGGGGCCGACGATTTCGGGCTTGGTGCGCAATTCGGGCGCACTCAGTCGGCTGCCTGCCGCACTGAACAGGATCGGCTCCCCGCCGCGCGATGAATAACGCTCGAGCGTCGCGGGTGAGAC
>Ga0181526_10003908_pt1 | contig 11894 bp, 10 predicted proteins | sample PEATcosm2014_Bin_35_FD_119750 | JGI IMG/M metagenome (GOLD analysis project Ga0181526, IMG submission 119750) | Peatland microbial communities from MTU Mesocosm Facility, Houghton, MI, USA - PEATcosm2014_Bin06_30_metaG | ecosystem: Environmental > Terrestrial > Soil > Wetlands > Peat | place...
AAAGCAAACTGGCGAGCCATTCTCCAGTTCATGGAGGTCATGGCCAGGCCCGCAGTGCTGATCATGTGGAAACCGTCGAAATCACCACGTTCAACACTGACAAAGGTGCCGGCAATTTGCTGGTTGGGGTTGTAGCTCCAGGAGGCGGGATTGGGCGTGGAACCGCCGAAGATGCCAACGGTGGTGAAATTGCCAACACGCCGGCCAAAATAGCCACCATCGATGGTACTCAGGCTGGGCGCCCAGGGAAGAAACAAACGGCCCACGCCCACGACGTCCGGCGAGTACGGACTGCCATAGGTGAATCCGATTTGGTAGGTGCGATTGATGAGGTCCGTGAGCGTCTGGGTGCTGGCGGCGGGAAGGGGGGTTGTAGTTGCGGTGTACTCGCCGCGCCAGTAGCCATTGAAATTCCAGTAACTACCCCCGATGTGGGTCATGTCCGCGTCAATCATCATGCCCAATTGAGCGGAATTCGATCCCGATTCGCTGATGTCGCCGTAACTGAAACCGACGCGGGCGCGCATGACGCCTAAAGGAGATTCCACAAGGTTCGGATTCTCCACATTGGTAGAGCGAAGTTCCTGATCTATGGGATCGCCGGAAGTGAAACTCACCATGACGGGATAAGCCTCGGCTTCGCGGGCATTTTCCGCGAGGCGACGGTCTTCGACGCTGCCTGGCGTCAGGAACGCCAATTGCCCCACTTTTAATTCGCCATTCGTGGAGATCACGTCGCAAACAGCCGAGGAATCCGCCAACGAAACCAAATTTAATTCCGCCACGTGTGGATAGCCTCGGAAGCGAATACCATCGTTGACCATGCCGTCGGGAGGAGCATCGATGACGGAAAGTTTCATGCCCTCTTGCAAGTCAGCGTTCTTGCCCGCATCGATGTAGAGCGAGCCTTCGGAGACGTACTTCACACGGAAGATGGCAGGATTTGGACGCGGAAAAGTTTCACCAGAAGACTGCGCCTGCAATGGAGCAGGGAATGCGAGCAGGAGGAGAAGGGTTAGCAGAATGAAGAGCGTGTCGAAGGCGAAAGTGTCTCGCATGTCAGCCCTCACCGCCATTTTTGTGGCAGTTGTAGCAAGTGGTGGGCCCGTAGACAAAGTTACTCACGCCGTTGTGCTGGTTGGTTGTTGGCACTTGTTGATGCGCGCTAGTTGTGTGGCAGTTGATGCAGGTAAAGCTGGAATAATTTGTGGAGACCTGGTGGCAATCATTGCACACGGAGGCGTGATGAGGAACGGGGAAGTAGGTGTGATTGAAGGTAGCGCCGAGCCAATTTGTGGCGGTGTGGCAGGAATCACAGGTAGTTGGATATCCGGCGGCGAGGTGGTTGGGGACGAGACCACCGAGAGTTTGCGTGCTGTTCCAGGCGGCCTGATGACAACCGAAACAGGCTGTATTCGCCGAGGTCAGAGAATAGTTATTGTTCACGTGGCAATCGGTGCAGGACTGCACCCCACCGGGAGTGGGCACCACATGTCCGCCTGTCAGTGGCCAGCCAGTAGCGCTGTGATCAAACCTGCCGTCGGCCCAAGCGGTCGTATCGTGGCAAGTGGAGCACAAAGCAGTGGGGAACTGCGCGGCAACGTGATTGGGAACAGCGCCGCCGAGAGTCTGCGTGCTGTTCCAGTCGGTGGTGTGGCACCCATAGCAGTTCGTGTTGGCGGCGGTGAGATGGTAGTTGCTGTTGACGTGACAGAGGACGCAGGGAGTGGTCGCGTGGGCGCCGGTGAGGACATAACCCGTGATGGAGTGGTTGAAGGAAGTTATGTCCGTCCATGAAATCGTGTTGTGGCAAGTGAAGCAGTTCGCGACGGCAAAAGCTGTTCCCGCAGCAGAGTGCCTGGGGTTGTCGGTCTGCTGCCAAGTGGTGAGATGGCAGCCGGAATTGCCGCAATCAGTGGGAGAAATCTGGAGATTGTAATTGTTGTTGATGTGGCAGCTGGCGCAGGGGACGTTGGCGTGTCCATTCGTCAAAGCAAATCCCGTGCTGCTGTGATCGAATTTGGCGTCTAACCAGCTGTCAAAATTGTGGCAGCTCTGGCAATTCGCGGATGCGAAGGCTGGACCTGCGCTTGCGTGGGGAGGATTCGTGGTGCTCTGCCAATCCTTGAGGTGGCAGGAATCGCATTGCGTGGAGAGTCCGTCGAAAATTCCAGTGGCTAACTGCGTGTGACATGCGTCGCATTGCACGGCGGCGTGCGCGCCGAGAAGGGGAAAGCGGTTCTGGTGATCCTTCACTTGCTGCACAGAAGTATTCCATCCCTGCACGGTGTGACACTGTGCGCAGTCCGGGCCCATCTGGCGACGGTGAATATCGGCGTGACAATCGGCGCAATTCCTGCTGACGTCCGTGAAGACAGGCTTGGCGTGGCACAGCGCGCAGGTTACTTTTTCGTGCATGCCCCGCAAGGGATAACTGGTCTTGTTGTGGTCGAATTCTGGAACTGTACGAATTGGATGCCAACTGGCCGCGGTGTGGCAATTTTCGCAAGGGATTGTGAGCGGGCCATGGGGATTTCGCGTGGTTTCCTTTTGCGAATCACTGGCGGTGAGAGGAGCGGATTGAGCCGGGATTCCCGTCGCACTGCCGGCGGAGGGGAATGTGAGAAACGCCCAGAGTGCGACCCGGAGTAGTGTGAGCGTAGACTGCTCCCATCCCGAGACAAGGGGGGAGTGCCTAGGGGAATCCAGATTCAAAGCTCGGAAGAGTATCGATGGCTTCGACCTTGCCAGACAACTGTACGGGCGGCCAGTTCCGGGTCACTGGATGAAGGTTCCGTTCGCGCAAAGCCACCTCGACTCCCGGCCGGGAGCCGATTACTTGGTCTCCAAAAGTGCTAATGAGTGCTGTTGCCCTTGCTGTTGTCGAAATTGTTTCCGTGGCAGTCGGCGCATTTGTTTGGGGTGTTTTGGTAGATCACGATCAGTTTGTGGCCAACCGTTCGCGTTTGCGTATGACATTTGGCGCAGGGGACATTGGCATGACCTCCGGTTAAGGGAAAGTGCGTTTTGGTGTTGTGGTCGAAGATGGAGGGTGCCCAGCGCTGCGTGTTGTGGCAGTCGGCACAATGAGAATGATTGTCTTTGGCCAGGAACTGATCGTCGTGGGCGTCCTGATGGCAGGCTTCACAGAACGTGGGCGTGCCCTTGAACCTGGATTCCGAATTCGTGCTGGGCTTATGGCAATCGGCGCAGGCGACGGTGCGATGCGCTCCCAACAAGGCGAATTTTGTTTTTGAGTGATCGAAGCCGGTAACGTCGACCCAGGAGTTGACGTTGTGACAAGCTTCGCAGCCGAATGGTGTACCGTTGGCACGCTTTCGCGCCATCTGTTTGTCGTATTCGCCATTATGGGGATCTCTGTGACAGGCGGTGCAGCTGCGATCTTCGAAATGGAAGGGCAGGACATTATCTGCGCGCCCGCCCAGACCTGGTTTGTGACAATCCGAACAAGGCACCGCGGCATGCGCACCTTGTAGCGGAAAGCGGCTCGTGTTGTGTTTCGTGATCGTGAACGTCGTGCGCTGCCAGTCCTGCACGGTGTGGCAGTCCTCGCAACGATTCTTGTACGGAGCGACCGCAAACTGCTTGTCGTGCGGGTCGTTGTGGCAATCCGCGCATGCGGCAAATTTTACTTTGTAAATTGTGTCTTTGCCCGCAGGAACGTGGCACTTTGCACATTCAACCTGTGCATGCTTGCCCTTTAGCGGGTAATGGGAAGTGTCGTGCTCCTTCATGCCGAACAGAGACGGCTTCCATCCGTCGACGCTGTGGCACTCGGCGCACTCGTCTTTTTTCGGGCGAGCATCGAATTGACCCTTGTGCGGATCGGGCATGTGGCAGTCCTTGCAAGTGGCGAAGGGAATTTCCTTTTTGAAGTTGTCCTTGAAGTGACAGGCCGAGCATGCAACCTGAGCATGCTTTCCAAGGAGAGGATATTTGGTTTTGGAGTGGTCGAAATCAAAGCCCTGCAGCATGGTCTTCCAACCGCTGGTGGTGTGGCAGGAATCGCAGCGTTTCTTGAACTCGCCGCGGTGCGGGTCGATGTGGCAGGCCGTACAGCGGTCGAACTTCAAGTCTTTGTAGCGAGCGGGTCCGCGAGGCACTTCCGGCTTGTGGCATTCTTCGCAAGCCACCTTGGTGTGAAGCCCCGCGAGAGCGTAGCGGGTCTTCGAGTGGTCGAATTCCTTCTGCGCCTTCCAGCTTTCCGAGTTATGACACTTAGTACATTCGTTCCCGAGTTGTCCCTCGTGCGGGTCGACATGGCACGGCGTGCAGTTAGGCGATTGGGCGAAGAAGGATTTAGACGGATCCTGGTACTTGAGGAGTGCCTTGATGCCAGGGAGCATGTGCGCGGGCGTGTGACACTTTTCGCAAGGCACACTGGCATGCTTGCCCTCCAGGTTGAACCCCGTCAGACGATGGTCGAATTGGTTTTCTGAGGGTTCCCAGTGGATCAAGTTGAAGCTCTCGCCGTTGTGCTCCCGATGGCAGCGAACGCAGTCCTTCAAGTTGGGATTCTGCATCTGAAGATGAAAATGATAGCCGTGTTTGTTGGCGAGAGCTTCGGCGATTTCCTTGTGGCAATCGAGGCACTTAAATGTGGGCGTGCTTGCACCAAAAACGTGGCAAGAGTTGCATTGGGCTGTTCCATTAAGAGAGGAATGCCCTCTCGAGAGCGAACCCGGTGAAATCTGCGCGAAGGAAGGAAGGACGAAGAGGAGTGCGATTCCGACAAGGAACGGCCCAAAGGCAATCGATCGCGGCAGAGCTCTTCTGTATGCCTCTGACGCGACTGTCCTGGGCATGCGTTCGCGCACCAATGCCTCCGTTTTCGGACGGTGTAACCCGGAACTCGGTCTTAGCGGCTGGGGTGACTCCGCGATGCACTGCGATGAGCCTGCATAAGAAATAGCAGGGAATTGCAGTGTCGCGAAAGCTGTACGCGAGTCCAGCTGTTCTGTATCCGAAGACAGAGGTCGTAAGAACAGGCTCGGCCCTGAAGCACTTTTTTATCTAGTGTCGATCCTTCCAGGTTCGAAAGAGTCTGCAGAGAGGCAAAGGGGTAGGGAAAAGAAAGATAAAAAAGAGTTGACAGAAGGGAAGTCGGTGTTGTATTTAACCAATAGGTTAAATACGATGAGCGATTCTCTTAGCTCGACTCTCGCGGCCCTGGCCGACCCCACGCGTCGCGCCATTCTTGCGCGGCTCTCTCGCGGGGCTTTCTCGGTCACACAGCTGGCCGAACCGTTCGACATGAGTCTGCCCGCGGTTTCAAAGCACCTGAAGGTGCTGGAGCACGCGGGATTGATTACGCGTGGACGGTCGGCGCAATGGAGGCCTTGCCAGCTCCACGCGGGCCCATTAGAAGAGGTTGCCCATTGGGTGGAAGAGTATCGCCGCTTCTGGGAAGAAAGCTTTAGTCGCCTGGATGATTACCTTCAAGTATTGAAAGCCGAAGAGAAGAAAAAGGAGAAGAAAGATGTCCGCAAAAAATAGTGCAGCTTCTGCCACGGTCGCATTCCCGGAGCGGGAGATCGTGATCTCGCGCGTGTTCGATGCGCCACGCGAGATGGTGTGGGAAGCGTGGACCAACCCAAAGCACATCGTGAACTGGTGGGGACCGAGAGGCTTCACGACCAGCATCGAAGTGATGGAAGTAAGGCCGGGCGGGGAATGGCGGCACACGATGCACGGTCCGGACGGCACGGATTATCCGAACCGGAGCGTTTTCTCGGAAGTGGTGAAGTCTGAGCGGATTGTCTTTACGAATGGCGGCGGCAAAAAGGGCGGGCGCAGTGTCCACTTTGAATCGACTTGGACCTTTGAAGAAGTGGGGGACAAAACACGAGTGACGATCAGGATGGTGTTCGAAACAGCTCAGGAACGGGAATGGGTGGTCAAAGAACATCACGCGATCGAAGGCGGGAACCAGACGCTGGCGCGATTGGAGGAGTTTTTGCCGAGGCTGGCGGGTGAAGCCGACTCATCCATAAAAGAATTAGTGATCTCGCGCGAGTTTGCTGCGCCGCGCGACCTGGTCTGGAAAGCCTGGACGGATGCAAAGCACTTGGCGCAGTGGTGGGGTCCCCATGGATTTACAAACCCGGTGTGCGAAGTGGACTTGCGGCCCGGTGGCGCCATCCTTATTCATATGAGGGCGCCGAATGGAACCGTTTATCCCATGAAAGGGACGTTCGAGGAGATTGTGGCACCGGAACGACTGGTTTTCTTGAGTGGGGCGATGGATGAAACGGGCAAATTACTCTTTGAAGTGCGGAACACTGTGACCTTTGCCGAGCAAGCTGGGAGAACAAAGCTCACCATGCACGCGCACGTCGTGTCTGCGACCGACGAGGCTGGGCGCCATCTGTCCGGCATGGAAGTAGGCTGGATGCAGAGCCTGGAGCGGCTCGAAGCGTTTGTGGCCAAGGGTTGATGTGCTAAAGTAGCGCGCTCGACAAGGAGGGAGCCATGAAGATCGCTGCGCTCATTGCGCGGATTCTGCTCGGTATTGTTTTCGTCGTGTTCGGGGCAAACGGATTGCACCCCTTTCTTCCCATGCCACCGCCGCCACCCGGCCTGGCGGGACAGTACGTGGCCGCGCTGTTTCAGTCGCATTATGCGGTGGTGCCATTTACGGTGCAGTTGATCGGAGGACTGCTCTTGTTGGTGAACCGGTATGTTCCGCTGGGGCTGGCGATCCTGGGTCCGGTGATCGTGAACATTCTGAGCTTTCACATTTTCATGCAACCATCCGGATTGCCTCTGGCGTCCGTAGTTGCAATCCTTTGGTTCATCCTCTTTTACTATTACCGGCGGTCCTTCGCGGGGATTTTTGAGTCGAGGCCGATGTAGCGGAGCCATGGAGTGAGAAGGGGGGATGGCCATCGGGGAAATGTCACTATCTTCCCCGTGCAATCACGGATTGGATTCCCGCTGGATGACGTTTTCCTTTTCCAGTTCCTTTGAGACAATTTTGACCAGATCTTTAATCAGCTTTTTCACCGAAGCCACCTCAAAGGAGTTTGTGGTTCCCGTCCAAACCAGTTCTCCATCGGGTTTTGCGGTGGAATAGGAATTCACCTCTACTTGTGCTTCCTTCTCGGTCTCCATGTACCCCGGAGAATAGATGACTGGGGACAGCGCGCCATAGTAGCCATAAAAAGTGCCGTAATAGGGGAAAGGAGTGTAGATTTGGCCGGGGACATAGGTCGTTTTCGTCTCCTTCTTGGTTAAGCGCGCCACCACGATGGCATCGAAGTTCTGTTCCTTGACGAGTTCCCGCAAGTCATTCATGTCGATCGGAGTCAAATCGGGTCGCGGCATAAATTCGTAACTGGGGAAGGCTTTTGCCCCTGGCCGAGAAATCGCCGCGACTAATTCATCCTCAAATTCCGCACGGTTCACCGCTTTTCCGTTGAGCGCCAACACCAGAATATTCTTGAAGGTTCCGCCAGTGTAGTTAGGGTTCTTCCAACTGAACTCCAGTTTCGGAGCGGCAACAGCCATTAGCGCCAGGCCGACCAGAATAGCGGCGAGAAATGTTAATTTCCTTCTCATATTGTTTCTCCTCGAATCAATTAAAATGTCCATCCTAGGCCGGTACTTATGCCTTGCGCGTTTTTCTTTGCGTTCAAGGGTGGCCGACTGTCGAAATTATCCCAGAACGAAAAATTCAACCGGAAATTGTTGGACAGCTTAATGCTGAAGATATCATTGGTCGTGAATCGAACGCGGCCAAAATCCGATAAGCCAGGGAAAACCAGGAACTGCGATTGCAGAGTATAACGATCGAAGTGAAAGAGTTCATACTCGGCGCCGACTAGCAATTCTGCATTTTGTTGCGTGGGCTGGGCGAGGCCGGATTGGTAACTTGCTTGAGTGAAGTCTGCACCAAATAGCCAACGCAAGGAGTTTTGGTTGTTGCGGATTAAGTAGCGTCCATAGGCGGCACCTAGTGTGGTGCGCAGAACAAGATCCTGTTGGGAGCTGTGGAGGAAATCCGAAATCCCAATGAGGTAGGAATTGCGGTTGAGAAAACGCTCCCCGAAGGCCTGCACTTCAAATAAATTGGTCGTGGTGCCACCAGACTGGCCGCTGTAGGAAGCATTGTAGGATGCGCCTGCGGCCCAATTTGTAGCGGGATATTCCGCGCTTGCTGATGAACTGAGGGAAGACTGGCTGTTGCCGCTGGTGTAGTTATAGCCAAGATCGATGCTGCCTTTCAGTTGGCGCCAAAAGGTCTGTTTCTGCGATTCGATCTCGACAACATCGGTGCCTGCCAGCGGCACCTCGGCGCCCTCGGCACGGACGATTACGTCCTTGCCAGGAGCCGCGGCGGTCGCTTCGACTTTTGATATTGACCCGGTCAAACGCTTGCCATCGCTCAGGACAATTTGGAAACTGGCCTTGCTCTCCACTTTTTCGACTTGTAGCCAGTCAACGCCAACGGATCCCGAGAAGTAGTCCGTCTGAATGTAGAGCACACCTTGCTCTAACCTCTTAACCTCGCCCGTAAGGCGGTCGCCGTTCTTCATGATGATGGTGTCGTGACGTGAAACCTTGGCGAGGCATAACCCCGAATTGGACAAGGAAAGAAAACCAGAAAAGAGAAGGAGAAATGCGACTCGAGATCTGAGTGACATTGGTTAATGCTCCTGGTTTTCGGCAATCCATGCACGGCCGACTGGGCCGAGTGATTGTCAAACTCTACTGGACAGTTCCGTGTGTCTACCAGCGGAGAACTGTGAATTAGGCCTCAGAGTAAACAGTCCTGACCGCTCTTTCTTATGCAGAGGTCTCAGCTGGAACTGAGAACATCGAGTTCAAAAGAGAAGGCTCGCGGCAGATGCAAACGTTCGGCCACGGACGGACGGCATCCAAATGTGGTACAAAGCAACCTCGAACGACGAAGATCTCAGAGGTGCTGGTAATTGGAATTCTGGACGGCGATGTTCAATTGCTTGCTGACGCCGTCGATCACCATGTTGGAAATGTGGTTCGTCCCATCCGGCAGACGGCTGAACTGAACGGTCACCTTCATCGCATCCTTAGGATCATCCATGTAGGAAGCGATTTGAACCTGGAGCAGTTCCTTTTGGGTTTTGTCGAAAACCAAGGTCAGTGAATCCTGGGGCTTCAGATAGTTGTGGATGACCAGTTGAAGTTCGTTGGGCATGCCAGCGACAGTGCCCAAAGTGATGTTCCCCTGCTGATAGGCCTGTTGGAGCAGTTCCGGATCCGGCGGCACGTATTGTTGGGCCAAAGTCTTCATCTGGTCGGCGTAGTCTTTGTATTCTTCTTTCTTCTTCTCGACGATGTGCCTCTTTAGGCGGCCGCCGCTATCGGAAGTATCGGCTGGGGGATCAAGCGAAGTTTTTTGCGGCTTGCCGTCCGGGCCGAGGCGCACCTGAAAATGCTCCTGTTTTTTCTCCTCGCCTTTCAGGCTGATAGTGACTTGTTCTGCCCAGGTGAACTGGGCAAGCGCCTGTTTATTCTTGACGGATGCCTGCTTCATCTCAGCCACGCGCTCTTGCAGCTCCTGACCCTGCGCGTGAGCGCGCAGGACAAGCACGCCAATGACCAGAAACGCCGACATAGTTAGTGCGATAGGTGTAAATCCGTGCCGCATGGTAATGCTCATAAGACTCCTTTCGAGATTTTCGACGAATACAGCCAGCCTTCGAGCTATTTAGGAGGGAAATTTTTCAAGAGCTTTTTCATAGCGTTGTCCAGATTCTTCTGCTTCTTTTGCTGATTGGCACCGGGATCGAGCGTCTTGGTCGCACGCCCTGTCCAAACGAGCTGCTTGTTCGAGGGGTCATACATATCCAGAACAAGAGTGCCAATGCTGATCGTCGAAGCTTGCGCGGTGGCCATGCCACCGCCCCAACGCAGGCCGCCACCCATGCCATAGGCGTTCCACTGCTTTTCCTGATCGATGGATACTTGATAGCCGATATAGAGGTCAGCCTTGTCATCGTCCGTTTTGGTGAAGCCTTTTGCGGCCAACTGCGAATCGATGGACTGCTTTATCTGCGCATCCACGATCTGATTGGGGTACGATGCGCCTTGAATCGACACCCATTTATAGGTGTGGTATTTCGCGAAGTTAGTTCCGGGCATGGAGTTGGTGGTTACATCCTGAGCCGGCGCCAAAGTGCACGCCAACAGTGCCAACAGCAATCCTATGCCGAATTTCTCCAAGCTATTCATTGAATCACGCAACATCGTCTGTCTCCTTTTCGCACCAAGAATTTCGTATTGCTCAACCGACTGCGACATGAAATGAACAAAAACTGGTTTCCTCCCTGTAAGTCCGCTGTGCCAGGCGAGGGGCTCCGAGCTGATTTATTTTGTTCCTCCCTGATTTGAGACACAGCGAAAGCCTAGATGATTTGTACCTGTGCTGATTTCACCCTTGCCGCGCGTTCCGACCATGTAGCGCGAGCAGTACTGATCGGTGCAGAGGAAAGAGCCGCCGCGATGAACTTTTTTCTTGTCGTTGGGTTCGGCCGGGTCAAAGGGAATGTCTGGACCCTTTGGATTGCGCGCCACTCCACCGGCCTGGGCCAATTGGTAGTAGTAGTCAGGCCGATACCAATCCGAAGTCCATTGCCAGACATTGCCTGCCATGTCGTAGAGGCCGTATGGATTAGGGGCATACTGAGCGACCGGAGCCAATCCAATATGGCCGTCAGCACCCGTGTCTTTATCGGGGAAATGTCCCTGAAAGGTGTTGGCCATCCATTTTCCATTTGGCCTGAATTTTTCACCCCAGACATAGGGTTTTCCCGCAAGTCCACCGCGGGCGGCGAATTCCCACTCCGCTTCGGTAGGCAGACGCTTATGAGCCCAGTTTGCATACGCCTCGGCATCCGCATAAGCTACCTGGACGACGGGATAGTTTTCTTTTCCCTTGAGGGAGCTCAGCGGGCCTGTCGGGTGACGCCAGTCGGCTCCTTTTACGTACCTCCACCATTGAAAGTGATCGTTCAAAGAGACCGCATGATTTGGCGGAGTGAAGACGACGCCGCCAGCATACAGATTTTCCGGAGGGGCACCGGGAAAGTCTTCGGCAGTTGGAGTTTTTTCCGCGATGGTGACATAGCCCGTTGCTTTGACGAAGGCCGCGAATTGGGCGTTGGTGACGTCCGTTTTATCCATGAAAAAGCCGTCCACGTAGACACGGTGAATGGGCCGGGAGTCTCTGGTGGCTTGCATCCCGACCATGTTCATGTCCGGAGGATCCTGTGCGCCCATGGAAAATTCGCCACCAGGAATCCATACCATTCCCTTCGGAGCGGGACCAGGAGGAGGCTGAGTGTTCGCGACGGTCGGCCCAAATGCGAGGTCCGCGCTCGCCGAAGGTTTGGAGCCAGCCTGTAGGGCCGCGGGGAGAAAGTGAAAAGAGCTGAGGCAGAGGAAGCCGAGAATGAGCAACAAGGGTGCGACGGCAATAACACTCCCGTGCGCAACAGCGTAGCCCGGCAGGGGGGCTTTGACGGACTTAGAATCGTTGTGCCTGAACTTACTATTCTTCACGTGGCCCGCCTCAAACGGGGTGTATGCCCGATGGTATTCCCTACCGAACACTCTTTTCCACAGAGAAGAGGATGCGCCACGGCCATCCCCCCGAGAATTGTCAAAACTAACAATCCCCACAATTTGCGATGGGAAAGGGGCGTAGGAAAGTCTAAAAGGACGATACCAGGACTGGGACCGTAGAGGCGGGGCGAAAAGTCGGGAGAAGGGAACAGTGACGCGTGTCACACAGCGGTTCCGCAACGAAGATTGTTAACCGAGCAAACCATCTGATTCCATTCAACCTTTAGCCTATGCTGTGTTAGGAGCAAATTCGCTTTGTATATTTG
>Ga0181526_10003912_pt1 | contig 11888 bp, 7 predicted proteins | sample PEATcosm2014_Bin_35_FD_119750 | JGI IMG/M metagenome (GOLD analysis project Ga0181526, IMG submission 119750) | Peatland microbial communities from MTU Mesocosm Facility, Houghton, MI, USA - PEATcosm2014_Bin06_30_metaG | ecosystem: Environmental > Terrestrial > Soil > Wetlands > Peat | place...
GCTCGACACCGAGTTCCGCCAGCGCGACGGCTATTCGCTGGAGGCTCAGGCCGGGCGCGTGCTTGCCGGCCTGGGATTCCCGGAATCGGATTGGCGCCGCCGCAGCGAGGAATTCTCCGGCGGATGGCAAATGCGCCTTGCCCTGGCCAAGCTGTTACTCGAAAAACCCAACCTGCTCCTCCTCGACGAGCCCACCAACCACCTTGACCTCGAAGCCCGCAACTGGCTCGAGGAGTACCTGAACGACTATCCCCACGCATACGTGCTGGTTTCGCACGACCGGTTTTTCCTCGACGTAACCGTAGAAAAGATGGTGGAGATCTGGAACCGGCGAGTCCACTTCTACACCGGCAATTACGAGAAGTACCTGGCGGAGAAGACGGCCCGGCGAGCCCAGATCGATGCCGCCTACAAGAACCAACAGGAGCGCATCGAGCAGCTCGAAGTCTTCATCAATCGCTTCCGCTACACGGCGACCAAAGCCAAGCAGGTGCAAAGCCGCATCAAGGAACTCGAGCGCATGGAGCGCGTCGAAGTCCCGCCCGAGGAGAAAGCCATTCACTTCCGCTTTCCCCAGCCCAAGCCCAGCGGCCGGATGGTGGCGGAGTTCAAGCAGGTGGCCAAGAGCTACGGGGCCAAGCAGGTGTTTGCGGGCGTGAATTTCACAGTCCAGCGGGGCGACCGAGTGGCCCTGGTGGGCGTGAACGGGGCGGGGAAATCGACTTTGCTGAAGCTGCTGGCCGGCCTCGAGCCGGTAAGCGCGGGAGAGTACCAGCAAGGGCATCAAGTCGAGGTGGATTACTTCGCCCAGGACCAGTACAAGGCGCTGGATGCCGACGCTCGGCTGCTGGATGACCTGGCGCGCGCCGCACCCATGGCCCTCAGCGGACAGACCGAATTACGCGGCCTCCTGGGCTGTTTTCTGTTCAGCGAAGACGACGTGTTCAAGCGCATCGGAGTGCTCTCGGGCGGCGAGCGCAATCGCTATGCGCTGGCGCGCATGCTGGTGCGCCCCTCGAACTTGCTGCTGCTCGACGAGCCCACCAACCATCTGGACCTGCGCGCCAAGGACGTGCTGCTCGAAGCGCTGGCAAACTACACCGGCACCGTGGTGTTCGTCTCCCACGACCGCTACTTCATCGACAAGCTCGCCACGCGGGTGTTCGAGATCGCCGATGGCGAGGTGAATGTCTATCCGGGCAATTATGAAGATTATCTGTGGCGCAAAGAAGGAAAGGAAATCAGTTTCGACCTCACAGGACTCGAGGATTTGGTGCGAGAGCGCAACCCTTCGCACCCAACACACGATGTAGGCCCAATATCCAAGGCGCCGGAGGCGGACGCTGCGGTCAGGACGAAACGGGTCAATCCCATCCGCTTGCAGCAGATGAAGGATCGTTGCCGTGAGATCGAAGAGCAGGTGGCGCGCCTCGAGGCCGAGATCGAAGGCCAGGCGCAGGAACTTGCGCACTTCCGGAGCGCCGAGGATTCCGTGCGTTTGACCAAGTCGATCGAGCAGGGACGCCAGGAGCTTGCCGGCCTGACGCGAGAGTGGGAAGAGACGGCAAAGGTCGTCGAGGAGCAGGAATCGGAAGCGGGGGAATATTGAGCGGCGTGCTACTCCCTTGGGACGTTATGCGCCACGCCCATGTTCTTTTTCGTCCGGCCAAAACCGCGCGCCCAGCGCTAAGGCTGCGGGAAGGGAACAGTAGTGGCAGCTTGTCATCCTGAGCGAAGCGAAGGATCTCTGCAGTTGTACGTAAGATGCCAAGCTTAAGACCAACTGCCGGGATCCTTCGCTTCGCTCAGGATGACAGCAGGCGGCAACGAGATCGGGAATTCTCAGTCCCAGTTCCGCACTTTCGGCCAGATTTCCTTAAGGGGCCACTTAAGGCCACGGCAGTAGAAGATGTCGAAGTGTTCGTAAGGCATGGAGTAAGGGTGATAGACGCTGGCGACCTTCTCGACGCTCGAGTAATAGCGCTCCAGGTCTTTCTGCTGCCCCTGCATGACGATCATGCTCTCGCCGGTGTAGTCGCGCGGTCCCCAGTAGAAGTAATTCATGTGCGCGCTGATGGCGGGCGGCAGGCCGTATTTCGGACCGAAGAGATCGATGGCGCCCGCCTGGCCGTAATTCTGGCCGAAGATCGCAGTCTTGGCGCGAACGTCGGGAGGCAGGCTGTTGTAAACCCGGGCCACGGTTGCCGTCATCTCCTCCCAGCCGAACTGGTCGGCATAAATTTGGGGTAGTGGACCCAGGCGGTGCGTTTCGATCCTGGGCGGTTGGAGATGCAGCGTGCGGGTGTATCGAATGTAGTTTTCGGGCGACAGCAGCGGAACGCTGAGCGGCGCGAACACGGCGGCGAGGACCACCATCAAACCGCAGTAAGAGAGTTTCGGCCAGCGATATCGCGGCTGATCAAGCCACCTCTCCCACATCACACTGCCGCCGGCAAACAAAACCGGAAAGGCGGGATAGAGGTAGTAGATGCGCGGGCTCAGCGTTACGATCACTGCTGCCGTGAATATCCAGGCCCATCCGAGCACGCGAAACGGACGCGCCGGCTTCGAGAAGAAGTAAAACCAGAGGCCGGCGAGCCAGATGGGCAGCGTCAGGGGAAGCAGCGTCAGGATCTCCTGAGCAAAGAATGCCAGCGGGCCGAGAGGCACGTCGCGCCCGCTGCGCTGGATATTGGCATGCGCCACCAGAAACGGGAAATGGCGGTGAATGTTCCAGACGACGTTAGGCAGGAAGATCACCAAAGCCAGCGCGCCGCCGATCCACAGCCAGCGACTCGCCAGCCTGCGGCGCTCGGCGGTCAACAGCAAGCCCAAGACGATGCCCGCGCCGAAGATCAGCATCGAGTACTTGTTCTCCAGCCCAAACCCCGACAGGACGCCGAACCAGATCCATAGTGTAGTATTGCCTGTTTTAATAATACGGATCAAAAGATAAGCGCAACCCAGCCAGAACAGCGGCTCAAACACGTTCATGGTGAGCAGGCTGTCCAGCGCCAGAAAACCTGGCGCCACCAGGACTGCTAGTGCAGCCAGCCCCTGCGCAAAGCGCTTCCCGCCCAATTCGCGAGCGATCAGTGCGGTCAGCAGAACGAGCGCCGCCCCCGCCACGGCCGGAAGCAAGCGGAGCGCGGGGAGCGAGTCGCCAAGCAGCGTGCGCACCAGCCAGGTGATCACCGCAATCAACGGAGGCTGGTCGACGTAGCCCCAGTCCAGGTGCCGGCTGCAAGCCAGGTAGTAGAGTTCATCAACGAAGTAACCGTAGTGCCGCCCGGCATACAAGTGCAGAAGCAACTTGCACGCCGAGATACAGAGGACTACGGCTGTGGCAGTGAATACGAACCGCTTTTCGTGGACTTGGCCGGACGCGGAGAGCGATGAAGAACCCATGTGAATCAGACCGAGGCTTGTTCCGCCGCGCGGCGCTGGAAGATTTCGATGAAACAGTTGACGAGGGAGACAGCGGCGGGAGTGATGCCGGGAATGCGGGAAGCTTGGCCGAGAGTGAGCGGGCGAACGCGCGTGAGCTTTTCTACCACCTCTCGGGAGAGGCCGGAGACCTTCCGGTAATCGAACCAATCCGGAATGTGGCGCGACTCGGCGCGCTTCATCCGCTCCATCTGCTTCTCCTGCTGTTGGAGATAGCCCTCGTACTTGAAATCGGTTTCGATGCGGCGGGATTCCTCGCGGGAGAGTGCAGCGACAAGACCGCCCCTCTCACCCGTCCCGATCAGATCGGGACACGCCTCTCCCCCAAGGGGGAGAGGCGCATCATCAATGTTCACCACACGCAGGCCCTCGCCGATCCATTCCATCAGGTCGTCGATTTTGAGTTCAGAGCGCTTCAGGAGTTGCGCGCCGGTCAGCGGCGAAGGGGCTGTAAACTCTCTGCCATTCATGAGACCGAGCCTGGAATAGATCTCGCAGCCCAGGGGCGAATCGGGCCTCAAGCGGGTTCCGAGCAGAAACTTCGTAGCAGCGGAGATTCGCGCCTGTTTTTCCAGGAATGCCTGGTAATCGCTCTGCCGGATGGTGCCGGCTTGGAAGCCGAGCGGCATCAGGCGCTCGTCGGCGTTATCGATGCGCAGGTGCAGACGGAATTCGGCGCGCGAGGTGAACATGCGGTAGGGTTCGTCGACGCCCTTGCTCACCAAGTCGTCGATGAGGATGCCGGTGTAACCTTGCGTGCGATCGATGATCATGGGCTGTCTGCCCTTGACGCGCAGACCGGCGTTAATTCCCGCCATAATTCCCTGGCATCCGGCTTCCTCGTAACCTGTCGTTCCGTTGATCTGGCCTGCCAGGAAGAGGTTTTGGATTTTCTTGCACTCGAGCCACGGGTAAAGCTCCGTGGGCTGCACCATGTCGTATTCGATGGCGTAGCCCGGGCGGATCATCTCGGCGTCCTCGAGGCCTGGTATGGACTTCACCATGGCCAACTGGACGTCGATGGGCATCGAGGTGGACATGCCGTTGACGTAAATCTCGTTCGTGTCCATTCCCTCCGGCTCGAGGAAAAGCTGGTGTTGGGCCTTGTCCGGGAACTTGACGATCTTGTCTTCGATGGAGGGACAGTAGCGCGGCCCGATGCCCTTGATCTGACCGGAATAGAGCGGAGCGCGGTGCACGTTCTCGCGGATGATCCGGTGCGTTTCCGCGTTGGTGTAGCCGATCCAGCAAACGGTCTGCGGCTGTGTGATCGCCTTAGTGCGGAAACTGAACGGTGTGGGAATGGGGTCGCCGGCCTGCACTTGAAACTTCGAAAAGTCGATGGTGCGGGCGTCCAGGCGCGGCGGAGTGCCGGTCTTGAGCCGGCCAATTTCGAAGCCCAGCCGGCGCAGCGCCTCACCCAGCATTACCGAAGGGGGCTCGCCCGAACGCCCGGCGGGGTACTTGTTTTCGCCGCAGTGAATGAGGCCGTTCAGGAAGGTGCCCGTGGTGACGATTACCGCGCCGGCTTCCACCGTGCGCCCGTCGAGCAGACGGATGCCCAAGGCGCGTGGCATGGGCATCCTGCCCATGCCGCCATCGTATGGGTTTGGCGGATTCACGGGCGGGACGCCCGTGCCACCCTGTTCCAGAACCAAATCCACGACTTCAGCCTGCTTGATCCGCAGGTTGGGCTCGGATTCGAGAACCTGACGCATCCGGCCGCGGTATTGCTTCTTGTCCGCCTGGGCCCGCGGCGACCAGACGGCAGGCCCGCGGCTGGTATTGAGCAAGCGGAACTGGATGCCGACAGCGTCGATCACTTCGCCCATGACCCCGCCCAGAGCGTCGATCTCGCGCACCAGGTGGCCCTTGGCGATTCCGCCCACCGCGGGGTTGCAGGACATCTGGGCAATCAGGTCGAGATTGATGGTGTAAAGCGCAGTCTTCAGCCCCATGCGCGACGCCGCCATCGCTGCCTCGCACCCGGCGTGCCCCGCGCCCACCACCACTACATCGTATTTTTCCGTAAAGCCTGAAGCCATAACTGGAAACTTTGCCCACGAGGCAAGAGGATATTGTAGCAAGGCCAAGCTCCTCGTGCACGTCCACCCGCGAAATATGTGAGCCCTGGATGCGCGCGAAAAAACGAATCGGCGGCCATGATTGATTCGTTGTCCAAATCAACTGTGGGTATGCTTAGTTGGAAGTGCACTCGGATGGAGGAGTTCCAACCGTGGCTGCCAGCTTCCTGGCGAAGAAGAACACGACGTCTCTAGCGATGGACGGCGCCCAGGCAACTTTTGACGCTCCGGGCGCAAGGCCGATAGCCCGCTCGAACTGCGCCTTCTTCTCATCGATCCAAGGCGCACCGTTCCGGTTGGTCTGGTGTTGATAAAACACAAGGACATCGTCTGCTCTCAGTTCCTTCCAGATATCATCCAGCTCATTGTCAAGAACGTGTTTTGGCCCAGGGCAGCTGGGGGCAAGACCGGTATCGGGGTCCAAGAACACAATTCCAGGACCCCGAGGCCGGATACGCATTCGGTCGAGAACCAGATCGAGGTAAGGCTTTCGTCTTCGGCCTTCAAACACATCGTGCACCACCTCCACTTTGGCCCCGCACTGAATGGCGGTCACGGCGCTGAGGCAGCGGAAATGGTGGAGAACGGCTTCGGGCACACTGCATTTCTCTCCGTCGATTTCGAGCACACCGTAGGAACTAGGCCGGTAGTAAAGCACCTGGAGGATGTGCTTTGCCCCGTGCCGACGGGCCAACTCCAGTAGGACCCCCCACTTGATGAGGTCTCGCTTGTCGCCGTACCATTGATTTCGCATGTGCCCCTGCTTGTGGTTAAAGCGTAGATCGCTTCATTTGCGATTTGTCCAGAATGTCGGATGGCGCTAGAACCGTCCGCGGAAGTCGAAGAGGTCGTGCAAAGGCAGTTGCCAGCCGGGGAAGAGATCGGAAGTTAGGACTTGCTCGCCGGCGAGGATTGCATCTAGCAAATACTTTTTCCTCTCCAATTTCAATACGTCCACCGTCTTGGCCTGTGAGTCGATAAGCCAGACCTCGGGGATACCTGCCTCTCCGTACAGAGGGAGCTTGGTGGCGCGGTCGTGCGCAGCGGTATTGCTCAAGAGGATTTCCGTCGCGAGGTCGGGCGCGCCGGCAATGAAGTCCTCCTCGATAATCTCGGCTCGACGTTGAGAGATAAACATCAGGTCAGGTTGAAGCGCTGTGTCAGGATCCAGGCGGACGTCCAGTGGCGCGAAGAGGACCATGCCGAGCCGAGCATCATCCACGTAATTCCCCAGGCTTGCGGCAACGTTCCCAAGAATCATCTGGTGCCTGGTGCTTGGAGTCGGGAGAAAGTGGACGTATCCGTGGATCAGTTCATAGCGCTTCCCGTCATCTGGAAGCTGGCGGAACTCCTCATACGTCAATCCAGTAATGACCTCGGTACCCATGGTCGGATTATACACCTCGGAGCGATCCGGCCTTCAGCCAGCGCTATTCCGGCGCCGCGCATCGTAGAGAATACGGGGAGCGAGGTCGTGCGAGATGCCCGCGCTCAGCAGGTTGTCACCCGGCGGGCGAAATCGGGTATCTCCGCGATAGTTATTTCTCTGATTGACAAAAACCGAACTTCCCGTTAGTGTACCGCCACTTTATGAAGATACTGGTGATTGGTTCCGGAGCACGAGAGCACGCGCTGACCTGGAAGTTGCGCGAGAGTGGACTCATGGAGGAGATCTACTGCGCGCCGGGCAACGCCGGCATTGCGCAGGAAGCGGAATGCCGGCCCGTGGATGTCTCGAATCCGGCGCAGATTCTCGAGCTGGCGAATGAGCTTAAGGCGGACCTTACGGTCGTGGGCCCGGAAGCGCCGTTGGTGGCAGGCGTAGTAGATGAGTTCAAGCGGACAGGCAGGGTGATCATCGGCCCTACCCGTGCCGCCGCTCGGCTCGAGGGGAGCAAAATCTTTTCTAAACTGTTCATGCAACGGCAATCGATCCCCACCGCGGCATTCAAGGTGGCAGAAAGTTTCGAGCAGGCCGTCAAGGCGCTGCCGGAGTTTGGTTTGCCGGTCGTCATCAAGGCGGATGGATTGGCAGCGGGGAAGGGTGTCGTTATCGCTCACACCCGGGAAGAAGCCGAAAGAACTCTGGATGAGTTCATGCGCCAGCGGACTCTGGGCCCGGCGGGCGAGAAGGTCATCCTGGAAGAAGCGCTGAGGGGCGAAGAACTCTCCTTCATCGTGCTGACTGATGGGCGCGCTATCCTGCCTTTAGTCCCCACCCAGGATCACAAGGCTGTCTTTGACGACGACCAGGGCCCGAACACGGGCGGCATGGGCGCTTACAGCGACGATGCGATTCTGGATGAACCTCTGCGTGCTGAAATCATTCGGACCATCGTTGCTCCTACGCTGGTGGGGATGCAGGTGGAAGGCACGCCATACCACGGATTTCTTTACTGTGGCTTGATGTTGACCTCGCAAGGTCCCCAGCTTCTCGAGTACAATGTACGTATGGGCGACCCCGAGGCGCAGCCTATCGTCATGCGCCTCCGCTCGGACCTGGCGGAGTTACTCGTGGCGCTGAGCGAAGATCGCCTTGCGACGCTTGAACCGCACTGGAGCCCGAATCCTTCGGTATGCGTGGTGCTTGCGTCGAGAGGCTATCCGGGCAAGCCGGAAGTGGGCAAAGGCATCACCGGAATCGAGGCGGCTGAGACCAGGGGCGGCGTCAAGGTGTTTCACGCGGGCACGAAGTTCCAGGATTTGCATTTGCTTTCGGCGGGCGGCCGGGTGCTGGGTGTGACGGCGACAGCCGAGGACCTGCCACGCGCCATCGCCTGCGCCTACTCTGCGGTGAGCAAGATCAAGTTTGAGGGAATGCATTTTCGGCGCGATATCGGCGCAAAAGGCTTGAAGCGACTTTCCGGCGACTGGCGAGCCGGCACGGCGGACGAACCTGCGGGGGATACGCCAAGCCCGCGTCAGGCCGGGTGACCCGGGGCCCTGAAGCCAACATCAACAATCGAAGAGGGAGGATTTGGATGGGCGATAAACCCTTAGTGGGTATTGTCATGGGCAGCGACACAGACCTGCCCACCATGACGGAAACCGCGCGGATGTTGAAGAAGTTCGGCGTGCTGTTCGAAATCGAAATCACTTCTGCACACCGTTCGCCTGTGCGCACTTCCGAGTATGCACGGACGGCCATCCAGCGCGGCCTTAAAGTTATCATCGTGGGCGCCGGCGGAGCCGCGCATCTGGCGGGCGTGATCGCGGCAGAAACCATCCTCCCCGTCATCGGGGTGCCCATGGCCACCACTACTCTCGCGGGGCTCGACTCGCTGCTCTCTACTGTACAGATGCCCGGCGGAGTTCCGGTTGCATGCACAGCCATCGGCAAGCCCGGCGCCATCAACGCCGCCATTTACGCCATCGAGATCATTGCCACGTCGGACGCAGAACTCGCCCAAAAGCTCGCCGCCTATAAGGAGGAGTTGGCGCGGTCGGTGGCTGAGAAGTCAGAAAAGGTAAGGCGCGAGTTTCAGGTTTAGCGCTTACTTGCAGACGTAAGCGTTCTTGTTCGGATGGCGCCGGGAGGGCGGGGCTTCAGCCCCGCCGCAGAGAATCGGCCATTCCTCGGGGGCTGTAGCCCCTGAAGCCGCATTGCTTCAGGGCCTGAAGGCCCGTTCGATGTGCGCTGCATGCCGGCGGGACTAAAGCCCCGTCCTTCCAGGACTCAGAACAACTGCGCTTATTAACGCTAGGCGCCTTTGTGGGCCACCAATAGCTGGCCGCCGCTCTTTCCCTTGAAAAGCTCCAGGGCTTCCGCCGGGATTCCCACCTCGCGCGCGGCCTGCTCGAAATCAGGCCGTTCCACTTTCGCCTCAGCAAACCCCGCCTGGCGCGCGAGTTCTTCCAGTTCCTGGTCCTCGTAGAAAAACAGGCGGGAGGCCACAGGCTCGGGGGCCGCAGGTGTTCCGCGTAACTCTTTTGCTCCAGTAAAGAGCACAAATCGCCCACCCTTCGTGAGCTTGCGCCGGACCTCGGAAAGCGCCTTGAGCGGCTCCTGGATAAAGCCAAAAACCCCGGTCATGACTGCGCAGGTGAACGTGTCGTCGGGGAATGGCAGCAAGCCGGCGATGCCCTGGCGAATCTCGAGCCTGTTTTGGTTTATCGCTTCACGATTGACTTCGCTGGCCAGCGTTACCATCTCCGAGCTGTGGTCGATGGCCGCCGCTTTACAGCCGCTTCTCAGCGCGTCCGCAAGGAACGCTCCTCCTCCGCAGCCGACCTCAAGCAGGTAGTCGTTCTTCGTCAAGCCAAGTACGCCTAGAATGATCTTGAAATTCGGCCGGTGATAGAGCGGGTCGCGGTAGGTTGCGCGGGACTGCGGGCCTGAGGGGCGGCGGGCTCTGCGATCGGTGATCCAGTCGCCCAATCGCCGAGGCGCCAGTGAATGGAGCAGCGGGGCAGCGACCTCGCCGGCAAACCAGCCTGCGATTTCGTCCGCTTGTTCTCCCAAGGCAGTGCTCAACTCCGGCTGTTCCAGAGTCACACGAGTGCCATTCCCGAGCGGCTCGAATCGCAGTTCAACCGCCGTTACTTCAGCCGGCTGCCAGGCAGCGCCACGCCATTCCAGTGCGATCTTCTGCGGCGGGAGCCAACTGGTTACGCGCCCCACTTCTATCGCGTCCTCCATGACGCGGCCACGGGCTCCTGGCTCAAATTGCATCCCGAGATTCAACAGCGCCGTCGATAGTTCTCCAACCAAGGCGTCAAAGGCAGCGGACGGCTCGAGCCGCAGGTCGATGCTGGTGCGAACACCCATGGTCCATTCACCTCTGTAGAGAAGTCTGTTCCCTCTTACCTTAAGCATGGCACGACCAGTTGTACGGAATCAACAGAATGTGCGGCGGGTTTCTTTGTTGCGCCTTAACACCCGCTTAAACCCGCTTTGAACTCCCCCCTCATTCCGGGTATGATGGTTGGCTTGTTTTGGATTTTATCTGTTCCGTCATTTTGACCTAATAGGAGATTTGCCTAATGAAGCCATCTGCGTTACCTAAGTTAGAATCCGACCATGATGTTCTGCTGAACCGCAAGCACCCGCTGGATGTGTTCTTTGCGCCGCAAGCGGTTGCTGTGATCGGGGCCACGGAAAATCCCGGCAGCGTAGGCCGGACCACGTTTTGGAACTTGATCAGTAATCCCTTCGGCGGAACCGTTTATCCCGTTAATCCCAAGCGGGCCCAGGTTCTGGGAGTAAGAGCCTACGCCAACCTGCTGGATGTGCCGCGACCGGTCGACCTGGCCGTGATCGTCACTCCCGCCGCCACCGTCTCGAAAGTCATGGACGATTGCGCCGCCGCGGGCGTGAAGGGCGTGATCATCATTTCTGCCGGGTTCAAGGAACTCGGCCCGGCGGGCGCGAAACTGGAGCGCGAAATCGTGGCCAAGGCCCGGGCGGCAGGAATCCGCATCGTCGGCCCGAATTGCCTCGGGATCATGAGTCCTAACTCCGGCCTGAACGCCACCTTCGCCAGCGGTATGGCGCGTCCGGGAAGCATCGGATTCTTGAGCCAGAGCGGCGCTCTTTGTACGGCGGTTCTGGACTGGAGCTTCCAAGAAATGGTCGGCTTCAGCGTTTTCAGCTCTATCGGTTCGATGGCGGACGTAGGGTGGGGGGACCTGATCGATTATCTCGGCGACGACCCCCGCACGCGCAGCATCATCATCTACATGGAAAGCGTCGGCGACGCGCGCGCTTTCCTCTCCTCGGCGCGGCAGGTGGCCCTGTCCAAGCCCATCATTGTGATTAAAGCCGGCCGCAGCGCGGCCGCCGCCAAGGCGGCTGCCTCGCACACCGGCTCACTCGCCGGCAGCGATGAAGTGCTGGACGCCGCATTCCGGCGCACGGGCGTGCTGAGAGTGCAGAGCATCGGTGACCTGTTCCACATGGCCGACGTGCTGGGCAAGCAGTCGCGCCCCACCGGTCCGCGCCTGGCCCTCCTCACCAACGCCGGCGGACCCGGAGTGCTGGCTACGGACGCCTTGATTGCGGCAGGCGGCGAACTGGCGCAAATCGCGCCGACTACCATGGAATCGCTCAACGCGTTTCTTCCCAAAGAATGGAGCCGCAACAATCCCATCGATATTCTGGGAGACGCCACGCCCGAGCGCTATGCCAAGGCCGTGGAACTGGTCGCGAAAGACCCGAACACGGACGGACTGCTCGCGATCCTCACCCCGCAGTCGATGACCGATCCGACGCAGATCGCCGAGCAACTCAAGCCTTATGCCAAGCTCGAAAACAAGCCGCTCCTGGCCAGTTGGATGGGCGGCGCGGAAGTCTCGGCCGGGGTCGACATCCTGAATCGCGCCGGCATACCCACCTTCCCGTTCCCCGACACCGCCGCC
>Ga0181526_10003914_pt1 | contig 11885 bp, 12 predicted proteins | sample PEATcosm2014_Bin_35_FD_119750 | JGI IMG/M metagenome (GOLD analysis project Ga0181526, IMG submission 119750) | Peatland microbial communities from MTU Mesocosm Facility, Houghton, MI, USA - PEATcosm2014_Bin06_30_metaG | ecosystem: Environmental > Terrestrial > Soil > Wetlands > Peat | place...
ACCTTTGTCATCCTTTAGGGAAGCAGAGTCAATGGTGTAAGCGATCCATTGCGCGTCCGGAGAGATTTGAGAATCGTGCACCTCGCGAATCCCGAACAGGTCGTCCACTCCGACGGGGCGTGGCGCGCCAGGTTGCTGGGCCCGGGTAATGGAACTAGTTATGGCAAGAACGACGAGCAGAACGACTGGGCGGAGTCTCATGCAGATAATTCCCCCGAAGTATGAAGAATAATTGCGAATGAGCTGAGTGTAGCACGGCCGGCGGGTTCAGTTGACAAGGCTCGGCAGAAGCGGGAGCGCAATCGCGCAGGAAGGCAAATCGTCCCGCAAGCAGTCAGGCAGCGGGGATATCGGCAATGGAGCAGTCCCAAAGTACCGTCGGCTCACCTAAAACTTTTTTTCGATTCGTGCATTTTTTTCTTGCGTGCGCGCACAGAACTTGTATTCTTCAAAAAGTGCACTTGCTTTGCATAAAGGGATAGCGAGATGCACCTTTAGGAGGACGAGAGAAAAAAATTGAGTACCATATCGCTCCCCGCACAAGTTCCCTCCCAAGTATTTCCCACAACAAGAAAGGCAGTCGCGAAGCTGACTCTCTGGCCGCTTGTTGCCGCCACGTTCTTCATGGTGTCCGGGGGCACCTATGGAACTGAGTCCATCATTGCTGGGGCGGGATATGGTCGTGGAATTTTGGTTTTGCTGTTTCTTCCGATCCTCTGGTGCCTGCCGACCGCGTTCATGATCGGCGAACTGTCCAGTGCCCTCCCTGAAGAAGGCGGTTACTACGCCTGGGTACGTCGCGGGCTGGGCAATTTCTGGGGATTCCAGGAAGCGTGGCTGTCGCTCGCTGCGAGCATCTTTGATATGGCGATTTACCCCACTCTGTTTGTGTTCTACCTGAGGCAGATGGCGCCGTGGTTCGGTGAAAGTCATCATGACATTTATGCCGGGCTGTTCGTGGTGGTGACCTGCGCGGCACTGAATCTGGCGGGTATCCGGGTTGTGGGGATCACATCGCTCTGGCTATTTTTCCTGCTGTCGCTGCCGTTTGGCCTGGTCGTCCTTTTGTCGCCGGTCAGGGCCGGAGCCTTTGTGGACTCCCAGGCAGCATCTGCCGGCGTGAGCATGGGGCTTCTGGGCGCAGTGCTGGTGGCCATGTGGAATTACATGGGCTGGGATAACGCCTCGACCATCGCACAAGAAGTGGAGCGGCCGCAGAAAACCTATCCGCGGGCGATGATAGCCGCAGTAATCCTCGTCTCTCTCACCTACATTCTTCCCTTTGTGGCCGTGTACTTCACTGGAACTCCGGCGTCGGCGTTTGCCGAGGACGGCTCCTGGGCATCGGTGGCGGGGCGGGTCGGCGGAACGATCATGGGCTTTCAGTGGTTGCGCTTCCTGGTGACCGTTGGCGGCATGATGAGCGCCTTCGGCATGTTCAATGCCCTGGTGATGAGTTATTCGCGCCTGCCGCTGGCCATGGCGCGGGACGGCATGATGCCGACACTTTTCGGTAAGGTGACGAAGAAAAACGAGACTCCCTGGGTGGCCATTGTGGTTTTGGCGAGCTGCTGGGCGCTCTGCCTTGGGCTGGGATTCAAGCGCTTGGTCACGCTGGACATCATGCTCTACGGGGCGGCGCTGATGTTGGAGTTCGTCACCCTGGTGGCGCTGCGAATCCGCGAACCGAAATTGCGACGTGCCTTCCGCGTGCCCGGCGGTATGGCCGGAGCCGTTAGCTGTGGAATCTTTCCCCTGGCCTTGCTGATCCTGGCGATGGTGGAGAGCGAACACGAGTCTATTCTGAACATGAATGGCCTGCTCTTTGGGGTCTTCATTATTCTGGCGGGCTTCGGCCTCTATTTCGCCACGGGCAAGCTGGGCTTCCGCCGCAACACGGAAGAAGTTCTGCCACAACCCAGCCATGCGGATTAACGGCCACGCCAGTTCTGACGCTCAGCTATTTAGATTTGAAATGCCCGGTTCATCACGATCGGGCGCTTCTGCGTTTTGGCTTTAAACTGCTAAGGTCTCTCTTTCGAGGCCAACCGCCACGAGAATCAGCAGTAAGGCACCGAGATTTGGTATTCTGCTCGTTGTGAGAGGCTTCCACGGACAAAGTAGATTGCTTTCGGTCGCCCTGCTGGGGCTGGCGCTTGTTCCGGGCATTTTCATTGATGGCATACGCGCCACACCGCAAACTCCCAGCAATCCGCAGAGTGCACAGCAAACGGCTCCCAGCTCAGTTCCAGCTCTTGCACAAACCCCCGGTGAGAATCCGCCTAGGACAACTCCACTGCGCGAAGCACCCAGTGTTGGGTTGAACATTGTGGTGCTCGACCCCGGTCACGGCGGAACCGATCTTGGCGCGCGCGGAACAGAAGGCATCCGCGAAAGCGAAGTGGTGCTGCAATTTGCTGCACAGGTTCGCCGAGCGCTGGAGGCTCAAGGATTTCAGGTCATTCAGACACGTGAAAGCAACGAAAACCCGTCGTTCGACGACCGCTCGGCGCGAGCCAATGCCCAGCGAGGCGCCGTCTTCATCACGCTGCACATTGCTTCTACGGGACTGGCGGGAACCGCTCACACCTACGTGATGCCGGAGAGCCCGGCTCCGCATGACCCCTCTGGGCTGATCCTGTGGGATCAAGCGCAGGCTCCGTTCGTGACACTGAGCCATAAGCTTGGCGATCTGGTGCAAGCCGAACTTGCCAAGCGCTTCAAGGGCTCGCCCGACATGTCGCAAGTTGCGCCAATTCGCCAACTGCGTACCACCGCCGCTCCGGCGATCGCCGTGGAAATTTCCAGTGTCTCCGTAGAAGATCGCGCGGACTTGGACCGCATGATTCCGGGAGTGGCGGAAGCCATTGCCCACGGCGTGGCGGCCTTCCGTCCGTCCTATGTCGTGCCGGTTATGCCCGGAACCCCTCTGGTGCCGCAGCCATGAATCCAAAGTGGCGCGTCTGGCTGGCAGGTGGTCTTCTCGCGGCGGTGATTGGTGCGGCCTTGTACTTCCCCGCCCTGCGCGGGCAAGTGGAAAAGGCCAGAAATTTAACCGAAAAAACAGCAGAGCAGGCGCGGCGCGAACTTCTGCCGCCTTCCCCCGCCACCAGCAGCGAGCCCAGGGTGAAAGCCCAGATGTTCTGGGGATCGACGGGAACCGATGCAACCCTGGTGCCAGTAAGCGTGGAACTTCCACTTTCGAACGACCCGACCCTACGCGCAAAAGAAATTCTAAACACTTTACTGGCCGGGCCTGTTGATCCGGAGACACGAACGTTGCCGCCTGACGCCGCGCTCCTGGCATTTTATATTTTGCCGGATGGCACGGCCGTGGCGGATTTTTCCGAGGCGCTGGCCACTGCTATCCCCTCAGGGATACAGAGTGAGCAACTAGCTGTTGATTCCATCACCCGGACGCTTCAAGCAAACGTCCCGCAAGTGCAGCGATTGAGAATCCTGATTCATGGGCAGGAAGTAGATACCCTCGCGGGACACCTGGATTTGACCCAGCCGTTTCAAGTGAACGGCATGGCACTGCAGGCAGGGACAAGTCGTTCCGGGGTATCGGTGCTTACCGCGCCGATCAAAAAGGCAATTGATAAAGTGAAGGGTGCCACGAAGCACCAATAAACAACAAACTTGGCGTACCGCGTAAAGAGAAACATAGGCCTCCACGCCATTCCAGACTATCCTTTGGGCAATTGATTCAAGCAGATCTTCAGGAGGACCCGTGAGAAGCGACGGTCGTAGCGCGGACCAGATTCGGCAATTGAAAATCACGCCGGACTTCATTTCGCAGGCAGAAGGCAGCGTCCTGATCGAACTTGGCAAAACGCGCGTGATTTGCACGGCGACGGTGGACGACGGCGTACCCTCCTTTCTGAAGGGCACCGGCAAGGGCTGGGTAACCAGCGAATACGGTATGTTGCCGCGCGCGACGGAGGAGCGCACACCTCGCGAGGCTTCCCGCGGAAAACAGTCCGGACGCACGCTGGAAATTCAGCGCTTGATCGGGCGATCCTTGCGAGCGGTGACCGACCAGGAAGCTCTCGGCGAAAAAACCGTATGGATCGATTGCGACGTCATTGAGGCGGATGGCGGAACTCGCACCGCCTCCATTACAGGGGCATTTGTGGCACTGGCGTTGGCAATGGAGCGACTGGTGGCTGCAGGTATGTTGCGCACTTCCCCGCTGATTGATTCCGTCGCGGCGACCAGCGTGGGAATTGTCGATGACGTGTCGCTCCTGGACCTTTGTTACGAGGAAGACTCGCGGGCAGAAGTCGATATGAACGTAGTCATGACGGGGAGCGGCGATTTTGTGGAGATCCAAGCCACTGCCGAAGGCCGTCCTTTCACTGGCGGGGAGATGCAGGACTTATTAGCCCTCGCCGCTGCCGGGATTCGCCGACTGAACGAGGAGCAACGCACCGTGTTGCCGGCAAAATTTCTGGGCGGCCGATGAGTGGATTGCAGGCCGTGCGAAAGCTGGTTCTGGCGTCCGGAAATCCTGGCAAATTGAAGGAGTATACAGTTTTGGCGGCGGGCCATGCGCTGGACCTGGAGTTGTTACCAGATTTTGCGGCGCTGCCTGAATTTCCGGAGGATGCGCCCACCTTTGCCGAGAACGCCGCAGGCAAGGCGCTCTACTACTCGGAACGCTCTTCAGAGATGGTATTCGCCGATGATTCTGGGTTGGTGGTGCCCGCTCTAGGCGGTGCGCCGGGGGTGTTCTCCGCGCGGTATGCAGGATTGAAGGCGAGTAGCGAAGAGCGAAATACCAAGTTATTGGCGGAGTTGCGCGGGAAGGAGGGCGCGGAACGAGCCGCCTATTTTGTGTGCGTGATCGCGCTGGCCCTGGAGGGCCGGTGCTTGGCTGTAGTTTCCGGTAAAGTGGATGGCGAAATCCTTGAGCAATCGCGCGGAGCCGGCGGGTTCGGGTATGATCCCGTGTTCTACTTTCCATCGTTGGGAAAGTCATTTGCGGAATTGAACGCGGAAGAGAAAAATCAGCACAGCCACAGAGGCAATGCGTTCCGGCGTTTGATGGAATTGTTGGAATAAATTGGCTCATCACAGAAGGTACAGAGGATACAGAGAAGAGGGTGCGATGGCAGCAAAGAAAAAGGCAAAACCGGCAAAAAAGAAAGCCACGAAAAAGCCGTCACACGGCAAACCGGCCGCAAAGAAAGCGGCGAGTGTGCCTGTGGGTATCGATCCCAAGCGCGTGACTGCGATTCTGACGAAGCTCGACGAAGCGTATCCCGCGGCCACTTGCGAACTGAAGCACGACAACGCGTTTCAATTGCTGATTTCCACGATTCTCTCCGCGCAATGCACCGACGTACGCGTGAATCAAGTGACCCAGGAACTCTACAAGAAATATAAGACTCCGGAAGATTTTGCTTACGCTAACCCTTCGGAATTGGAAAAGGAAATTCGCCCCACTGGCTTCTTCCGCAATAAAACAAAATCCATCATCGGCGCAAGCAAAGGGATTATCGATAAATTTGGCGGGCAGGTCCCGCGCACGATGGAAGAAATCTTGACGCTACCTGGCGTGGCACGTAAAACTGCCAACGTTGTACTGGGTACGGCCTACGGAATCGCCAGCGGTGTGGTCGTCGATACGCACGTAATCCGGCTCTCGCAACGGCTTGATCTCACCCGCTACCAAGATCCCAAGAAAATCGAGCAGGACCTCATGGCCGTCATCCCGAAGGACAAGTGGATCGCCTTCTCCCACGAGATCATCTGGCATGGCCGTCGCGTTTGCTTCGCCCGCAAGCCCAACTGCGCCGCCTGCAACCTCGAATCCTTGTGCTATTCCAAGGACAAGACCGTTTAGGCTGGCCAGTCGCAAATCCATTGCAGCTTTGACAGGACATAAATGTGGTGCGATAAGTTTAGGGTAATGACGGCTTCGCCGAAGCCGGGTTTTGCTCCCTCCAAAGAAACGCTGATCGCCGGGTTCACGCTTGTTGCAATAGCTTTGCATGTCGTCTTGAAGTACGCGCTGCACTTCCCTCCCCTCCCTGCCACCCTGCCGTTGTTCGCCGCGCTACTCGCGGGAACGCCGCTCCTTTGGGAGTTACTGAACAAACTCGTGAAGCGGGATTTCGGATCGGACTTGTTAGCCGGCACCTCGATTCTCACTGCGATTCTGCTGCGTGAATATCTCGTGGCGGCAATCGTGGTGCTGATGCTTTCAGGAGGTGCAGCTCTTGAGGAATTTGCCACCGCCCGCGCTTCGTCCGTGCTTGACGCGCTGGCGCGGCGGATGCCCAGCGTCGCTCACCGCAAAGAAGATGGCAACCTCGTTGCTGTAAAGCTCGCAGACATCCGCGTGGGCGACGAACTCGCGGTCCTGCCTCACGAAATCTGCCCCGTGGATGGCACCGTCCTCGAAGGCCACGGCATCATGGACGAGGCCTATCTGACCGGCGAGCCTTACGAAATTTCCAAAACGCCCGGTTCGACGGTCATTTCCGGCGCCATCAACGGAGAAGCACTGCTTATGATTCGCGCCGAGAAGCTGGCCGAAGATTCACGCTACGCCCGCATCATGCAGGTGATGCACCAGACCGAGCAGCAGCGCCCGAAGTTACGCCGTTTGGGCGACCAACTCGGCGCGTGGTACACCCCTATTGCGCTTGGCGTGGCTGTCGCTGCGGCGTTGCTCAGCGGCCATTCGGAGCGCTTTCTCTCCGTGGTCGTGATCGCCACCCCTTGCCCTCTTCTGTTGGCGATTCCGACGGCGATCATCGGGGCCATTTCCCTGGCGGCGCGGCGCGCGATCATCATCAAGAATCCCGCTGTGCTGGAGCAGATCGAAAAGTGCCAGACACTGATCTTCGACAAAACCGGCACGCTCACGTATGGCAGGCCCACGCTCACCGAAGTGCTTTGCGCGAAGGGTTTCGAGCGCACGCAAGTGCTGCAACTCGCGGCCAGCCTGGAGCAGTACTCAAAGCACCCGCTGACCAGCGCCATTGTTTCGGAAGCGAAGCGCGAAAATGTCGAGGTCCTGCCGGTGGACAAAATCAGCGAGCGTCCCGGCGCGGGTCTGCGCGGTAGTATTTCCGGCCATTTGGTCCAGATCACCGGGCGAAATAAGGTGGAAGACATGAAACTCCCCCTGCCACCACTCGAAAGTGGCCTGGAATGCCTGGTGTTCATCGGCGGCAAGTATTCGGCGGCTATTCGCTTTCACGACGCACCGCGCAAAGATAGCGCCTCCTTCATCCAGCATCTCGAACCGAAGCACGGTGTGCGCAAAGTGATGCTCGTCTCCGGAGACCGCGAGTCAGAAGTGAAGTATCTTGCCGATAGCGTTGGAATCACGGAGGTTCACGCCGGGAAAAGCCCGGAAGAAAAAGTGACCATCGTTAAGGTGGAAACCGCGAAAGCGCGCACCCTCTTCGTCGGCGATGGAATCAACGATGCCCCAGCTCTCATGGCCGCCACGGTAGGGGTGGCGTTCGGCTCGCAGAACGACATCACTACGGAAGCTGCCGATGCGGTAATCCTCGAAGCCGCGCTGGAAAAAATCGACGAACTCATGCACATTGCACGGCGCATGCGGCAGATTGCCTTGCAAAGCGCGCTGGGTGGAATGGCCGTCAGCATAATCGGAATGCTCGCCGCGGCGTTCGGTTTCCTCCCGCCGATCTGGGGCGCCATCGGGCAAGAGGTGATTGACCTGCTCGCCGTGTTGAACGCTGTGCGTGTAGCACTACCGACGGAGGATTTACAGGATTTCTAGCAGCGCAGGTTCAGATTGCGGCGATCCGCTGGCAATTTTCGCTCACGGCTTTGTATTGTTCGAAGGCTGCTGTGATGGTTGCTGTCCGCTTGATGGCTGCGCCGGAGGCTGCGCGCTGTTTAGAATCGAATTGAAGTCCGGATGATTCGCGGGCATCTGGCCGCTGGTTCCGCCGGTTGACGGATGCCCCGGTGGCATAGTGCCCTGCGGAGGCATCTCGCCCGAGCCGGGATGCTGCATGCCTCCCGTGGGTTGACCCTTGACCACTACCCACTCATTGTCCTTCTTCTGAAGCTCGTAGCTCAGCTGCATCGCCGGCGTATTCGGATCGCCGTTCTTTGCGCGGATATCGACGTCGGCCTGTGCCTTATCGCCATCGACGGTGGTTTTTGTCACCGTGATAGTCATGTTGTTCACGTTCAAGCCGTTCATGCCCGCAATGTGCTTGATCACGCCGTCACGGATGGCGTTATTGGTGTCCACCTTCGATTTGCAACCGCACGTCAGGAGCAGGAAGCTGCCCAGCAACGCCAGGAGAAATGCCCGATTCATGAAAATTTCCTTTCGCAAACGAAGAATAGTGCTGGAGTTTAGACCTGCTTCTTTGATGGTAGCGCAACCGTCAAAGGAACGCGACGCTCTTACTTCGTAAAGTGACCGATACATGCAGCTGCGGCATTGCATCTCGGCGCTGGCAAAAGAAAAAGGACCGGGCCGATCTTCTGAGCCGGCCCCGTGCCATTTTTTGTTCTATGTTTTTTTTCGTCCGATGTCGAGCGCTCCCTCATTGCGCTGTCAACTGAATGAATCGGTTTGCCTAATTACATTCCGTTTTCAGTTCATTTCCGTTAGGTTGTAAAGAGACTTTTCAGCTCCGGGCGATGGAAGCTGCTTGGCACACCTGAGGGGGACCCGTCTCGCAACGGGGCCCTGGCCTACCGTGTTATTACTTATTGAAGATGGCAACGTTCGGTTTGCTCGCTGTATTGTCTATGCAGACGAACTCCGTCGAACTGACCACCACGCAGCTCGCGTTACCCGTAGTATTGGTGACTAAGACAGTTCCGTACTCAGCCGAAGCCCAACTGTAGGTGCCGCTGATCGGTTGATCCGGACTCAAATAGCCCGGACCGGCGGTGGTACTGGAGCCTGTCACATCGCCACTGTTGTCTAGGGTGACTTGATTGAATAACAATGTCGGCTCCTCGACCCGAGTAGACTGTGGTTTATCGACGACCATAGGCTCGGGAGAAAGGAGCCAACATGGTACTGATAGGCGTAGATTACCACCCGAGCTTTCAGACGATTGCATATTTTGTAGAAGAAACTCGCGAGTATGACGAACAGGAACTGAACCACAGCGATGGACAAGCCGAGACATTCTATCGAGGCCTGAAGCAGCGAGGAATCGGTGTACGGGTGGGGATGGAGGCCACCGGACATTCGCGCTGGTTCGAGCGGCTACTGGCTGAATTAGGTTTCGAGCTGTGGATCGGCGATCCTGCGGAGATCAAAGCCAAGCGAGTGAAGAAGCAGAAGTTCGACCCTGAGGACGCCCGACTTTTACTCAGGCTGTTGCGGGAAAATGACTTTCCGCAAATTTGGGTGCCGAGTCCGGAGAATCGGGATCTGCGACAACTGCTGTGGCACCGCCATCGGTTGGTGCAGATGCGCACCCGGATCATGAATCAGCTGCATGCGCTAGCGATGAACGAGGGCTATTGCTGGAAGAAGAAACTATTCAGCGAAAAAGGACGAGTAGTGTTAGAGGCACTCTCGTTGGCTCCTTGGGCCAGTCGCCGCCGGCAAGAGTTGTTGGAGTTGCTCGACCGTATGAATCCGATCATTGAGGAATTAACCGCAGCCGTCGAACGGGAAGCCAGGAAGCGACCTGAGGCAATGCGGCTGATGACTCATCCCGGTGTCGGTCCAATTACGGCACTGGCCTACGTGCTGATCATCGGAACTCCGACTCGGTTTCAATGCGGCAAGCAGATCGGCACGTACGTGGGGATGATTCCGTGTGAGAAGTCCAGTGCTCGCAAGTAGCGACTCGGACACATCAGCAAGCAAGGCAATTCGTTGTTGCGCTTCTTGTTGGTGGAAGCAGCCCAAGCAGCGGCGCGCATTCATCCCGACTGGAGACGTCGGTACATGCACCTGGCGATGCGTCGACACAAAAGCATTGCGAAGGTAGCGATGGGACGGAGGCTGGGGGTTCGGTTGTACTGGATGTGGCGGAATGGTCGCGAGTGTTCGCAGTCTTTAGAGTTCGGTTCGCACGCGGGACAGCTCGGTACCGGAGATGGCGTGAAGTAGTGCGCCGTGCACTTGACTGGGCGTCCCGCTCCCTGCAAAGGGAGTTTGAATTACTAATCATGGTCGAAGTACGGATCGATGAGATGTTTAGGTCGGACTGAAGCCGACCGAAAGATTATGAGCGAGCCGTGGTCGTCGAAGCGAAGGTCAAAGAAGAACAAGGAAGACCATTCTTCGGAGTGAACGGTGAAGTGCGCTCAAAAAGGCTGAAAAAGAGCTTGACAGGGCCGACATTGTTAGAGATCTCCGGTGTTGCCGTTAGCTGTCTCCTCCAGCAGCGTTATTTTGCCAAACATGTAATTGCCGGCTTCGGCCGCGTATGTGAAGGTGGTCTGAGTCTGCGCTTCCGTCCAGCCCCATTCCGCGCTGCCAGAAGACATTTCGGCAGCGAGGTTCGTGCCGAAGAAATAAGTGGTGCCGCCACCACTCGTTGCCACTGTGGCGCGGCCAGGATAGCTGCTGTCGAACGTAGCGGTAGCCGCACCATTCGCATTGCCAACTTTGTAGGTCCCCGTATCGTTCGAGTAACTCTCGTTGATTGTGGCACCGCTGGCTCCATTCCCGCTTCCTTGAAAGACCTGTGAATAGTAGCCGGTTACGCTTCCGCTGGTGAAATCGTACCCTTGGCTGTAAAGAACAAACGGCCCTGTGAGGTTCGCGTTGGAGTACGAGCTTTGCTGTTGTTTGCGTAATTCCCCAGCCTCTGTGCCGCCCAAGGTCATAGCGACGCCTTGCTTGGGCTCTTGTCGGAGCCAGAGTTGCTCAGCTTGAAGGATGAACCCAGATATAAAGAGCTGCTGACAAAGCTCAATTTCGCGCTGGTTCCCCTGGGTGTATCGCCGAACACGTTCGGGGGAGTAGCAAATCTCCCTCCAAGCACTTCGTCGGAACCGCACTAATCGATAACCATCAAAGAATTCGCGAAACCTAACTTGGTCCCGGCGTGCATTCACTCTGATTGGCTATTGCAGGTAAGACTCAACTCTTTTTTCGGCTGTCGGCCCGGGCCGCAGGATCGATCGCGCGCGTTGATTCCCGCACCGCCAGCTCGGGTTCCACCAGAATCAGCTTCCTGAAGGGCTCCGACCCGTTGAGTTGGCTAAGCACACATTGTGCGGCGATCCTGCCCATGTTGGACAGCGGCTGGCGAATCGTGGTGAGCCTTGGATTATTGAAGGCCGCAACCTTTATGTCATCGAATCCGATCACGGATACATCGCGGGGCACGCTCAAGCCAAGGTCCTGCAACGCGCGGATGGCCCCGATTGCCGACATGTCATTAAACGCAACAAGCGCCGTAAACGTCCTCCCGCCGGAAAGAAGCTGCTGCACCACCGGATAGCCCAGCTCGGGCGAGGAAATGTCTCGGTCGAGCTGCACGACCAGTTCTGGCTTGATGGTGATGCCAATTTCATCAGCGGCTGCAACGATGCTGTTCCACCGCTCTGCGGAGTCGGAGCTGAACGATTGACCACGTATGAATGCGATGTTGCGGTGACCCAGCGAATACAGATGCGTCAGCGTCAATTGCGCGCCGAATCGATGGTCAAGCGTGACGTTTGTGATCCCATTGATGATGCGATGTCCGGCAACCGCCGCTACCGGCACGGAGAAGTCGTGCTCGAGCGCCGTGTCAATTGCGATCAGTGCTTCCGCACCGCGCCCCAAAAGCATTTGGCTGTACTCTTCGACCAGATCCTTCCGGTGCCGGTGATGTGCTGTGAAATAAAAGTATCCTGCTTCCATCAGGTGGTCGCCGATTCCGCTCATCACTTGCGTGTGATAACCATCTCCTAAT
>Ga0181526_10003919_pt1 | contig 11875 bp, 9 predicted proteins | sample PEATcosm2014_Bin_35_FD_119750 | JGI IMG/M metagenome (GOLD analysis project Ga0181526, IMG submission 119750) | Peatland microbial communities from MTU Mesocosm Facility, Houghton, MI, USA - PEATcosm2014_Bin06_30_metaG | ecosystem: Environmental > Terrestrial > Soil > Wetlands > Peat | place...
AACGACTTCAAGCGAAATTCTCCAACAGAGAGACTTCAGGAGACATTGTTCTATGGCTTATGTGATCGCGGAACCTTGCATAGGCACCAAAGACACGGCTTGTGTCGATGCCTGTCCGGTGGATTGCATCCACCCCAAGAAGGACAGCGAGAAGTTCGCGGCGGAGGAAATGATCTACATCGATCCGGTGGAGTGCATCGATTGTGGAGCGTGCGTGCCGGTGTGTCCGGTGTCAGCGATTTTCGCGCTCGACGATCTGCCGGAGAAGTGGAAAGAGTACACCGAACGCAACGCCAAGTATTTCGGCCGTTAAGCAGCGTCCAGAAATAAGAAGGCACACCTGTGCGGGTGTGCCTTTTTGCATGCGAGCGGAATGCCGGCGAGTAACCCTCTTTATTCGTGGCTTCGCTGATAGTGGCGCCGGGCTTTCTGGCGATTGCCGCAACTGGTCATGTCGCACCAGCGGCGGCTGCGGTTGCGGCTGTGGTCGAGGAAGAGCCATTCGCAATCCGGAGCTTCACAAAACCGCACCAGTTGCAGTTCCGTAGAAGTGAGCAGATCGGCGGCCGCTTGCGCTGCCTCCCATAGAACGCGGTCGAGCGGTTGCTTGCCATTCGACTGCCATTCCCATCGGTAAGCTCCGTTGGCGCGCGCGAGGCAGCGATGCCGCTGCGCCTCAATGGCGAAATCGTTCATGAGATCAAGATCGCGGGCGCTGGCAGTCTTGCCTTGCGCGATTGCCGAGAAGACGCGGTACAGCATCTCCCGCATAGCGATGGCCTTGCGGAAGCTGCGAACGGCTTCTCCGGCGTGGCGCGCGGCGTAGTCACAGAGTTCCTTCGCCTGCTTCAGGGAGATGATTCCCGACTGTTTGGCAAAGGGGACGATGTCGGCGTAACTCTCGAGGTGTTCCTTGCGGCGATCGGGATCGTGGCGCCGGCTGACCGTATTGGCAAAATTCAGGGCGAGCTGTCCGCCGGTCAGGTCGAATTCGAACTCAGGTTGACGCTTTGCCACTGCCTTAATTGTAACTGCTCTCGTTCGGTTCGGAGGTTAGCCAGGGTAAACTCCGAATCGGCATACTGGCTGCGTTGACATCTTCCATGAAGGGGCGCGCCTATCAACACCATCTTGACCCCGTGCTTTAGCCGCCGGGTTTCGACGACTTTCTAGCGCGGATCGCGGGGCAGGTCTGCTTGGCAATTTCGGGCCGAGGCGGTTTCTAGGTTTGAACGCTGGGGTTTAGGCAGTTTCTAGTTTCGAGTTTCAAGCGCGTGGCGGCAACTTGAAGCTCCGAAACTTGAAACTGCTTTAATGCAAGCTTCGAGTTCCGGCTGCCGCGAGGGCAACGCGAAACTCGAAACTTGAAACTCGAAACTGCTTACTTTACCACCAGGTGCGTGAACGGAACTACATACGCAATCAGGAAGACGAAGATGCCCACCAGCACAGCCAGCGCGATGCTATGCCAGAAGACGTAGCGCAAGATGTCTCCCTCGTGTCCATACCACTGCGTCGCGGTGCTGGCGACGACGATGCTCTGGGCGTCGATCATCTTGCCCATGACTCCGCCGGCGCTGTTGGCTGAGGCCATCAAGATCGGCGAGGTGTTTACCTGCTGCGCCGTGATCTTTTGCAGGCTGCCGAAGAGCACGTTGGACGACGTATCCGAACCGGTGAGCGCCACACCCAGCCAGCCTAGCAGCGTTCCGAAGAACGGATACAAGTGTCCGGTGCGCGCGAAGGCCAGACCCATGGTCGCATCCAGGCCTGCGTATCGGGTCATGAACCCAATGGCCATCATGGCCGCAATCGTCACCAGCGAGAACCGCACCTTCAGCAGGGTCCTGCCATAGACGGCGAAAATCGTCTTAACGCTCAGCCCCATGATCACGCCGGAGATGAGGGCCGCCAGCAGAATGCCCGAGCCGGTTGCGCTCACCCAGTTCAGGCCGAACACCGCCGGTTCTTTGGTCGGCTTGGCCACCACGGGCGGGACGCGGAGTGCAAGATTATTCAGGCCCCCGACCACGAACTGCGGGTTGGTGATTTTGCTGGGCGGGGTTTGCCAGCTCGCCATCGAGGTGAAGACCTTTTCCGGAGTGTTCATGATTTTCTTGCCGGTCTGGGAACCCCACAGGAAGACGATGACGCTGAGAATGATCCAAGGTACCCACGCGCGGGTGACGTCGGCGCGGCTGAAGCCGTGAGCGGCACGGTGCTCGGTCTTGGCTTCTTCGCCTTCGAAGGTATAGACCCGCTTGGGATGCCAGATGAACAGGAAGCCGACCAGGCATGCCATTGAAATTACCGATGAGCCGATATTCGCCAACCAGGGCCCATGCAGATTGGAGATGAGAACTTCCGGTATCGCGAAGCTGACACCAGCCACCAGAATGGCTGGCCAGATTTCCAGCATCGATCCCCAGCCGGCAAAGGCAGCGATCAGCCAGAACGGCACCAGGATGCAGAACGGTGCGAGGATGCGGCCAGTCATCGCGCCCAGAGTGATTTCGCTGTAGCCCGTGACTTTGGCCAGAGCGATGATGGGTGTGGCCAACGCGCCAAACGCGACAGGCGCGGTGTTGGCGATCAGCGACAGGCCGGATGCCTGCAGCGGCGGGAAGCCTAAGCCGATGAGAATCGCGGCTGTCACGGCTACAGGAGTACCGAATCCCGATGCGCCCTCGAAGAATGCGCCGAAGCAGAACGCGATCAGCAGCAGTTGCAGACGCCGGTCTTGCGTGATGCCGGTCATGCTGTGCTGCAGCACATTGAATCGTCCCGCTTCACAGGTCAGCTGGTACATGAAGATGACGTTCAGCACGATCCAGCCGATGGGGAACAGGCCATAGCCGATTCCATAAACCGCCGTTACCGCGGCCATGCGGCCCGGCATGTGGAAGGCGAAGATCGCCACAATCAAGGCCGTCGTCAGTCCCAGCAGGGCAGCGTAATGCGCTTTCACATGGCCCAGTGCCAGGCTGCCCAGCAATACCACCACCGGCAATGCGGCGATCAGTGTCGAAAGCAACCAATGCCCGAGGGGATCGTATCCCTGCGACCAGGGCGCGGTCACCGACGGTAGGTTGAGGATGATTACGGAGATGATGGCCGCGCCGATGACGAAGATCGCGGATGCGAGCGGACTCGCTTTTGGCGGCGCGCCCTTCGGCGGCGCGGTTGCCGGAGGAGCCGGAGTTTCAGTCTTGGTGCTCATGTGGTTCTCACCGATGTTTGCCAGGATGTGGCAAGCCTTCCCTCGAATTTTTTCTTTCCAAGGAGTTCGTGGCCCGGCAGTAGCGACGGAGTGTCCCAATAAGCTGGGAATGTAATCGATCGTCCTCCGGCGCGTATCCCCGAATCAGGCTGGCTAGCTGGGCGGGAAGGTTCGAGCCAACCGTAAGCACGGAGATCGCTAGGATTGTCGCACCGCGTAGCAGGGTGCCAACACAAAAACTAGACGAATAACGGCTGATTGCGAGTGATCCATGTCACTTTTGGCTGTGACGCATGGCTGTTTTTCGCCGGACTCACGCTCTTCAGGGCGGCGACGGTGGAAGCGCCGGGCTTTAGCCCGGCGAAATTTCGACGATCCAAAATTGGCTTGAGCCACGGTCTCCGAGATTACCCATGCAACATCGTCAGCAGCATCACAACGTCGCTCTTGGCGTAAACAGCGTGTGGCAGGTTGGCTTCCATGAATACCCACGAGCCCCTGGACAGCTCCTTTTCCTCGCCGTCCAAAGTGACGCGGGCCTCCCCGCTCAGAATTTCAATGATCGCCGGAACCGATGCGGTGTGTTGCGATAACTCCTGTCCGCCAGCGAAGCCGAAGAGCACGACCTTGACGCGATCGTCGCGGTGAAGGGTGCGGCTCAGCGTTCCATCCTTGGGGATTTCAAGCTCCTTCAGCAGGTTCTCGATCGCGACGTAGTTGGGCACATGCTCCTCCCGGAAGTTCGGCTGCGGTGATCATGATATCCGAGCGGAGCGCTTCCAGTCGTTTGGGGACTGCCGGGCGTCCACTGGATACAACTCCCCGGCTCAGTGGTAGGGATAGAAGATAAAGAACGCCAGCGACAGCGCGGTGAGCACCCAGAGACCGGGTTTCAACTCGCGGCTTTTGCCGGCAACGATCTTGCAGAGCGGATAAAGCGCAAAGCCGGCGCAGATTCCAATCGCAATATTAAAGGTAAACGCCATAAGAGAAACCACCGCGAAGGCGGGTATCGATTCGCTATAGTCGGCGAAGTCGATGTGGGTAATCGGCGCCAGCATGAACAATCCCACGATGATCAGCGCCGGCCCGTACGCTACAGCGGGGATTGCAGCCACCAGCGGTGCGAAGAAGAGCGCGAGCAGGAAGCAGCTTCCCGTCACCAGGACGGTAAATCCGGTCCTTCCGCCCACCTCGATTCCTGTGGCTGACTCCATATAAGCACCCGAGATTGTGGTGCCGAGGGCTGGAGCGATGCAGGTGGTGATGGCATCCACCAGCATGGGCCGCTCAATCTGCGGAAGCTGTCCGTCCTTATCCAGAAAACCGGCGCGCGCGGACACGCCGATCAGCGTCCCCATGGTATCGACGAATGCCATAACGAACATGGTGAGCACAACCGGAAAGGCTTGCCACGTCAGCGCTCCGCGGAAGTCGAGTTTCCACATGATGGGCGCGAGGCTGGGCGGCAAGCTGACGATCCCGTGGGGCGCTGCCGCGACTTTGCTGACGAACGCGGCGATTGCGGTGATCACGATGCCAATCAGGATGGCTCCCGGAACTTTGCGAATAAGAAGGATGGCTTGCAGCACAATGCCGAATATCGCCACCAACGCCGCCGGCGAGGTCAGATGTCCCGCCTGCACCGGCGCCCCGGCAACCCCGAGCCTGACCAGCCCGCTTTCGTTCAGTCCAATGAAGGTGAGGAAAAAGCCCATGCCGACCGCGAAGCTGAAACGCAACGATGTGGGTACCCCTTCGACCACCCATCGCCGCAGGTGAAAAACCGTCATCAGAACAAACAACACGCCGGAGATGAAAATCGCGGCCAGCGCTGTCTGCCAACGAATTCCCAGCGCCCGGCAAACGGTATAGGCAATAAACGCGTTCTCGCCCATGTACGGAGCGACAGCGAAAGGCCGGTTTGCGTAGAACGCCATGAAGTAACAACCGAACACGCATACCAATGCCGTCGCCACAAACGATGGGCCTTCCGGAATGCCTGCGGACGAAAGAATCGCGGGATTCACCACCACGATGTAGGACATTGTGGTGAAAGTGGTGAGCCCCGCAATCAACTCACGCGTGAGAGTCGTCTTGTGGACGTCAAAAGCGAAGAGCCTGCTCAGCCAGTTCAAGAGCCCTCCGAGTGACCAGCATGACCCGCAATGGCCGGGTTGATGATAACAAGTGGGAGGTTTCACAGCCTTTCGGCGGTTTTTCTTTCACCCGAAAAGCTTCCCGGTGAACCACAGAAAGAGTGGCCTAGATATAGGTGCCTAGCTTTATGACCAAAACGTGCCTTGAGGCACAGAGGCTTGGCGTATCGGTAACCTGCTTCTCAACCACCGCAATAGTCTGCACTCGCAGATAACAATGTCGTGGCTATGTCTGTGATTGTAAATGTGGTGGGATTGGCAGCAAAAGTGCGAATTAACAAGTCATTGGTTAGAGCTCTAACTAGACTCCGGAGGAAATATGCGACTGAAAACCCTGCTGGTCATCGTCGCTCTTGCTGTTTGTGTTGCTAGTGCGCCGGCGACCTTCGCCCAGAACCTATTGACTAACGGTAGCTTCGAGACATCAGACTTTACCGGCTGGACTACAGGCGGTAACTTTGAAGATACTGAAGTCGTGAGCGGTGCGTTTTACGACTACACCGGTGCCCAGGATGGCAACTACTATGCTGTTCTAGGCCCTGTTGGCAGTGATGGAACACTCAGCCAGACTTTGACCGACCACGCGGGTGCGCAATACACCGTCAGCTTCTGGTTTGCTTCAGTTGGCGATAACCCCAGCGACTTTAGCGCTTCCTGGGATGGCACTCCGCTGCTTAGCCTGACCAATCCCGCCACTGGCTCAACCTGGTCACAGTATACGTACTCGGTGACCGGGACAGGCAGCGACACCCTCACCTTCGCCTTCCGCGACGATCCGGCCTTTATGGCTTTGGATAACGTTTCGGTGACCCAGAATGCTCCCGAGCCAAGCAGCTTGCTCTTGCTCGGAACAGGCGTGCTCGGCTTGGGTGGAATCGTTCGCCGCAAGTTCCGCCTCTAAACCAATCTGACCAGCAGGTCCGACCAGCGTGGATCCTTGCCGGCAAGACTCGACTCCCTCTAGGGCATCCGTTATGGATGCCCTTTTTTCATGTCTCGGATCAGTCGACCGGTATGGCCAAAAGCGCCTGTCACGTGACCGCACTGCCTTTTGGCTGTATCGGAAACGTGCTTCCCAACCACCGCAATAGTCTGCACTCGCAGATAACAACGTCGTGGTTATGTCTATGATTGTAAATGCGGTGGGATTGGCAGCAAAAGTGCGAGTTCACAGTCATTGGTTAGAGCTCTAACTAGACTCCGGAGGAAATATGCGACTGAAAACCCTGCTGGTCATCGTCGCTCTTGCTGTTTGTGTTGCTAGTGCGCCGGCGACCTTTGCCCAACTGATAAATAACGGCAGCTTTGAGTCCGGTGGAGGTAGCTTTACCGGCTGGACCACGGGCGGAAACTTCGAAGATACCCAGGTGTCAACTGGACCGTTTTACGACTACACTGGCGCCGAAGACGGTAACTTTTACGCCACGTTGGGTCCCGTTGGCAGCGATGGAACGCTTAGCCAGACATTTGCCGACCACGCGGGTGCGCAATACACCGTCAGCTTCTGGTTTGCTTCAGTTGGGGATAACCCCAGCGACTTTAGCGCTTCCTGGGATAACACTCCACTGCTCAGCCTGACCAATCCGGCCACAGGCTCAACTTGGACTCAATACACGTACCAGGTGACCGGAACAGGCAGCGACACCCTCACATTCGCTTTCCGCGACGATCCGGGCTGGATGGCTTTGGATAACGTTGCGGTGACCCAGAACGCCCCCGAGCCCAGCAGCTTGCTCCTGCTCGGAACAGGCGTGCTCGGCTTGGCCGGAATGGTTCGCCGCAAGTTCCGCCTCTAAACCAATCTGGCTAACTGCGACCTTGTCGCCATATTCGATTCACATCAGGCACCCTTGCCGGGTGCCTGTTTTTTCGTTGCTGACAGACTTTGCTCGTCAGCAGCGACAATCGTGCCCGCCTTCGGTAGTGGTGCAGCTTGATTTCGGGAGTTCGTTCTCTGTGGTTACGTCACCGAACCGATCCCAACCGTGACCTTCATCACTGACTTGGCCCACCGGACAGATCTAGCGTAGAGCCATTGAAATCCCTTTCCGGCCGGATTCCGAACCGGAGGAACGAGGTGTAATATGAGGCCGCATGTCCTCCCATGGATCGCTTCCGCGCTGCTCGTAATGAACGCCTTCGCCCAGGCGCAACCGGGCACGAGCCGCACAAAGTCAGGCCCCCTGGCCAAAATCACCATCGAGGGAAAACAAATTACAGGTGACGACCTGCTGGTCCGCGCGGGGACAACCTACGTGAGTCTTCCTGCTCTTGCCCGGGCGCTTGGCGCCTCGGTGGCATCCCAGGGACACGTAGCTGTCCTCACCGTTCCCGCCGCGTCGGAAAGCGAGTGTGGAGACGTACCTGCCGCGAAGAAGCTTTCCGACACTTACAGGAAGGCAGCGGTGCGCATTCCCGAGGCGATCGAGACTCTCAGATTACGGGTGAACAAGCTCGAAACGCCTATTCCCGCAGCCAGCTTCGACGCAGTGGACCACCAGATTTTCGAGGCGGAGTTTCGCGCTCAAACCGACGCGGATAAATCCGTCTCCTACGCCCTAAGACACGCTAATGACAGCCTCGCAATTATGTATTACAAGCTGTGGCGTGGCGTCCCACCCGAAGACGCCAAGGAGGGCCAGCTGGATTCGGTTTTGTGCTCGATGGAGAGCAAGTTCGCTTTGCAAGTCGGGCGCTTCTCGGGCAAAGAGAGTTGCAGCGTCTTTCGCTCCGCTTCCACGGAAGCGCAACCCGCAACTAATAACTAGAAGCCATCTCATAAATGCTCCGTGACAGGGCACGGCTTCAGCCGTGCCGAAAGCTGCCCCAGAATCGTGGGCCTTAGCCCCTGAGGCACACTCGGGTCTTGCCCGCTGCGGGATTTATGAGAGTTCTAGGTCCTCCACTCACGCGCTGGCTGCGCCGGCGTCGATCCCGGAAAATTCCTAACTGCACCACTTCCCTTCCATCGCAACCAACCCTTTCGGCGAGATCCTGCCGGGAATTATAAAATCCCTTGGTAGTGTCTGAACTGGAACAACGCGAAGCTCCAACCTCACCTGAACTTCACTTTCGCGACCCCGAGGCGGCCACCAGAAACCTGGCCCACATCCGCCAACTGGTGCCGGAAAAAGTCTACGAGTCATTGTCGGCTCTGCTGCTGACCGCGGCCAATCCCGACGGGGCAGTTACCCAGTTCGAACGGCTAGGCGAGGCTGCCTCGCCCGAGTTGCTGCGCCTGCTCGAAAAGCACCCCTCGCTGGTGCACTACGCACTCGTGGTGTTCAGCTACAGCCCATGGCTGGGTGAGACGCTGATCCATAATCCCGACCTCTTCAATGCTTTCGTGCGCGAGCGGAACCTGGATCGCACCCACTCTCGCGAAGAATTTCAGGAACGCTTTGCCCGCATGCGCTCGCGCTCTCTGGAAACCGACACCGCGGCGCTGCTGGCGCGCTTCAAGCGGCGCGAGTACATCCGCATCATGCTGCGCGATGTCCTGGGTATTGCAACTCTGGCCGAGACCACGTCGGAGATCTCCGCGCTGGCCGATGTTCTGATAGAGGAAGCGCTGCGCGAGGCTGAAGCACAATTACACCATCGTTTTGGCACGCCGCAGTGGTTGGATCTCGACGGGCGAGTGGTTGACTCACGTTTCGCGGTGCTCTCCCTGGGCAAACTGGGCGGCAACGAGTTGAACTATAGCTCCGACATCGACCTGCTTTTTCTCTACGACGGCGGCGTGGAACCGCCTGCTGCGGAAATCTCGAACCGCGAATACTTTATTCGCCTGGCACAACAGACCACGGAGTTGCTGGCGCGGCATACCCGCGAAGGGCCGGTGTTTCGCATTGACCTCCGACTGCGCCCGCAAGGCGGCGAGGGCGAGCCAGCGGTGCCGCTGGCGCACGCCGCTCACTATTACTCGCACGCAGCCCACGATTGGGAGCTGCAAGCCATGATCAAGGTGCGCCACTCCGCCGGCGACGTGGGTTTGGCGCGCGAGTTCGCCCGCGCGGTGCAACCCTATGTGTATCGCCCGGAACTGAATTTTGTCGCCATTAAGACTGCGCTTGAGACCCGCGAGAAGATCGGCAGCCACCGTCGCAAGAGCCTGCTGAAAAAGGTGGCGCAAACCGGCATCGATGTGAAGATCGATCGCGGCGGCATTCGCGATATTGAATTCCTGGTGCAATGCTTGCAGCGTGTCTATGGCGGCGGCGAACCATGGCTGCGCTCGCGCGGCACGCTCTTCGCTCTGCAAAAGCTGCACGACAAGGAACACATTGGCGGCAAGGATTTCCAGAACTTGACCAACGCCTACGAGTTCCTGCGCAATCTGGAACATCGCCTGCAACTGCGGCAAGGCCAGCAAATTCACAGCCTGCCGAATTCGCGAACCGAGCTGCAGGCCCTGGCCCGCAGCCTCGCGCGCGAGGGAACCGTCGCACTCACGCCGGAGGAGTTCCTGGCCTATGTTCGGCGGCGCATGGCGGCGGTGGCGGAAATCTATCAGCGGGTCATTTACCGCGAGCAGAGCCAGGACCAGGGCTCACTGGAATTTCAGTTGCGCCCGGAATTCACGGCGACCCATGAGAACTCGTACAGCCAAATGATGCAGCGTCTGGCAACGGACTCGCCGCATTTGCAAGAGGTGGTCAGCCGAGTCGACCTTTCGCAACATACCCGGCGCAATCTGGATCGCTTCCTCGGCTCGGCGGGAACCACTTCCGAGCGTTACGGCGCGGTGTTGCGCGCACCCGCGGCGGTGGAGCGGGCGCTGACCATCTTCGAGTTCAGCGAATTTCTCACCGACATTCTGGTTCGTCATCCCGAGGAAATTGCTCTGCTGGAACAGATCGACGACCGCTCGCCCGCCGTCGAGCAGGATTTGTTCACCGGGAATGCGCGAAACGGATGCCCGTCTGACGATCCGGTGTTTGCCTACCTGGGCGATGGCAGGGTCGATCACGCTGAGGCAATATCGATTTTGCGGCGGCATTACCGGCAACGCGTTTTCGTCTCCGGAGCACTCGACTTATTTCATTTGCGCGATGTCTTCGATTCGCTGGACGACAACACTGCCGCAGCCGACGCCGCGCTCCGGGCAGCTTTGGCGGTCGCCGGCCCGCCGGGCGGCTTCGCCGTGATGGGGCTGGGAAGATTGGGCGCGCGCGAGTTCGATCTGCTGTCGGACGCGGATGTGCTCTTTGTCTGCGACGAACAGGCCAATAAGGAAGACGTTCGCCGCGTAGCCGAGCGCCTGATGGAAGCCCTCACCGCCTACACCCGCGAGGGAACGGTATTTCCCGTGGACGCGCGTCTGCGTCCTCATGGCCGCGAAGGCGAGCTGATCGTCACTCCCGCGCAACTCACCGCCTACTTTCGCGATGAAGCCCAACCGTGGGAGGCCCTCACGTATCTGAAGCTGCGCTATGTCGCAGGAGACCGCAACCTCGCCGATCGCGCGCTGCAAGTTGTACAAGAAGGAACTTCAGCAATGGCCCGACGGCCTGTGTTTGATGCCGAACTGGCCGACGTTCGTGCTCGGCTGGAGCGCAGCGAGGGTGCACAGAATCTCAAGACCGGGCCTGGTGGGATTTACGATCTCGACTATCTGGCTGGATCGCTGCAGGCACGGCATCAGCTTTGGCTGGCGGGAAATCTGGCCGAGCGCTTGCACTTGTTGCGTGATCGCCGTCTGCTGACGGAAGACGAATACCAGCCGCTGGCGGAGAGCGCCCGCTTCCTCCGCACCTTGGAGCACGTGATTCGTTTGGTCAGCGGCCGAGCGCGCAAATGGATACCTCTCGCCGAACATCCCCGCCGCGGCGTGCAGAAATTGCTATGGAGGATGCTGGGGGCCGAAGACAGCTTCGATCCGGAGATGCAGTTGTCGGATGTTATGCGGCAGACGCGAAACATTTATCTTGCACATCGGCAGGGCTGATCTTGAGAAGCATGTGCTCGACCGCTTCCGCCAGAAAAGCATAAACTGAAACGCCGGCGATTCTGCCGGCACAAATGCCTTGAACCATGCCGCCCGTTAGCCAAGCCGTGCTGCTGTCGTGGTCGGTACCTCCGGCAGCGACCTTCGCGCTCGTGCTGGCCGCGCTAGTGTATTTGCGCGGCTGGGTTCTGATGCGACAAGCCGGTGTGCCCTTTGTCCCGCTCTGGCGGGCCATCAGTTTTCTGCTTGGCCTGCTCTCGATCTGGATCGCGCTGGCGTCGCCTCTCGATACCTTTTCCGGCTTCGTGCTTACAGCCCACATGCTGCAGCACATGATCCTGATGATGCTGGCCCCGCCGCTGACCTTGCTGGGCGCTCCGATTGTTCCGCTGGTTCGCGGATTGCCCGTCTTTGCGGCCCGCGAGTTCGCCGGCCCGCTCCTCAACTGGCGCGTGGCCAATCGCGTCGGCGATGCGCTGACTCATCCCATCGTGGCCCTGCTGCTGATGGGCACGGTGATGTTTGCCTGGCACACACCGCGGCTGT
>Ga0181526_10003920_pt1 | contig 11865 bp, 9 predicted proteins | sample PEATcosm2014_Bin_35_FD_119750 | JGI IMG/M metagenome (GOLD analysis project Ga0181526, IMG submission 119750) | Peatland microbial communities from MTU Mesocosm Facility, Houghton, MI, USA - PEATcosm2014_Bin06_30_metaG | ecosystem: Environmental > Terrestrial > Soil > Wetlands > Peat | place...
GAACAGCTCAAACGCCTGATCGCGGAGACCGCCGCCTTCCAAATCGACGTGGAAGACGCGCAATCTCCCTATGAAGTTCTCCTGGAATCTATCGCCTACCAATCCATATCCGGCAAGGCTGCGGCGACAATTTTCGGCCGTGTCAAAGCGCTCGGAGAGAATGGGCGTCCGCCTACACCGGAAAAAATGGTGAAGATTCCGACGGCGAAACTGCGGAAGGCTGGACTTTCTGGGGCAAAGGCCGCGGCCATGAAGGACCTGGCGAAAAAGGCATTGGCGGGAATCGTTCCGACCCACGAAGAGGCGTTGACTCTGTCTGACGAAGAGTTGGTCAAACGGCTGGTATCCGTGCGTGGAATCGGCGCGTGGACCGTGGAAATGTTTCTGATTTTCCGATTGGGGCGGCCAGATGTGCTGCCTATTCACGATCTTGGCGTGAAAAAAGGATGGTCCGTGGTTTACGGAAAAAAACATATGCCAACGCCAAAAGAATTGTTGAAATTCGGCGAGCGCTGGCGGCCATATCGCACGGTCGCAAGTTGGTATATGTGGCGTGCCTTCGAAAGGGCCGGTTACGCTTTCACAAACAAAATCCGACCCCGCAAGCCCCGCCGGAAAAGACGCCTGTCGAGCCGAAGCCGTAAACGAACATAAAAACGCTTCATGGTTTGGCCGCAACTTCCCTGACCAGTAAGTACATTCCCGCGAAACCGAGCAGGAGGACTGCGCCTTCGTAGGTGACGGATAGGTGATGCAAGCGGTTGAATTCGACTCGCTGAGGATCAGTCTCAGGGGTGTTCTGCACAGAGACCATCTGTTTCTTGAGGCGTTCCATGCGGTTGGTTACGGTGAATTGCGAGGCCGCAGTTAGAATCACCATCAACACAACACAGAGCGCAGCGGCAGTTGTGAAACTGGCAAAATCACGGGTGCGCAACAGGCGTGCCACAAGAAAGAGAAGTCCAAGGAAAATACCCGCAAAGTGAAGACGTGCAAGGGAATAGCCGACCATCAGGCCAGCGGCATCGCGGTTCCCGAGGATGGAAAACGCTCCCGGCGCCACAACCAAGCTCAAGAATGCATCGCCGCCCAGCCAGAGGCCTAAGCTCAAGAACTCAATTGCGCGAAGAATTGTCTGCATGCGGCCACTATACAAGACGCCTGACCCGGTGGCCAAATGGCAAAAAGGTCACAGAAGATTCAGGATGATGCCGCACTTGCCTCCAAGGATATGGGAGAATTTAAAGGAATGGTGGGCGATAAAGGATTTGAACCTTTGACCTCTCGCGTGTGAGGCGAGCGCTCTAACCGCTGAGCTAATCGCCCGTCGGAAAACGGGTGAAGATGTTGCGATTTGCGCGAAACGCCGAAGCAACAATCTTCATCTATTTGTAACAGGAAGACTAAGGGTTTTCAACCGATGCCGACCGTCACCTCTCAGGTGGTCACACAACTGCAGCGTTCCATCGCCCGCGCCATTTTCGGCAAGGAGGATGTCATTCAACTGGCGCTGGTCACGCTTCTGGCCCGTGGACATCTGTTGATCGAAGACGTTCCCGGCGTTGGGAAGACCACACTGGCGCAGGCCCTGGCCCGGTCGTTCCACTGCACGTTTCAGCGCGTCCAGTTTACTTCCGACCTTTTGCCGAGCGACGTGCTTGGCGTGAGCGTCTACAATCCTGAATCACGGGACTTTGAATTTCGTCCTGGCCCCATCTTCGCTAACGTAGTGCTGGCCGACGAAATAAACCGCACCACTCCGCGCACGCAATCGGCTTTGTTGGAGGCGATGAACGAGTCGCAAGTCACAGTGGATGGGCGCACGCTTCCCTTGCCCAAGCCGTTTTTGGTGATTGCAACGCAGAACCCCGTGGAACATCACGGTACTTATCCTCTTCCGGAATCCCAACTGGATCGCTTCCTGATGCGCATCAAGATGGGTTATCCCTCGCACGAGACGGAGCGCCAGATTCTGCGCAGCCGCACGACGGACGAATCGGTCGGGGCGCTTGAGCCGATTGCCGACGTTTCCGATGTGCTCGCGATGCAGGAAGCAGTGACACGCGTCAAGGTGGATAGCAGCTTGCACGACTATGCGCTGGAAATTGTGAATCGCACCCGCAAGTCCGACCAACTCGCACTTGGCGTGAGCCCGCGGGGAACCCTGATGCTGCAGCGAGCGGCACAAGCGCGTGCCTTTCTGGAAGGGCGCGAATACTGTCTGCCCGACGATTTCAAGCAGTTGGCGGTGGCTGTTTTTTCGCACCGCGTTGTGGCCAGCACCCGGCATGCTTCCTTGCAAAAAAAGTCGGAGACCACCGAATCGGTTCTCCGCGAGATTGTCGATTCTGTCCGCGTACCCCTGTGAACCTGCGCGCCTCGCTCGCGAACGCCTGGGAAAAAGCTGACCGCCCGGGAGTGCGCGCGTTCTTTCTTTCCATGGCGGCGCTCAGCGTCGCCTTCGTCCTCGCATTGTATTCCGGAGCGGCCGCGCGAATCGGCAATCTGACCCTGGCGAGCGCGACGGCAATGTCCGCCTTGCTGGTGGCGGGTTGGGTGGGACTGACGCTGGTGCCGGTATTGGCGAAACGGACGCCCCTGCGTTGGATCACTTACCGGATGGAGTACCGGCTCCCGCGTCAAGGCTGGATTTACATTGGAGGAATCGTCCTAGTGGCATTGGCCGCCATCAATACCGGAAACAATCTTTTATTCCTGATTCTCGCTTGCCTGATCGCAAGCATCCTCATGTCCGGAATTCTCTCGTCCCTTACCCTGGCAGGCGTGGAGTTGAACTTGGAGCTTCCGGAACATATTTTTGCAGGGCAAACTGTGCGCGGCATCGTGGAACTGAAAAACGAAAAACAGACGCTACCGTCGTTCTCCCTGCGCGTGGAAGGTACGAAGAAAAAAGATGCGGCCGCAGCAGTGCTTCTGGCGACGCCGGTCTACTTTCCGTATCTGCCGCGTCGCGAATCCGTCAAGCAATCCGTGCCACTGCGATTTGCGCGGCGCGGATTGTACCGGGAAGAAGCGTTCCGGATTGTCACGCGATTCCCATTTGGTTTTCTGCAAAAAGCGCGTCGGCTGGATATCGCCTCGGAGGCGTTGGTTTACCCGTCCGTGGAAGCCACAGCAGAATTTCTGGAGGTGCTGCCTGGAATTCAAGGCGCGATTGAAAGCCTTGCGAAGGGTCGCGGCCAGGATCTTTACGCGCTGCGCGACTACCTCCCCACCGATAGCGCGCGCCACGTCCATTGGAAAGCTTCGGCGCGCCTGGGCTCGCTCATGGTGCGAGAGTTTGCCCGCGAGGACGACACTCGCGTATTGCTGGTGCTCGATCCGCACAGCGGAGCCGCGAAGCCAAACGCAATCGCAGCCGAAAAAGAACGATTCGAACGAACGGTCGAGCTTTGCGCGGCCATCGCCTGGAGCTTTCACGAGCGTGGCGCGTTGATGGAATTCCGCAGCGCGTCGGCCACAGTTCCTCTGGCTTCCGCCACAGAAAACATTTTCGCGGTGTTGCGCCACCTGGCCTTGGTCCAGGCACTTCCGGTGGATGCAAAGCAGCATCGGCTCACAGAGTTGGCGGCCGAAGCGGAGTCGTTCAAGATTGTAGTGACCTCGCAGCCGCGCGGATCCATTCCAGCAGAAGTGTGGAACGCCTCGTACGTGGTCTTCGCCGAGGAGACCGCTTCCTGAGTTTTTCGAGCGACGCGGCTTATCCCTGTCCTCGGAGCGTAGTTCCCTGGCATTTATGCGAAACTATCCGGACGATATGACTGGCTCGGCACTTTCTCACTTTCGAAAAAATCTCCTTGCCTGGTTTGCTGAATTTCAGCGCGACCTGCCGTGGCGCCGCACAAAGGACCCTTATCGCATTTGGCTTTCGGAAATCATGCTGCAGCAGACGCGCGTGGCAGCAGCAATTCCCTACTACGAGCGATTTTTGGAGCACTTTCCGGAAATCACAATCTTGGCAGAAGCTACTGAAGAGGATGTTCTGCGACAGTGGGCCGGCTTGGGCTACTATTCCCGCGCAAGGAATCTGCAGAAGGCCGCGCGGCAGATTGTGACCAAACATGGATCCGAATTTCCGGACGCAGTGGAACAAGCACTCGCCCTCCCCGGGATCGGGGCGTACACGGCGGCGGCGATTCTCAGCATTGCCTATGGAAAAAAACTGGCCGTTCTTGATGGCAACGTGGCGCGGGTGATCGCTCGACTCCTCGCCGTACGTGGTGACTTGAGAGCGGGCTCCTGCTGGCAGCAATTGCAGAAGAAGGCCGGCGAACTGCTTGCCCCGCACGCCTCTGGCGACTGGAATCAAGCGATGATGGAACTGGGAGCGACGATCTGCACGCCGCGTTCGCCGCAATGTCTGCTGTGCCCGGTCGCCGAATTTTGCGAGGCCCGGAAATTGGGCCTGACCGAGGTGATCCCCGAAAAGCGAATCAAACGGTCCGTAGTCGAGATCACGCTGGCTGCCCTCGTCCTTGTCGACCCGAGCGGAAGGACTTTCCTTCTGCCCCCACCTAGTTCCGGCGCAAAGCCGACAGCCACGCATGACGTAGCCACTCTGCTTTCCAGGATGTGGCACTTCCCCACGATCCAGGTGCAAGAGGATGCCGCCCGGGAACTCCGCGCGTACGTGAGAAGATCGATCCTTGCCAAGATGAAATTTCCGGCAGGGTTCTGCGCGCTGCCGAAGGTCCGGCACGCGGTGACCTATCGTCAAATCACGCTACTTCCGTTTTGCCTGGAGATTGCGAAACTTCCGCGGGCACGCTACGGGCGAGCGTTGCCGCTAGACGATCTATCCCCCGTGCCGATCTCAAACCTGACGCGCAAGGTAGCGCGAGCGGCGCTGTCCATGGTGGGAACCGGCAGTGAGGCTACAAGTATGCGCAAAGCAACTCTCCCTTCCTGAACCAGCCCACTCGTACGGTTATCCTTTGGATGGAGTCCTGACGGCCGGCATTCCCAAAATGTTATTCTAAATTTCACGCTATGGCTTCCTCGCTAGCAACGCCGAATGGTGCACTGCCCGCGGATCGTTTTTACCGCACCGCCTTATTTTTCCTGGTGCTAACTTCGGTGATGACGTTGGTGGGGACGGGAAAACTCGATCTGCTCACCACCATCCTCGTCCCGGCGCTGGTTCTGTACAAAGGAGTTCGTTGGTGGCGAGGTCATCCCGCCGAATTGAAGCATTCGGTGGCAACGCGCCTCGTTGTAGCCTATGTTTTTGTATTCCCCGCCGACCTTTTCTTCGTTTCGCGCGCCTTGGCCGTCGGAGCACCAAATCCTGGGTTGTATGCCGCGCTACTCGCCGTGGTGCATTTTCTTTTATTCGTGACCCTGGTGCGCTTTTACAGCGTAACTACCGACCGCGATGCCCTGTTCCTCTCCATGCTGGCCTTCGCCTGCGTACTGGCCTCCGCGATTTTCACTGTGGACACTTCTTTCCTGGCCTACTTCGTGGCGTTTCTGGTGTTTGCGGTGGCGGTATTTGTGGGACTGGAGATCCGGCGGGGCGCCAGCGGAGCGGTGTTCCCGCCACTGGAGATAGACCTTCGAGGGGAACGAAAGTTTCACCAGGCACTCTCACTGGCGGCGCTAAGTGTGTCCTTGGGCGCAGTTGCGATTGGCTCCGTGCTGTTTTTCGTGTTCCCTCGGTTTAGCGCCGGATATTTTGCGCGCACCGGGATGCAGCCATCGTTTATGAGCGGCTTCACGGACAACGTCGAACTCGGGCAAATCGGCGAAATCAAAAAAGACAGCACGGTCGTAATGCGCGTACAAACCGGAACACCCGTAAATTATCCGCTGTTGCGTTGGCGTGGCATCGCCCTGACGAATTTCGACGGGCGCCGTTGGTCCTCGTCGGAATCGAAAGTGAAGAAGGACTCCGCGTCAAACGGCTGGATTACCCTGGCATCCCGAAATGAACTGCAAGGCCGGCCCGCTGTTCAGGTCGAATTCTTAGTTTTACTGCAACCGTTGGCAAGCGATGCCTTGTTCGCGCCTGCACAGGTAATGACGCTGCGAGGCAATTTCTCCGGCGAAGGTGGTACATACTATGGCGCGGTGCGGCACAGTTTTCTGCAGATCGATGCAACAGGCTCCATCTCCAATCCGTTTCACAATTTCTCGCAAATTCGTTATGAGGGATTCTCACTTCTCCCGGTGGCGCGCCCGGCGCAGGCCCGGTTTGCGGGGAGGGATTATCCCGAAGAGATTCGAGAGACATACCTGCAATTGCCGCCGCAACTGGACCGGCGCATCCCCGAGTTGGCGCGCAAAATTTCTGCCGGAGCGGACAACCCCTATGATCAATCGTTAGCCATGGAAAATTACTTGCGAACGAATTTTACCTACACGCTCAACCTGACGGGGAAGCCCGGGAGCGATCCTCTGGCGCACTTCTTGTTCGAAACCAAGGCGGGGCATTGCGAATATTTTGCCACGGCCATGGCGGTCATGCTTCGCACTCTCGGAATTCCCTCGCGGGAAGTTAACGGATTCTTGCCCGGCGAATACAATTACGTTGCCGGAGATTACATTGTGCGTGCCAGCGACGCGCACAGTTGGGTGGAAGCATATTTTCCCGGCAGCGGTTGGGTTACGTTTGACCCTACGCCTCCTTCCAACGATCAGGCAACTGGACTGCTCTCGCGCCTGGCGCTCTACGTGGACTGGTTCCAACTCACCTGGAACGAATGGGTGATCAATTACGATTTTTCGCACCAGGTATCCTTGGCGAGAAACGTGGGCCAGGTGTCCACGGATTGGAAGGAGCAGTGGCGCAGGAAGATACACCGCTTGGAAGAGCGCACCATGGAGCGCTTGATGGGATGGCAACGCTCGCATGGATTACTACGCTTCCTGTTTCCTTTTTTTCTGGTCCTTTCGCTCGGGTTGCTCCGGCTGGGTTGGTTGCGGCCGTTTTTTCGGTGGTTGAAGTTCACCTGGCTGGCCAATTTGCCGGAGAAAGAACGCAATAACCCGCAGATGGCGTCGCGGCTTTACACAGAACTCTTGCGGCTGCTCGAGAAACGCGGATTCTCGCGACGCGAAACGCAGACGCCGCGAGAATTCGCTGCCTCTCTCGCCTTGCAAGGCGGACTTGCTCCTACCGTCCAGGAATTCACCGACATCTACGTGCAGTCGCGGTTCGGTGGCCTTCCCTGTGACGCGTTCCGCCTGCGCGCCCTGCTCGAGAAGATTCGCTCCGCCCCGCGTCCCCGCTAATCTCTTGGTGACTAGGGGCGCCCTGCGGCGCATGCTAAAATTAAAAGGTTACGCCAAGGAAGAAATCGCTTCATGCCAAAGGTCGGATTCATTTCGCTCGGTTGCCCGAAGAATCTCGTTGATAGCGAGGTGATGATGGGCATTCTGGCGCGCGAAGGCTACGAACTGACGCCGCGCGCGGACCAAGCCGAGATCCTCGTCGTCAACACCTGCAGCTTCATCGAACCCGCTCAGAAGGAATCGGTCGATGCCATCCTGGAGATGGCGGAACACAAGAAATTTGGCGCGGCCAAGAAATTGATTGTGGCCGGCTGCCTGGTGGAGCGTTACCGCGAGCAAATCTTGGAACAGGTGCCGGAAGTCGATGCTGTGGTCGGTACTGGAGAAGTAGAGCGCATCCTTGAAGCCGTGCATGGCGACCTAAAAGTCCTTCCAGCGGCGCCACCTTCGTTTCTGTATCACGACCTGACGCCGCGGATTATTACCACGCCAAAACATCAGGCCTACATCAAGATCGCCGAGGGCTGCGACCATCCGTGTTCGTTCTGCATCATCCCGCAATTGCGCGGAGCGTTCCGCAGCCGGAGATTCGAATCCGTGCTGCGCGAAGCGGAAAACCTGGCCGCGGCAGGGACACGAGAAGTCACGCTCATCGGGCAAGACACGACCTCCTATGGCGAAGATCTTGGCCTGCGCGATGGGCTTGCGCAGCTCCTGGAGAAGCTAGCGGCAATCGACGAACTGTTGTGGGTGCGTTTTCTCTACGCATATCCGAACCGAGTGACGCAAAAGTTGCTGGACACGCTGGCGGCGCATCCGCGGCTGGCGAGATATTTCGATATGCCGTTGCAACACGCCAGCCGCAACGTGCTGTCGCGCATGAAACGCGGATCGAACGGCGATGCTTTCTTGAAGCTGCTCGAAAGAGTTCGGAAGACGATTCCCGGCGTGGCGCTGCGCACCAGTTTTATCGTTGGATTCCCAGGCGAAACCAAGGACGACTTCGAGGAACTCTACCAGTTCGTGGCCGCCGCGAAAATCGATTGGATGGGCGTTTTTGAATACTCCGACGTGGACAATGCGGCCAGCTATCCCCTTGATGGAAAAGTGGATGCGGAGACGATCGCAGAGCGGCGCGCCCGGTTAATGGCGCTGCAGAGGAAAATTTCGCGTGAAAATTTGCGCGCCTTCAAGGGACGCACGGAAATCGCGCTGGTCGAAGGTCCTTCAAGGGACAATCCGCTGGTGTGGGAAGCACGCCTGGAAAGCATGGCTCCGGACATCGATGGCAAGCTATACCTGACCGACATTGAACTCGCGAGCGGCGATGTGGCAGCCACCGGTGATGCCGTAAAGGTTGAAATTACGAAGACCGACGCATACGACGTGATTGGCCGAGTAGTAGAGATTCTCCCTCGGCCAGATATCCGGCCGATCGCTGCCGTCACGGCTCTGCCACCGCCGGAAAAACTTACGCGCATTTCCACGGGCGCGGCGTTGCGGGTCTTAAGCTAGAAGCGACATAAGTCTTTTTGTTCTCTGCCTCCGCTGTGGTACAACACTCTCTTCACTATGAAACACAAATGCCCAATCTGTAGGAAGGCGACGGATTCGGACAAGGACACGGAGTTCCCGTTCTGCTCGGAACGATGCCGGATGTTGGACCTGGGGGCCTGGTCCTCGGAAAAATACGTTGTGTCCGATCCCATCTTCGACGAAGAAGAAATTCCAGAGACAGACCCTCGTGCCCTGCGAGAAGGCAAGCGGAAAGCCGATGAAACCATCCAATGAAGAATCTGTAGCCGCAGGCGCAGTAAAGCCTCGCTTCGCCTATGCTGTTGCTACGGTCTTGGGCACAGGTTGTTTGAAGCCCGGCCCGGGCACCTGGGGCTCGCTGGCAGGATTAATTATCGCGGTGATCTCACATCCTTACAGTTGGTTTATTTTCTTGGGCAAAGGCATTCAGGTCAGCATGGGCGCCGATGCACCTCTGCTGTCCGGAACTTTGGGGATGCTGGTTTTGCTGGTTCCCTCGATTGCCGTTTGGCTGCTTCTGGCGTATCTCGGGGTTCATTGCAGCACGCAAGTTGCGGAGTTTGCGCACGTGAAGGATCCGCAGTACGTGGTGATCGATGAAGTCTCCGGCGTGCATCTGGCGCTGATTTTGGGCCTGGCGCCGCTGGCCACCCCGGGCACGTTCCTGCATGCCTCCGACGCGGGAATGTTCGCTCTGTATACCGGGATGAGCCTTCTGAACTGGAAATACCTTCTCGCGGGATTTGTTTTGTTCAGGATTTTTGACATTGCCAAGCCTTTTCCCTGCCGCCGATTGGAGAGGCTTTCCGGTGGTTGGGGGATCATGGCAGACGACTGGATGGCAGGGGTGTATGCTGCCATTTGCTTGCGTCTCGCGCTACACTTTCATCTGCTATGAAGTTTGCTTTCGGAAGCCCACAGGAAAAGAACGGCATCCCGCATATCGAGCGGATTGTGCCGGCGGCCGCGTTGCCTGGCGGCGAAATCACTATCTATGGGAGTTCGTTTATTTCGCGTCCTGGGGGGCGACCGGTGGTGCGTTTCGGCGAGACGGAAGCGCCGCTTGCCCTGGCGAGCAGCAACCGGCTCATCGCGCGCGTGCCGGAGAATGTGACAGCCGGAACGATCCAAGTCGTCAACGCCAAGCACGAAAGCCAGCCGTATCCCGTGGCCCTCGCCTATCAGATTGCGGATAACCTTCATCCCGTAGCGAATCCGGCGGTCGATGCTCTGGGGAATATGTATGTGACATTTAGCGGGCCACGAGGGCAGCGTGTGCCCGTGTCTCTTTATAAAATCGGGCCGAACTTTGCCGTGAAGCCTTATGTTACGTCCTTGATCAATCCCACGGGCTTGGCGATTGGGCCAAAGGGAGACTTGTTCGTCTCGTGCCGTCATGACGGCACGATTCATCGCGTGGCGCAGAATGGCCAAACCGAAGAATGGATCGAGGGCATGGGCATTGCCACCGGGCTGGCGTTCGACCGTACGGGAAATCTTTTTGTCGGGGATCGCAGCGGAACGATTTTCAAGATTAGTCCGCAGCGTGAGATTTTTGTTTTCGCCACGCTGGAACCTTCCATGGCGGCATACCATCTGGCGTTTCATCCCAGTGGGGAACTGTACGTCACTGGGCCGACGACCTCCAGTTACGACCGGGTATACCGCATCACGCAGGGCGGCGAAGTGCATGTGTTTTACCGCGGATTGGGGCGCCCGCAAGGGATGGCCTTCGATCAAGACACAAATCTTTATATCGCCGCGTCGTTCTCCGGGCGGCGCGGCATTGTGCGCATCACGCCGCAGGGCCACGCCGAGCATGTCCTAAGTGGACCGGCGCTTGTTGGCATGGCGCTTCTGCCGAGTGGACGCGCGATCCTCGCGGCCAATAGCGCGCTGTACACGCTCGATTGGAACGTCCGCGGCCTGCCCCTTCTGGGCTAAGCGCCGGTCGAATGTCCAAGGGCTTTTTGGCGTGCGCCGTCCTTGTACCTGGTCTGAGCTACAATATTGTCCATGAAAGCGGAGATCATTGCGGTCGGATCGGAGCTTTTGACGCCGGATCGGATCGATACCAATTCGCTGTTTCTTACGGAAGAACTAAACAAGCTCGGCATCGAGGTCTTGCGCAAAACAATCGTTGGCGACAACCGAGAGCTACTGGCTGAAGCGTTTCGCGATGCGTTGAACCGCGTGCCGGTGGTGATCGCGAGCGGCGGATTGGGCCCTACCGAGGATGACCTGACGCGCGAGACGGTGGCTGAACTCCTGGGACGCAGGCTAAAGCGAAATGAAGAAGTTGTACATGCGATCGAAGCGCGGTTTCGGAGCTTCAAGCGAGACATGCCGGCGGTGAATCTCCGTCAGGCGATGGTGCCGGAAGGGGCCGAAGTGCTGGAGAACCCGCGAGGCACTGCGCCAGGGTTATGGCTCGAAGACCAGGGGCGCATGATTGCGCTGCTTCCTGGGCCGCCGCGCGAGCTGAAGCCGCTTTTCCTGGAGCAGGTCTTGCCGCGGTTGCAGCGACGGGCCAGCGCGGTGCGCATGTTTCACCGCGAATTGCGCGTTACGGGGCTTGGCGAATCACATGTAGAAGAGCGCATTCGGCCGGTCTACACACGCTATGTGGATGTGAACACAACCATCCTGGCGGTGCCGGGGGAAATCCAAATCCATCTGCGGCGCTGGAGTGAGGACGCGGTTGAGGCCAACGCAACCCTGGATGAAATCGTGCGCAGCTTCGAACTTGCCTTGGGTGACCGCATCTTTGCCCACGGCGCAACACCTCTGGAAGAGGTCGTCGCGCAACTGCTGATCGACCACCGCGCTACCATCGCAGCGGCGGAAAGCTGCACGGGTGGCTTGCTGGCACAACGGCTTACGAGCATTCCCGGTAGTTCAAACTATTTCCTGGGCGGCGTGGTTTGTTACAGCAACGAAATGAAAACGGCCTGGGCTGATGTGCCACCGGAACTCATCGCCGCAAAGGGTGCCGTGAGCGGCGAGGTGGCAATTGCTTTGGCCGAAGGCATTCGCCGGCGCGTAGGAAGCACGTTGGGGGTGGGGATCACTGGA
>Ga0181526_10003923_pt1 | contig 11853 bp, 12 predicted proteins | sample PEATcosm2014_Bin_35_FD_119750 | JGI IMG/M metagenome (GOLD analysis project Ga0181526, IMG submission 119750) | Peatland microbial communities from MTU Mesocosm Facility, Houghton, MI, USA - PEATcosm2014_Bin06_30_metaG | ecosystem: Environmental > Terrestrial > Soil > Wetlands > Peat | place...
CGCCACGGAGGGCGACTTGAAGCGCCTTCAAATCTGGGCGAACGAATAGAACGAAAAGATGCGCAAAATTTTAACCAATACCCGTAATAAGTGTTAATCCGCGTAAATTATCACGAATTGTAGCGGTTATGATCGGTACGGTAAGTTTTTCGTGTCACTGGCTGACAGATTAAACATCGTGGTTGTGTTCACCGCATTTCCGCTAGGTCAATAACCGGAGCTTACGCCGCGTCGTAGGGGCCGACTGGGGGCAGTTCATCAATGAACGAACGGCGCGATTATTTCGCATTGCTCGCGATAGGGGGCCAAACCGCGCCGTCCTCGGCGATCTTGACGATCGTATACATGCCGCGAAGCGGCGAGGTGGGGAAGGCCTCGCCAGCGCAAGCCGGCGGAATCTGAGTTTCCGGCCGGCCGCCAGACCGTCACCGAGCGCGGGATCGTCGGCAACGCGCGGTTTTGCCGCCATCCCGCTCTCGGGGAGGCGGGGAAGCGGTCGAGGAGCCTTGCCGGCGATCGCGGCAGAGCCGGACCGCGCCGATCGGTCGCGGCTCGCAGGCCTGCGCTCATGTGGAGCCTCGGGCCAGAACCTATCGCCAGGGGGCGTTCGCCGTGGAAATGGAGGCAGCCGTGCGGTGTCGATCGAGTTTCTTGTTGACGGCGGCGCTTGCCGCCGTGGCCGGCGCGGCGCTGTCCGGCGCGGCGCACGCCAGGGACTATAAGATCGGATGCGCCAGCGGCGCTTGCGTGATCGTCGACGACACGGGGAGGATCACGTTCTTCGCGGTCGGCGCCAAGACGCTCGCCGAGGGCGCCGATCAATTGATCGTCCCCGCATCCGGAAGAATCAGGCCGCCGCTGAATATCGCTTGCAGCGCCGCGGCCGGCCGCGACGCGTGCGTCGTCACCGACGCCGACGGCGACGTCTGGGTCGGACCGGCGCGGCCGGGGACGGCCTTCGGCGCTCCGGTTGCGAAAATCCCGCTTCCCGGCGCGCATTGAGGTCGAGCGCGGCGGCGATGCGACATCGGCGCGCCGGTTCGGCCGCGCCCTTTTCGCGCCGTCGCGACAGGACGGCGCGGGCCGAGGGGCGCGCTTCGGGCGGCTAGGCGCTCATCAACGCTCGGCGGGCGACGGGCAGGAAACGCCCTCCGACAGGCAGCGAAAACGGTCGATAACTTCGTTGGCGTGACGGACTGCGGAGCTGATCTGGCGCTCGAGGCATTCGCGATAGGCGATGGTCGCTGCGGCGAATCGGTCGAGTTCGAGCTGACAAGCCGAAGCATTCTCTTTTTTCCGGTAGGTGTCCAACTGGTCGGCGCAGGACGGCGAAAATGGCCGAACGCACATGAATCCGCCGAGCGAGACGCCGTCGTCGCCGGCGCAAGCCGGGCCGAGCGCCAGCCCAAAGGCGAGGGATAGGAAAAAGGCGCGAGAAAGCGCAGACATGGTCGTCTCGGCAAGAGGCCGCGGCATGCTCGCAGTATCCATCATCGCAGCGGGCTCGCAACGCCCGGCGCCCGCCTCGCTCGAGCTTGATTGTCAGTCGGGCCCATCCGAGTCAAAGGTTTCGACGACCGATCGCGCCGGTCCGCGTTGGGCCCCGCGCCGTTCGACCCGCGAGATTGCAATCGCCGATTTGACCCGCGCAATCTTGCCTTGCTGAGAACAAACCACGAACATCGCCGGATTTTCCGAGCCGGATTTAACCACGCTCGGCCCTGGCGGAGCGGCCATGGCGCATTGTGCGGCGCTCCGGGCGAACGGCGTCGTCCTCGTTGAGATCGCAATGTGAAGATTGCCGGCCATCCCTTCTCCCCGCGCCCGCTTGCCGCGCCGACCCCAGCGCGGCAAGCGCTTTGCCTCGGCGGCCGACCATTCGGCTCACTGGAAGCCGGTGACGGCGAGGGCGTCATAACTCCCGATTGCGCCCGCGTCGTCGAGCGCGACGAGACAATTGCGGCAGCGATCGTCAATCGTGTTGTCGCGCCTGGCCGAGCATGGGCGCCCGCTCGGCGCGCGCGGCCGTCGCAAGAGCGGGTTCGAGCGTCGCCGGCGGCAGGCGCTCGCGCCGCGCCAGCTCGAGATAGGCGGCGTCATAGACCGGGAGTCGGCGCCGGCGCGCGAGCGGGAGAACGTCGGCCTCGTCGGGCGACCGATCGACCGTCGCGCCGAGGCGCGCAAGCCCGCGCAGAAAGGCCGCCGCGTCGCCCTCCGCAAGGCGGCCGCGGCGCTCGTTCACGATGAGGGTGTTGCGCACTTCGAACCATCACGGGCTCGGCACGCGCGCTTCGTCGGTGCGGATGCGCTCCAGCGCCAGCGCCGCCGCCGGATGGTCCTCGTCCTCGAAAGCCCAGCGCGCGGCGACGGATGCGTCGAGCGCGAACGGCATCAGTACTTTTGCCCCTCGCGCCTGGCCGAAAGGAGTTCGTCGAGGGCGATCTTTCCGGTGCGCCGACGCAATGCCTTGATGTTCTCCATCGCCTTGTCGATTTCCGCTTGCCGCAGATGCGCCTCGGGCGCGATCCGCGCGATCGCGCGGCCGTGCCGGGTGATCACCACCTTCTCGCCGCGCTCCACGTCATCGAGGAGTTGGGGCAGACGAGTCTTGGCCTCGGAGGCCTGAATTTCGCGCATGGGGGGATGCCGCAGGATAAGATGGTCGATCCGACCGGTCGAATGGCGCGGCGATGAGAACGAGTCGCCAAGTGAACAGGATTTCGCGACGCTCGGCCTCGGCGGAGCGGCCATGGCCGATGGCGCGGCGCTTCCGGCGAACGGCGCCCGGACGCGTCGCCACGCGCCCGAATCGGCGTCCGAGAAGGCCGTTGAGAATAACCTCTCGATTTCGAATCATCCGCCGGAAATTGCGATAGTTGGCGAGGATGCAGCAAGGGGCTCCGATGCGGCTGGTCAGCAATCTCGGCGACATCGCCGTCCTCCTGCCGGCGTCTCTCGGCCTGATCGTGTTCCTTGCCTGGATCGGCCGGCGACGGGACGCCGCGGCCTATGCGGCGGCCGTATCCCTGTGCTTGACGGCGGCGTTGTGCGCCAAGATCGCCTTGGCGGCTTGCGGCGGCGCCCATTCCGTTTTCGCCGTGGAAAGCCCGAGCGGCCATGCCGCCTTCGGCGCGACGTTCTATGGTTGTCTCGCCGTACTGTTCGCTTCGGGACGAGCGATCGGACGGCGACTGGCGCTGTACGGCGCGGCGACCGCGCTCGTTCTGCTGATCGGCGCCAGCCGCGTCGCGCTCGAAGCCCACACCCTGCCGGAAGTCGCGGTCGGCGACTTGATCGGCGCCGCGTCGGTCGCGCTGTTCAACGCGCTGCGCGTCAGCCCCGAGCGCCTGGAATTCTCCTCGCGAACGGTCCTGCGAATGTTCCCGTTCGCCGCGCTCTACGCGATGGGCTTGCTGTTGCTGGCCGACCATTGGACCGCCGAGCCGTTCATCGACGCGATCGCGGCGTGGGTCGGCGCGGATATGCACTGGTGTCGATGAACCGCGGCTCGTCTCTTTCCCGCCAGACGAAGAGCGGCGGCGGAGGTTCGTGAGGAGCCACGGCTCGGGCGGCCGGACATCGCATCCGATCGCCTGGCGGCCCGCGCCGATCGGTTTCCAACGGCCGCGAACATTCGCATCCATTGCGTGCGTATAGCTAGGTATGCTACTGTAGCGCGTATTTCGGGTCGAGGGCGCGTTTGTGGAAATAGCTCGCCGATCGTCTTTTGGGGTCCGCCCGGCGCCGCGCGATTTCGCCTTGTCGTATCGGGCGCTCCCCCCGATCGCCGCCGCGCTCGACGTTGGCCTGCTGGTGTCGGCGAGCCTCGCAGGCGAGATCGGCTACCAGTACGCCACGCGCAGCGGCGCCGCCTCGCTCGACGGAGCGGTCGGCATCGGCTTGATTTCCGCCATCGTGTTCGTGCTCTCGGCGCGCGTGGAGGGACTGTACCGACTCCAGGCGTTGCTGGCGCCGGTCGCCAATCTCGCCCGAATCACGGTGATGGCGGCGGTCAGCCAACTCGCTGTCGTCTGCATACTGTTCCTGCTGAAGATCGGCGCGGAATATTCGCGCGGCTCGATGATCGTTTTTGCCGCGCTGGCGCTTTGTCTGGCGCCGATCGGCCGCCTGGCCTTCGGCGCCGCGGCGCGCTCCGGCGTCCGCCGAGGCGCCGTCAGGGGACGGCGCGTGGTGACGCTCGGCGACGCCGTCGAATTGGAGAGGCTGGGCGGATCCGATTTCCTGCAATTCGGCATCGACGAGATAGCGCGGATCGCGCTGCACGGCCGCGCCGGCCCAGGCGATCGCGGGTTGGACGAAAGGGACCGCGTCCGGGTCGCGCAAGCGATCGAAGCCTCGCGCCAGCTCCAGGCCCTGGAGTTCGCGTTGGTCATGCCGTGGAGCCGCGACCGCGAACTCTCCGAGGTCTGCGGGCTGTTGCGCGCTTCACCCTTGCCGGTGCGCCTCTATCCCGACCAGAAGATCCGCGGGATTCTCGGCCAGCGCAAGCAACGCGGTTTCGGCCAACCATTCTCGATCGAGATCCAGCGCGAGCCGCTGAGCGGGAGGGAACGCGCCCTCAAGCGCGCGCTGGATATCGCGATTGCGGCCTCGGCGTTGGTCATCATGGCGCCGCTTCTGCTCCTGGTTGCGTCCGCCATCAAGCTCGACAGTCCGGGACCGATCATTTTCCGCCAGCGCCGTTGCGGGTTCGACAATCATGAATTCGTCATCCTCAAGTTCAGGACGATGACGGTGCTGGAAGACGACGGTTCGATCGCGCAGGCCAAATGCCTCGACGATCGCGTCACCCGCGTCGGCAGGATGCTGCGGCGCACCAGCGTCGACGAACTGCCGCAACTGCTCAACGTCATTCGCGGCGACATGTCGCTGGTGGGGCCGAGGCCGCACGCGATCGCCCACGATGGCGAATATAAGGCGCGGATCGACAATTACGCGCTGCGGCATCACGTCAAGCCGGGGTTGACCGGCGCCGCGCAGGTTCTGGGTTTGCGCGGCGAGACGCGGCGCCTCGCGCAAATGGAGCGGCGCGTCGAGAAGGATCTCTGGTACATCGACAACTGGTCGTTGACCCTCGACCTCAAAATAATCGCCATGACCTGCGTGGCGCTGCTTCGCTTCGACGCCTATTGACGTCGTCGCGCGCCCGGCTCGGCGTGGTCTCAGAGCACGCTGTCATTAGATTGAACCGAACCTCCGCCGTCATCGCGACGCCGAGGGATCGACCCAAAGGCGGAGCGCTCTAAGGCGGCGGTTGCTTGGGAACCACGAAGATCTGACCGATATAGATCAGGTTGGGGTCGCGAATCTGCGACGCGTTCGCGGCGTAGATCTGACGAAAACGCAATCCGTCGCGATAGAAGCGACGAGCCAAGTCCCAGAGGTTGTCGCCGCGAACGACGGTCGTGGTTCGCACGTCCGCGACGACGACGTTGCTCGGCGGACTTGCGGAGGGCGAAGGACTCGGCGCTGGCGCGACGGCGAGCGCCGGCGTCGCGGGAATAACGGATTGCGGCGACGACGGAACGGGCGCGCTGGTCGGCGTGATCTCGGACGGCGTCGGGATCGGGGCTTGCGCCGGCGGGGCGGCGGCGGGTTCGGCCGTTTCCGCGGCCGCGACTCGGGGCGTCGGCGACGGCGGTGGAACGGGCGCCGGGGCCGCCGGCGCGGCGGCGGGCTCGGCCGTTTCCGCGGCCGCGACTCGGGGCGTCGGCGACGGCGCGGGCGCGGCGGAAGCGAGCAATACGCCGGTCGCGGTGGGATGTTGCGGATAGGAGAACGCGACTTCCGCCCGCGCCAGCACCGCGCCGCTGGAACGATCGATCTCGTCCGCGCGGATCGTGTACAGGCCCCGCGACATGCCGCGCTCGATCGTCAGCGACCATTGCCGATCCTGTCCAGCCGAGGCGTCCGCGAGAAACGTGCCGTTGAGATAGAGCCGCACGATCGCGTTCGCATCGGCGGCGCCCTTCACCGAGAGTCGGCCGGCCTCCGTCGCCTCGACCGTCTGCACGTACACCCGGACGGAGGCGTCGGCGGCGATTGGGCTGGGGGTCGGCGCGATCGGCGCCGCCACGGCTTTCGGCGCGGGCGCCGCGACGGCGATCGTCGGCTGGGGCGAAGGAGCGGTCGCGGCAGGCGGCGGCGGCGGAGCAGCGACCTTCGGCTGGGGCGAGGGCGCCGTCGCCGCGGGCGTCGGCGCGGGCGTCGCGGCGGCGATGGTCGGCTGCGGCGAGGGAGCGGTCGTCGCGGGCGTCGGCGGCAGCGCGGCAATCTTCGGCTGAGGCGAGGGCGCGGTCGCCTTCGGCGTCGGCGCGGGCGTCGCAGCGGCAATCTTCGGCTGCGGCGAGGAAGCGGTCGCCGCAGGCGTCGGCGGCGCAGCCGAGGCAGTGCGCGGGGCGCTCGGCGTCGGCGCCGCGACGTCGACCGTCACCGCCTCGGAGACGACGGCCGGCGCCGCGCCGCTGCGCGCCGCCAGCTCGAGACGGTGGGGGCCCACGCCGAGCTGCGGCGGCAGGATGACGAACTGGCCCGACTTGTCGGCGTCGATCTCGGCGATGACGCGCCCTTCGTCGCGCAGCTCCACTGCGGCGTCGGGCGCCGCATGTCCGGCGACGACCGTCTCTCCCGTCGGTTCGACGCGCACGATGTCGAACCCCGGCCGCACGGGAACCGGTTCGATCGACGCGACCGCAGACGCGGGCGCGGCGGCCGGCGTCGCCGTCTTCGGCTCGACGGTCGCGCCCGCCCCGGCGGGCTTCGGCCCCGCCGTCTCGGCCGGAGGGATCGGCGAGGCCGCGGCCGTCTCGGCGGGCGTTCGCGCCGGCGCGGCAACCGGCGAAGGCGTCGGCTGCGCCGCCATCGCGGGGTTCGGCCGAGCCGTCGTCGAGGCGGCCGATCCCGGCGACGAAGGCGCGCCGCCGACGGCGGAAGGCGACGTGTGTGCGCCCGGCCAGACTTGGGCAAGTTTCGGCGCCACAAATGGGCCGGCGATCGCCACCGCGGCGACCCCGATGCCTCCCGCCCAATACAGCGCCTTGCTCGAAACCATGACGACCAAACCTTGCCGCCGACCTCGATCGCCGGCGACGGCAATCCGGCGGCGCAGCGGCGATGCGCATCCCTACTCGGAATCGTTCCGATTCGCCCGTCCAATTTCGCCGACGAGCGCCCGATGACGCGCTCGCCGAACGCGAGACTTTCACTCTTGGCGGATTTTGGCAATGCGGCGCCTTTACGCGCAAGCCGCCAGGCTTGCGAGCCCGCGCGGCGAGCGCCGGATTTTGCGTATCCCTCTATCGCCGAGAGGCGCGCCTGCCGTCGTTCTCGATGGATCGCGCGACGAGGGAAAGCCTTGCGCCGGAGACGGACGGCGTCGCCGGCGACGACGAACGCGGCTTCGGCGCGGGATATCGCCCCGGCGTCGGGGATGAGCGGGATAGGCAAGCACGCCCGCCGAGGCGGTTCGCGCGGTGTCGAGGGCAAGAGGAGGCTGAAATGGGCGGGGAGAAGGGGGCGCGGTCGTTGGAGCGGCGCGGAATTGCCCTAGCGGCTCGGGCGGGCGTCGCGGTCGACCGCGGTCGATCGGGGGCGAGGTTACGTTTCGGCGGCGGGGATCGCGCGGCAGGCGGCGGGTGATTCGTCGGCGAAATAGCCTCCTTTCCGGGACGGCTTGGCGAGCAGGCATTTTCTCTACTGCTGTGGCGCCGCCGCAACACTGGCGTAACCCGCTGAAAATAAAGAGATGTATGCCTATTCGACCCCTCGCGCCGGGGCGCGCCGGGGCGCGGCGCGGCGATCGCCGGAAAGCGGCGCGGCGCGCCCGCTCGACGGCTTTCCCTGCTACACGGAATAGGTTAATCAGGCATGGTAACACTTGATGGTTGTATTCCCCAATGGACGCACCGCGGTTGACCAGGCGCGACTTCGGCCGCCTGACGGCGTGCGCCGCGGCGTGCGCCGCCCTGGCCGGCTGTTCGACGCTTTCCGACAGCGGCCCCTCCCGGCGCGCCGTCGAAGCGCAGGCGAGCGCGACGATCGAGGCTCCGGCGGGAGGCGCGATTCTCGACTACGCGCTGGTCGACCTCAATCGCGTCGTCCTGCCGTTGATCGAGGACGCCGGGCCGGGCTCGCTGCTGCGCACCTTCGGCGCCGGGCATGGTCCGGCGCCGGAAATCGAGGTCGGCGTCGGCGACACCATCCAGGTGACCTTGTTCGAGGCGCAGGCGGGCGGGCTGTTCATCCCCGTCGACGCCGGCAGCCGGCCCGGCAACTTCGTCTCGCTGCCCAACCAGACCGTCGACAGCAAGGGCTTCATCACCGTTCCCTACGCCGGCCAGATCCGCGCGTTGAACCGCGGAACCCCCGCCATCCAGCAGGAGATCATCGACAAATTGAAGGACCGGGCGATCGAGCCGCAGGCGGTCGTCGCCATCGTCAGCCAGACCTCGACCCAGGTCACGGTGGTCGGCGACGTCAACAATCCCAACAAGATCACCATCAACCCGGCCGGCGATCGCGTGCTCGACGCGATTTCCCGCGCCGGCGGCATCCGCAATCCCGGCTACGAGGAATTCGTCACCCTGCAGCGCCACGGCCTGAAGGGGACGGTCTATTTCATCAACCTGGTCAAGGACCCGCGCGAGAACGTCTACGTCGCGCCGGGCGACACGCTCTACGTCTACCAATATCAGCGCGCCTTCATGGCCTTCGGCGCCACCGGCAATAGCGGCCAGTTCAAGTTCCTGCAGGAGAACGTGACGCTCAGCGACGCGGTGGGCAAGGCGGGCGGCCTGCTCGACAGCCGCGCCGAGCCCGGCCAGGTCTTCGTCTACCGCATCGAGAAGCGCTCGACGCTGGAGAAAATGGGCGCCGACCTCGCGCATTTCCCCGGGGATAGCCAGGACATTGCGACCATCTTCCGCGTCAATTTCCGCGACCCCTCCGGCTTCTTCGCGGCGCGCCGCTTCCCGATGCGCGACAACGACGTCATCTATGTCGACAACGCCGACCAGGTCGAGATCGCCAAGTTCCTCAGCCTGCTCACCACCGTCACCAACGCCGCCTCGACCGTCGCCGGCGACGCCGCCAACACCAAGGCCTCCGTCCTCTACCTGCAGAACCGGTGCGCGAGCATGGGCGGCGTCGTCAATTGCCCGTGAGGGCGGCGCGGGGCCGAATATCCCGTCATCGCCGTCCGCCGAGTTCGTCGATGTGAACGAGCAGATCGGCCGGGTCCTCGTAGACTCGGAAAGCGGTGGCCTGTTGCAGTTCGCCGGCGCCGTATCCCCCGCACAGCAGGCCGACGCCGAGGGCCCGGCAGCGCGCCGCGGCGAGCATGTCCCAGATGCTGTCCCCCACGACCACGGCGGTCTCGATCGGCGCCTCCAGCCGTTCGGCCGCGGCCAGGAAGAGATCGGGATCGGGCTTGGCGTATTTGACCTGGTCGCGCGTCACCACCGGCGTGCGCGCGGGATCGACGCCGAGCGCCTTCAGGTTGACCGCCGCCGTCTCCATCCGCCCGCTCGTCGCGATCGCCCAACGAATTCCCGCGTTGCTGAGCCATGCGAGGAGCTCGCGCGCGCCGGGAAGCGGGCGGATGCGATCGGCCATCCGGCGATAGGCGATCGCGTGGGATCGGCGCAGGCGCTCGATGCAATCTTCGTCGATCGCGAAGCCGGTTTCGCGAATCAGCTGGTTGGTGAACAGGCCGCCGCTCATGCCGATCTTGCGGTGAATGCGCCATACCGAGAGCTCGATGCCTTCGCTGTCGAGCGCTTCCTTCCACGCCAGCACGTGCTGATACACGCTGTCCACCAGCGTGCCGTCGAGATCGAATAGGAAAACAGGCTCGATGCGCATCGGAGGTTCCCCTTCATCCATCGTGCGGGATCGCGCCAACGGGCGTCCCGCCACGCGCCGGTCGATGGCGCGCCGCTCCCTCACCGTCGATCCCAGGCGTGGCGAACCGGAGGCGGCCGCTTCGATGACGGCGCGCGCCGATCGGCGAAGTGACCCGACACCGATTCGCATGCTAGGTCTCTCGCGGCAAGGGCTGCGTCGGCGCGACGCCTGCGCCCCCGGCGCCAAGGAGAGGAACGAATCTTGACCGCTGCGCCTTCGTCGATCGACCGCGCCGCCGAAGCTCGCGACCTGCTCGGCGCGCTCGGCGTCGATCCTTCGCTTTTCAGCGGCGGCGCGCTGGTGGCGCGCACGCCGATCTCGGGCGCGCCGATCGGCCGTGTCCGCGAAATCGGCGCGGCGGAAGCCGCGCAGGCGATCGCGGGCGCGCGCGCGGCCTATCTCGCCTGGCGCGACGTTCCCGCGCCCAAGCGCGGCGAACTGGTGCGCCTGCTCGGCGAGGAATTGCGCGCGCAGAAGGCGGCTCTAGGCCGCCTGGTCTCGATCGAGGTCGGCAAGATCGCCTCCGAAGGGGCCGGCGAAGTCCAGGAGATGATCGACATCTGCGATTTCGCGGTCGGCCTTTCGCGCCAGTTGCACGGCCTGACGATCGCTTCCGAGCGACCCGACCATCGCATGACGGAGACGTGGCATCCGCTCGGCGTCGTCGGCGTGATCTCGGCGTTCAATTTCCCCGTGGCGGTCTGGTCGTGGAACGCCGCGCTCGCGCTGGTATGCGGCGACAGCGTCGTCTGGAAGCCCTCGGAAAAGGCGCCGTTGAGCGCGCTGGCGGCGCAGAGCCTGTTCGAGCGGGCGCGGCGACGCTTTGTCGCCGAGGGCGGCGGCGCGCCCGAGGGCCTCTCGACCTTGCTGATCGGCGGGCGCGAAATCGGCGAAATCCTCGTCGATCATCGCGACGTCGCGCTCGTTTCGGCGACCGGCTCGACGGCGATGGGCCGCAAAGTCGGGCCGCGGCTCGCGGCGCGCTTCGCCAAGTCGTTGCTGGAGCTCGGCGGCAACAACGCGGCGATCGTCTGCCCGAGCGCCGACCTCGATCTGACGGTGCGCGCCGTCGCCTTCGCCGCGATGGGCACGGCGGGCCAGCGCTGCACCAGCCTGCGCCGGCTCATCGCGCACGAAGACGTCTACGACGCGCTGATGGCGCGCCTCAAGAGCGCCTATCGCTCGGTTTCGGTCGGCGATCCGCTCGCGGCGGGAATCCTGGTCGGCCCGCTCATCGATCGAGGCGCGCTCGAGGCGATGAGCGCCGCGCTCGAAGCGGCCAAGGCCGCCGGCGGCCTCGTCACCGGCGGCGAACGCCTCGAGGCCGGCGCGCCGGCGGCGGCCTACGCGCGGCCGGCGCTGGTCGAAATGCCGGCGCAGACCGGACCCGTGCTGCGCGAGACTTTTGCGCCGATCCTCTACGTCATCAAATACCGCGACGTCGGCGAGGCGATCGCCTTGCAGAACGGCGTCGCGCAGGGACTTTCGTCGTCGATCTTCACCAACGATCTGCGCGAAGCCGAGCTGTTCCTGTCGGCGCGCGGCGCCGATTGCGGCATCGCCAACGTCAACATCGGCCCTTCCGGCGCCGAGATCGGCGGCGCCTTCGGCGGCGAGAAGGAGACCGGCGGCGGGCGCGAATCCGGCTCGGACGCCTGGAAGGCCTATATGCGCCGCGCCACCAACACGATCAATTTCGGCCGGACGCTGCCGCTGGCGCAGGGGGTGACCTTCGACGTCGGCTGAGCTCGGCGCGATCCCGAGGCGCGCGGTCGCGTCGAGCCGGCCGCGCCTACGACACGATCCAATAGGTGAGAAACCCGGAGACCGCGGCGCCCATGATCGTTCCCGCCGCGACGTCGGAGGCGTAGTGATGGCCGACCGCCAGCCGCGACCAGGCCATCGCGGCCCAGACGGCCACCCCGAGAG
>Ga0181526_10003928_pt1 | contig 11841 bp, 7 predicted proteins | sample PEATcosm2014_Bin_35_FD_119750 | JGI IMG/M metagenome (GOLD analysis project Ga0181526, IMG submission 119750) | Peatland microbial communities from MTU Mesocosm Facility, Houghton, MI, USA - PEATcosm2014_Bin06_30_metaG | ecosystem: Environmental > Terrestrial > Soil > Wetlands > Peat | place...
GAGTAGTTCATCTGGTCCTGGCCATAATTCCCTTCTATGCCAAGAGAGCTGGCCCACTTGCCGAAATCGATGATCAGGCCTGAGCCGAGGGGAGCAACGTAAGTGCCGTAGGCCTGAAAGATGTTGCGATAAATTTCCGGACGCGGCTCATTGGCAGAATTACCCTGTAAGGTTTCGGTGGCTTGTCCGAATTGCAGGTCGACGCGCGCGCCGAATCGTTTGCCATTCCCCGGATCGGCGGCGTTTTCCAGCACGATATCGGCTTGATTTAGACTGAAAGCATTGCTGAGCACGTCGTAAGCGCGAAGCTCGTTTACGCGGCCGATAGGATCGTTGGAGTTGTAAGCGTAGTAGCCATCGACCAGGAAATTGACGGTGGTACCGTAAAGAAAATTGAACTCCTTCGGCGCGGCCTGAGGAGAGCCCCCGCTGGTTTGCGTTTGCAACGATTGGACGGGAGCGCTCTCTGTCATAGCGGCAGGTGGGGGCTGCGAGTCAGCGGACACGAGAGGCTCCGGGTGCACGATATTGGAAGCTAGAGTCACGCGCGCCCCTTGTGGCTGAGCTTTCTGTAATTCCCGGACTTGGACCTGAAGTTCCTGAACGACTGCGCGGAGTTCCGCGACCTGCTGGGCCAAATCCTGCATCCTCGCAGTGCTCACATTGGGGACAGGCCGGTTCTCCTGAGCCAAAGTGCGGTTGGCAGTTGTTGCCGCCCATAATGCAGATACGGCGAGAATTATTGACGCTACCCGCTTGCAGATTTGCGCTAACCGCTTGGTCCTGGTGGACTCGAACATGACGCACCCCCATCTGCCGTCAACGTGCTGAACAAAACGCCGACACTGGATGGTTATATGCACATGGAAGGATTTAGTCCACAGCGATACCTCGTTTGACTCAATGCTCGACGGGACTGCGAGGAAAGAGACGGAGCGCCGTCGATGGCCGTTAACCGGAAGCATGGGGACTAGGCCTCCACTTCGGCGGTTAACCAGGTGCTAGGGTCAATTCAGCGCGGCCTCGGCCTTTCAAATGCACTTACTGGATTATCACGCCTCGGTTCAGGGCCGCCATTTGGGCTCCTTCCGAATCGCGCACCACGATGCGTATCAGATAAGTTCCCGGTGGCAGAGTAAAGCTGGACTTGACCTTGAGCCCTTCTTTGTTGAGGCGCTCTCGCGTTGCGTCTGTCAGGTTCATTTCGACGATCCTTTTCCGGCCGTCAACCAAGTTTCCATTGTCATCAAATACGGCGGTCACCACGGTCAGGTTGTCACCATTGCGATCCTGATTTTTGCGAAACGCCAGGGCATTCGTTTCAATGCGCGCAAGAACCGCCAAGTGAACGCCATCTGCACCAGTGTAGAATTGCGTTTGGCATTGCATGGGAAAGTCCTGCATCTCCGCCTGAGAGAAGACCGCCTGCTCGATCTCCTGCTTTGCCGCATCCTCAGGATTGGACTCACCGATTGGGGCGAAGTACCCGTGTCGAGCCTGCAGCGTCCATTTTTGCTTGTTTACCAGCGTTACTTTCAGCTGGTGATATTTCCCATCGAGTTTCAGAGACTCTGGTGTGAATCCCAACACATAGGAAACTTCCGGTTCCGTCGCCGCCTGCAGTAAAACCTGTTCCACGTCGTTCCGGTCGTGAAAAAAAAGTCCGCCAGTGCCATCGGTCAGTTCGCTAAGCACGTCATCCTGCACGCGCTCTCCGGTCTTGATGTATTGCATCAAATCGGGCGCAGAGACCGAGAGATTGGCATATTCCGAGGGAGTGGAGGCATCCGCGTAAGAGGGAGTGTACAACCCGCGGGCGTCAATCGCACTGATGACAATATTCGCTTTGGTGGCTCGATCAATAATATCTCCGGATTCGTGAATCGAGGATGGCACGAAAAAGCCCGGCGACACCATGACGATGGTACGCTGCCCGGGCAACTCGCTCATCCTCCGAATCACTGCCCCAAGAGATGTAAACTCCCGGCGCACCTTGTATTCAGCGAAGGAAAGGATTCCCTGGGCTGCTCCCCTGGTCGTAAACTCTGAACCACAAGCCTTCATCGCTGCCGCCAGCGCTGTGGGATCGTTCAACTCGACGATCTGATTGGCCAGATAAACCGACGGCGGCATGCAATCCCCTACGGAGCCCTGCAAATCAGGTTTGATCCGCTGGATCGCTTCGTCGAGTTTCGTTCGGTCGGCCGTGAAATCCTGTTCCAACTGGTCGGAAGTGGTGAATAGCGCGAAGCGGTCGCCCTCCCTGAGGGATGCCAGCACCTTACGGGCCGCCTGTTGGGAAACCACAGCATCCGCGATCGAAAGTTGCAGATCGTCGAAGAACATCGCGACAAATCCTTGCGGGAGCACCGGCGCGTTCACCGGCGTTCCTTGGGAGTTTGTTTCGGACATTCCCATCTTCGCGGCAGGCACGTGAGAGACGGGAGTCTCCACCGAGAAGGTGGAGATCAGTTGCGGTTTATGATTGTCCGTGAGTTGAAAATCTTCTTTTTTGAGATTTGGGATGACTTTGCCATCGGTACCTCTCACGACGACTCGCACGGGTACCAGGTTGACGCGTAGCTTGAACGTCGTGGGAGTATCGCTTGAAACAATCTCGTCGGGAGTTCGCGTTGGAGGCGGTGACATCTGCGCGCGGACACCCGGCACTCCGGCGAGGAACAAAACGATACCCAGAAAAGTGAACCCGACGTTTCTTGGAAAACTGATCGAAGGCTGGCCCCGAGGATTGATCTCCATGATCCCTGCTCCCTTTTCTGCCTACGGGTCAACATGAGAATGCATTCCAGAGTCATTGGCAGAAATTACCCAGGAGCGAAGATGGGCGTGTCGTTTGTCTTTTACCTATATGACGAGGACTCAACAATCAGCGTTACATTAGATTGTATCGGAAAGTCAGTCTGGAGTTGGTGCCACAGCCCCTCAAGTCCTCCCATAAGAAGGCCGGTGAGTGTCAAGTCTTTTCGATTGCGCTTGGTGATCAAATTGCACCTTCTGCGCATGCGCCACGATTATTTTGCTGACCCAAGGGGAATATGTTCCCGTCTCCATGGCAATGAGACTCTGCGGTATCTTCGCAAATACCTGTTTCATCGCTTCCGGTGTCGTGGCCACTTTCTGTTCCAGAAGGATTTCACCCGCTTCACTCAAAACGCAGTAGCACGACCAGTGATCGCCTAGGGTCCATACCAATCGTGAGCTAGTGCCCTTTGAAAATCACGTTTCCATTTACACGAACAGTGTTAGTCTTTTTCATAGCCTGTCTCCTTTTTCTTGCGCCGCGAGCGCGTCGAACATTGCGAGCGTGTCGCATCCCGCGGGAGACCGGCCTTCTCATCTGATTTATCGAGACCTAGCGGCACGCTGCGAGTCAGGTGGTGGGCTAAGACGCCACTTGCGTCTCCTTTCTCGCGGGAGAGAAAATGAAGGCCACGAAGAAGAATCCATGGTACACACAACAGTTGACGGCACGTTTCGGCAAACCAATTTGACCAACGAATCGTCCGAGTATCTGGCCAAGCGCGAGGAGCTTCGCCTCGCCGAAATTGAGCTCATGCGCCAGCGCGAACGGATCGCTGAGCTGCGTCGCCATCTCCCACAGGGCGCTACTGTCCAGGATTATAAGTTTGAAGAGGGGCCGCGCGACCTCAACGCTGGTGATGCGCCGATGCGCACCGTCCGCCTCGGCGAACTGTTCACTAAGTCCAATGAGTCGCTGATCATCTATCACTTAATGTACGGAAAACAGCAAACCAAGCCTTGCCCAATGTGCACTGCGTGGCTCGATGGTGCCAACGGCGTTGCCCATCATCTCGCGCAAAATCTGGACTTTGCCGTTGTCGCGGCCGCTGATGTCCCAACCCTACGCACCCACGCTCGTGCGCGAGGCTGGGACAAGCTACGTCTGCTTAGCGCCGGCAGCAACACTTTCAAGTATGACTTGGGCAGCGAAGACCGCGAAGGACATCAGGACTCGACGGTCTCCGTTTTCACGCGGGATGCCCAAGGCACCATACGCCACTTCTACACCGCGCATCCTCGGATGGCCTCGGACATCCCGGAGCGCGGCATCGACCTGCTCGCGCCCATCTGGCACTTCATGGACCTCACGCCGCAAGGGCGGGGCGACTGGTACGCGAGCCTTAACTACGGCACAAAAGTCCACGATGCCACGTAATTTTTAGGCAGCGCCAAAACTCCAGCGAGAGGACACCGTCATGCCACAAAAATCAAGAAAAGAGTCGAACTCGTTCCGCAAGGAACTAATCTCTGTTCTCAGCGAAGAGAACGCCCACGCCGGCTTCGACGCTGCCGTCAAGAACTTCCCCGCCAATCTCCGCGGCGAACGCCCTCAAGGTCTACCCCACTCGGCCTACCAACTTGTCGAACATCTTCGTATCGCCCAATGGGACATCGTCGAATACACCCTCAACCCCAATCACAAATCCCCGAAATTCCCCGATGGCTACTGGCCGAAATCACCGGAACCTCCCCACAGCAAAGCCTGGGACGAATCCATCACTTCCTTCCGCGCCGACCGCAAAAAACTGATCGCTGCCCTGGAGACATCCGAACTGCTCGCCCCAATCCGGCACGCCAACAACCAATCACTGGCCTCCAAAGCCATTCTGCTTCTTGACCACAACGCCTACCACCTCGGCCAACTCATCCTGATACGCCGCCTGCTCAACGCTTGGCCCGAAAAATAAAAATGAAGGTAACCCGCCGCCAATACCCAGCGCGACGTCCAGCCAGGGCTCGGTCAGCCAAATCCCAAGCAATCGACGGAAATGTAGCCTCTAAAACTCGAGTCGAAGCTGGAAGGCGATCATGCGTGGAGTGCTATCACCTCCGAGACCCACACCCAGCAAGCCGGTGGGGGGAGACGTGGTATAAGTAAGCGCGCCAAATCCCGTTTGCGTCGCAGGTTTGCCGGGAATACCCGCCAGCACCATGTTGGGTAGTGCAAAATTGGGATGATTCAACACGTTAAAAAATTGCGTGTCGAAGCGCAGCTTCACGTTCTCCGTCACGCGGAACCATTTCGTCAGATACAGATCACTCCACACAAAATCCGGCCCGCGCAGCGCGTTTCGTCCCAGATCGCCAAACTGGCAATTGGTCGTGCTATCTCCCCCATAACAAGCGCCAGTGCTCGGATCGACAGCAGATACAAATGCATTCGGATTCAGCCACTGCACCGTGCCCGGCTGCGTCACGCCCGGAATGGGTTTGTGCTCGTACAGCGGAACGCCCAGAACCAAGCTTGCGAATTGCGGCCCGCTGCCATTCACAATCCCGTTCCCGTTGGCCGAATACGGCGTGCTCAACACTGAAAACGGAATCCCGCTGTGCCAGAACACCGTGCCCGAAATTTGCCAGCCGTTCAGCGCCTGCGCCAGCAACCCACTCTTGAATTTCGACGGCAATTCGTACACGTACTGCGCGTTCAGGTTGTTACGAATGTCGTAATCGCACGGGCCGTAGTCGCGTTTCAGTTCGCCTGGCAGCGGATTCAGGATGCCGCTCGCTGAAAATTGCAGGAAGCCGCCATTCGATACCGTATCCATGCAATGGCTCCATGTGTAATTCACCTGACCCATCAGCCCGTGCCCCATCCGCTTTATTGCGGACAGCTGTAAACCGTCGTAATGACTGCTCGCGCCCGTCGAGAATTGCCCCACCGCCCCGAAACGTGCATCAGCCGACTGCAAGTACGTAAACGGGGTGAAGCAGCCCGCGCAAACCGTTTGGTAGCCATTTACCTGCGTAAGGTACGGCTGGTTCACTGCGCTCGTGCCCACGTATTGCGCTTTGACGCTCGCGTCTTGCCCGAACTGGTGCTCCAGCCCAAAGCTCCACTGCAGAAAATACGGCGCATGTAGCTTGTCGCTGGGTACCGCCGTCATATTCACCGGCGGCAAACAACTTGCCGGATTGGCAAGCGCCGATGCGCACGACAGCTCTGCTTGCTGAAAGCCGGAAGAAAAACTGGCGTGCGCCGTTTCCACCGCATCGATCGCGCTATTGGGCACGCCGGGCGCAAGGGCCATCCCGCCCACCGTGCCCAGCAAGCCTCCCTGAAACGTTTGCACGTACGGCGGATTGTCTCCCACCACGTCGGCAATCGTACCCGGCAAAAGATCGCTGAACACTCCAAATCCCGCGCGCAGCAACGTATTTGGCTCGAATTGCCACGCGATGGCGGTGCGCGGCTGCAGAATCGCCCACGGCATCGACTCAAAAATATTGCCTAGTCCTGTCTGAATCGCCTCCCTCAACGGTTGGTTTACATCATGCGAAATCGCCTCGAACGACCCGGCAAGCCGCGCGATCTGATCGTGAGGATTCAATGGATTGGAATTGAACGTATCGCGCAGCCCGAAGGTCCAGGTAAACGTGTGAGTCACCTTCCAAGTGTCCTGCGCATAGAAGTCCAGATTCAGAAAATTGAACGGCTCGTTCGCCGAAACGGGAAACGTCTGTGTCGCCGTTGACGCCACCCCGTAGATGAATTGCGGCAGCGTCGTGTAGGTGACCGTGGGAACGGATCCTTCGCCAAAGTCATAATCATTCAGCCGAAAAATCCGTGTGTTCGTGCCGAAGCGGAGTTCGTGCGCTCCGTGGCTCCACGCCAGATTGTCGTTGATAAAGAAACGGGACGCGCGACGTCCCTGAATCCACGTGTTGTCCAGCCCGCCGATCGCTGTGAACGGTGCGTTTGCGCCATTCCCTTGCAGCACAATCGGAAACGCCGCAAGTGTTTGCTGCAGATTCGCGGGACCGAACAGGCTCTCGTACCACGAAAAACCCGGATTGAAATAGTTCACCAGGTGCGCTGAGAACACGTGCGTGTATCCCGTTGCAAAGGAATACAGGGGCTGCGGAGAAACCGCATCAAAAACGGAGTTGATCGGGTCGGTGTAAGCCGCCTGCACTCCCGTGTCCGCCTGAAACCGGAACCACAGCGTGTTGTTCTCATCCACATTGTAGTCGACCCGCGCTGTCTGCACCTGTTCGTGATCGTCGCTCGAATGCGAAATGCTTTGACGGTTCGCGCAGCCATTCCCGTCGTTGGTGACCGCCGGCGCTCCGCCTCCCTTATCGAAGGGACAACCCAAAACCGCCAGCGGCGTGCCGTTGGTACTTCCGTACAGCGAAAACAGTCTCTGATAAAACGGCACCGACTGCGGCGATGCAGGATAGACGCTCCCCGTGACCGAGTCCATTCCGCCCAACGGCAACTGCTGCAGCACGTAACTCTCAAACGCCGGTGTGGGAACTGTCGTCGGCGTCACAATTGGCAACGCGATGCGCATCCACTCCGAATCGAAAAAGAAAAACAGCTTGTCATGGCGAATTGGCCCGCCGAGGCTGCCTCCAAAATGATTTACCGTTGACCGCGGTTTGTGATTCCCTGGCGTCGAATTCGTGAAAAAATCGGTCGCATTGAAGCGCGATCCATTCCAGATTTCATAAAGGTTGCTGTGAAATTGATTCGAGCCGGACTTGGTCACATAGTTCACCTGTGCCGCACCATACCGGCCCTGATCCACCTCATAGGACAGGGTGTTCACCGTGACTTCCGCGATGGAGTTCAATCCCAGCACCAGATTCGTCGAAAGCCCGCTGTTCAGATTGGTCAGCGGGTCGTTCGTTTCCAAACCGTCGACGATGTATCCATTGGACAACGCGGGCAGGCCATTGAATTCCACGTTCCCATAACCGTTCGAGCTGCCCACAAAATCGTTACCGCTGCCAGCCGTATTGATCAGCGCGCCCGGAGAAAACTGCAAGGGATATGTCAAATCCCCCCCGGGATTCGGTAGATTCTCAAGAGCAGGTGCATTCAGGTTCGTGGAGGTATTCGCGTTTTGCGGGTTGATCAATAGCGACTCGCTCGACACCTCTACGGACAACTTCGCTGTGCCCACTTTCAGCGTGAAATTAATGGTCTGTTTTTGCCCCAGGCCGGAGAGCACATTGTCATTTCGCTGCGGGTCGAAGCCCGCGGCTACCACTTTGACCAAGTATGTCCCTGGCTTCAGCTGCGGAAAATCGAAGCGTCCTTGGGAGTCAGTTTTTGCCTTGCGTTCCAGGCCCGTTTCCCGATTGGATATTGTAACTACCGCGCCCGCGATAGGCGCATTCGTGGCATCACTCACTTGGCCCACGATGGCGCTGGTCGTTTCTCCCTGAGAGAGAAGACCTGTAGGCAGAAATAGCTGAGAAGCACACGCAAGGACCATTGGTAGGAGCGATTTACACATGGTCATACAGTCAGAGTTAAACATAGTTAAATACATAGATTAATGCAAGTGAATATGAAGAGAGGAGTGCATACCAAGGTCTAACTCCCGATTTGTCGGGTGGTCGCAATGAGTCGATGCAACATTCAGCTCGAACCCATCAATCAGGAGTTGGTTCTAACTGGGATGCCATCGAAGCGTGTCGGCAGCCGGAATCGAGCAACGATGTATTGCGGTTCGGAACGGCTCTCATTACAAGTACTAACAGCGGGACGTATAATGCCAGCGCGCTAGTGCCTGGAAATTACTTAGTGCGGGCGGGAAGCAAGGGCTTTAACACGGGGCGAATGCTCTGCGCATTGGAGTGGGGACGGGCGTTTTCGCGCTGGGCGCGCCGAGAACGATCGATTTTGGAATGAAACTGACGTTCTAAGGGCCCCACAGGATCGCGTCCAGTTTAGCGATTACTTTGTTGACCACGATAGTGATGCGAAGCGTGCCAAGAAAGTGGGTTTCTCCCGCTGGTCCTTCGAGTACTCAGGCCAATTTTGCGGTTACGTCGTATGATTGGCTGAGTGCCGTGCAGATTACCCACGGTCGAATTTTTCGATGTGTCTATCTTAGGGGAATGGTCTCCGGAACGAAGATTACGGAGAAGGTTGTCTGGCATGTGGTGAAGGAATACTCGCTTCTGTCACAATTCAGGCAGCGAATTGGAGCAGATTCAATTTCTGTTGGGGCACGTTTCGGTTCAGACGACGGAGATATCTGGGCTGCAAGCAACGGCTTCGCGAAGCCGTTAACGATCAAATCGGAATAGAACCTATAGTAGTTGATCGCTCGAGGTTTTCACGACCTTTCGTGAGTCTCGTCGTCCGTGTCGTTAAGGATCCTGCGCAAGACCTTTGCGCTGTCTTTGACTTCGGCAATCTTGTCTGGTTTCAGGCCGACTAGGTCAGCCTCCTTCAGCCAGCCATCTCTCATGAGAATCGAGAACACTCGGAGCAGGCCCGAATATCGATATTGATAGATCCGATCTATAGTGTTCCGGCTTTCCGTGAGGTACATTTCCAACTCCCAGAGATCAGAAGGATCCACAACGTTCGTCATCCTGCTTTTAGCCTCTGCAACGATCGCCGAAAGGTGCCGTCCCAGCGCCTGGTCAAATGCTCTTCGGGCTGCTTTTTTCTCGGCCGGCGACCAAGGTACATATTTTATGAATTGCTCAGGAGATTCCATCGACGTTCCAACCTTTTGCGCAAGCATTCATCATAATTACCATGAGAACTAGCTAGTGGATCATAGCCCTCGAAAATCTACACTTCAACCTTTCCGATTGATGTCATAACGCAATATCGGAATCGGAACTAGTCATCTGCGAGTCTTCGGATGGGGGCAGCGGAGTGGGTGCACCGGGAGATGTGTGCAGGTCACCTGGGTTCGGAACTTCGCGCCTTTAACCTGCCGGTCCGAATTGCTCTGCGTAGAGCCTCATAATCACGATCCGTTTGCTCCGCGTAGCGGGCTGCAAATTTCGCAAGAGCCGTGTCAAATTTGTCGCTTATGCCTAGATAGCCGGCTATTTGTGCGGGGTCTCCGGTTCGCGCGTGCGCACGCGCCAGAGTCCAACCGCAGATGTCGACATATTCGAACCAGTCGGTTTTTGTCATCCGGGAGAGATCGAGTTTCATCTTCATGTCGCGGAGCTGCCGGAAGTAATAATCGTGTCCATGATTGTCGCGAGTCCAGCCGAGAAATACATCGCTCGCCGATTGCAACATGCGCTGGCCCGTGACCACACGCTCGCCATGATTGGTGTAGCGGCTTTTCTTCGCGTATGGTTCGAGCACTGAGGGAAGCGCCTCTTTGAATTGCAGCAACAGCGGATCGTCGGCCTCTGCCAGCAGCAGGGCCACGGCACAGCGAGTGCCAACGCTGCCCACTCCCACTACCTTGCGTGCCACGTCGACCAAGTGATAGCGATCCAGAATAATTCGTCGCTCCTCGGGCAGGGTTTTACGATAGCGCCGGAACATCTCCGTCACTCGCTTACGGATGAGATCGCTCCCTCGCGGGTGGTACACCAGTGGCGGGTGGTCCGCAATACGTATCCGGCCCTGCTTCACCTCTGTCATCTTTGACAGGATATGTTCTGCCGTCTGTTTCCGAGCATGCTGCTCCAGGCGCTGCCAACGTTTCTTTGCGGTGATGGTCGCCGCTTTCCTAATGAAGACATCCGCGTCTACATGGGAATACCAGACTTCCAGTGCACGCATTCTGGCGTAACTCTCCATGTGGGCGCGGTAGGACTGCGCCATGACGAGTACGGCATCTTTGCATTGTCCGTCCCCAGAGCCAACCTCCCTCAAACCGAGGACGATGCTCGCCGCCAGACGTTTCACGTCCCACTCCCAAGGGGCCGGGAGCGTTTCGTCAAAGTCGTTGATGTCAAACAATAGCCGTCGTTCGGGGCTGGCGAAGCCGCCGAAATTGGCCGCGTGGCAATCACCGCACGCTTGTACGCGAAGTCCTGTCGCAGGAGTCCTCGATAGGTCCCAAGCCATGACTGCCGCGGAGCCGCGGAAGAATGAAAAAGGGGAATGTCGCATGCGGCTGTATCGGATGAGGAGCAGCTCGGGGAGGCGCCCGCGATTCGAGTGTTGAAGTACGGTAATTGGATCAGGCCGGTCGGCAGGCGCGGCCCACTCCGCGTGTGCAGTTCGCGGCACTTTTTTGCGAATTGCTTTCCCAGCCGCAATTCGCTGCTTGATCGGGGGTGTATCAGAGGAACTACCGCGTCCATTGCTTTGACCTGTCGATTGTCTCGGATTCATCTGTAGGACTTTATCAGAATGGTTTCTTTCTATACTGCGAAAATCTCGCGAGCGATTAGGGACTAAGCGTATTGCTTCGGGCAAGGCTTTTCAAGATTCTTCAAAAAAGCTGGCGTCCGAGATAGTCGTATCAGCTAATCCCAAGCAACGAATGGCAATTGAGGGCATGGGTGCGTCCGGTTACCGCATTTGGGAGAGCTTTCGGCGAACGTCCGGCAAACGGCGTTCTCCGAGATGAGGAGGCAAGCAAGCATCGAGTCATCTCGTTTCCCTAACCGGACTTGTGAACGACTTTGGTTGCCTACTAGGCCCAAAGAACATTCGCATCCGTCAAAATCCGACGTGCAAACGGGCTGCTGGGGCCGTTATCGGGCCCCGGGCCCGGTTGTAGCCCGGATTGTCGATGTGTTGAAAAATCAAAGGAAGCGAAGAAGCCGCACCAGAGTTTGTTTGGCCCGAGATCCAATAGCGACTGGTATCTGAATGAGGAAATACCAAGATTTACTTGAAGACAATGACTGACCGTGAAGAGGGAGAAGCTAGGCGTGGGTAACCTGACAGTTGGGCACTTGTTGTAGAGTATGAGGCGAATCGCTGTTTCTTCGTCGCGGGGAGATCCCAGTGGCCGACGCAGTCAAAGTTTTCTTCCTTATTATTAGTGCGCTCTTTCCCATTGTTGACCCTATAAGTGGAAGCCCTGTCTTTTTGGCGCTTACGAGAGAGTACTCGCCTGAGAC
>Ga0181526_10003929_pt1 | contig 11839 bp, 9 predicted proteins | sample PEATcosm2014_Bin_35_FD_119750 | JGI IMG/M metagenome (GOLD analysis project Ga0181526, IMG submission 119750) | Peatland microbial communities from MTU Mesocosm Facility, Houghton, MI, USA - PEATcosm2014_Bin06_30_metaG | ecosystem: Environmental > Terrestrial > Soil > Wetlands > Peat | place...
GAGATCGCCAGGCTGGGGTTGCTCGGCTTCGGCGGTGACGGTCCGCGCCACGGCGACGGTAAGGGCTCCCAGAACGATGGTCACCACCGCCAAGAGACCCAGCAGCGAGCCAAGCGCCCCGAAAGCGGAAGGACCAAGGAGTCGGCTCGCGATCACGTTGAAGACGAAGTTCGAGGCGTTGAGCGCCGCCGCCGCTATCAGGTATGCGGCTCCGCCGCCGCTCGCCAGGATCGACTCGCGGGACACTGCAATCCCCCGGTGGGCCAAGTGCCGGAGGCGGCCGAAGATCATGGTTGTCGAGTTCGCGCTGCCGGGTTGTGGGCATGCCGCGGGGTCTGGGTTCGGCGTATCCACCACCCCGAGGAAATCGCAGCCTCGCACAAGCCTCCGAGCACCGCTGCGAGCGCCACCAGAGTGCACACCTGGGCCGTCACGCCAAAAGCACCCTGGCCGGTGTTGGGCTGACTTCCAGCCTGGAGGACGAGCGCCACTCCCAGACACGCGATGGCCGCAACCACCACCCACGGAAGGAGCCGTGGCCAGAAGCGCGCCACAACGATGGCAGGCACCAAGGCCAGTGCCACGGGACCGCCCAGAAGGATGAGCACCACCGCCGAGCCGGCGACGAGCACGGCTCCCGGCGGGATCCAGCCCCCCGCCGTCGGGTCCGACGACCGGCGATACCGGGACGGCACGATGGCAAGCACGAAGAGACCGGCGAGGAGGAGGAGCCCTACGAGCAGGCTAATCCGGTAGATGTGATCGGGGCTGAACGTGACCGTGATCGTCCCCCCGTGTCCCGCCGGAACCACCCAGCCCTGTTGCCAGCCGTCGATGCGGACCGGAGGTAGGTGGTTCCCGTTCAGTGTGGCAGTCCATCCGGGATTGAAGTTGCTCGCCAGGGCCACGTAGGAGGCGGAACCAGGGCCGATCGATATTTCCCGGTTGACCCCACTGAAGCCTTTGACGGAGACCGAGCGGCTCCGGACGGTGGTGTGGCCCTGAGGAGCGGCGGGGCGCACGATCAGTGTCGTGTACCGGAACGGACCGGCGCCGTCGTCGCCCGTGACCAGGTGGCGACCGGCGGACAGGGGCACGATGCGACACGAGGTCAACTGGAGCGGGGACAGCGAGAGCAGGTCCTGGACGGTCCCGGAGACTTGAGTGGGAATCGACACACCGTCGATGTCGATCGGTGGTCCCTCGCCGCAGGGGAGCACGAACGGGGTGTTCGGTGCAGCGAACGGTGGGAGGATTGAGTCGAGAGCGGATCCCAGGCGGGGCGTCACGGTGCCGGTCACGGCGAACACGGCGGCTCGGGGAACCGTGAAGGAGCGGATCAGGTGTGCCTCGACCGGGCTGGCCGTTCCGAACGAGTACGCGGCGTTGTTGATCGGCGAGCTGAACAGATAGGTGGGGACGTTGGCGCCCGGTCGCGAGAATGCCTTCGTCTCATCTGAGGGAACGGCGAGGCCCAATTGGAAGGTCACGCCCGGAACCGCGACATCCCGGAGCCCGGCGCCGGAGAGGCCGGGGTTCACCGATGGCGCCGCAACTCGTTCGATCGTCAGCCGCAACCATCGGCTTCGACCATGCGGCACCCGGACAATCTGTGGTGTTTCCCCGGCGGGGATGTCCCGCACAACCGAACCCCGTTGTGTGCTAATCCGCAACCTCTCCACACGTGGCCGGAACGGGCCCTCGTCGAGCGGCCTCACGACGATCGCGGTCAGCGGAACGGAACGGCCGAAATTGATGGAGACCCACTGGCCCACGGAGTTGTCTGCGGCGTTCGCCACCCAGATCGTCGAGGGATCGTCATCGAATGCGGACGCAGGTCCCTCCGCCGGGCTGAGCACGAAGCCCGACGACCCATACGAGGAGGAGGTGACTCGCGCAGCCCCGATCGGCATGGCGACAGTCTGGTGGGCGATGCCCGGAACGACAAGGAACTGCTGCGGGGGCTTTCCCGTATCGGGGCTCAGCTGGCCCGGCGCGAGAGGGAAGGACGTGTTGTCGCGCACTGACCCGAAATCGGTATCGACGTGCTGGACCGTGTCGGTGACCACCCAGCTGGCTCCGGGGGCTCGAGCAGCCCTCGATGCTCCGATGTCCCCGGCGAGCAGCGTGGCCCGCTTCGAATCCAACAGCCCGGCGTCAGCCATGGAGAGCAGCGAATCGGGGCCGCCGCTCAGGACGACCGGATTTCTTTCGGGATACGAATGCACGACCTGGACCGGTCGCTCGACCTTGAAGATCTCCACCTCTCGCGATGTCTTGTCACCGGGCACCCGTGGCCCGAATTGCTTGACCAGCCGGATACCCGGAGTGTCCCTGAGGACCGCGACCACTTGATTCGGTGGGGGCGCTCCGGTCAGGCCGAGATTCAGGTCGTTGCGCACCACCAGGTAGCCGACCCCCGCTCGGGCGAGATAGTCCGCCATCCCACCCGCTGGATACCCCAGGTCGAGCGAGTTCTCGACGGCCTGCATGAGGCGGATGCTGCCGACCGAGCCGAGCGGAATGACATTGAGAACGGCCCACGGAGTGTGGAGGAGGGCCTCGAAGGGCTCGGCGTTCGGTTGGCCCCAGTTGTAGTCAGCGTTCGCCGATGCCGGAACGAGCAACGATGTCTTGTCTCCGGCGCGTTGGTTGAGCCAGTTGGCCGCGGACTCCCAGTACGTCGGCAGCTGGAAGGCCGAAGGAAAGAGCTGGTCGCGGATGAAGGGTGCAGGAAGGATCACGGCAGCCGCGAGGACGGCCACGGCCATGGTTGCCAGAGCGAAACGCATCCACTGCGCGGGCAGTTGGCGGAGCGTAGGCAGCCCGAGCACGTGCACGAGACCCATGACGAGGGACAGCGCGATCAGCGGCTCGAACTTGCTGATGTTGCGAAACGCCGCGGCAGGGCCGTTTATCAGGCTGCGAAAGCCGGCACCGAACACGCCGCTCACGTGCCCGCCGTAGCCAGCCGCCACCAGCACCATCCCCAGCGACAGCAGGAGAACGAGGAAGAAGCGCTCAGGGATCCTTCTGAGAGCCAAGCCGGAGAGACCGATGCCCACGATCAAGACGGTCCCAGCGATGGCGACAGGCACACTGACGAGAGTCCATCCGGCCGGGATCGCTGGAGCACCGAGGTGGTAGAAGTTCAGCCACCCCGAGGTGCCGAGAAGCGCCTCCGAGGCCGATGCCGTCGAGGTGGTCGTCTTCGCCGTTTCTTCGAACGGCAGGAAGTTCAATCCGTAATGTCCCTGCAAAATGAGCGGGACGACCCAGAGAAAGTTTGCCAGTCCGACTGCCACCAGCCACCAGGTCAGGAGCCCGCGCGGCCTCGATCTCCGAGTGAGCAGGTAGAGGAGTGGTGCCGGCAGCACCGCCAGGCTGGCCGCAACGTTCACACCCCCGATGAGGGCGATCGCAACGCCGGACCGGGCCGCCGCCCGCCGAGGCAACCCTTCAACCGACGAGCGCACCAGGGGTAGCATGATCCACGGCAGCAAGGCGCCCGGCATTATGGCCGCCGGATTGCCACCCAGGGCGACGAACACCGGAGCGAGGCAATAGACGATGCCTCCGACGACCCTCGACCAGCGGGTACCGATGGACATGGCCTCCGCGAGTCGGACCAGTCCCCAGAACGCGGCAATGAAGACGAATCCAATCCAGAGCCGCTGCGCCCACCACGTCGGTATGTGGAGCCAGCTTGCGACAGCGAAGAAAGGGCCAATCGGGAAGAGGTAGCCAGACGTCTGGTTGATGACCTGCCCGAACTGGAAACCTGGTTGCCAGAGGTGAAGGGCCCGGCCCATCCACGCAACCGGCTCGAGGGCGAGCGTGAGGCTCGTCTCTTGGACCAGGCGTCCGGAGTCCTGGCTGAAGCAGGACACCATGAGCGCAACGGATACGGCACCGAGCACCCAGGGGCTGACCGGGCGCTGTGCCGGGTCCTCAGGGTCTCGCGCGTACGTCTCCGAAGCTACGAGATTCTCCAACGATTCTTCATCGGATTCGACCGCGGACGTCATTGCCTACCCGGGTGTTGAAGCCCGGTGACGTCGGCGTACAATCCCAAAGGCACGAGGCCGAACGATATCGTGTGGCATGGTCTCGCCTCATCGCGGTCACCGTGGTCAACGCGCCCTCGCCCCGATCGAAACGTCGGAAATTCTGTCAGGATCGGCGATCTGTCGGGTCGCGGCCGAGTCGGTCCTGGCCGTGGCGTGACCTCTTCTCCTCAGGGCGACTCAAAAGCCATGACCGTCGCCGTCGTGATCCCCACCTATCGGCGACCCGAGAGGCTGCTGGGCCTTCTGAGTTCACTGAAGCAGGGCACCCGGGTCCCGGACGAGGTCATCGTCATCGACAACGATCCGGAATCCTCTGCATGTACCGACCCCATACTGGGGCTTCCGCTGCGCATCGTCCACGCCGGCCTCGGCCTGAATTTGGCGGGAGCGAGAAACCTCGGTTGGCGCTCGACATCTTCGAGTGTCTGCGTGTTCATCGATGATGACAACGCAGTCGAGCCCGAGGCGATCGACGAACTGGTGCGGGTCTTCGAAGACCGCGAGGTCGGGCTTGCCGGACCAGTCATCTATTCCGGTGACGAGGCGATCGTCTGGTGTGCCGGCATCCGCCGTTCGCCGTGGACCACCCGCACGATATGGCCATTGCACGGGCAGTGGCAGCTGCCGGACGCGCTGACATGGCCGACCGACGACATGCCCGATGCGTTCGCCGTACCTCGCACGGTTCTCGAGGCGGTCGGCGGACTCGACGAGGAACGATTCCCCTTCCACTACGACGAAGCGGACCTGGGTGCTCGCATCCGGGCGCTCGGCCTCCGGGGTGTCGTCGTGAGAGACGCCCGGGTCCGCCATTACAGCCGGGTCAAGGTCAGTATCGGGGAGACCATGGTGCGGGCGATCGTCCTCAACGATCCGGATCGTGCCCGATTTTTCGCCCGGAACCGGATCCGCTTTCACGCGCTCCACTATCGAGGCCTCGAGCGATTGTGCGCCCTCGCAGTGTTCATTCCCGTATGGACGCTGACCACCAGCGTGGCCTGCCTGCGCGCGGGCGGCGCTTGGAGGATCCGAGTTGCGGCAGCGAAGGCGATCATGGCGGGCACCGTCGACGGTTACCGAGAAGTCCTCACCAGACGACACTGATCAGCGACCAAGTACCATGCGGCTCGCCGTGGGATCTCTGACCTTTCCGAGCCTCGATGAGATCCGCTCGTTCGGGGGCGATCGAACCTGGACTGGCCGCCCTGTCGTCCTGGCGCTTCTCGTCGACCGCCTTCAGCCGGAGCGGCTGCTCGACGTGGGCTGCAAAGGTGGATGGTTGCTCGAGCACTCCCAAGCGCCGTTCAAGTTGGGTGTCGACATCGACAACGCGCTCGGCGTGGGGGCTCGCGCCGACGCATGCGTGTTGCCTTTCCGCTCCGCGAGTTTCGACGTGGTCACCCTTCTCGACGTCATCGAGCATCTCCCGAAAGGCATGGAGGGCGTCGCGTTCTCGGAAGCTTCGCGGGTATTGGAGCCAGGTGGTCACCTCGTCATGTCGACTCCGGCCGACTGGCGGATCGGCACGCTGACGGACCCGCTCTGGATGCTGTACGGACACCGGCACTACGACATGGCGCGACTGCTCACATGGGTCGAGCGGGCCGGGCTGGACCCCGTCCTCGTCGGCACGCGCGGCGACTGGGCCGACGTCGTTGGGCTCCCGATTGAGTACGCATGCCAGAGGCTTCGCCTGCCCATACCATTCGGTCGCGCGCTCTTCCAATGGGGCTGGAACGATTACTCCAAACCCGGCCGCTATACACACTTCGTCGTGAGCCGCAAGCCTGCACAGGGGGAGCGAGACGAACAGCCCTCGGGCACGCTGCAGGTCTTTGTGGGCGACGAGCGACTCTGACATGCTTCCACACCGGTGACACAGAGCGACCAGACCGAGCCGGCCGCGCCCCAGAGTCACCCCCTCGTGTCCGTCGTGGTCCCCACGAAGGACTGCATCCGCACCATCGAGCGCTGCCTGCGTTCCATCCGGGAGCAGACGTGGCCGGCGGTGGAACTGGTCGTCGTCGACAATTTCAGTACGGACGGGACCTGGCAGGTGGCGCAAGAGCTGGCTGACCTCGCCATCCAGGCGGGTCCCGAGCGCAGCGCCCAGCGCAATCTGGGCATGGAGCGCTCATCGGGAGACTGGGTCATGTGGATCGACGGCGACATGCTCCTGCCGCCATCAATCCTGGAACGAGCGATGGAGGCGGCGCAGAACGCCGACGGAGTCTTCGTTCCGGAGATCACCGTCGGTTCGGGCTACTGGACCAGCTGTCGTGCGCTCGAACGCAGCTGCTGCACAGAGGAGGTCCTCGTCCAGTCTCCACGCCTGGTCAAGCGCAACTACATGAGGGACACCGGCGGATTCGTGACATCACTCTCGGGCACGGAGGACGCCGAGCTCAGGACGAGGATGCTCGAGGATGGCCGCACGCTGACGTGGATCCCGGATTTGATCGTGCACGACGAAGGTCGGATGACGCTGGGCGGAGTCCTCCGCAAGCGCTACTACTACGGGCGGGGGCTGGCGTCGTACAAGCAGGACCATCCGGGAGCGCTCTCCGGCCAGGCCAAGGCCGCGATCGGGGCGTACGGTCGGCACTGGCGCCGGTTGGCGGCACAGCCGCGGATCGCCGTGGGGGCGGTGTTCATGCGTGGTTTGGAGGCCGGCGCGTACGGACTGGGTGCCTTCGTGGGAGCGCGGAGGCCAGGGGGTGGACCCGCGGCGTAGTCCTCGTAGGGGGCGCTCAGGTGTCCGCGCGGAAGGAGCGAACGGTGCCCGCCAGCAAGCTCTGGGCGTCGGCTTTCGAGAGATCGCGCGCACGGAGCGACACCGTGGACGACATCCCGGCCACCCCCACCACCCCGAAGGCGACAGCGGAACGGCCTCGCGCCACGGGGAAGAAATCCAGCCGTGCTGTGTTCGGCACGGACTGACGGCCCAGGTTGGATATCAAGAACGAGTCGGAGAAGCGGTGCACGACCGGACGAGCGAGAGCAAGTGCCAGCCCGGCGCGGGTCTGCTCGGTGGGCTCGTCCCGAGAGGCCAGAGCGGCGGCGATGAGCGGCGCGACCGGTTCCCCGGCCGGGAGGTCCACTCTGCGGTAGCTGGCCACGTTCCCGACTCCGGGGGGGCCACCCTTGGCGATCGAGATCCCGATGCGCCGCCATCGAGCCCCTCGGACGCGGTTGTGCTCGGCGGCCGCGTCCACGCACGCCTGGGCCAGTCGGGCGGTGATGGACGGCCCGTGCATCTCGACCTCTTCGGTGACGTAGGAGTCGCGGCGAGGCGGGTGAGCAGAGCGAGCAATCCGGTCAGAGGGGTTGAGCAGCCGACGGAGCAAGGCCGACCGGGGTCCCGGCGGCCCGGGCGGAGCCGAGGTGACAGGTGCGGGAAGCGAGCCCCCGAGCAACGCCGTCATGACCGCGACGAGTGCCAGCCCGTCAAAGGCGGCATGGTGACAGGCCAGCGCCAGCCGTCGTCCGTCCATTCCGATGACGACACGTAGCGGCGCCTCGCTCGCGAGGTCGAAGGGCGCATCGAGACGGGGATCACCGACAGGCTCGTCGTCCACGACCACTGGGCTGCCCGGCTCCCCGGGCAGCCACGTCTCACCGTTCAGTGTGGCCCCGACCAGCGGAACGGCTCTGTGAAGGCCCTCGAGCCGCCCTACCAGCTCGTCCCCGTCGACCGGCGTCACCAGCGAGGCAGCGAGGAGCACGACCCAATCCGTTCGTCGATCGGGAAATCGCAAGAGCGACAGCTCGTGTCTCGAGGCAGGTCGGGGGAGGGACACGGGCATCGATCAGCCTGGACCCGTACCCCGGCCCAGAACGGAGGCCCTAGGTTGCAGCGGCTGGGTGTCAACGAGCTCATGCCGCATCACTGACCTCCTTGCCCGCCGAGTCGCCGCTCGACGAAGCGGACGGCGGATACCAGGGCATCGGGTGCGTCGCGAGGGACGGAATGACCGGTATGGGGGAGGATCACCAATTCCGCACCCTCCAGCTGTGCAGCCGTCTTCACGGTCACCGACGGCGGGACGGTACCGTCGAGCGCACCTGTCACCACAACGGCCGGGAGCTTCAATGTCGACAACGACTTCTCAATCGACGCGATCTCCCGCAGCAGCGATCGCTGGTCGGCCGCCGCCGTCCGCCAGAGGCCGGGCTGCCATGTCGCCGACGCCTCGGCAAGTTCCTTCGGGGGAGCTGTGGACGACGACCGCCGAGGTCGCCGAGCCGGCGAGCCGGCGACCTGTCGGGCTCGGGGGGCGAGCCAATCGAACACGAGCAGTTTCGCGGCACATGTCACCTCAAGGATCGGTGCCCAGGCGAGCACCTGACGGCCCCACGCGTATCGGCTGTCCGTTCGACCGACTGTGGCGACGAGCACCAGGCCCGAGACGAGCGAGGGGTGGCGCGCCGCGAGGAGCACCGCCACTCCGCCTCCGTAGCTGTGACCAACCACGACGGCCGGTCCCGAGCCGCGGGTTCGCAACGTGTCGGCCAGGCGGTCGGCTGTCTCTGCCATCGACAGTGGCCCGCCGCCGCTTCGCCCATACCCGGGCCGATCAGGGATGAGCACGCGGTGATCGGCCGTCAGCGTCGAGGCCACCGGGATCCAGTCCCTACTCGATGACCAGAGACCGTGGATGAGCAGCACGGCTTGGCCCGTGCCTTCGTCGACCACGAAGAGCTCAGCCAAGGGTTGGGCGCGTCGCGGCGTTGGGCGGTTCGGGAGCCAGCTCGGAGCCGAGCCCGGCGGCGGAGCTCAATGGGTCACCGAGAAGTGGGTTGTCGCCGAAGGCAACGTCGCACCCGGTCCCGCTGACAACTCGTGCACCGCGGGAGTGTATTCCACCCGATCGGATCGGCAGTGTGTTGCCTTCCGGGTGGGCCGGGTCTCGGTGAGGGCCAAGCGGACACCCCCACGGAGGCAGAGGGCAGACAATCCCCACCCGAACAGGTGATGAGTGAGGGGCGGTGACGACAACTCCTCCCCCGATCACCGCCCCTCGGTGGTGATGTTGACAGCGCGGCGGGAGCCGAAATAGAGCCGACCGGACCATCCAGGACAACGCTGCGTCAACAGTGCTCTCGGGACCTCGCGGCGTGCAACGAGACTTGGGACCCCCGCGGTGGGGAGCGGCTCAACCGGCTGACAATTCAACTCCATCCCGCTCGACCCGGAGGACGAAATGTAACGGTGCCCGCGCTGATCCATTCCTGCGCACGAGGGGGACGAACGGAAGCGGGAGCCGCCGTCGCCGTCGTGTCCGTCGCCTCGGGCAACAGCTACCGGGTCGTCACGCGCACCGGGTCCGTCTACCCGTTCGGCAACGCGGTCGACTACGGAGCACCTGGCCACCAGCGCACACCCATCACCTCTGCCGTCGCCACGTCCGACGGCGGTGGCTACAGGGTGGTGACCGCACTGGGCAAGGTCTCGAATTTCGGTGACGCGCCCAACGACGGCGACATGTCGGGTACCCACCTGAACGGCCCGATCATTGCCGCCTCAGGGTCCTGATCGCCGCCCCGGCCCGCTGGCTACATTCGCATCCCGTGGGGCGGGTGTTCTGATGAGCGGCCGGGACGTGGAACCGTCCGCGGGCGACGGCCTGGGCCTGGACCGGTCGGAGGTCCGGCTCTGCGCGCACAATCCCAACTGGGTGACCCTGGGCCAGCGGGAGTGTGCCACCGTGGCGGCCCTGCTGGGCCCGCTCGCGGTCGACGTGGTCCACGTCGGGAGCACCGCCGTGCCCGGGCTGGATGCCAAGCCCATCCTCGACATCGTGGGCGCCGTCGGGAACCACGTCCCGATCGACGACGTCGTGGCGTGCCTCTGCGCGGGCGAGTCCTACGCCTACGAGGGGAACAAACACGACGACGGAGGGCTCCTGTTCGTGCGGGGTGAGGGAGCATTCCGCACGGTGCACGTCCACATCGTCGGGCGGGGGAGCCGCGCCTGGGCTGACTACCTGCGCTTTTACGCGCTGCTGCGCGACGACCCCGACGCCCGTGCCACGTACCAGTCGGCCAAGCGCGAGCTTGCCCGCACGTTCGCACGGGACCGTCCCGGTTACACCAGGGCCAAGGGTGCCGTCGTCGAGGAGCTGCTGGCGTCCGACGACCGCTCCCCGCGGCCGCATGCGGGCTGAGCGGAATCTATGGTGGGGTCACGGACCGACCCCTCAGGGAGGGACACATGGGCATCTTCCAGCGGGCACACGACATCGTGCAGGCCAAGACGAACAAGGCGCTCGACGCCGCCGAGAAACCGGACGAGATGCTCGACCTCTCCTACGAGAAGATGCTCGAGCAGATCACCCAGGTGCGCCGGGCCCTGGTCGATCTCGCGGCATCGAAGAAGCGGCTCGAACTGCAGGAGGAGCAGTTTCAGCACACCATCGACCACCTGCAGGACCAGGCCAAGCAGTCCCTGGCGGCAAACCGCGAGGACCTGGCCAAAGAGGCGTTGTCCCGCAAGGCGGCGGCCCAGCAGCAGATCGACGAGATGGAGCCGCAGCGCCAGCAGCTCGACGAGGAGGAGACGAAGCTGACCGCGACGCTCGACGCCCTGCAGAAGCGGGTGAACGACTTCCGCACGCAAAAGGAGACGCTCAAGGCCCAGTATACGGCGGCCAAGGCGATCTCCACCGTCGACGAGAGCGCAGCCGGGATCTCCAAGTCGTTCAATGATTCAGGTGCGAGCTTGCAGCGGGCCCAAGACAAGATCGCCACGATGCAGGCCCGTTCGGGCGCGCTCGACGAGCTGCTCGAGTCCGGTGTCCTCGAAGACGTCGGAGGGAGCACCGACGACATTCAGAAAGAGCTCGACCAGGTCGGCAAGGATGCCCAGGTCGACCAGGAGCTGGCCGCGTTGAAGGCCGAGGTCGGCACGGGCGCGCCGGAGCCCGAGGCGCTGGCGGCGGCTCCCGAGGAGTCGTCCTCGACCTCGTAGCTCAGGCGGGGGGAGCGTTTCGCACGAGCTCCGCCACGACGTCGGCGAGGACCTCGCCACGATCCTCTTGGAGGAAGTGCCCCGCGCCGCGGATCGCGACATGCTCCAGCCCGGCCGCGCCCGGCACCCGCTCGCGGAGCACCTCGGCCCAGCCGCGCGTCGCGGGGTCCCCGTCGGAGAACGCGGTCAGGAAGGGGCCGTCGAAGGCGGCGAGTGCCTCCATGGTGCGCCGGTTCAGGCGCGCGCACCCGCTCGAGGGCGTGATACCCATGAGCAGCGGCAGCTGGCGCGGTCCGGCGCAGTAGGCCTCGTCGGGGAACGGCGCGTCGTAGGCCGCCAACACCGGCTCGGGGACATCCGACTCGGTGGCCCCCTGCACGAACAAACTGGGTTGGAACGGTGTGACCTCCTGCGTGAGGCGCTGGTAGTCGAGCAGCGACTGCGCCACCGTGACGGTCCCGTCCCCGCCGGCGTGGCACGGCCACTCCAGCCGGCCCGCGAGGTCGGGGTCTGCGGTGTGCAGCACGGTGTTGGCCGCGACGACACGGCGTACGAGCCCGGGGCGGGCGGTCAGCAGGCCCAGCCCGAACGGGCCGCCCCAGTCCTGGACCACGAGCGTGATCCCCCCCAGCCCGACGACGTCGGCGAACTGGGCGAGCCAGTCGACGTGCGCACGGACCGTATGCGCCGTCCGAGCCAGCGGCTTGTCCGAGCGACCGAACCCGATGAGGTCCGGCGCGACGGCGCGCAACCCGTGCGCCGCCAGCCGGCTCACGACCGTGCGGTAGAGGTACGACCA
>Ga0181526_10003933_pt1 | contig 11831 bp, 10 predicted proteins | sample PEATcosm2014_Bin_35_FD_119750 | JGI IMG/M metagenome (GOLD analysis project Ga0181526, IMG submission 119750) | Peatland microbial communities from MTU Mesocosm Facility, Houghton, MI, USA - PEATcosm2014_Bin06_30_metaG | ecosystem: Environmental > Terrestrial > Soil > Wetlands > Peat | place...
AAATTACCATTTCCATATTAGGATAAAATAAAGCAAACAGGAAGGCGGCGAGGATGGCAGGTGCCCCCGCATAAAATTCAAGGCATATTTTTAAAAACCAAAAAACAACCAACAATTGCAAAACGATCCCTGTCAAGTGCCAGGCATAAAAATGATATCCAAAAAAATATTTTTCCAAACCCAGGAAAGCATATAATAAAGGCCGGAAAAGGCCCCGCTCATTTTCAAAGTCAAGCTGGGCCGGCCTTCTGTTAAAATCATAATCTGAGATCACCAGGTCATAAAACCCTTTTTGGGGGGCTACCCTGTTAAAATAAGCAATTGAATCTGCGCGGACAAGATGCTTTACGCAAGGAGCATAGCCGATGATAACAGCCAACGAAATAAACGCAAACCCCCACCATTGCAAATAAGCTCTGCTATTTATATTTTTAAGTTGTTCCATTAGTTTTCCTTGCCCGAGGTTGTACTAAGCGCGCTGATGAGCTGGGGATTCACAACAGCCGCTAATTCTTCCGCTTTATGCACATCTTCCCAAGCTTTATCGTATTCTTTTAAACGGTAATAGATAATGGCCCGGTTGCTATAAATCTCTCCGTCGTGGGGATTTATTTTAATGGCTTTATTGAAATCTGATAAAGCCTGGATCTGATCACCCTGCCGGTCGAAGGCCAGGCCGCGGTTATAGTAGGCGTCCGCGTCATCAGCATTCAGTTCGATGGCTTTATTATAGTCGTTGATTGCTGGGGAGTAGCCGCCTTCTTTGTAATAGGCCAGGCCGCGGTCGTTATACGCCTGGACAAATTTAGGGTTTTTCTTAATGGCTTCGGTGAAATCTGCAATGGCTTTGGTAAATTCACCTTGTTTGAAGTAAAAAGATCCTCGGATAAAATAGTCTTTATCGGTGGTTGGATTAATTCCCATTGATTTTTTCTGTTGTGCATAAACAGCAACGAGATTGTTGTATGCTTCGGTATAGTGAGGGGCTATTTCAATGGCTTTGTTCAAATCGCTGGCTGCATCACTTAGATCGCCCTGGGAGCCATAAACAGCGCCGCGGTTGTTATACGCCTCCGCGTTCATAGGGTCAGTTCCAATGGCCCTGGTATAGTCGAGGATTGCTTGATCATAATTGCCTAACTTCACATAAGATTCTCCTCGGTTGACATAGGACTGCGCCCGATAGGGGTTTATTTCAATAGACTTAGAAAATTCAAGGATCGCTTTTGTATAATTACCTTGTGCTGCATATATTTTCCCCAGGTTGAAATAAAATTCCTCACGGTTGGGGTTTATTTTAATGGCTTTGTTCAAGTCTTCGATGGCTTGGTCGATCTTGCCCAGATGGAAATAGATATCTGAACGGTCGGTATAGACATCGAGGTATCGGGGGTCTATCTCAAGGGCCTTGTTATAATCTGACATTGCCAGGTCAAACCTGTTTTGTTGGAAATATTCAGAGCCGCGGCTCATGAAGGCCCTTGCTTTATGAGGCGACTTTTGGACGGCATCATTCCATAGGGTAAATTCATTCTTAAAGAGTTTGTTCCTTTGGAAGGTCAGGACTGAATAGCAGGCTACGGTCAAAGTTAGGATTATAACTACCGTTCTTAATGGGTTTTTCCCAAGAAGGTAATAGATGCTGCTGACGAGAAAAATACTAAATCCAACCAAAGGTAAATAAAGTCGATGTTCAAAAATAACATCCTTTTGCGGCAATAGACTTGATTCTGGCAGCAGGGCCAGGAAAAACCAGAGAATTGAAAAAGATACTAATCTATATTTTGAGAACAGGTATTTTGCAAAGAAGAGGATGGTCAATAAGAATAATAGACTGGATAATACGGGCAAATCGAAAATATTTTTAAATATGGGGTAATCATAATCAAAATTTTGGTTTAAAGGCAAAAAGATTAACCTTAAATAAGTGACCATCACCCTGAATTGGGTCAGAAGATAATGCATGGGGGATATGCCTTCGGGGCCCTGGGCGATGCTTTGGATCTCATGAAAGAATTTTGATCTGGTAAGCAGCATTGTTAAGGGAATCAATAGTAAGGTGGCCAAGAATGGGATTATACGTTTCCAATTCAGGGTTTTTATATTTTCAAAAAAGCAGAGTTCATAAAGCACAATCATCAAAGGCAGGGTTATGGCAATTTCCTTGGTAAACATGGCTGTAATGGCAGCTATTAATGAGCCGGCATAATAAAACCTTATTGGCACCGAGTGTTGAGATAGTCTTGATTTTATATAGAGGCAGAGAGAAGTCAGATAAAATAATGCCGCCATTGAAGCTGCCCGTTGGCAAATATATGTAACAGCCTCGATTTGGACAGGGTGGCTTACAAACACCAGTCCTGCAAATAAAGCTAGGACATTCGCGTGCCGGGAAATTTTTTCCATTTTCATGGCAGGGGTGGAAAATGTCAGAAGGACCAGCCACCAGACCAAAAGGGCTGAACAAATATGAACGGCTATATTAAAAAGATGGTAACCGATAACATCAAGCTGGCTGAAATGATAGTTTAAAGCAAGGGAAAGAAAAGTGACGAACCGGCAGGGGTAATAATTCCAGATGCCTTGGAGGTTGTAGATATTTCTTATTGTGGCATTACCGACGATATATGTAAAATCATCGAAATGAAACGTTGAATGGAAGGTGTTAGAATAGGCAAGGATCCCCAAACAAGAGATAATGCTGATTGAAAACAGATAAAATGATCTCAAAATAAAACTTTCCGCTTATTTGTTATTGAGAAGAGGTGTTCTGTTGCTGCTGTTGGGCAGCCAGCTTTTGCAGGAATGCCTGCATTTTGGGATTATTCATCAATTCCTGGATCTTGGGATTGTTTTGTACCGCTTGATAATCATGGGTAGTGACAGCCTGCACTATAGCGGGATCTGAAAGGGCTTGCATAATGTCCGGGTCTTGCGCCATTTCCTGCAGCGTTTCCATGCTTTGAGGATTAGACATCAATTGTTTTTGGCTGGCCGCGATTTGCGCGTCCATATTAGGCGCGGACCCCGAAGCCGGAGCAAGATCAGCAGGGGCAGCCGCGGCAGTACCGTTTCCATTGGTGATACTGGCCACATCGCTGGCAGCTACATGCACATCACCTATGATCGGAGTTTTAACGGTGTAAACGCCGTTATCGATCCCGGAAAGTTCCCCTTTGATCTGGGAGCCATCCTTAAGAGTGATCACTTGTTCGGTTTGATCGGCAAAAGAGATGGTGTTTAAGGACAGGAATAATATAAAAAAGAGAAACATAAGTTTATACATAGTTGAAGTTTAGCATTTAAAGACATATTTGGCAAGTTTGACAAAAGGATGTTGGGGTGATATATTGGCTTCTCTTTACGGGGTTGTAGCTCAGTTTGGGAGAGCGCCTGCATGGCATGCAGGAGGTCAGGGGTTCAATCCCCCTCAACTCCACTTAAATTTTGCCAAGGTGGCGGAACTGGTATACGCGCTGGTCTCAAAAACCAGTGGTCTCACGGCCGTGAGGGTTCAACTCCCTCCCTTGGCACTTTTATTGTAAACTCCATTCAGCATCTTAGTTGACAATCCTTCCGGCATTGGCTTATAATCTTCCCATGCGTTATATCTATCTAGACTATGCGGCAAGCACGCCGTGCGCCCCCCGTGTCCTCGAGGCCATGCGTCCTTACTTTTTTGAGCAAAGCGCTAACGCGTCAAGCCCGCACAAACAAGGCCGCCATGCCCGCAAAGCCATTGAGCAAGCCCGCGAGACATTAGCGGCTTTCATAGGGGCCCTGCCCGTTGAAATTATTTTTACCAGCGGTGCCAGTGAAAGCAATAATCATGCTATTTTTTCAACGGCCAAGGAATTAAAAGACAAGGGGCGGCATATCATTGCCTCCGCGATCGAGCATCATTCGGTATTAGAGCCTTTGCGTCAACTACAGAAGGATGGTTTTCAGGTGGATTATATTAAGCCTGGGGCCGATGGCATTGTTAGAGGCGAACATATAAAAACTGCTTTACGATCAGATACAATTCTGGTTTGTCTTCAGCATGCCAATAATGAGATCGGTACTTTACAGCCTGTCCAGGAGGTGGGACGTTTATGCCGCCAGCGCGGGATTTATTTTTTAGTGGATGCCACACAGAGCGTCGGGCATATACCGGTGAATGTCAAAGATATTCAGTGTGACTTTCTTTCACTTTCGGCGCATAAATTTTATGGGCCTCAGGGGGTCGGTGCTTTATATATCCGACAAGGCATCAAGTGCCCGGCACTTATATTAGGAGGGGACCAGGAACGCGGGCGCAGGGCAGGCACACAAAATACCGCGGGGATTGTGGGTTTAGGCGAGGCTATCAATCTTTGCCGTGCGCACTTTTTAGAGGAAGCAAGGATTGAAGCTGATTTTAGGGATAGGGTCATTGGTTTTGTACTAAAAGAAATTCCTTCAGCCGTACTTAACGGCCATCCCAAGGAGCGCCTGCCTAATAATGCCCATTTTTCATTCGCAGGTATCAACGGCGAGGAGCTTGTCAGCGCTTTGGATTTGGCAGGGGTGGCGGTGTCCATGGGCTCAGCCTGCACCTGGGGACAATTAGAGCCGTCGCATGTTCTCAAAGCCATGGGGCTGACTGACAGCATGGCCCTGGGTTCTTTGCGCGTGACCACCGGGCGATGGACAACAGAGCAGGACATTGTTTATTTCTTGGAGCAGTTGAAAACAAAATGCAAGAACGCATCATCCAATTCTTAAAAGAAAGCGACGGGTACATTTCCGGCGAGGAGATCAGCCAGCGTCTGAAGATGTCGCGGGCCGCCATCTGGAAGCACATGCAGGAATTGCGCGTCGACGGCTATGAGATCGCCGCTGTCCCGCATTTGGGCTATCAGTTGGTGGCATCTCCTGATAAGCTGTTGGGATTTGAGATCCAGTCCGGCCTTAATACCAAGATCATCGGCAAAAAAATTATCGTCCTGGATACGGTCACTTCCACCATGGACGAAGCTTTTAAATTAGGGATGGAAAACTGTCCCGAGGGGACGGTGGTGTGCGCGGAGTCCCAATCCAAAGGCCGCGGCCGCCTGGGACGTGTATGGGCCTCACCTAAAAACAAAGGGTTATACTTTTCTTTTGTGCTGCGCCCCAATTTACCCCTCAATCAACTGGCACAATTGACCTTGATGTCAGCAGTGGCTTTGGCGGAGGCGATAGAGGATATCAGCGAGTTAAAGCCTTTGATCAAATGGCCGAATGATATTCTTATAGGGAAAGACAAGCTGGCGGGGATCCTGACAGAGTTGCGCGCGGAATCCGACCAGGTCAAATTTGTCGTCGTAGGGATCGGCCTTAATGTTAACACGACGTCACATCAATTACCTCCGGGGTCGAGTTCATTGAAAATTGCTGCCGAAAACAGCTTTGATCGTGCGCAGGTTTTTCAGGTGATATTACGCTTCCTGGAGAAGTGGTATTTAAAGGTGTTGCGTCATGAATTTTTCCAAGTTATGGAAGAATGGAAAAAGCGCAGCGCCACCCTTAAAAAGAGGATCCGGATAACGGACCCTAATGGCATTATTGAGGGAGAAGCCATTGACCTGGATGAGGACGGTGCCCTTTTGATCCGCAAAGATAACGGGATTATTGTCAAAAAAACCGCAGGGGATATCTTTTTGCTGAGATGAATACAGCCTATTTAAAAAATGATCTGCAGGAATTGGATAGTTTGGGTATTTACCGGGCTCTCAAGATTGTTGATTCACCTCAAGGCAGGGAGATCATCCTCGATGGCAAACGGGTATTAAATTTTTGTTCCAATGATTATCTTGGGCTGGCCAATGACGCGCGTATCAAAAAAGCGGCCATTGAAGCGATCACGGAATATGGATTTGGTTCAGGAGCATCACGGCTGGTTTGCGGGAATATGGGCCCGCATGAAAAATTGGAAACAGAATTGGCGATATTAAAAAATACAGAAAGCGCCCTGGTTTATTCCAGCGGGTATATGGCCAATACAGGAATTATACCGGCGCTGATGGGCCGTGATAGCGTGGTGATCAGTGATAAATTAAACCACGCGTCTATCATCGACGGAATTATCTTGAGCCGCGCCAAGCTCATGCGTTATCCCCACGCGGATATGCAGGCATTACGGGAAATCTTGAAAGATCTCCCTGCCGCTCAACGCAAATTAATAGTGACGGACACTGTTTTTAGTATGGATGGAGACAGGGCCCCATTAAAGGAAATTGTCGGCTTGGCAAAGAGCTATGATGCCATGGTCATGGTGGATGAAGCACATGCCTTTGGCGTTCTGGGAACATGCGGCAGCGGTTTGGTCGAAGAGCTTGCGCTCGAGGGGCAGGTGGACATCCAGATGGGGACCTTGTCCAAGGCCGCGGGAAGTTTCGGGGCCTATGCCTGCGGGACAAAGGTCTTGCGTGAGTACCTGATCAATAAAAGCCGAAGTTTTATATATACAACAGCGATGCCGCCGGCATTGGCGCAAGCATCAAGGGCTGCCATACAAATTATATTTCAGGGTACTCAATTGCGCCGCAGGTTACAAGACAATGCTGATTATCTGCGCGCCCAAGTTCATCAGTTGGGGTTTGACACCATGGGCTCAAGCACGCCTATCATACCCATTCTGGTCAAAGACCCATTGCGTGCGATGGCGATGTCCAAGCGGTTATTAGAGGAGAGTATTTTCGTACAAGCCATACGCCCTCCGACGGTGCCCAACGGCACCTCGAGGCTCAGGCTCACCGTCATGGCGACACACACCCGGGAAGATCTGGATCAATTGTTAAATGCGTTAAGGAAGTTGTAAATATGCCGTTTTTAAAAACTCAAAGAGGGCTAAATTGGCATTATGAGGTTTCAGGAGAGGGTGAAACGGTCGTCATGATCCATGGCCTGGGCGCGTCAGGCCGTATTTGGCAGGCGCAAAAAGATTTTTTACAGACGGATTTTCAGGTGATAACAGTGGACTTGCCGGGCCACGGTAAAAGCGGCTGGATGCCGGTGACCCTGCTTGATATGGCCGGTGATATCCGCCAAATCTTAAGCAGCCTTGGGATATTGCAATTTTCTTTGATCGCCTCTTCCATGGGAGGGCTGGTGGCCCTTGAGCTTTACCGTATGATCCCCCAGGATGTCATGCGCATGTCACTGGTAGGCGCCATCCCCAAATTTGCGAAGGGGCCCAATTATCCCGCGGGACTGGATATCGACAAGATCCGCACCCTCAGCAAACAATTCGACGGGGATTATGCCTTGGTCCTGGATATTTTTTTCCGTTCTCTGTTTTCAATGAAAGAACGTGAAAGCGCCCGTTTTAAATGGGTCAAAGAGCTGCGTCAAAGCGAAGCATTGCCGCAGAGGGAAGCTTTAAAATGTTTTTTAGATATATTGGAAAAGGCGGACCTTCGGGATCGCGTAGCATCAATGATCTGTCCGCTGCAGTTTATCACCGGCACGGAAGATTATATTTGTCCGCGCACGATCATGGAATGGGTGGCCGGGCACACGCATAACGCCAGGTTTGATTATATTGACGGATGCGGGCATTTGCCGTTTTTAGTCGAGGCCAAAGAATACAACCGCTTATTGGAAGATTTTCTTCTCAATTGATATCTATGCTGCAAACGGCTAATAAAAAAATTCAACAAAGGTTTAGTGAATCAGCAAAGAGGTATGACCTATTGACCAGCCTGCATAGGGAAATTGCGGATAAGCTTTTTGAACAGGTGATCAATGGGCCTATGCCATCAGCGCTGCTGGATGTCGGCTGCGGTACAGGCTATTTGACAGTTAAGCTTAAAGAGCATTTTCCCAATAGCCAAATGATCGGCCTTGATTTTTCCCCTGGGATGCTTGAAGTTGCCCGCCCCAAGCATAAGGGCATTGGCTGGGTTTTAGCGGACGGGAATAAAATGCCGTTTTCCGAAGGTAGTTTTGAGACGGTTATCTCCAATTTGGCTTATCAATGGGCAGGGGATCTGGCTGGCGTTTTTAGCGAAGCAAGGCGGGTGCTGGCCCCCAACGGGATTTTGGCGTGCACACTTTTTGGGTTCAACACATGCGAGGAGTTGTTTGGGTCATTGCGAGAGGCCGGGGCAAAAACATTACAATTCAACCGCCTGCCCGAACTTTCCCAGATCCGTCAAGCGCTCATCGTAAGCGGATTCAATGACCCTATAATTGAAAGTGAGCGCGTTAAAGTTGAGTTTAACAGCATGTATGAATTGATCTCATGGCTTAAGTCCATCGGAGCTAATAACCTTTCCCGGACAGGGTATCTGGGGCCTGAAATTTTATCCCGGGCTGCTGCTATTTATCATAAGAAATATTCCTATCTTCAGGGAGTTGGCGCAACATTTGAGGTGATCCGGGTTTATGCCAAAAAGTAAGGTCATTTTTATTACAGCCACAGATACAGGGGTTGGTAAAACAGTCGCGGCCTTTGTATTGGGAGTTTTATTGAAGAGGAAGGGCTTTAACGTCGGGGTGATGAAACCCGTCCAATGCGCCGGCACAGACGCTCAATTTTTAAAAAGGTCCCTGAAGCTCCAGGATGATATAAAAGTGATCAATCCGATTTACGCGCCGGAGCCTTTATCGCCCCATCTGGCTTTCCGCCGTTCGAAAATCAAATTTGATAAGCAGCGGGTAAAAGATTGTTTGAGAAAACTGTGCTCGTGCCATGATATCGTATTGGTGGAAGGTGCCGGTGGGCTCATGGTGCCGCTGGCAAAGGGGTATTATAACGCGGATTTGATCGCTGACCTAAAAGCAGAGGGGGTCATTATTTCTCGTTTGGGTTTAGGCACTATCAATCATACCTTGTTGACGATCAATGAGGCTCGCAGGCGCAGGCTTAACATTAAAGGAATTATATTTTGCCAAACTAAACCCGGGACGAAAGGCGTACCGGAAAGCACCAATCCTCAAGAAATAGAAAAGTTATCCAAGGTGAAGGTATTGGGTATCATTCCTTATTTAAAACCATTAACTAAAAAGAATATTTTACGCCAATGCCGAAATCTCAATATATCTGGCATCCATTCACGCAGATGAAGCTCTGGCTCAAGGATGGGCCATTGACCATTGATTCTGCCGACGGGATCTATCTCAAAGACATTGACGGGAACATCTATATGGATGGTGTTTCATCCCTGTGGGTCAATGTCCACGGCCATCGCCATGCGCATATTGACGCGGCGATAAAAAAGCAAATTGACAAGGTAAGCCATTCAACGCTTTTAGGGTTATCCAATACACCGGCAAATGAGTTAGCCAATCGTTTGGTCCGGATTGCCCCCACGGGGCTCAAGAAAGTTTTTTATTCGGATAACGGGTCAACAGCCGTTGAGATCGCCATCAAGATGGCGTATCAATATTGGCAAAATACCGGGCATAAGAAAAAGACCCAGCTTGTTCATTTGAGCAATTCATACCATGGGGACACCTTGGGCTCCGTCAGTGTCGGCGGTATTGATCTATTTCATAAAGTTTACCGAAAGTTAATTCTTAAGACGATTGCCCTAAAAAGCCATGGTTGGCAAGCAGTGGATGAACTGGAAAAGTTGTTTGAAAAAAAAGGTGACGGTATTGCCGCCCTGGTGGTAGAGCCATTGATACAAGGGGCTGCCGGCATGCTGGTGTGGCCTGAAGGCACGTTTCGAAAAATGCGTGAATTAACCAAAAAATATAATGTCTTTCTCATTGCCGATGAAGTGGCAACAGGTTTTGGGCGTACGGGCAAAATGTTTGCCTGCCAGCATGAAGGTGTTTCTCCTGATTTTTTGTGCCTGGCTAAAGGGATCACCGGTGGGTATTTGCCTTTAGCGGCAACCCTGACCACTCAAAAAGTCTTTGATGGGTTTCTTTTTGATCACAAAGAGCAGAAAACATTTTTCCATGGGCATACGTATACCGGCAATCCGCTGGCCTGTGCCGCGGCCTTGGCCAATCTCGAGGTTTTTCAAAAAGAGCGTACTTTAGTGAAACTCGGGCCTAAGATAAAATTCTTAGCTAAAAAGCTTAAAATGTTTTATAATTTGCCTTCTGTCGCCGAGGTGCGCCAGAAGGGGTTCATGGTAGGCATTGATCTGAAAGGCCGCTTTGAAGACCGCGTAGGCGCAAAAGTTTGCCAGGCCGTGCGCAAGTACGGCGTCATCTTAAGGCCCTTGGGTAACGTGATCGTCCTCATGCCCCCGTTAAGTATAACTATCGAGGAATTGGATTACCTGTTGATGGCAACTTATAGAGCCATTGAAGAATATGAAAAATAATAAAGATATCACAGTATACGTCGCCATGAGCGGCGGGGTGGATTCCTCGGTGGTGGCCGGGCTGATCAAAGAGGCCGGCTACAACACCATCGGGGTGACCATGTGCTTTAATATCACGCACAATGACGGCAAGGCTTCCTGCTGTGGCATTGACGGCATCGCCGATGCCAAGCGAGCGGCGGATATCCTGGATATCCCGCATTATGTGCTGAATTTCGCCCACGATATCAACGCCTTTATCATCGATAATTTTACCGACGAATATTTAAACGGCCGCACGCCCAACCCCTGTGTCCGCTGCAACCAGCATTTGAAATTCGGCACCCTTTATCAAAAAGTCAAGGCCTTGGGTGCCCAGTATTTAGCAACCGGCCATTACGGCAAGATAGAGTTCAATGCAAAGCTCAACAGGCATGAATTAAAAAAGGCGGTCGATCCTAAAAAAGACCAGTCCTATTTTTTATACAGCATGAATAAGGAAACCCTGCCGTCGGTCATGTTCCCTCTGGGCGGCATGACCAAGCCCCAGGTGCGCGAACTTGCCCGTAAATTCGCCCTTAATACTGCCGAGAAGCCCGAGAGCCAGGATATTTGTTTTGTGCCATCCAGCGGCTATAAGAAATTCATTGAAGACCGGGTGGGCGCTGATGCCATGACTCCGGGGCCCTTTGTGGATGAAAATGGGAAGGTCATAGGACAGCACAAGGGCCTTGCGAATTATACCATCGGCCAGCGCGATAAGCTGGGCATAGCATTGGGTTATCCGGTTTATGTTTACAAAATGGACCGCCTGACCAATACCGTCCATATCGGCAATTTGAGGAAGCTATATTCCGGCGGGCTGATAGCCGGCGGCATGAATTGGCTCTCCATTGAAATTCCTCAAGAAACCATAGAAGTCGGCGCCAGAATCCGTTATAATTCTCCTGAAGTCAAAGCGTACCTGACACCGTTGGATGGGGACAAGGTACGCGTTGATTTTCAAGTGCCGCAAAAGTCTGTAACCCCCGGCCAATCAGTCGTTTTTTATGAAGGCGACGTAGTTCTGGGAGGGGCCATTATTGACGAAGCGGTTGCCTGCCCTGATGAAGACATCGCTTTGGCGGGAGTAAAGGAGAAATAAAGCATGAGACTCATTCTTGGCCTGCTGGCCATATTGATAATTCCCGCGACCCTAAGCTTTGCCCAGGTCAATATTAATCCGGCCCGCATCTACGAACAGCAAAGGGGGACACAGCCGCCGGTTGAAGGTGTCTGGCATGTGTATGACCGTAACGGGAATTTATTGCGGGAAGAAAACTACCATAATTACAGGCTTGACGGCGAGATGAAAATTTTTTACCCCTCAGGCGCCCTGAAAGAATTACTGCATTATTCCGACGGCTTACGCGAAGGGGATGACAAGGCTTATTTTGAAAACGGCGGCCTGGAACACGAAGATAACTATGAGGACAATGATCTTCAAGGGGCCAGCGTCCATTATTACGATACGGGTGAGATCAAAAGCCGCGAACACTATACTAATGGCAAATTAGATGGTGA
>Ga0181526_10003934_pt1 | contig 11831 bp, 6 predicted proteins | sample PEATcosm2014_Bin_35_FD_119750 | JGI IMG/M metagenome (GOLD analysis project Ga0181526, IMG submission 119750) | Peatland microbial communities from MTU Mesocosm Facility, Houghton, MI, USA - PEATcosm2014_Bin06_30_metaG | ecosystem: Environmental > Terrestrial > Soil > Wetlands > Peat | place...
GACAGCCAACGTCCTCCGGATCGAAGTATTCTGCAAGACAACACTACTATCGCCTCGCTCGCGGCGCTGGGCGGGGCGCGCCGTATCATCTACAGTGTTCGTCCGGCGGAAGATGACGTGACGCTCGCCCTGATGCTGCGGTTCTACACTCATCTGCAGAACGATCCGGCCCGCGCTCTATTCGCTGCCCGCAAGGATATGTTCGCGAGCGGCGCTAATCCGATTCGTTTCGCCAATTTTAGTCTGTCGAACCGGGATATCGGGTCGATCTTGATGCCGTAATGACGCCGAAGTCGGCGCGGACGTCTCCATCGGGACGGGGCAGCCCCAACCCTATTTCCGTTGTGGCAAGAATAGTCCAGCAGGGCGTGGCGCGTCGGCTGCCAGGACGGGGACCAGAATTCTCTGGACTCGTCGTCCCGCAGATACACGTAGCGGCCGCCGAAATCCATGGGCGCATTGTTGTACCGGTAGCGGGTGAGCCGGCGCAAGCGGGCGTCGCGATAAAACGAATAGCCCCCGGCCGTGTTGGAAATAATTCCGAAATAGGCCTGGCAGCCCAGGTAGTTGATCCACGGCAATGGCGTATCCGGTTGCGTTATTACGTACTCGCGGTTTCGATCGTCAAAATGCCCATATTTCATGACGCGTGCTCCCCGGAAGAAACCGTGCTGCTAGTATAGCCCCTGGCGAAAAGTTAATCAAACGTTTTTCTAGGGCATTTCGTGGCTTATTAAATTAATTTATTAAAGAGGATGGGCAGACTTGCGCGACCCAGCGTGAATGTGAAAAGGTATCTGCGCGAGAGAAATAGGGCAATCGGCCGCGTGTATACGGGATCGTTTGCCAAGGCGGGCGAACTACGTTAGAAACGAGAGTTCATATGCATCTGCACGTTCTGGATATCGTCATCATTGTGGCCTATCTGTTGAGCACCGTGCTCATCGGCTATTGGGTTTCGCACCGCGCTTCTCAAAACATGCAGGCCTACTTCCTGGGCGGCAACAAAATGTCCTGGTATGTGCTGGGCATCTCGAACGCGTCGGGCATGTTCGATATCAGCGGCACCATGCTGCTGGTGTACTGGATGTTTATCTACGGCATGAAGAGCGTGTGGATTCCCTGGCTTTGGCCGACCTTCAACCAGATCTTCCTGATGGTCTACCTTTCCTCATGGCTGCGGCGCTCCAAGGTAATGACCGGCGCGGAGTGGATCAAAACGCGCTTTGGCACCGGACGAGGCGCTCAATTGTCGCATTTCATCGTGGTCGTATATGCTTTCGTCAGCATCATCGGATTCTTCAGCTATGGTTTCAAAGGAATTGGCAAGTTTGCCGCCACGTTTCTGCCCTGGCATCTCTCGCCCAACATGTACGCCCTGATCCTGATCGCCATAACGGCTATCTATGTAATCAAGGGCGGCATGATCAGCGTCGTTATTACCGAGGTGGTGCAGTTCTGCATTTTGGCGATCGCCTCGTTTGCGGTCGGCATCATCGCCATGCTCAAGGTGGCGCCGGATACGCTGCACCGGATGGTGCCCGCCGGGTGGGACAATGTCTTCTTCGGATGGCATTTGGACCTGGATTGGTCAACGCTGCTTCCGGCGGCGAGCAGCAAGATTGCCCAGGACGGCTATGGCCTCTTCGGTTTCTTCGTCATGATGCTTTTTTTCAAGGGAGTACTGATCTCAGCGGCCGGGCCGGCGCCTAACTACGACATGCAGCGCGTGCTCTCCTCGAAGACTCCGCGCGAGGCCTCTATGATGAGCGCCTGGGTGAACATCGTGCTCACCTTCCCGCGTTATTTTCTGATCATTGGACTTACCGTGCTGACCGCGGCTTTCTTCTCCGACAACATTCGCGCCATGGGCCCCAACATGGACTTTGAGCTGGTGCTGCCCATGGCACTCGGCCGATTTGTTCCCGTCGGCTTATTGGGTTTCCTGATCGCCGGTCTTCTGGCGGCCTTTATGTCCAACTTTGCGGCCACGGTGAACGCAGCACCGCCGTATTTCGTCAACGACATTTATAAGCGATATATTCGCCCCGACGCACCGCCCAAAACCTATGTTCGCCTTAGCTACATCAGCTCATTCGCCGTGGTGGTGATCGGCGTCCTCATCGGCTGGAATGTCACCTCCGTAAACTCCGTCGTGCTGTGGATCGTCTCCGGACTGTGGGCCGGCTACACCGCCTCCAACGTCCTGAAGTGGTACTGGTGGCGCTTCAACGGCTACGGCTACTTCTGGGGCATGGTCACGGGCATCGTATCCGCACTGGTACTGGCGTGGCCGGATCTGCTGAAAAACGTACCGGCGGTGCAGAGCTTGCTTGCCAGGCATTCAATTAATCTCGATGTCTCGATCATCTACCCGCTGGTCCTGGTCATCTCATTGACCGGCTGCCTTCTAGGCACGCTGCTCACCGAGCCGGACGAAGAAGAAGTGCTGAAGGACTTTTACCGCCGCGTGCGGCCGTGGGGCTTCTGGGGGCCCGTGCTGAAGAAGGTTCTGGCCGAAGACCCCGGCTTCAAGCGCAACAAGGACTTCCCACGCGATATGTTCAATATCGTTGTTGGCATCGTGTGGCAGATTGCACTGGTGGCGCTGCCGCTCTACATCGTGATCAGGGAGTTCCGGCGCGCCGTCATCACCCTCGCTGTCGTTCTGGGAACGTCCGCAATTCTGAAGTTCACCTGGTTCGACCACTTGGGCGCACGCGAGGTTGAGACCGATCTGGCCGCTGCCGCAGACAGGTAACTGAACTTGACCTGATGGCTTCATTCCCGTAACGGATGGCAGCCGCCTGTTCTTTGCACACGGGGCAACAGCACGCCGGCGATCAAGCTCGAGGAATAGCGCAGCCGCGCGTCGTTTCCTCGTTAGAAGTTCGTTGCAGGAGGAGGAAGCGTGCTGCTCACCACTTCCACCAGGCCAACGATTTCGCCCAGGCTGTTGCGTACAGGCGCCAGCACGGAGAGCATCCCCGGCGTCTTTTGAATGGTTGCTGGCTTGCCGGTTTTCAAAACCTCTTCCATCTCCGGCGGCATGGCTTGCCGCAAGTCTCCAAACGTCCAGTACTGGCTCAGGTTATTTTTGTTTTCAATGACGAGTTGGATGTCATGAGTGGTGGGCACCGGCATCCATAGATTTACATTCACGGGATAAGGCGCCAGCATGGCCAGTCGTATGAGAGTTTTTTTTGTTTGGATAAACGCTTCATTATTCACGTCGTAGTTATCGCCGGCCTGCCATTCGTCGCGGGGATCGCTATGCAGCATGTGCGCCAGCGCGCGCTCGGTCACGATGTGCTGACAAACATCGCCGTCGATCATAATGGTGGAGATGCGTGCAATCTCGTTTAGCTCCCGCTGCCGCGCGGCGACACCGGCTTCAGTCGCCGGGTCAACGGGGACGGCCGCCTGAGCTGAAAAAGCGGCCAGTTGAAGGCCTAGAAAAAGCGAAACGATTCTCTTCATTGCAAACCTCCTGCATGCTCCATGGTAAAGTCGTGCACACGCTGCCACGCATCCGGTTGCGGTGTTGGAAACTGCGCATCATATGGCTTCAGCGCATCGCCGATGTCGGTGTTGTTCCAATCCAAGACCCGGCCCGCAGGGGGCGGCGAAGGCGAATGGCTCCATTGGGCGAGTTCCGTGTTGTCAAACAAACGCACCACTTGCGCCTTGATCGCGTCCCGAGAGCCGCGCCTGGCTTCCATTTCCAGCAGGTCGAGATCCTGAACAGCATTCCGCTGCAATTTCAATCGAATGCTGGGGATTGGTTCTTCAAGACCGAAACGCTCTCCGGAATAGACCAGCGTCTCCGTACCGCCATCGGAAAGCGCCTCAAACGGTTTGGGGCCGGGGTCGATTGCCAACCAGCGCGTAAAACCGTCCACGCCCAGAATCCACGTCCGCAGCGGATCGTCCGCAATGGATGTCGAAACATCCTGGACCGACGTTGTTCCCCCATAGTTCCAAACCGTATCGCCGTGCTGCCTCAGCGCCGGCAGTTCGTCCGCGGCCCAGACAAACATCCCCCCGGCCGCGCACCACATATTGATGGCGTCTTTCAGATCGTGCATCTGCTGCTTCATGGTCCAGCTCACGTCCGCGCGCAACACGAAATGAACCGGAGTGTCCGCCGGCAGCGATTTCATCAGCAGATCGTGGTAGGTCTGGAGGTAGCTATAGTCCGATGGAAATCTCTCCTCATCGCCATCCCATTCAAATCCCTTGTAGCGCTTTTTCTGGTTGAAGAACATCTCGAATTTCGTATTCGTCCAGTTTCTCTCGCGGAAATGATGCTCCATCTCGCTCACAACATTGGTGAACTCCGCTTGATAGCCCGGTTCTCCCCACCACAAGTAATTCGCGGGCCACTCTGGATTGATCGGCAGGTACATGAACGGGATAGGCGCCGGTCCGCGCCGGGTGCGGGCGAAGGCGGAACCATCCAATAGCGGCCCGAACAACCGGTCGAATTTGTCCCAACTGACAACATGTTTCTGCGTGCCCGTGCCATCCAACTCCGGCACGAAATCAGGATCTACATGCCCGTTATGAGCGTAGCCCAATTGGTGAAACGTGCCTCGATTTTCGTAAAAGATCCGATGGTAGGCCTGGATCAACCGGAAGAGTTCGTCTTCTTGCGCGCGGCCCGAGCCGGCCAGCGCCTTGGGATACTGCTCGCGCAACCATCCGATGCCGTAGGAATTGGCGTCCACGTCGATCACATCCCGCGCCGGTATGACCGCGGGAAATACGGAGATGGTGAATCGCACTTTCTGGCCAGCTGCGCCATCCATTAGCCGCGCCTGGCCATGGTAAACGCCAGGCTTGGTGTTAGGAGCAATCCAGACATCCACCCAGAATGCGCGCGCTTTTTGTCCCTGAATCCCATTCTCTGGATCGGGCATTTGGAAGCTGTAAGGAAGATGCACCGGGACCAGCGCGTCGGGATAATAGTGCTTGTCGGGAGTGTTGAGATGAAACCACTCGCGGTACACATCCACCGGCTGCGATGATTCGATCGAGAGCTTGCAGTTGTTGCATGGATTGTCCGATTTGAAAACCAACTGGAAAGAAACATATCCCCCCCGCGCCGCCGATAGCCTGATCACATGGTCCCAGCTCGCTCCAGGTTGATCACTCGCCACAATGCCTCCGAAGGGATCGGGGCGGTGATACTCGGAAAGCACGGCGAGGTCAGATGCCCAACCGCAGGATCCGGACGCGAGCAACAACAGAACCAGTTTGAATGCTAATTTCAACATTTTGATGCTTCCTCTCCTACTTAGTGCTTGCTTCCGGTCGCGACTGGATCGATTTCGTCGCCGCGCAATTCGTAGCGCGGCGGGAGATAATCCGGGAAGGACTGAAGCGCGTCGTTCATAAACCTGCGAGCCTGGTCGTCGTGCCCAGCGTTTTTTTCAATTAGCGCCAGCAGGTAGCGGGCCCTGCCCCGAAGTGTAGGGCTGGCGTAGTCCATCTCCGTTCTGGCGAAACCCTCAAAGTGCGGAATCAATGCGTTGGCTTTGTCCGCCTGGCCCAGTTTTTCCAGGGAGAGGACCATGAAGAAGTTCTCGCCATTCCAACTATCCCGGTCGCCGGTGAGAAGTTCTATTCCGGCCGTACTCTGCCGATACGCCGCGGCGGCTTCATCCTTGCGCCCCAATGCATCCAACGTGCGCCCGATATAGTAATAGGCCCTGGGTGCGTTCTGGAACTCGAAGGTGTCCAGGTTAAGCGAGGCCGGCGGCTTGAGCACGGACTGGAAGAGAGAGAGCGCCTGAGTGTAGTCGCCATTATTAAAAGCGGCAGTGCCCATCCCATAACGAAGGCTGCGATATTCATCGCGAAGACCCGTGGAACGATGCCGGGGAGCGAACGTGTGCGTTTTCACGATTCGATCTGCATCGTCATAGCTGCCTTTGATCAGATATGCGTTGAGCAGGGCCATGATCAGGTCGTCATCCTCCGGAGTACGCTGGAGGGCCTTGTTGATCAAGGTGATCTGGTCGTCGAATTTTCCTGCTCTTGCATAGATGGAACTTAAATCGTTGAAAGTGCGAACGTGGTCCGGTCTGAGCTCAACCGCCTTCTCAAGCTGCAAAGCCGCCTCATCTGTCTTTCCTTGAGCCGCGTAAGCCAGGCCCAGCTCGCGCCGCGCACTGAAGTTATTGGGATCAATCGCGATCGTGGCCTGCCATTGCGCGATCGCCTCGTCCGGGCGGTCGAGGAAGTAGAGCAGACATCCAAGGTTGAATCGCGCAACCACATCATTCGCATCCGCCTTAACCGCTTCCGACAATGGCGCTTCGCTCTCCCGGCGATACGGAAAGCGATCGAAAGTCCCTGCTGCGGCCTGGGCTTTCTTCAGATGCTCAGCCGCCGGCGCAGCTTCGCCCGACTGCTTCAGGTAGTACGCCAGCGTGTAATAGAAAAGAGGTGATGTGCCCCATGGATCGCGGTTGTTCCGCTCCACCATGCGCAATGTCTCGGCCGCTTCGCGCCAGCGGTGAACACCGCCATAGAAAATGGCCACGTCGATGGCCTCCTGGCTCTGCTCGCCCATCAGACGGAGTAACTCGCGCTTCGCATCCGCGTCGCCGTTTAGAAAATATCGCTCAGCATAGGCAAGGCGATCGGCGGGATCGATGCGCAATAACTCGGCCAATTGCCGCGCCTCTTCTTCTTTCTTCCCCTGGCAGCGCAACGTAAGAGCGTACAGCGTCCGCGCATTCAGATCGTAAGCGTTCGCCATGATGGCGCGATCGAGGTGCTCTGCGGCTTCCTGGAGCTTATCTCCTAGAAACGCCAATTTCCCCAGCTGATATTCGCGCTCGCCAAAATAGGCGCTCGCCGGCTCGACGTAGTAAAGGTTGCGCTCTGCGCTTCGGCTGTCGCCCAAAGCCAACTGGCTGACGGCCAGATAGTACCAGCCTTCATCCAGATACGGTTCGCGTTCCGTGGCCTTCGACAACTCGTCTACCGCTTCTTTGTAGCGGCCTTCGTTATAGTGATTGACGCCGAGCAGAAGGTGCGCACGAGAGTATCCGGGGTCGAGCTTCAACGCACGGTCGACAAAATCCTGCATCGCGTCTGGGTCCAATTCTTTGAGCTTGAACTCAGCCGCCTGCACTAACTCCTCGACGCTCATCTGTTGCGGCGCTTTCTCCGGATTTTCCAGTGCCTTGACAAAGGGGTTGTACTCTTTGCGTCCCGGGTTTTCGTCTGGGCGGAGATAGTTCATCACTTCCTGGCCCGATGCGTCGGTTATGCGAACAGTAAGCCCCTTAAGCTCATCCGCATCGGTCTTGATTCCAGAGATCGTCTTTGAGATCGGTGCTCCGGGGACCAGATCGATGACGGTGTTCAGCAGTTCGCCATGTCTGGCGGTAACAACCAGCTTCGCTCCACGAAAAACGCGAGCGGGTGACAGGGCCAGCTTGACCTCTGAGTTCGCTCCGGCCGGATCGGGCTGGGCGGTCAGGTTCAGCGCCACGTCGCGCGTCATGGTGGTCAAACCGCCAATGCCGGCCACGGGAATCCACCACTCGCTCCAATTTTCCACCTTGTGGGGCTCTACCCACTCGTAGTGGCCGTCCCAGACATGCCGGCCGCTTTGCACCTCCATGCAGTAACCGGCGTGATCGGTATATTGATCTCTCATCTGATCGCCGACTTCACCGTAACCCATCGACCATAGCTTCATGCCCTGTACGACGCGCCGGTCGGCATAGCGGAAGACTCCAAAATCCTGGTCGAACTTGTAGACGCCCGCGAAGTTATCGTAGGTATCGATGCCGAAGACGCCCAGCATGTGCTTGTTGTTCCGGTCCCAGCTCAAATCAATTCCGTTGTAAATCGGCCAGTCGGAGACCAATCCCGACGTGTGGCCGACGGTGCGCGTCATGGGGTAAATAAAGCGCGCCTTCTCCGAGGACGCCAGGTCGCCATTCATCCAGATCATCTGCGGCATCTGGCTATCGTTCCCGTTGTAGCAGAACACGCTGATCTGCATAGCAGCCAGGCCTGGATAGAGGGTCGCCGACAGATTCACCTTCATGTGGTAGACGGGATCCGATTCGCTCAGCACCAGGGAAACGCTGCCGTCAGGATGCCGCACGATGCTGTTAGACCAAAATGGCTCCCCATGAAGCGTAAGCATGTGGGAATCGAAAGGACCGGTGATTTCAATGCCCGATATCGGCCAATCATTCCGGGAATTGAACATGGTGGGCTTGATGACGTCATTCCGGTAAAAAACCTCTTTCTTGAGAATCTTGTCGTATAGAGAAAAAAAACGGCCGCCCAACTCGGGAAGATAAGTGAGCTTCAGGTATTCGTTTTCTAGAACGATTGTTCGATAGGTCTTCGGCTTGGGACGATCATTCTGCGTCAGCGTCAAATAGGACGGAAATGGATATAGACCCCTTACCGTGGAAGCCGGAAACAAAGGCGGCTCCAGCTCCCGGCCCGCGGGTTCATAGGTCGGAATCACGAGAGTGCCCTCGGAGACGCTCACCGTAGCGCCGGCCGCCGGCCCTTCAGCCGCCACGGCATAGGATGAACATAAGAACAACGCGACGGTGAGATTGATAATAAATCGCACTTTCAATTCTTCTTCCCCTTTTTGTTCCGCATCGATTCACTTGCTCGAATTGTTTGAATGCTCTATTTGGCGAAGAGTGGAGACGGGCTCAGATCGTCCCACGAAAGCTGATATGTCCGTGCCGCAAGATTGTGGGCGGCGGCAAACTGGTTCCTTGCCGCAGCGATCGAGTTTACCCAGGTTCCGAAGGGAAGCAATTTTTCGCGATACACAAGATAGCTCATATCAACGGTACGGTCAGGCAGGTGGTCCTTCACGTCATCCAGTTCGTGCAGGAATTTGCGGCCATTAGCCTCGGCAACACGGGGTAACCAGCTAACATCCCAGGTTACGATGGCGCTTTGCAGAGCTTCGTTACGCTCCTTCCAGATGGCGGTTGCAATATCAAGCGCCTGGTCAACATCTTTGAGAGCAGTCTCCGGCTTGAGGGCCTTGGCCTGATCGGCAGCGGCCAGATCGAGATCCATGTCATGGATTCCGGAAATCATATCGAGATTCTGCCGATATAGATTGGCGATGGAGAAATAGACTTGGAGATTATAGCGGTTAAACTGAGACCGCTCCATGTTCTCCTCGAGCAGCGCCTCGAGATTCTCGTTTTCGCGCAATCCATCCGCCGCGAGTTGAATCCGTTTTGCGCTCTGAACGGACCATTCCGAATGGTAGCTGAGATCGGGTGAAGGCGCGGGGGGCATCGGAAGCGTCTGATCATTGGCGGGCAGAGGTGTCTTATAGATTTCGTAAGGTCCTCCCCAGATTGGCTTACGGGCATTCGACGGCGCCGTGTCCCATGAATCCGACCATGACTGTGCCTGATAGCTCATCATCCGGTAAGCGCTGCTCATGCTAACTACGTCCGGTCCGTAGAACAATGGATAAAAAGTGTTCATAAGTTCTTCAGGACTTGTTCCCGGATGCCAACCCGCTGCGGCTCCGGCAACATATCCCAACCAGAAGGTCTCAGGGTGAAGTCCCATATCGGCCCAGCCACAATCGATATCTCCAATCAGGCTTGTATTCACTCGGGAAGAATTAAAGGAGATTGTATTCATTACGTCATTCACCCTGGGGGTGGTGTTATCCGGATCTGGTCCATCCTTCACGAGCGGATGAAGGAGGCCCGCCTGCGGTATTAAAAAGTAATCCGGAAACCACTTTTCTTCGCCTTCGGTTGAGGTAAAGATCATCTGCTTGATTCCGAGACGATGGAATTCCCGGTCGAACTCCGGCCCATATACCTCTCCGTTCACCACATAGGGCGGCAGCGCTTTAAGGTCGCTCGGCTTCATGGGGAACTCGCCCCAGATGATGACTGTCCTCCCACGATCATGCAGATACTGTCCGGCCTGATTCACGAAATAAGCAAATATCCTCCCTTGAGAACCCAGGGTTTTTTCCATATCGGTTTCATTACATTGGGAATTATGCGCCAACCCGAGATAATACGGTTCGTCGGTCGAAAGGAAGAAATGCTTTACGCCACGATTGGCATCCAGCAGATCCTGGTACATGCCCTCCAGCAGTTTGTAGGAATCCGGATTGGTGGCGCAAATCTCGTAATTGCTGTCTGGAAATTCGCGCAATTTGGCATATTCTGGATGCTTGAGGATGAAGGCGATGTGAGCCGGTCCGTCGAGATACGGTATCAGTTCGATGTGATAGCGCAATCCGTAATCGGTAAGTTCCTGTAACTGCGCCGGGCTGAGCGCGTAAGGCTCGACGACTGCTGGAGCGCTCTTATATTGAAAATGTCCTTCCAATTTGATAACAAGTCCATTGATCTTGTAAAAGGCGGCTTGCTTCATAGCCCGCTTGAGTTCATCCATCTTCTCCAGATGATGGGCATCGTCCCAGTAGATATGGCGAAGTTGAAGGTCGGGCCAATCTTCGATCGTTCCTTCCGGTAGCCACAGCGTTCCCATCTTCGGGCGCAATAACTGAATGAGAGTATCCACTCCGTAGAAGAGCCCAGTTGGCGCATTGGCGGTAATGGCAACTGCCCCTTGATGCAGATCGATCCGGTATGCCTGTTCCTCCAGTGCGCTCCTATCGATGTCTTGCGCATCGCCTATCGGCACGCTACCTGCGGCAACATGCAGCGATAGCACACCCGAGGAGCTTCCATGCGCGTCCAACGTTATGTGAAATCTCTGCGAGAGTCCTTCGCGCAGTGCTTCCACTGCCACATCGTTCGAGGGGACACTGGAGTCAAGACGAAGTTGCCAACCATCTCCGAATGAAATGTCTCCTGCATTCAGAGATACCTTTTGCGGCTGGGGAATCACAGTGTATCCACGTGCTAACAGAGGGGAAACCGTCTGTGACAGCCCACTTGAGCAGAAACATCCGAGCACAGCTACAACCGTGAGGAATTTCATATTCTTCTGCCTTTCGCCAAGGCTCTTTGGGAGCCGCTTGCACAGTTCCCGGCCAGCGCGACCGAATCAAATGACCTGTAGAACTGGAGGTGATGACGAGCTAATGCACATGTAAGGCGCTTGTGCTGCAGAACCAGAACCTTACTTCAAGCCGGGAGGTATGTCCCTTGGCGACTAAGGCCGATGCGGCTGCTCGCCGCACCGGCCCCAGACATGTTGAATATGTTAGTCAAGACAAGCTCAGAATTCGAGCTTGCCTAGGAATTGCACAAAGCGCCCCGCAGTCGGGTAATTTGGAGGAGTGCCTACCGTGCCGTTGATTTGTCCTGCCTGGTTCGGCAGGCCGAGGTTGGTATGGTTGAGTACGTTGAACACCTGCATCTCTAGATCGAGCTTCATGTGTCCGCCGATGGGCGTCACCTTGTAGAGGGTTCCGTCCAAATTCGAGAAGCCGGGACCGGTCATGTAGTTCCTAGGTATGCCATTCAGCGTGTCCCGGCCATAGTTGTTAGGATCAACGGCCGCGTTGTCGCGGCACAGGTATGTTTGCCCAGCGTATGCGGTTGCGCCTACAGGTGTTCCGCAATTCCCGCCTCCAGAGGGATCCCAGATGCTGTAATCGAACCACATCTCCCGCGTGCGCTGGCTCTTGGGCAGAATGCCGCCCGGATGGAGCGCGTTTGGCGATAAGGTAAGGTTGTTACCGCTGTTGTTAATCCCGGGATTGGGGCTGTAGTACGGCGAGAAGAACAACCCGCTGTGCCACATATAGAAGGCCGAAACGTTCCAGCCGCTCACCACTTCATTGACCGCTGTGTTGGAATTAGCAAGGA
>Ga0181526_10003936_pt1 | contig 11826 bp, 9 predicted proteins | sample PEATcosm2014_Bin_35_FD_119750 | JGI IMG/M metagenome (GOLD analysis project Ga0181526, IMG submission 119750) | Peatland microbial communities from MTU Mesocosm Facility, Houghton, MI, USA - PEATcosm2014_Bin06_30_metaG | ecosystem: Environmental > Terrestrial > Soil > Wetlands > Peat | place...
CATTCCCATGATCTGTCCCTTCGTTCGCGGTTCGTCCCTGAAGCGCCGCAGTCTACCGAACTCGCGGATCGCGGGCCTCACCCCGCCAGGCTCGCCGGTCCGACCTCAGTGGCCCGCCCCGGTTCTTGCGGCACGAAGATCCACAGCAGCACGTACAGCAACGCTCCGGCCCCCCCGCAGAGGAACAACAAGGTGAACAGCAAGCGCCAGAGCCATGCGGGGGCACCGGTGATTCGGGCAATGCCACCGCAAACGCCGCCCAACCACCGGTCATCCCGGCTGCGCTGCAGGGCATGCAGCGCCTCAATGGCGGGCGCCCCACCGCCCGGGCGTCCGGCGCCGTTGAGCACGCGTGCCTTGGCTCGTGCAAATTCGTCGTCCGAGAGCACGCCGCGTTGATGCAGGTCGCCCAGTTTGCCCAGTTCGTCGCTTTCGTACATGGCCAGCTCCCGAGAATTGGTGATCGATGCCGCAAGCGTAGCGCTTTCCAGCGCCGGCGCGAGCGCCTTGCGACGAAATGCAATGGCACCCGACCAAACGGCGCGATGCACAGACCACCGGTGTCGCTTGCCGCCCTTTGCCCGGCGAACCCGAGGCCCCACCAGGGAGCGTCCACTGCGTCACACGAGCCAGTCGATCCGGGGCGGCACGAATGCCCGCCGGGCGCCGACGCATCACGGGGCCGGGGCGTAGCGGACTTAGGCCAGGCGGAACTTGAGTTCGCCCAGCTTCTCGATGGTGCTGACGATCTCGTCGCCTGCCTTGAGCCAGACTTGCTTGTCTTTCGGATATCCCAGGATAACTCCGTGCGGCGTACCCGTGAATATGATGTCGCCAGGCTCGAGGCGCCAGAACCGCGACAGGTAGGCAATGATCTGCTGAACATTGAAGATGAAGTCATTGGTATTCCATGACTGGCGCAGTTCACCGTTCACGCGCGTCTCGAGCTTCAGGTTGTTCGGGTCCACCACCAGGTCCGCCGAAACGAAGTACGGCCCGATCGGCGCGAACCGGTCGAGGGTCTTGCCGAGCATCCACTGCCCGGCGGGCAGTTCCAACTGCAGGTCGCGCGCAGAAAAATCGTTGGACGCGCAGTAGCCAGCGACGTACTTGAGCGCGTCGGCCTCCGCAATATTTTGCGCCGGCCTGCCGATCACGATCAGCAATTCGGTTTCGTAGTCGAATTTGTAGGCCACGGCCCTGGGTGGCAGCTCGATGGTGCAATCGTGCGCGGCCAAAGCGCTGTTGTATTTGTTGAACAGCGGCGGAACACGTGGCGCCGGCACGCCGATTTCCTGCGCATGGCGCCGGTAGTTCAGGCCAACGCAGATGATCTTTCCCGGGTTGGTAAAGAGGCGTCCATGTCGTATTGCGGATTCGTCCCGCAGGGCGGGCTTGGCCTTCGGTACTCGAGTCGCCGCGTCGATCAATTGCTTGAGGCCCGCCGCGTTTCCTTCCCTCAAGAGTTCTTCGAGCGTCAACGGCGCCGGCATCCCGAGCAGGCGCGCTGCGCTGCGTACGTCGACGACGCCCAGAGGCGACTTGGCGCCCAGCGTTTCCGTTCCGTCATCGTTGGCAATGGACAGCAGGGTCAACTGCGTGGGCAGCTCATGCGGACCCCGATACCTTTGCGTGCCCGACGCGTCCCCGCCCGCCGCGCCGGAGGCGACGGTGTCGAGCGCCGCGGCCACCGCGACGCCGGTTCCCAAAAGGAAATTTCGCCTGCTGCTCATAGAGTTTTCTCCCGATCATGTCGTTTTATGAGAGGCGGCTCGCCGTCCGCTTGCGGATTTTGCACTCATCCAAGCTTCGCATCTGCGCTCGGGGATGCCCTCTTCGGGGACGGGTCAACGGCCAGGCACGGCGTACCTCGAACGCACCCGTCGAGCGTCTCGCATCGGTCGGAATCCGGCAAGTGCTTGGCGAATCGGTTCGCGTCCAAACCGATTGCGACGGCAATGAGCGCGAGCCCTTTGCCCGCATGTTTGCACGGCATATGACCGATAATGGCGTTGGGTCAATGGCCCACATTAGAAGTAGGGACATCCAGGCCGGCCGCAAGCCCGCGGTAGGCCGGTGGCTCGGACGTCTTGCGACGAAAAAGGCCTTTCGGGCCAGAAGATGGAAGCAGAAGCACAGCGCCAGATGACTGCTCTGATTTACCGGAACGCGGGCCTTGCGTTTGCGGTAAACGCCGTTTGTGCCTTCCTGGTGGCCTATGTCAATGCCGCGCTGCGCGCGCCCGCCGCGCCCGCTTTTTTCTGGTGGTGCTTGGTCTTTGCGCTCGCGGCAGCGCGCTATCTGTTGTCACGTAGTTACCAGGGCGCGTACCCAGATACGACGGCCGCGACGCTGTGGCGCCGGCGCTATGTCGCCGCTACGGCCGCGATCGCGGCCGTTTGGGGCCTGGGAGGCGACCTGTTCATCTGGAATGCGCCCGACGAGCTGCGCCTGTTTACCGGCTTGGTCATGGTCGGGATGGTGGCCGGCGCGGTTCCGATCCTTGCGCCCGTGCCCACGGCCTTCCGCGTGTTTGCCTTGCTGGTGTGCGTTCCGATGTCCGCGATCATTTTGCTTCAGGCAAATTCGGCGCTGCTCTGGGCCTTCGGTTCCATGACCCTGATCTTCCTGGCTGCGGTGCTCGTCAGTGCCAATTATTGGCACGAAACGCTCGACGCCTTGATACGCACGAACCTGGAGAAGGGCCGCCTGCTCGATGATCTGCGGCAAAGCGAAGCGCGGGTGCGCGAGATTGTCGACCACTCGCCGATCGGCATGGGCATCGTCGCGCCCGACGGCCGGTTCATCCGCGTAAATCACGCCCTGTGTGCCATGCTGGGTTTTACCTCCGAGGAGTTCGAGCGCTTGACGACCTCGGATATCACACATCCCGACGACAGGGCCGCATTTGCTGACGAGTTTCAACAGCTCCTGTCTGCCAAGATTGTGCGCATCCAGTTGGAGAAGCGGTTTTTGCGCAAAGACGGCACCGCCGTCTGGGCGCAAATAACAGCCTCACTGCTTCGCGTGAGCGAAAATGCCTCTCCGTGTGTTCTTGGCCAGATCGAGGACATCACCGAGCGGCGCATGTGGCGCGAGCAGATGTACCACCATGCGTATTACGACCCGTTGACCGACCTGCCCAACCGCCGCCTGCTGCTCGATCTGGTCAATCAGGCGCTCGCAGAGGCGAGTCGCCGTGGTCGCGCGGTGGCGATTCTCTATGTTGACGTCGATCGGTTCAAGGAAATCAACGATTCCCTGGGCCACGATGCCGGCGATCGATTGCTCAAGGAAGTGGCTGAGCGGCTCAAGGCGAGCGTGCGGCGCGGCGATATCGTATCCAGGCAAGGGGGCGACGAGTTCGTGATCGTGCTGACCGACCTGGAACACGCGCCGGACGCTACCGCGGTCTCGCTGAAGATCCTGGAGGCGTTTGCCCGTCCAATTCAGATCGCAGAAAACGAAGTCAACGCGACCATCAGCATCGGCATCAGCCTGTTTCCGAATGACGCGACCCAAGACGTCGACGAACTCATCAACAAGTCCGACGCGGCAATGTACGCGGCAAAGTTGCACGGCCGCAACTGCTATCGCTACTATCACGAGGCCGCCGGTTCGCTGGGGAACCTGACCATTCTTCGCCGGGGCAATCGGCCCCAGGTATCCCGTACGCCGACGGCTTCGAGCTAGCCGCGTCGAACTGCCGAATTGCCGCGGGGCACCGCTTGGGTCTCGTCGGGTGCGCCGGGTCCGTCCGAAAACGCTGAGCCGACGCACGAAGCGCACGGACCCGAAGGCCGAGCCGAACCATGCCACGGCATCTTGCGCCGACCGACGCGACCGGCCGTCGGGCGCGCCAAGGCGGGCCGCGCCGGCTCGGTTCTTCCCCGGCGATGGGCAAACCGCAGCGCGAGCCGGTCGTGGCCGGCTCGCGCCCAGGCCGTCGGCGGCTCGAATCTTCTCGCCCCGCCGGTGTCGGTTCCGCAACCGCCGACCGCGGCAAACTAGGTCGGATCGCCGCAGCCGCCGTGCCCAGCTAATACGGCCCTAGATATTCTGATCGCCGGGTCTTAGACCCGACGCCGTGGGCGGGTCGCGCCGAAGCAGCGCCACGGACGGGTACACGGCCGGCCCGGGCAACTTCCTCAGCTTTTGGCCGCCCTTGCCGCGTCCACGCTCCAGCTGCCCGCCCCAGCAGCCGCGAAAAACAGATAGATGAAACAGTACAAGACGGCCGGTTCTCCCTGATTGAGCGTCGGGAACAGGAACGAGCCTTGGGGAACATGGCCGATGAAATATGCGAACGCCATCTCCCCGGACAGCAGGAAGGCAACGGGGCGCGTAAATAGCCCGACCAGCAACAAGAGACCACCCGCCAACTCGAGCATGCCTGCAAAGCCGATCAACGACAAAAGTTGCAAATTATCGAAGTAGGCGACATGCGGAAAATGGAACAGTTTCGATGATGCGTGCAGCAGGAAAAGATAGGCGGCGACAATCCGCAACAAAGCCTGTGCGCGCGGCGTCCACACATCCGACGACATAGCAAATCCTCCTTGTTCGACTCCGACGGAACTCGGGGAAACTATACCTTCTCTCGCACAGCGATTGACCCCGGCCGGTCGCGTTTGATCAGCGGCCGCATGGCCGGTCGGTGACGGTGCACGAGTGGCCAGGCCACCGCGAAGCGCAGGGCGAGCTGCCTGTGCCGGCGCGCCATGTTGACGGTACGTGCAGTCTGACCCCTGCAGAAAGACCTCGTTGTGGTCAAGGATGGCGGCGCGGCATAGTGAAGGCCCAAGCGCATTCGAGTCGTCTGATCCAGGGGAATCCTTGTGCCCGAATTGGTGATCGAACAGCGGCGCCGCGATCTGGGCGGCTTCGAGGTCGGCCGCGTTCTGCCTTTCGTGCAGCGGCGTATGGTTGGCCCATTTGTCTTCTTCGACCATATGGGGCCGGTGCAATTGAACGTCGGTCTGCCCCGTTCCGTCGACGTGCGGCCGCATCCGCACATCGGCCTGTCGACGGTTACCTATCTGTTCGAAGGCGAGGTCATGCATCGGGACAGCGTCGGCTCCGAGCAGTCGATCCACCCCGGAGCGGTCAATTGGATGACGGCCGGCCGCGGAATTACCCATTCGGAGCGCTTCGAGCGAGCGCGCCGCCAGGGCGACCTGGTACATGGCATTCAATCCTGGGTGGCGCTACCCGAGCGCGACGAGGAAACCGAACCGGCATTCTTCCATTACGGCGCCGCCGAGCTGCCGGTATTCGATGACGGCGCCGTTTGGGCCCGGCTGATCGCCGGCGAGGCGAGCGGTGTGACGGCGGTGGTTCGCACGCACTCGCCGATGTTCTATCTGCATTGGGAACTCAAGCCAGGGGCACGCGTATCGATGCCTGGTGGCCATGCCGAGCGTGCCGCCTACGTCGTGAAGGGGTCCGTCGAAATCGACGGGACCAGCTTAGTCCCGGGACAAATGGCCGTGCTGGCGGCCAAGGAGCCCGGGGTCCTGCGCGCGGTCACGGCGGCCACCGTCATGGCGCTTGGCGGCGAACCGCTAGGCCACCGGTACATTGAATGGAACTTCGTTTCCTCCTCCAAGGACCGGATCGAGCAGGCGAAGGCAGACTGGCGCGCCGGGCGCATCAAGTTGCCCGAGTTCGATCACGAGGAATTTATCCCGCTGCCGGAGGACCCGGCAACGCGGGGCAAACCGGCAACCTGACTGGCAAGATCCGCGGCCGGATGCGCTGCGGCGTGCCGGCCCGGGCACGCCTGGCCGGCAGACGGCAAAGCGTCCGTGGTCCGTTCCTCGGCGACCTTGGTTGGCGTCAGCAGCGCGTCATTTCCAATGCCAGCTCGGCCCGCAGGTTCTGCAGGTCCCGGGAAATGGTCGCCACGGCTAGCGTCCGCCCGGCAAACGCGTACGAGACGGCGCAATCATGAGACGCCAGCGTGCCCTCGACGTGTACGCTGTCCCACTTCTCCGCATGGCCGACATAGTTGATCGCGACCTCATAGTGCTGGCTCCAGAAGAACGGTACTGCGTCGAACGGCTCCCGCTGGCCGAGGATGTTGCGCGCCGCCACCTGACCCTGGCGCTGGGCCACGACCCAGTGTTCGACGCGGATGCGCTCCCCGCAGTGCGGATCGGGCCATCGGGCCACGTCACCAGCGGCATAGACGCCGGGCATGCTGGTTTCCAGATACTCGTTGACCGAAATCCCGCGGTCGATGGCCAGACCGGCCTGTTGCGCCAGGGAAATCGACGGTCGCACGCCCACGCCCAATACGACCAGGTCCGCATCGAGGATCGCACCATCGCTCAGCGTGAGGCGCTCGCCGTCGATCCGTTGTACGGTTCTGCCCAAGTGAAAGCGAACGCCGTGTGACTCGTGCAGCCCTTGGACGAACCGGCCAACCTCGGGGCCCAGCACCCGTTCCAGGGGCACGCTGTCGGGTCCGACGACGTGCACTTCGATCCCACGCGTACGCAAAGATGCGGCCACTTCGAGCCCGATGAAGCTCGCGCCCACGACGACCGCGCATTTCGCGGTCGCGGCCTTGGCGACAATTGCCCGGCTGTCGGCAAACGTGCGCAGGTAATGGATCTGCGACGGCGCGGCACCCGGTATTTCGAGGCGCACCGGTTCGGCACCGGTCGCGATCAGGGCCGCACCGAATCCGATGCGCCGGCCGTCACCGAGTTGCACCTGCCTGTGCGCCACGTCCAGAATCGATACCTGCGTGTTGAGCACGAGCTCGATGCGGCGCTCCGTGTAGAACTCCGGCACCCGAAGCGGCATCCAGTCTTCCGGCGCGGTGCCCGCAAGGAAATCCTTCGAGAGATTGGGTCGGTCGCAAGGCGGCGAGTCTTCGGCACTGAGCATGGTCACGGCCCCCTGGTAGCCCTCGCGGCGGAGCATGTCCGCCGCGGCCAGACCGGCGGCACCTGCGCCGATGATCACGACCGTGGCGGGGCCGCTCGACGCCTTCGCGGGCGCGATCCGTCGCGGGCTCGGTTCGGCAAGCTTTTCGCGCACAAAGGCCATTTCGCCGTCGAGCTCGACCCGCCAACAGGGGATTGGATCCAGGGCCGGCGCGCGCAAGGCCTCGCCGGTTCGAAGACTGAAGCACGCGTGGTGCATAGGACAGCGAATGGTGTCGCCGGCGATCAGGCCCTCGTTGAGCGGTGCGTGATAGTGCGGGCACAAGGCGCCAACGGCGTACAGGGCGCGGCCACTGCGCAGCAAAATCGCGTCTTCCGCATCGACCCGCCCATGAACCATCGCGCCGTCCGGCAAATCCCGAAGCGCGAAACCGCGTCGCAGATCGGGCTTTGGAGCGTCTTCCATGTCAGCCATGAAACCCTCCTTGCAGCTCTGGCAATGCCCTTGCCTGTCCTGTCGAGATCCCCAGCCGTGAATGCGCATTGCATTGTAGTGTTTGTGCGGATGTGTTTGCGGCGGTCGCACCGCCATTCGCACGGGTCCGGCGCAGCGGCGTGCGCACCGCTTGTCGGGCACGCCGTCTCTTGCTGAACGGAGCGGCCCGGCCCGCCGCCAGTTGCATGCCCGCAGATGACTCATGCGCGGCTTGGCGCGGGCGATTCGCGACGGTCATGGGTCCAGCGCAGTCAGCCTCGTCGGCAACAAGGTTGCCCAACCAATCCAAAAGACCGGCGGCGGTCGCGCAAAGAATGCAATGGCGGAGGCGGTGAGATTCGAACTCACGGAGGAGTTGCCCCCTCGTCAGTTTTCAAGACTGATCCATTAAACCGCTCTGGCACGCCTCCGATTGCGCAGACGATCACCGCATACCCGCCAAGTAGATGACCCCGAATCCGGCCATACATTGGGATACCCAGGCATTTACGGAGCGCCTTTCGGGCCGGTGCAACGACCAATCCGGCACCCGCTTCGTTCCGGGCCGCCGGATCTTCGCCACCCGTTGCCCGGCCGCCACTGCGGCATTTTGCCGCATATTGCCGGCGCACCGCTTTTGCTAGCATCGACACGGCGGGTTTGGGAGCCGGGGTTTGGGAGCCGTTTGGAGCCGACCAGCCCGCGCCCGACACGCGCGCCGACCAGCGGACCCTGCGATATCCCCTTGGAAAGAGGAAATTGTAAATTGAAAAGACGATGGTTCCGAAATGTTCCGACCTTAGGCCGCGCTGTTGCGCCCGTTGCGGCCTTTGCAGGCGCGCTCCTGCTTGCCGGCGTTCCGGATTCCGCGCTGGCCTGTGCCTGCGGCTGCGCGGTGTTTGACGTCGGCGCCAATACCGTCTTTCCGAACGAGTCGGATACGGGCCTGAGCATGTGGTTTCGCTACAACTACATGGACCAGGACAAGAACTGGGTCGGTGCCTCCAGCGCGCCCAGCGCCTGGAACGGGGACAAGGACATCACAACCAGTTTTTATACGATCGGCGGTCAGTACATGTTCAACCACGACTGGGGCGTCATGGTCGAACTGCCCATCTTTCATCGTACGCTGACGACGACCGGCGACGGCACCGCGTACCCTAATGGCCAGATCTATTCCAGCACGCTAACGGACATGGGCGATCTGGAGGTCATGGCGGTATACGCCGGATTCTCGCCCGACCTGTCCACCGGGGTTTCCTTCGGACTCAAGCTGCCGACCGGTAACTACACGGGTCCATTCATCCCGCCGGGCCAGTCGGCGGACGGCAACAACGACCCGGCCTACGACCGGGACAGCCTGCCCGGTTCGGGCAGCACGGATCTGCTCTTTATGGCCTACCACGACGGCGCGCTGACACAAGACGGCCGGCTCGCCTACTTTGCCCAGGCGCGCTTCCAAATGGCCGTCATGGAACGCGCCGGCGTCACCGGCACCTACCGGCCGGGCAACGAGCTCGACCTCGGTGTCGGCATCGCCTACAGCGCGGGCGCGATGGCCGGTTTTAGCAAGGTCGCGCCGGTACTGCAGCTCATCGCCACCGATCGCAGCTCCGATGGCGGCACGGCATCCAATGTCAGTAGCGGCTTTCGTCGCCTGATGATTGCCCCAGGAATTGACCTCAGGGTCAACAAAGTCAAAATCTACGCCGACGTTTCGCTACCCGTGGCGGTCGACACCACCGCACCGTCGACGCCGTTGGTCATTTCCCAAGGCAATTCCGGTCAGCTGGTGGCGTCGGCGATCTGGCGCCTGCAGATCGGGTACGATTTCTAGGTGAAAGCAAAAGCTCGTCTGGGCCCCGGTTGGTTGCTGGCCACCTCGATCTTGATGATCGCGATGCCGGTGCGGGCCGACACGGCGCAAGTCCCGACACTGGCGGTCAAGACACTTGCCGGCGATGACTTCGACTTGTCGCGCTTGCGCGGTCAGGTGGTCGTGGTCCATTTTTGGGCCACGTGGTGCCCGCCCTGCATCAAGGAAATGCCGGCGCTCGAGACGTTTTTCGACAAGTACCGGGGGCGCGGCGTCACCGTGATCGCCATGAGCGAGGATCGCACGCGCGATCTGAACGAGGTGCAGCACATGGTGCAGCACATGCACGCTAGCTACCCGGTTGCCATGGCGCACCGGGCGAGCGCCAACAGTTTCGGCGATCCGGCAGTGCTGCCCGTCACCTTCGTGCTCGACACCCAGGGCGTCGTGCGCGCGCAAATGCACCCCGATTCGCAACCGGTGACCGAGGAGAACCTGGTCCGGATCGTCGAACCGCTGCTGCCGCCCCGCTGAAGCGGGCGCCGCCGCGGGCGCGCGGCGTCTCAGCCGGCCTTCTTGACCAGGCGTGGCTCGCGCAACAACTCGACAAAACGCGCGCGGATGGACGACTCGATGCCTTCGGCATCCAGGCCCTCGGCAGCGAGCAAGCGCGCATGATCGCCGTGATCGATGAACCGGTCGGGCAGTCCCAAGCGCAACAGCGGAATGCTCCGCGACATTTGGTCGAGCGCCTCGGCGCAGGCGCTGCCCGCTCCGCCCTGCAGCACGTTTTCTTCGACGCTCACCAGGGCGTCGTGCGTCTCGGCCATGCGCCGCAACAAGTCCAGGTCCAGTGGCTTGACGAACCGCATGTCGACGACGCTGGCATCGATTGCCTGCGCCGCGATCATGGCTGGATGAACCAGCGCCCCAAACCCGAGAATGGCGATCCGGCCGCCCGGCCGCGCGCGCGATTCGCGCAGGACTTGGCCGCGCCCGATGGGGACGGTTTCCAGCGTGGCCTCGACCGGCACACCGGTGCCGGCGCCGCGCGGATAGCGCACGGCCGCTGGTCCGTCGTGGGCAAATGCCGTGCTGAGCATCTTGCGGCACAAGTTCTCGTCACTGGGCGCCATGACGACCATGTTCGGGATGCAGCGCAGGAAGGACAGGTCGAAGACCCCGTGATGCGTGGCCCCGTCGGCCCCGACCAGACCGCCGCGATCGAGCGCAAACACCACCGGCAGATTCTGCAGGGCCACGTCGTGGATCAACTGGTCGTAGGCCCGCTGCAGGAAGGTCGAGTAGATGGCCACCACGGGCTTGATGCCTTCGCAGGCCAGCCCGGCTGCAAACGTGACCGCGTGCTGTTCGGCGATGCCCACGTCGAAGTAGCGTTCCGGAAACTCGCGCTCGAAGCGCACCATGCCCGAACCCTCGCGCATCGCCGGCGTTATACCCACGAGACGCGCGTCGGCGGCAGCCATGTCGCAGAGCCAGTCGCCAAACACCTGGGTATAGGTCGTTTGCGCCGTGGCCGACTTGCGTATACCGACCTCCGGATCGAAGCGTCCCGGCCCGTGGTACAGGATTGGATCGGCCTCGGCATGGGCATAGCCGTGCCCCTTGCGCGTGACCACATGCAGGAATTGCGGGCCGATGAGTCCGCGCAGATTCTGCAAGGTCGGAATCAGCGACTCCAGATCGTGACCGTCGATCGGCCCGATGTAATTGAAGCCGAACTCCTCGAACAGGGTGCCGGGCACGACCATGCCCTTGGCATGCTCCTCGAGTTTGCGCGCCAGATTCAGCATCGGCGGCAGGTGCTTGAGCACCTGCTTGCCCGCGCTCTTGGCGGCCATGTAGAAATGCCCGCTCATCAGGCGCGCCAGGTGGCGGTTCAGCGCCCCCACCGCCGGCGAGATGGACATGTCGTTGTCGTTGAGAATGACCAGCAGGCGCACGTTCTCCGTAACGCCAGCGTTGTTGAGCGCCTCGAAGGCCATGCCCGCCGACATGGCGCCATCGCCAATCACCGCGATGCTGTGGCGCGTTTCGCCGCGATTGCGCGCGGCCACCGCCATGCCCAGGGCGGCGGAGATCGACGTCGACGAATGGGCCGTGCCAAAAGCGTCGTAGGGCGATTCCACGCGCCGCGGAAAGCCCGAGATACCGCCCTCCTGGCGCAGGGACTTCATCGCCTCGCGCCGGCCGGTAAGGATCTTGTGGGCATAAGTCTGGTGGCCCACGTCCCAGACGATGCGGTCCTCCGGCGTGTCAAACACATAGTGCAAGGCCACGGAAAGCTCGACCGTACCCAGGTTCGAACTCAGATGCCCACCGGTGCTGGCCACCGAGCGCAGCAGGAATTCGCGCAGTTCGGCGGCCAGCGGCGCTAGTTTCGCCCGCTCCAGGCGCCGCAGGTCGGCCGGCGATTCGATCCGGGACAGCAGCGCGTCTTGGGGCAGCAGGTTCTTCACAATGCGTCTTCCGATTCAGTTGCGCCGGGCGACGATCAGGTCGGCGAGCTGCTGCAGGCGCAGGGTGCGCGCCGGCGCCAAGCCGGTCTGCGCCAGTGCCAGACCGGCCGTTTCCCGTAGCTGGGCCGCGCGCTGCTTGGCTACGCCCATGCCCAGCAC
>Ga0181526_10003937_pt1 | contig 11824 bp, 7 predicted proteins | sample PEATcosm2014_Bin_35_FD_119750 | JGI IMG/M metagenome (GOLD analysis project Ga0181526, IMG submission 119750) | Peatland microbial communities from MTU Mesocosm Facility, Houghton, MI, USA - PEATcosm2014_Bin06_30_metaG | ecosystem: Environmental > Terrestrial > Soil > Wetlands > Peat | place...
TCCATCACGAAGCTGCTGGCCTTCAGGGACAAGCATCAGGCGATGGAGTTGCAGGATTTGGCGGCGCAATACGGTCTGTGCGAAATCTGGAGCAATCTGTCGCGATACGCCGATATCGAGGAGCCGCTGGAGCCTCCGCTGATCGCGACGGCGTTCTCCGGTTGTCTGAACGGATACACGATACGTTCGTCGCGGCGCGAGAGCGCGATCGTCATCGACGAGCAGCTCATTCACATCGCCAATCTCCAGGGAACGTTGCTTTCGGAGTGTTTCACGCTGCGCGAGGCCGGGCGTCCGCTCGCGGATTTCGACATCGGGCGCCTGTCCGCGCTGACACGGCCGGACTCGCCCTTCGCCGCCAAATGGGTCCAGCCGCTGATCTTCGCCATTCGCGGCGGAGCCGCGGCGGCGGCGGCGGCGCTCGGCGCGTCCGACGTCGCCGGAATGCGCGACATAATACGCGACGGCTTCATCTATTTCGTGATCGCGCATGAGATGGCGCATGTCGCCTTGAAACATTACGGCGACGACGAGGCCGAGGCGTTCGACGACAGCGAATATGAACTGTTCGCGAAGCGGCATGAACTCGAACTCGAGGCGGACGTTTTCGCGATCCGCGCCTGCCTGCGGTTCATCCTCGATCGCAATCCGCCGTCCGCCCATTTGTTTTTCGCCGGCGCCATGGGATTTCTGTCGTCCATCGAAGCCTTCGAGCGCCTATTGTTCCAGTTCCTGACGGATCGGGCCGACGACGGCGGGATGTATCTGGAATCCGGTTACAAATCTTCGAGCGCGGTGTTTGCGACAACGCATCCCTCGCCGTTCGTTCGGCGCGCGCGGCTGCGGAGCTTTATCGCCAATTGCGCGCTTCCAAGCGGGCTCAAGGTTATATTCGAGCAGACGGCGGAGGCGGGCGAACTCGCGATGCAGCGGCTGACGGCGAATGCGACGAAGGCCGCGCGAGGCGCGCGGCGGCAAGGGGTCTCGCCTCACCCGATCTGGCTGGGAAGACAATGCGATTATACGCTTTTCAATTCGCCGCTCGCGGGGCGCCGTTCGGGGTTCGCGGACCAGCCTCACTGGTCCAAAGCGGCGCGCCGTTGAACCTCGTCCCGACACATGCGATAGGTTTCGCGCGCGCGATTTGCTTCAATCGGGTTCGCGAGGGGGCGTGGATGCAGGCGTTCGAATTCGGTTCCGTCCGCGGTCTGATGGCCGTCGTCGGCATGGCGCTTTGCTTGTCGGCCTGCGAAGTTCGTCCGCTCTATGGACCGACGACGATGGGCATCCCGCTCGCCGACGAGCTCAAAGCCATCGAGATCCCGCCCATACCCGACCGGATCGGCCATTACGTCAGAAACGAGCTGATCTTCGCCTTCAACGGAACCGGTTCCGAGACCACGCCGGCGCGCTACAGACTTGACGTGAAACTCAAGGAGCGCGTGCAGTCGCCGATCATCGACACGGTGACGGGACGCGCGACCTCCGCCACCGTCTTCATGGACGCGGAGTATAAATTGACGGCGCTCGCCACCAAGAAGGAAGTGACGTCGGGAACGCTGATGCAGATCGCGAGTTACGACCGTTTCAGCAACCGCCTCGCCAATGTGCGAGCGGCGCGCGACGGCGAAATCCGCGACGCCAAGACGATCGCCGACGAGATCCGTAACAAGATTTCGATGGAGCTCGCCTTCCGCGACCCGTCGAAGGACAAGGAGCCGACCCCGCCGGTCGCGCCGCCGCCGCCAAATGCCCCCGAGTTCCCGCACGCGCAAGGAGAGCCGGGCGGCAAATAAGCGCTGTTTTTTTAAGGGAAAAGCCCCGTGTTTCCGGTCTCTCGCGGGATGCGTGGGAGTCGGCGAGAGACCGGAAACGAAGCCGCCGTCGATTTGACGCCGCCGGCGCGACTTGGTTTATACTCGCGCCGTTTATGCTTGCGCCTGAATATCGCGCGAGCCGCGCGTGGCCGCCGTGGTTAGCCCAACGAAAGGATATGCTCCTGACCTATCATTCAGCTTCCCGGACGGCCGTCGCCGCCCGCGCCGCGTCGCCTGATCTCATCATTCGTTGTTGCGGCGTCGGCAAGGCGTTTCAGCTCTATCGTCATCAGAACGATCAATTGAAGCAGATCGTCCTCGGCCTTTGGAAGAAGTTCTATACGGAGAAATGGGTTCTTACCGATGTGAACTTCGACATCGCCAAGGGCGAACGCGTCGGCATCGTCGGCCACAATGGCGCGGGCAAGACGACGCTGCTGCAAATGCTGTGCGGCATCACGCAGCCGACCAGGGGCTTCTTCGACGTGCGCGGACGCATAGCGCCGATCCTCGCGCTGGGTTCGGCTTTCGACGGCCTGCTGACGGGTCAGGAGAACGCCCGGATCGGCGCCGCCATCCTCGGCTTGACGCGCACGGAGATCGACCGCCGCATGGCGTCGATCGCCGCCTTCGCCGACATCGGCTCGGCGTTCGAACAGCCCATGCGCACATATTCCAGCGGCATGGTGGCGCGCGTCGCCTTCGCCATCTGCGCGCATGCCGACGCCGACATCCTCATCATCGACGAGGCCCTGTCGGTCGGCGACGAGCCGTTTCAGGAAAAATGCGAGGATTATCTGGTCGAATTCGCCAGGACCGGCACGATTTTAATCGTCTCCCACAGTCTCGATTATCTCGAGACCCTGTGCGACCGCATTCTTTGGCTGGACAATGGCGTCATACGCGAATCGGGAGATCCGGCGAGCGTGATCGCGCGCTATCGCGAAGCCATGCACCTCACGGGCGATCCTGTTCAGCGCGGCGCGTTTTCGAGCGAACCGGTATCCACTTCGCTCGAAAACGCGCCAGAACATCAAAATATTCCATGACGCCTGATCGCTCCGCCGCGTCGTCCCGCTTAGAGCAAGCTTCGCGAAAGTCGATAGGCTTTCGCGATTAGAATTTGCTCCAGCATTTTGATTTCGCGCGGTTTCTTATCGTTCGAACGATAAGCGCGCTAATGCCAGGGCTCCGTGCCGATCCATTGGTGCTCGACGCCCTGGTAATGCTCCAACGGCGAATAAAGCGGCGCGTTGAGCTCGAGCGTTTGAGCCGAGAGGCGACCGATTGCGGCGAGCAAATTATAGGTGGTGATGACGCGCGAAAATTGACCCTGGACGAGCGCGATGCGCGCGTTCACCAGCACCAGTTGCGCTTGTAGGATGTCGAAGGTCGTTCTTTGCCCGAATTTCGCTTCCTCGCGTATGCCCGTGAGCGCGGATTCGGCTTTGGCGACCTGTTGCCGGGCGGCGATCAGGAAGGGCGTGGTCTCCTTCCACGCGGCCCAGGTCGCCTCGACCGTTTGATGAATTTGGTCGACTTGCTGATCGAAAATGAATTTGGCCTCGCCGAGCTTTTCCTTCGCCTGACGGATCTGGCCATAGTTCACGCCGCCCTCGTAGATGGGGACGTTGACGGCCACGCTCACGCCGCCTTGAAAAAACCTTTGGCCTGGCGTTCCGACGTAATCGTAATTCTGGTTCACATTGCCGATCAAGCCAACCGTCGGCAGCAATTGCCCTTCCGCCAATTTGACGCTTAATTCGGTGACGTCGACGTTATAGCGCGCGGCCAGGGCGAGCGGATGCTCCGTGTCGGCGATCCGCAGCGCGGTCTCCCTGTCGTTGGGCAGCAATTTATCGAGCGGCGCCGCCGGCACCAAGTTCTTGGGCGAAAGCTGCGTCTGTTGCCGATAGACCGAAATGCTCGACTGCAGAGCCGTGGCGGCCGTCGCGCGCTCCTGCTTGGCCTGCTCCATGGCGGCCTCGGCCTGATAAACGTCGGTGCGCGTCACCTCGCCTCCCGCCAGACGCTCATTGGTGATCCCGACCTGATTGGTCAGGACTTTCACATAGTCTTCGCGCAGATTGTATATGGCGATGTCGCGAAGCAGAGTCATATAGGCGGTGGCGGCGTTGCCGAGAACCTGAAGCTCGGTGTAGCGCAGCGATTGTCTGGACTGATGGATTTGCGCCTGCGCCTGGTCGACGCCGTTGAGCCCGCGAAATCCGTTGAAGATATTCCAATTCACGACAAGTCCCCCGCCCCTGGGCTGGGTCAGCGTGCGCGACTTGCCGGTCGGGGCGAGAAGATCCTGCTGCAGCACACCATAGCTTCCCTGCGCGGTGACGGTCGGCAAGAACGAACCGAAGGCGATGGGCAGGTTTTCGTCGACGGCGCGGGTGTCGGCGCGCTGGGCGTTGATCTGCGGATGCGCGAGATAGGCGTGACCCAAGGCATCCTTGATGGTGTCCGCGCGCGCGCCATCCGCCGCTGCCGCGACACAAAGCAGCAAACAGAGAATTGCTCCGACGCTCCGCATCGTCACCGCGCTTAGTCGCATTTCATCAAGACCGACATTCCTGCCTCCATTCCCAGTACGCCTCATTCGTTACTGTTCGATAAAGGTTTTGCGGATGGACGAGGAAAGAGGCGACACGAGATAAGTGAGAACGGTGCGTTCGCCCGACGCGACGATGACTTCCGCCGGCATACCAGGACGCAGACGCGCGCGATATTCATCGGGGATCTCCGTCTTGTTGATCGAGACGATTCCCAGATAATAGGGTTGTTTGGTCGATTCGTCCATCAAGCGGTCGCGCGATACGCTCTCCAGATGCCCCATCATCAGCGGCATGGTGCGGGAATGGAAGGCGGGAAAGCGGATCTCGGCGCTCTGCCCTTGATGCACGATGTCGATATCCCCCGGAGAAAACTGCGCCTGCACGATCAGCCGTTCGTCGAGCGGAACGATGTCGAACAGCGCCTCGCCGGCGCGCACCACTTGTCCAAGGGTGGTCACCTTGAGATTTTGAACGGTCCCCGAGCGCGGCGACGTCACATCGACGCGCCGCAGAACGTCCTCCGCGACGATCGAGCGCTGCCGGTAGTCGCCGATTTTCTGCCGCACGTCCAGCAAGGCGGTCGCGACATCCTCCTTGAACTTTTGCTGCAGCTGGGAACTCTGAATCCCCATCTCGGAGATGGCGCCCTGCGCCTTGGCGGCGTCGGAAATCGCCTTGCCGATGGCGCCCTCGAGGCGCGTGCGTTCGCGCTCCATGGCGAACACCCGCTGCGTCGGCACCAACTGCTTCGTCAGGAGCTTGCGCAAGGCGACAAGCTCCTCGTTGATGTATTTGCCTTGCTTTTCCTCGGAGTCCTTTTCGATCTCGATACCTTCGATCTCGGTCTTCAGCTGCCCGATCTTGGCTTCGATGATTTTGATTTGGCCATTCAAGGAAGCGCGGCGGTCGTTGAACTGCCCGACTTCATCCGACATTAACTTCGCGATCAGCGGATCGTTTTTCCTGGAATTAAATTCGGCGGGCCAGACGATCGCGTTCAGATCGTCGCGCTCGGCGAGCAATCTCGCCTCGAGCGCGAGATTGGAATAGAGCTGATTGCTCAAAAGGTCGGAATTGGCCTGCGCCTGGACTTTCTCCATGCGAATCAGCACTTGCCCTTCCTTGACGACGTCGCCTTCCTTGACCAGGATCGCGCGGATGATGCCGCCCTCGAAATGCTGGACCGTCTTGTGGTTTGTTTCGACGGAGACGAATCCGGACGCGACCACCGCGCGATCGATCTTCGCGATAGCGGCCCACCCTCCGGCGACTCCAAAGGTGAGGAAGATCAGCGCATAGCCCGCGAGCGCGAACTTGCGCCAATCTTGTAGCGCGCTAGACGGAACGCTCATATGCTAACCCCCGCTCCCCAGAGTCTGAGATGGTGTCGTAGGCTGCGATTTTGGCGGATTCGAGGATGCGATCAACGGCTGGAGTACCGCGTCTCGAGCGCCGTAGGATTTGACCATGCCGTCGGCCATGACCATGACCTTATCGACGGCGGCGAGAATGTTCATCTTGTGCGAAATAATTACCACGGTGGTGCGAAGCGCCTTTAGCTGTTGAACCGCCCGCAGCAAGGCCGCCTCGCCGGAAGCGTCGAGATTGGCGTTTGGTTCGTCGAGAACGATTAAGCTCGGCTGTCCATAAAGGGCGCGGGCGAGCGCGACGCGTTGCCTTTGCCCGCCGGAAAGCGTGTGCCCGCCGTCGCCGATCTGCGTATTGTAGCCATCGGACAATTGCTGGACGAGTTCATGGCAGCCGGCCAGCATCGCGGCCTGGATAATGAGGTCGGCGTCGCCGTCCTGGAACCGCGCGATGTTTTGCGCGACCGTGCCGGAGAATAGCTCCACGTCTTGAGGCAAATATCCGATGTAGCGCCCAAGCTGCTGCGGATCCCAATGGCCGAGATCATTGCCGTCGATGCGCACCGCTCCCCGCAAAATCGGCCAAACGCCGACAAGAACGCGCGCGAAGCTCGACTTTCCGGCGGCGCTGGGGCCAATGATCTCGATCACCTCGCCGGCCGCGATCTCGCAGCTTATGCCCTTTAAAATAAACGGCTGCGGCTTGCCCGGAGCCCCGGACAGCAAGTCGGCGACCTGCACCTCGCCCCTTGGCGGCGGCAAGGCCATGCGCGACGGCTCCTCTCCGGCGACCTTGAAAAGCGTCTTTAGCCTGGCGTAAGCCGAACGCGCCGCGATAAACCCCTTCCAATGTCCGACCGCCACTTCGATCGGCTGCATCGCGCGGCCGACCAAGATCGAGCCGGCGACAATCGCGCCCGGCGAAATCTCGCGGTTGATCACCAGATAGGCGCCCGTCCCCAAAATGATCGTTTGCAAAAACATGCGGAAGAATTTGGTGAAGGCGACGATCATGCCGGCGCGGTCGCTCGCGCTCGCCTGAGAGATGAGAACCGTCTCGTGCTGGCCGAGCCAAATCTGCTTAAGCGCGTCGACCATTGCCATGGCCTGAAGCACTTCGGTGTTGCGGAACATCGCGTTGGCGCTCTGGTTGGCGCGAGCGTTGGCCATTGTCGCTTCGTTCAGATTTTTCTTGGTCGCCATTTCGTTCAGCAGCGTCAGCCCGAGGCTTGACATGCTGCCGATGAGCGCGATGACGCCGAACCAAGGATGCAACATGAAACAGGCCAAGACGAAAACCGGAAACCACGGGGCGTCGCACAAGGCGATCAAGCCCGATCCGGTTAGAAACTCCCGCAAGGTGTCGACATCGCGCAGGCATTGAACATAGCCGCCGCTCGGCAGCTGCACGTTTCCCCTGTGGATCGATTCGAACGCGGGGCCGGCGATTTTTTCATCGAACGCCAAACCCGCGCGGACCAGAATGCGCGAGCGTAGCCATTCGAGAATCGCATAGACGAAAAGCAATAGTCCGGCCAGAATGGTAAGGGCGACCAGGGTCGTCTCGCTGCGGCTGGTGACCACGCGGTCGTAGATCTGCAGCATGTACAGCGGGCTCACGAACATCAGCAGATTGATGAAAAAACTGAAGATGGTCGCCGTCGCGAAAATTGGCAGGGTGAGCTTTATGCCTTCTTCCAACCGCCCAAGCGGCAACGCATTTTTGGCCAAGGATATCGACATAAGGCCTCAATTTTGGGGTTTCGTATTGTCGTCCCATCCCTTGGGGATTAGGCTCGTACATGCACTCGACTGTGCCTATCCTATCCACGCGGACTGGTCAAATATGAAAGCCGCGGCATCGTCGACGCGGCGGCGTCGCGCGATGACTCTTGATCATTGAATTCATGACGAAAAGCCTCCCCGCCGGCGAAGACGGAACACCGCCGGTCGAACCGTTCAAATTTATGGGATGGTTACCTTCTATGGTTACCTTCTATTGACTTGTCCGCCCGAGAATATGATTGTTGCCTGCCGCTGGGGTGGCGACTCGCGGAAGCGCGAAAGGCCCGATGGCGCGAATGAAGATAGGGTTGGAATGGCCGAATCAATGAACAAGCTCCTCTTCGCGGGCGCCGCGACGCTCGCGGGCGCGTTGATTCTTTCCCATGGAACGGCCTTCGCGGACGACAACCCGGAGATGACCAATCTCCTTCGAGGCTCGGCCAAATATAATTATCAGATCGTCGACGACGCCGGCCTTAAGCCCTCGGAAACCGCCAAGGCCTCGGAAACGGCCGAGGACACGGACGCCGCCAAGGACTTGGCGCCGCGCCGGCGCAAGCGCGACGACGATCGCGCCGCCAAGGCGTCAAGGACCGACGCGTCGAGGCGCGCCGCCGCCTCCGCTCCCGCCGCCTCCACTCCGTTTCAAGAAACAGCCTATTATCCGCGGTCGGGGCCGGCCGGTCCCTGGACCGGCGTTTACATCGGCCTCAACGCCGGCGGCGTGATGGGAAGCCGCCAGAACATCGCCACGACGGGCCTTGACGCTTACGATTATCCGAGCCTTTCGAACGGCTACGCCTTCGCCTCGAGCGCGGCCAGCTCCATCGCGCTCGGCGGACCCGCCGGATTCATCGGCGGCGGCCAGATCGGCTATAATTATCAGATCGACAATTTCGTCCTTGGCGTCGAGGCGGATTTCCAGGGCACGACGGCCAATGGCGCTGGGAGCGGGAGCGGCGCGGGCTATGACGCCTCCACCGTGGCTTACGGCAATAGCTTAGGCGCGACCCTGCCGCCGACCACGCCGCTCACTGTCACGCAAGTTCAGACGGGCCTCGTCAATTTCGGCACGTTGCGCGCGCGCGCCGGCTATCTCGTGACGCCCACGCTATTGGCCTATGTCACCGGCGGTCTCGCTTATGGCCAGACCAATGTCAACGCGTCGCTGTTTTCGGTGGACACGGCGGGCATTTTCGCGCCCGGCGCCGGCTCCACCTCCTATGGATCCATTCACGCGGGATGGACGGCCGGCGCCGGCGTCGAATGGATGTTCTGGCCGCAATGGAGCGCCAAGCTCGAATATCTCTATTATGACCTCGGCGCGCCGCCCCTGGGGATGACCGGGATCGGCTTCACGGACCCAAGCAGCGGCACGCCCGTCTGGGCCTATTTGGCGACGACCACCCCGCCCCGCTTCAATGGCAGCATCGTGCGCGCCGGCGTGAACTATCACCTTGACTGGGGGATTCCCGGCTCCATTCTCCCCGCCGCGGATTGACGGGCGTTGGAGCGCCCCTCGCTCGCATGGAGTCATGCGGGCGATGAAAATCGCTCGAAATCATAAACCCCATCGACCCGCCCTCGCGGCGCCGCGTTTCAACTCGCGGACATTGATCGCGTTTCATCCTAATATCCGGAATCGGCGATTCCGGATGCCGCTTCTCTCTTGGACACGCGGGGATGCACGGGCATGAGCAAACAGCAGCGCCTCGACCTCATGCCGCGCGAACAATTCGCGGTCCTGTCGCTGCACGCCAAGAACGATTATCTGCAAGACCTCGCGCAAAACTTCGCCAAGCAGACCGGCCGCGAATATCAACCGCTCGATAAGGACGCCCTCAGCCGCCTGCGCCGCTACTTCAGCCGCCGGGTGTTCGCCGACCTTCAGCTCGAGGGCAAGCCCGACACCGGGCTCGAGGGCGCGTTGCGGCGTCTTGGCGAGGCGATCCGCGCGAGCGACCGCAACGTCGACATCGAAGCCGCGCTCGTCCAGGAATTGCCGAAGCGCACGCTGCGCCCGGCGACGACGGACGAAGCCCAGCTGATGTTCTTTTCACCGAGCGTCTACGACGCGCCCATCAAGGACGACGTGAACCTGATGGACGTAGCCCCCTTCGCGCTTGGCAAGAAGATACGCACCGGGGTCATCACCTATGAATTGAAGGACTGCCTGATCACCATCGAAGGCGGCGCCGAGGTCGGCATCGCCACGGTGTTCGACTATGACATCTTCCTCAACATGGTGTCCCACCTCGCCGAGGAGGTCCGCCGCTTCCGCATCGAAACCAGCAAGGGGCTCCGCCCGACGCTCCCGCCCAAGATCTATCGCCCGAATGTCGCGCATATCCTCAAATTCAGCCATCGCCAGAGCGGCGGACGCCAATATGAGGAAGTGGAGGAGGCGCTCCGCCGCCTCGCCAAGACGTCCATAACCATCACCAATCTCGCCGGCGGCAAGCGCAGGCAGGTCGACACGCGCCCGCTGCTCGGCGAATACAGAATCATCAGCAAGACCAAGACCGGCAAGATCGACCAGATCGAAATTCATATTCCGGACTGGGTCTATCTCAGCGTCGTGCGGGCCGAAAAAACCCTGCCCTTGCTGACCATGAACGCGGATTACTTTCTCATCAGCTCGGGCCTTGGTCGATTCATCTATCGCCTCGCCCGCAAGGCCGCCGGAAAAAACGAGGCGCGTTACACCGCCCGCGATTTGCACAAGCGCAGCGGCTCCCCCCAGGAATATCGCTTCTTCCTGCGCGACCTGAAGGAGTTCGTCACGCGAACCCAGGCCTTTCCGATGCCCGACTACGACCTCGCCATGACCGACGGCCGGGACGGGCCGGTGGTTCTGATGAAGCGCCGCAGCGTCGCCAATCTGGAAGAGCCGGACGCGCCGCTTCTGGCGATGATGCGGGACTAGAGTCTTTCCGGTTAGGATTGAATCGAAAAGACTCTCTAGATTCCTGAGGCTTCTGTGAGGTCCCTGACGCGTGGAATGGTTCGACTGGCCTCCTTGGTGGGACCTCATTGAAGCCTGATTGAACGAAGCCGCGGTGGCGTTAGGCGCTATGGGGAAAGCGTCTCGGATGCTTTGGATTTTACGCCGGGCGGCATGGCCGTCTGAGGCGCGGACGCCGCGAGAGAAGCCTCGAATGAGAGGCGTTGAAGGGGCGATCGGCTGGCAAACTGGATTGACTGAGGTCGGGCATGAGCCTGCGATACGAGCAAGGGCGCACGGGACCTGTTCCCGGCGCGGCGCGGCGTCGAGAAACTCGCATCGAAAGGGCGATGGGCCGACGACGGTGTTTTCATGAGGTGTCGCAGCGAAAGGAGTTGGCGCGGGCGGGATCGCGCGGCGCTTGACCGATCCGGCGCATGCGGCCCCCGCAATCGGGACAGACGGGCGGCTCGGCGGCTTCGGGGCGAGCGTCGGCGGCGCCAGACGGCTCGGGCGCTGGAACAGGATCGGCGATCGCGGGATCGGCTTCGAGCAGAGAGCGGCAGCGGGCGAGTTTTTCAGCGCGGCGCCCGATGGCGAGGAAGCCATAGTAACGGATACGATGGAAACCATCCGGCAGGACATGGAGGAGAAAGCGGCGGATGAACTCTTCTGCGTCGAGGGTCATGACCTTTTTTTGCCCGGCGTGGCGATAATCCTTCCAGGTGAAATCGACCTTTGCGTCATCGAGCGCGAGCAAGCGGGAATTGGCGATGGCGACGCGATGAGTGTAGCGCGCAAGGTAAGCGAGAGTCTGTTCGGGCCCCGCGAAGGGGCGCTTGGCGTAGACGATCCAATCGAGGCGCCGCGCCTTGGCGAGATGATCGGCGAAGGCGCGCGGCTGTGAAAGATGCGCGAAATCGCCGAAGAACTTCAGCTCGCCGAGCTTGAAGGCGTTGCGCAGCTCATCGAGGAACATGCCGCGAAAGAGGCGCGAGAGCGGTCGCACGGGCAGGAAGAAATCTTTGGCGCAAGAAACCCAACGTGTTCCATCGAGCGACGGTCCGCCGCCCGGGACGACGCAATGGACGTGAGGATGATGCTGGAGCGTCTGGCCCCAGGTATGGAGCACGGCGAGAATGCCGAGGTCGGCACCGAGATGGCGAGGATCGGCGGCGAGTTTGCGCAACGCCTCGGCCGCGGCCCGAAACAGGATGGCGTAAACGCGCGCCTTGTTCTGGAAGGCGATCCCGGCGATCGCGGGCGGCAAGGTGAAAATGTATAAGTTTTGACTTAATCTGACGGACGGTGTTTTCCTCCACGCATGTGAGCCGTGGCGGGGGCGGA
>Ga0181526_10003941_pt1 | contig 11818 bp, 10 predicted proteins | sample PEATcosm2014_Bin_35_FD_119750 | JGI IMG/M metagenome (GOLD analysis project Ga0181526, IMG submission 119750) | Peatland microbial communities from MTU Mesocosm Facility, Houghton, MI, USA - PEATcosm2014_Bin06_30_metaG | ecosystem: Environmental > Terrestrial > Soil > Wetlands > Peat | place...
GCCCCAAGGGAGAAGTCGTCGCCAAGCAGGCACGGGAGAGGACGTTTCGATTGGCGAAGCCGGTTGAACTGCGGATGCGAGATCGGGCGCGCCGCAGAGCACTTCCTCGATGGCGATGCGGGCGTCGCCGATGGCTTGCAGGCGCTGGCGCGGATCCTTTTGCAGGCAGCGCTGGATCAGCACACGGATGCGGGGCGAAGTGCTGGCGGGAAGCAACGACCAGTCGGGTTGTTCCTTAATGATGGCCGCGAGGGTGTCGGAGACGGTTTCGCCACTGAAGGCCATTTTCCCGGTGAGCATTTCGTACAGGAGACAACCGAAGGCCCAGATGTCGGCGCGGCGATCGACGGATTTGCCGCGAGCCTGTTCGGGGGACATGTAGGCGGCGGTGCCGAGGATGACGCCGGCCTGCGTGGCGAGGCGGCTCATGGTGGGAGAACTGGAAAGGTCAACGGGAACGATCTCGTTTTCGAGGGCTTTGGCGAGGCCGAAATCGAGAACCTTGGCGGTGCCTTCCAGTGTGACTTTTACGTTGGCGGGCTTGAGGTCGCGATGGACGATGCCGCGTTCATGGGCGTACTCGAGGGCTTCGCAGATTTGTTTGGCGATGGGCAGGGCCTCATCGGAAGAGATTGGGCCGGACTTAAGGCGATCGGCGAGGGTAGGTCCTTCGACAAGTTCCATAACCAGAGCGTGGGTAGCGCCGGAATCTTCGAGACCATAGATGGCCGCGATGTTGGGATGATTGAGGGCGGCGAGAAGTTTGGCTTCGCGGCCGAAACGGGCGAGGCGATCGTCGTCGATGGCGACAGAAGTGGGGAGAACCTTCAGGGCTACCTGGCGGCCGAGTTTGCTGTCGAGGGAGCGGTAGACTTCGCCCATTCCGCCGACGCCGAGCAGGGAATTCACTTCATAGATGCCAATTTTCGTACCGGATGTGAGGGGCATGGGATGTGCGAATTATAAGGGGAAAGGCTTGGATCCGCAAAATGGAGATAGCCGGGGAGCACGCACACAAGATTGGAAATTATCCACAGTGGCGATGGCCAAGTTAAGTTATCCTTCGCAGGCAAGTCACCTGGGTTTTCTCGGCGGAGAAAAACGAGGAATGACGGTGCCTTCCGAGGCGGCCTTAGACCCGAGTTTAAGGCCACTCTTATCGCCCGGGATGGGCGGCTACCCCAGACTCTCCTGCCCACGAAATTTGCAAATCTTCACTTACTATTTGTACGTGGCGTTGGTGCGAGCCAGTTCATCTCTGTGCGCGGTAAAGTCCGTCACGGAGGCAAATGCCGGACCGCCTAGCGGGTTCGCTTTCATGGTCGCCCGCAAGGCCGCGTTGACCTTGTCGAGGGCCTCCGCGTTCGCCGCGATGGATCGCCTCGGCGTCGACTTCGTGCTCGTGGATCGTACCGTCGGCAAGCATTTTTTCCAGCAGCGGCACGATCAGGTTCTTGCTTAGCGTATCCACCGCATCGTCTGACGCATCCGCCTTTAACTTATACGACGACCCGTGCGTATACACATCTTTCCACGTTCCGGCATGCCAGCTGTAATACCGGCTGACGTAAATGCTATCCCAGTGTTTCGTGGCACTGGCCAGCGCAGGGGAAGTAGGGTTGCCGGACTTGTAGATCTGATCCAGCACGTTCAGGATTCCCGCCAGGGACATTGCCGACCACCATTCGTCGTGAGTCGAGCCCTCCGAAGTGTGGACCAGGTTCAGATCGTTGCCATATCCCACAAGTGTCTCGTTAGCGGCAGACTTTTCCACGATAGCCCGGCTGGCCGCGGTGGACTTTTCCATGTCGGCCCACTGCTCGGGGAATATTCCAATTCCCGACGACATGAAGCTAGATCCATCCGAATTTCTCAGGAACAATCAAGGGCGAGGAGGAGCGTCTCGGGAGTGGCGTTGTCACCGAAGGTCTTGCTGAGGTGGGCGAAACGATCAATATTCCCTGGCCCGAAGATGAAGCTGCCACCAAGCTGGAAGGGATTCAGCCCAAGTCTGTGCTGACGATGGCCGGCAGCGCGGGCGCGCTTGCGGCTGTTGAAATTGTCGCCTCGGACAACGTGCAGCACATTGGCGACGCCCAGGTTGGCGATTTTGTAGGCCTGGCGCTGTTCGTCAATGAGTAGCGGGAAGTCGATTCCTGTTTCTTCCTGGAAAATACGGGCATAGTGGAGGTCGCCAAGGCTGATGGCAGAAAGAGAAGCACGCTTGTCACGGAAGTCTTGTTGGTGTTCGCGCAACTGCGCGACGTGCTCTCGGCAAAATATTCATCCATAATGGCGAAGAAAAACCACGACAGCAACGTTACTCTCCCACAACGAACCAAGGCGAATTTCCCGTCCAAACGCGTCGGGAAGAACGATATCCGCAAGCCGCTTGCTGAGAGTCTCCGCCATGATGGATCAACAGTGATGATACATGATTCTTCAGCTAAATTCAGGTCCACCCATCGACCTCCCGGTGATTGCAACGGCATGGTTTGTGGAGTCGAGATGTGGAGCGGTGGTGTAGGTGGGGCCTATCGGTTGCCGACCCTTACTGCCACCACTCGTGCCGCACTGCGTTGCGGCCGGAAACAAGTCCGTCAGAATCGTGTAGCTCCGTGATGTTCGACTCCGGCATTTCGCGCAGCAGCACCCGCGCGTTCCACACCCCGGCGCGCAACCACTCTTCGAAATACGGCTGAAGCGCGTCGAGCTTTCTCGGCTGCGTTGGACATAGGCCGACACCCCCCCGGCACCTGCATCTACTTGCGAATGTCTTGCGCTCCCAGCCGGTCAGCTCGCTTATCGCTTGGATGCTCATCCCTTTCCGTTGCAGTTCTTTTGTTCTTGCACGTCTTTCCCCGTTAACCAGTCTCGAAACCTCCTCCGTATGGAGTAGGTGCCGGTTTACCACAGCATCAAAATGTGTGGGGAAAATCAAACCGGAACTATAGACCTCTTACTCGGCCTCTGTCAGCTGTTTGCAGCTTTCCAGCACAACTGCCAAACCACGCGCAAACTCGCGGAGGCGTGTCTCATCCGATTTGGTGAATGAGGGTGCGTTTAGCTTATTTAACAACTGAACCACGGCGAATACTCGGCCGTGCTTGTCGTAAATCGGGGAACACAGGATGCTGGTTGTCCGATATCCAGTTCGCTGGTCGATATCGGGAAAGAAGGCAGGATCATTATAAGGGTCACTAATGTTGAGGGTTTCCCCGGTGCGGGCTACCCGTCCGGCAATTCCGCGCTCGATTGAAATCGTTATTTCGAATGGGTCGCTGCTGTCGTGCTGAGCGAATTGTGATCTGAGTTGGCCTCGCGCCTCGTCCACTAAGTAAACCGTCGTTCGGTCGGCGCCGATCAGTGCGCGGATTTTTGTTGCAAGAGCCTTTAAGATCTCGTCCAGGAGCGAGGCTGTGGCCCGGCGATTGGCCACGTCGAATGTCTGCAAGAACAGTGAGAACTCGGAGGACGCTCTTTCAAGGAGTGCGACGAACTGTTCGTCGGTAAGCGCGTCCACTTGGCGCTGCAGCTCTCCTTTTTGTTGCAGTTGCGCAAAAGCTGTCAGTAATTGCCCGGTTGTGGCGAGCAGGCTGGACGTGTAGGAAATGAGCCGTCCATCCTCCAGGTTCAGGATACGGTCAGCGATGTCGAGGATGCGATTGTCATGTGTGACGAGAAGAATCGAGCACTGTTGACGCTTGGCGAGGTTGTGAAGCAGGTCTACGACCTCGCGTCCTGTCTGTTTGTCCAGCGCCGCCGTAGGCTCATCGGCAAGAATGATTCTAGGCCCACGAACGAGCGCTCGTGCGATGGCGACTCTTTGCTTCTGGCCTCCGGAGAGCTGACGTGGCAGGTAGTCAGCGCGTTCACCGAGGCCGACAGTTGCCAGCATTTTCTCACATCGTTTTCGCGCCTCTCCTGGCGAAACTATATCCTCTGGGCCAAGCGACAGTTGAACGTTCTGGCAAGCAGTAAGAGAGTCCAGAAGGTTGTGCGCTTGAAAAATAAAACCGATCGACCTTCTCACCCGCACCATCGTCTTGAGATCCGCGTTCCTGAGTTCACAATCCAGCGTACGTACGCTGCCCTCATGTACGGCACGCAGTGCCCCAATCAGTGTCAATAGGGTGGTCTTGCCCGAGCCGGAAGGCCCAGTGAGCAACACCACCTCTCCCGGAAAAATATCGGTCGAAATGTTGAACAGGGTCTGCTTTCGTAGACTTCCCTGGCCGAAGTAGTGATTGAGTTGCGCGACCGAGATGACAGGCTGTATCTTCACTATATATGCTCAGAAAATTTCCGCAGGATCCGCCGTCCGGAGCTTCTGCATGGCAATTGCGCCCGAAATGCCGCAAGTCACCAATGTCATCACAAACACCAGGGCAACTCGCGCCACTGTCATGTGAATGGGCACCCCGGCCCAGTCATTCGCAACGATGTACAGCGCCTGGGCCATCGCGTATCCCGGCACGAAACCGATCACGGACAACATCGCGGACTCCTGCAACACGATCTTGAACAGGTCACGGTCGAAGTAACCCATCGCTTTCAGCGTTGCGTATTCTGAGAGTTGGTCGTTTACGTCAGCGAAAAGTATCTGATAAACGACGACGCCGCCCACCGTCAAGCCCATGAGTGATCCCAAGTTAAAGATGAATCCGAGCGGCAAATGCTTGTCCCAATAGTTTTTCTCCTGTTCCACCATTGCCTGACGAGTGTAAATGTTGACATCGTGAGGCAGGATGGACCGAAGCTTCGCCACCACCCGGTTCGCGTCGACTCCAGGCTTCAGCTTGATGAATCCAAGATCAATAAAGCCCTGCTGCCTGTTCCTGAACATTCGCAGAAAGTTCAAGTCACTCGTGATCAGATGGGCATTCGAACCAAACGTCGGTCCGAGGGTGAAAAAGCCGGCGACTTTGATGCGCCTCCCGTTAACCTCCGTAGTCACTCCGTGATCTCTTGCGAACATAGAGATGACCGGCCCATATTCCGGCCGCGACGCGCGGTCGAACAACACAAGGTCGGGAAGCTGTATTTCCTGGGCGTATTGTTGGACCTCGGGGAATTCAATTAGGGGCGTGGTAGGAAGATAACCTATGACGAGGATTTTGCGTTCCTCGAATTGCTCAGGCTCCCTCCACGTACCGATCCCGAGATAGAGAGGCGCCACCCATTGCACCTCATCAAGAGCCAGGGCACTGTATAGCCGGCGCTGGCTGAAATTGTCGGTTGAGAAGAGATATTCGTACTGCGAGCTCGTAATGATAAGGTCTCCCTGCAGGTGGTCGAACAGCTTGGTAGCACTCTCGTAAAGCGCGTCGCGCAGTCCAAGCTGCACGAGCATAAGGATGACAGCGAACGCAATTCCCGCCACGGCCACGCTGAAGCGTTGCTTCTCCCGCGTCAGTTGCAGCCATGCCAAAGGAACGCCGCGCATAGGATTTCCTGTCTTATTCAGGTTGGATCAGTACTCGAGCTTGCGCGTGAATGAGGTGTTCTGCCGGCTTGCCGTCCTTGAGGAGAACCTTCACCTCGACAACCCGTGCATCGGACAGAGCCGCCGCATCAGTATAAACCAGTTGATTCTTACCGACCTCCGTTCCGACCTGCTCGACGGTTCCGGACAATTTCGTTCCCAATCCATCGGTGGTTACCAGGGCATGGTAGCCGGACTTCACCTGCGCGATCTGTGTGTCAGGAACCTCGGCAATTACGTACATCCGCGTTGTGTCGGCGATTTCCATAATGCCTCGGGTTCCCACTTCCTCTCCAGGCCAGGCATTGATCTTAATCACCGTGCCCGAGATTGGCGACCGGACGACAGAAGCATCGAACTCGGCACGAGTGCGCTCTTCCTCTGCTGCTGCAGTCGCCACCTGCGCTTGCGCGACGTTGATGTCAGTTGTCCTCACTTCCGCCAGACTCTGCAGCTTTTCTTTCGCTTGCTCAAGCAGTTCCGCTTTGGTGTCCCTGTCGACACGCCGCACGTCGAGTTCGGATTTCGACAACACCTCCCCCGCGTACAAATCCTCAGCGCGCTGGTATTGGACCTGCGCATTTTGTAATTCCAGCTGAGTTCGCGAAACCTCGGCCCGTTGCGCCGCAACGTCGCCGGTCTTCGCACCAGCTTTTACTTGGTCCAGTCGCGTGCGTGCGACTTGCAGATTGGCCCTTGCCTGGCGCAGGGCCGCTTCAAGTTCAGCCTTGCTGTTCAATAGCGCAAGAATCTGGCCGGCACGAACCGAATCGCCTTCCCGTACTCTCAGTTCACCCACCAGTGAAGGCTGCCCGGAAAGCGACCGGGCACCGATTACGCGCACACCATCGGTCGGTTCAATGCGGCCGAGACACGCCACCCCTTTAACCGGTTCAAAACGCTCGGATGCAACAGGTGCACTCGATGGCCGGAGGAAGGCCAGGACCAAGACTACTGCCAGAATTGCCGCAAGGACCGCCACAACCCAGGCTAACTTGTGTCTAGCGCCAACTCGCGCATGGTCTCCCGGAACAGCACTCTGCGTCGGGACAACCGCGGGGGACACATGTCCGTGGTCAGGCGATGACGAGATGCCGGTGTCCATCGAAGGAGTATAACGCAGGTCACTGCAGATTGAGTCAAACTCGAACTCAGATATCGCGGCTCCACTAAAAATGGTCGCACGCCGATTATGCGGCACTTTCCGGAGCTTCGGCTCACCGGGTTCTTTGCTGCCCTTGCCAACTTGCGCTATTCTATGTGCCACTCTGAGGGTTTCCCTAGTGTGCAGACCCATTCTTCCCTTTTAGCCGACCGAGGCGGGCACTGATGCACGCACCGGAATCAATCCGCGTAGATGGACGCAGCAGTTTGCCGCTGGCGCCACGGGTGCGAGAAATGCCTCTGCTCGGCAGTACTTTGGCGCTCTTGAAGGATCCGTCCGGATTCCTGGTGAGGGCATACGAAGAACTCGGTCCTGTTTTTCGCGTCGCGGCGTTCGGTAAGGAATACACGATCATGGCGGGCCAGGAGGCGTTCCACTTCTTCTTGACCGTCGGTGAACGACATTTCAGCCGTGAGTTATTCTATCGCCGATTTGCCCACGAACTGGGGACAGAGTGCTTCGTGCTGGGCGCGCAGGGACAACAGCATTCGCGCCTGCGGAAGATGATGAAACTGGGCTTCTCCCGTCACGTTGCTTCGGCCTACATTCCCTCCATGACAAAGGCGATCGAGGAGCGTGTCCGGGCCTGGGAACCCAATCAACAACTGCACGTGATGGACACAATGGCCGATCTGGCTTTCGAGTGCTACACGTTAGTCATGGCAGGCCACTCGCTCGGGGAGTACTTTCGCGATGCGTTTTATTACTCAAACACCATCATGAAAGTTGGTGCGATGGTCCGCCCCAGTCTTCTGCTTCATCTTCCGGCCTATCGCAAAGCGAAGGCGCGGGTGTTTTCTCTGATGAACGAGCTTCTGGCCGGGCGCCGGGGGAGCACCACCGATGACCGCCAGTTCGACTTGTTCGATGCCGTTCTGGGCGCGACTGACGCCGAGGGACGTTCATTCTCCGACGCTGACATGATTGCTACCGCGCTGTACGGTTTTGTCGGCACGTTAGTTTACATGAACCGGCTGCTGTCTTATCTGGTTTTCGAGATCCTGAAGGACCCGGCGCTTCAGCAGAAGATTAGCGCAGAAGCGGATGTGGTATTCGCGAGTGCGCCTCTGAACGCGATGGCCCTGCGCAAAATGGATACGTGTTACAGCGCTTACCTGGAAAGCCTACGCTTCCACCCCGTACCGCTTGGCCTTCCTTTCCTTGTCGAGGAGGACTTCGAGTTCGCGGGGTACTTGATCAAGCGCGGACAACGCGTCGTGCTAAGCCCGTTGCCAATGCATTTTTCAGCCAAGTTCTACTCGAATCCCGCCACCTTCGATCACAAGCGTTGTGCAGAGCCGCGCTACGAGCATCATGCTCGGGGTGCGTTTGCGCCTTTTGGTTTTGGAGGACGGGTATGCGCTGCGGTTGGACTGGTCGAGGTCATCAGCATGGTGGTGATTGGAGCATTGCTTCGCAACCTGCACCTGCAACTCGAGCCGCCCGACTACCGCGTCCGCACTGAGCTGGATCCCTTACCAGGCCCGGAAGCCGCTTTCCGCATGCGCGTCCTGGAGCACCGCCAGTTGCAACTTTCACCGCAGCCGTTGCCCGAAGTCGAGGAGCGAGTGACCACGGCCATACCCGGAATGGGCTCGCATGAGCTCAACGAGATTCTGGCCAAAGCAAAGTCCGTGGAGTACTCAGCCGGTGAAATAATCATCAGAGAAGGCGATGTAGCCGCAGAATTCTTCATCATCCTCGACGGTCAAGTCGAGGTGTTCAAGAACGTACACCAGCCGCGGGAACATCAGCAGTCGTTGGCCCAAATTGGACCTGGGGAGTTCTTCGGCGAAATCGGGTTGCTCCGGAAGGTGCCGCGGACCGCGAGTGTGCGCGCGATGACGCCGGTGAGGATACTTGTGCTTGACCGCAATACCTTTATCACTTTCGTTTCCGAATGTGACCTCGTCAGTGAGCAGATTGCTGACCTTGCCCGGCGGCGTCTCATGTCCACCCGGCTGGCGGAAGTGCTCCCGCAGCTTTCGCAACAGCAGTTGAATCGTCTCCTCCCGAACTTTACGCTGGCGCGCTTCCGTCCGGGCGATGCGATCGTCCACCAGGGTGATCCTGCCGACCTGTTCTACATCATCGTCAGCGGGCGGGTGGAGGTGGTCAATCATCGTCCCGGTGGAGAGGACCTGATCCTGGGCGAACTTGGCGCTGGGGAGTGGTTTGGCGAAATGGCGCTTCTGCTGGGCCGCACGCGAACGGCAACAGTTCGAGCTGCCGGCGCCGAGGATGTCGAAGTGATGGGGCTCGATCGTGAGAATTTCCAGCGACTCATGGCCGAATCGGAAGCAGCCAACTTCGACGTGGCCAGCGTCATGTTCAAGCGGCTACTCTCCTCGCAGGCATGAAGGCACCTAACCACAAAACTTCGTCCGCGCAGCCCTGGACACCTGATCGAAATTTTACAATGGAGGAAGCGATGAGCGACGAAAAACAGAGTCCCCAAGGCCAAGAAACCATAAAGCCTGCCGGAGGCAAGATGGATGCCGCAAACGAAGAGTGAGAACAACAGATGGTTCTTCATGATGCCTCCTTTGGAACACAAAAGCTCTGGTCACGGTTACGGACGAGATTGAACGTGACCGTGACCAAGATTTCGAACCAGTTGCCGATGCAGGAGTTGCTAGACTCGTGCCAGCGAATGCATTAAGTTTGAGAAGAGGAGACTTATGGCTGAGACGCCCTCTACAATGCTTCCGCTTGGTACGACCGCTCCAAACTTTAACCTTCCGGACCCTAATGGGAAGTTCGTGTCGTTGGATGATTTCAAGGATGTGCTGGCCCTCCTGGTCGTGTTCATTTGCAATCACTGCCCTTATGTGAAGCACATTCGGACGCAATTTGCATCTCTCGCTAAGGAGTATCAGTCGCGCGGGGTGGGCATTGTCGCCATCAACTCGAACGATGTTGAGAGCTACCCGGAGGACGGGCCTGAGAAAATGGCGGAAGAGATCAAGCAGGCAGGCTACACCTTTCCCTATCTCTACGACCAAAGCCAGCAAGTGGCCAAAGCCTATCGAGCCGCTTGCACGCCGGACCTCTACCTCTTCGATCGGGACCACCGCCTCGTCTACCGGGGACAGTTCGATGACAGCCGACCCGGTAACGCGCGTCCGGTCACCGGCGCAGATCTGCGCACAGCTCTCGACGCGGTGTTGGCCGGGTGCGCGGTTCCCGGAAACCAAAAGCCAAGCGTGGGTTGTAATATTAAGTGGAAGGGCCGAAACGCTCCCGATTACTTCTCGAATTCATAGCATTGCCAGGATCTTGTTCCAGTGCGCGAAGCCTTTTGATTGCCACGAAGAGCGCCAGCGGCGTATCGCCGAGCATGTCTACTGGAAGCAAGCTAACCGCTCGCCGCTGAACTTTCTCGCTGTCGACAGCCACGAGCCGCCGGGGCCGCTATGAAAATAAAACCCCATGAATTACATTAACTTCTGATTGGTCCGGTAATCTGGCGGAGGCCCATGAGACGATTCCTCATCGCGGTTTATTCCTGCGCTCTATCTTCCTTGTCCCTCTCATCTCAGACACCACCCGAAGCCACGAAAGCCTTCGAAGAACAAACCCTCGCCATCAATGTCTCCCAGTACGGTATCAATTACCCGGAAAAGTTCGTGCTCATGCAAAATCGCATGGGCATCCGCATCGAGTATGTCGTCGACCGCGGCCGCCTTCAGCTTTGGATATCCCCGCAAGCCGGCAAGTCCATGAGCTACAAGGACCGCAACTTTTCTAACCGCGATGACCACTCTGACATCTTCGAACGCATCCTGTTGCCGGGTCTGAATCCCGCCGACTTCCTGAGTTGCGACTACGATCCGTTCCACTCGATCCTTCACTTTAAAGATCAGACTCTGCATATCGCGCAGGTCTACGACAAGCCTGTCGTCCTACTCTGGTTTGAAAAGGATGGCTTTGTGGACCTGAAGAGCGCGAAAGACGACACGGTCATCGATCGCGCGCCAAAGCTCTTTCATGTCGCGCACCCCGATCGTGGTTACGTTTTGGATCATGTTGCCGTAATCGGCGCTGGTGACGGCGCATTCCAGCATCAACATGCGCTGGATGCGGGCCGGCCCACGTATGCTCGTGCCTATCTGAAGGCTGGGCAGCCTCTGGCCATTGCCGCAGAGTTGCAGCGCGAAAACATGACGAAGGACGCTACGCAGGTCGTGGCCGAGGGCATCGATGCGACCCTGGCTGCCAACGAGAAGAAAATTATCCAAGCGCTGGATACAGGTCGCTTCACCCTGAAGGGCCGCCCCGAGATGCAGCAACTACTCGACAAAAGCCGCAGAGTCGCACTCTCCATGCAAGATGAGCGCGGCTTCATGCGCTCCACCAATCAGTACATCTACTATCTACTCTGGTTCCGGGATGGCGGCAAGAACACTTCGCACCTCGCGCAATCCGGATGGATTCAGCCCGCTCGCTGGCAGGCCGACTTTTCTCTGCGCAATCCCAACATCAGCACGCAAGATCCCATGGGAATCTTCTTCGGTCAGGTCATGGCCGGTCCGATTACGAAATGGGAAGAAGACGGCCTCTTCTATGTCATTTGGCCCGCTTTTATGTATTGGACCCAGAGCGGCGACGACATCTTCACCAAAGGCACGTACATCAAAACCATGGAAGACGCCATGGACTGGCTCGAGCGCTATAGCTTCGATCCCCAGCGCGGGCTCTTCTATCGCTACTACTACAGCGAGTCCATGCTCACGGGCAGCCGGGATGATGGCTATGACGACGCAACCGGTGCACCTGCGAATCGCTTCCCTTCTCTCTACGAGGGCCAGCTGATCAAAAAGAGCTACGACCTCTACATCAACAGCCTGAATCTTGCCTGCTATTACATGCTCGCAGCGATGGAGAATGGCGAGCGTGCCGATCTGTACCTCAAGAAGGCCAACGCGCTCGAGCAACATCTCGAGCCGTTCTATCAGACAAAGGAGCGCTTACCGATCTATGGCGAGCTCGTCACGGACAAAGGATCTGTCGTTCAGGCCAAGCCCTACGGCCTGGACGAAGGGGACTATCAGTGGAGCTTCTCTCTGCCGATGTTCCAACCCTTTGCGCCGAAGAACTTTCGTCGCTTTGGCAACTCGCTCTACGACGACCTGCACGCGGATCCCACCGGCATGTTCATCAGCGCC
>Ga0181526_10003944_pt1 | contig 11815 bp, 10 predicted proteins | sample PEATcosm2014_Bin_35_FD_119750 | JGI IMG/M metagenome (GOLD analysis project Ga0181526, IMG submission 119750) | Peatland microbial communities from MTU Mesocosm Facility, Houghton, MI, USA - PEATcosm2014_Bin06_30_metaG | ecosystem: Environmental > Terrestrial > Soil > Wetlands > Peat | place...
CGACCGTCTGAACGGCAGCAACGTGTTCAACGTGACCTTCAGCAAGGGCGTCGATGGCTTCGGCAGCACCGCGAATGACAATCCTCTGGCCTCGCGTCCCGGCGGTCGCGTCGACTTCTCGAAGATCGAAGCCTATGTCGGCAGGACGCAGCCGCTGATCGGCAACCTCTCGGCGCTGCTGCAGGGTTATGGCCAATATGCCTTCACCCCCCTGCTGCTGCCCGAGCAGTGCAGCTTCGGCGGACGGGTCTTCGGCCGCGCCTACGATCCCTCGGATCTGCTCGGAGACAGCTGCTGGGAGGCGAGCGCCGAGCTCCGCTACGATCTTCCGCCGACGTTCGCGCTCGCCCAGCTCTACACCTTCGTCGACTACGGCAGCCTGCGCAACATCGACGTCGCCGGTGTAGCATCCGCCAGCCACGGCGCCTCCACCGGCGGAGGCCTCCGCGTCGGACGGCCCGATCTCGTCACCATGGATGTGTCGGTGGCAAAGGCGATCGACGGGCCGCGCGACGACCAACGATTCTTCATCGTCCTGACGACGCACAACTAGAGCCGATCATGTCCTCTCGCATGCGCAAAGTGCTGCTCGCGACGCCTGCCGTCCTGGCGCTCATCGCCGGCCCGGTCGCCGGCAATCCGCTGCAGTTTCCGCTGCTGGGCGGAAGCCCCAACCTTCAGTTTCCGCTGCTGGGCGCAAATTCCAAACTTCCCAGCCCGGCGAGACCGTCGGCCGCGGTGACACCGTCGACCGCCAAAAGCGGCGGCAGCTGGCCGGTCGTCAATTTCGGCCTGGGAACATTGTTCAGCTTCCTCCAGCCGGGCTCGGCCACCGCGGTGTCGAACCCGGCGACCGGCGTCGCCAGCAGGTCGAACGGCTTCCTGTTCGGTTCGGGCAACGGCCTCCTGTTCGGTACCGGCACCGGGATCGATACGGCCGGCGTCGCGGCGACGACCGGCGACACCGGCACCAGCGACGTCACGTCGGGAAAGCTCGCAACCTGGGGGACGAGCTCGAGCAATGGCAATGGCAATGGCTTTGGGTACGGCAACATCACCGCCAACGGCGGCGGCCTTGCTGCTCTGGTGGCGCCCGGGGTGGGCGATTCCGGGACGGTTGGCGCCACCGTGGGGACCGCCGCGCCCGGCTCGAGCAACGGCGTCACCCTCGACTTCTACGGCGACCGGCTGATCTCGCTCGCGGTCGGCGATTCGGCCGCGTCGAGCGTGAAGGACGTGGCGACCGGCCAGCCGCTGAATTCGCTGGCGGCGGACGGCAAGCGCAGACCCCATGGCGGCCATGTCGAGCTGACCGCGGGCGCCGTCCGCAAGTTGGTGGATTCCGTCGTCAACAACAGCGGCGTCGTCGAGGCCCGATCGGTCGGCAGGCGCAACGGGCTGATCGTGCTCGGCGCCGCAACCGACAAGGCCAGGTCGGGCGCGGCGACATCGACGGCGCTGCTTTCCGCAACGACCCCGGCGGCGGGTGGCGGCCAGACGTCCGGCAGCAGCACCAGCAGCAGCGGCTCGGCTCCGGCGGGGCCGCCGGGCGGGCAGGCCCTGCATCCGGCGATCGGCGACCGGAATTTCACCGGAATGCCGCCGCCCAACGAGACCCGCTTTGCCGCCGACGAGGTGATGATCCAGCTCGGTGCCGGTGTCTCGTCCGGCCAGCTGCAGGCCATCGCGAAACGCTTCGGCCTCGCCGTCGTCACATCGGAGAGCCTGTCGATCGTCGGGCGCACCCTTGCCCGGATGCGCATTACCAACGGTCGGCCGGTGCCGGAGGTGATCCGCGCGCTCGAGGCCGCCAGGCTGCCGATCGTGGTAACGCCGAACTATCGGTTCGCGCTGGTGCTGGATACCGCCACGCCGGCGCCATCGTCCGCCCATGCGGACCAGTACGTCGTCGACACCTTGCATCTGGCGCAGGCCCATGGGCTGTCGCGGGGCGACGACGTCCTCATCGCGATGATCGATTCGGGGGTCGATGCCGGGCATCCCGACCTCGAGGGTACGGTCCGGGACCGCTTCGACGTGCAGGGCACCGCCGGACCCGCCCATCCCCATGGAACCGGCATGGCCGGCGCCATCGCGTCGCACCTGCAGCTGCTCGGGGTCGCGCCCGCCGCCAAGCTGCTCACCGTCCGGGCGTTTGCGCCCGGCAGCACCGACGCCATCCTCAAGGGCCTCGATTGGGCGGTCCGCAAGGGCGCCCGCATCATCAACATGAGCTTTGCCGGGCCGTTCGATCCGATGCTGCAGGAGGCGCTCAAGCGCGCCAGCGCCAGCGACGTGCTCCTGGTGGCGGCCGCCGGCAACGCCGGTCCGAAGTCGCCGCCGTTGTACCCGGGAGCCGATCCCCATGTGATCGCCGTGACGGCGACCGATGGCGACAACAATCTGTTCGCGGAGGCCAGCCGCGGTCGCCACGTCTCGGTCGCGGCGCCCGGCGTCGGCGTCCTGGTCGCGGCGCCCGACGCCACCTACCAGCTCACCACCGGTACGTCGGTCGCGGCCGCCCATGTGAGCGGCGTCGCCGCGCTGCTGATGGCGCGAAACCCCAATGCCGACGCCGCCACCATCCGCACGATCCTGCAATCCACCGCGAAGGATCTCGGGCCGAAGGGCAGGGATGACCAGTTCGGCTGGGGCCTCGTCGACCCGCTCAAGGCCCTGACCTCCCTCGACGCGCAGGCGGCGAGGTGAAGAGCCCGCCTTGAGGGCGTTTACGCCCGTCGCCCATGGGCCGCGCGGTCACCCCCGGATCGCGTCTTGACATCAAAGTATCGCGTCAAATATGCCCTGATGCATGCGGGCCACCCCGACCATTGACGACGATGTGACGGCCGAGTTCGGGCGGCAGATGAGCCGAGCAAAGCTGAGCGGGCCCTCCGTTACCAGCTCGGTCGACCTCGGCGGGGTACGCATCGCCGGCATCGACAACATTGCCGAGGTGCTCGCCGCATCGGAGGGCGAGGCATTCAGGTGAGTCTGGTCGATGCCGACGCCGTGACGCTCTGCCCGGCCGATGGCGACTTTGCGCGTTTTCCCGGACTGCGGTGTTCCAACCCGCTGCTACCATGACGTCGCAGGTCCACGCCATCGCGGCGTCGGTGTATGCTTCGCCCATGCGGGTGATCGGCATGGCGGGCTGGAGCGGGGCGGGGAAGACGACGCTGCTGTCGAAGCTCGTCCCGCGCCTGGTGGCGCGGGGGTTGCGGGTATCGACCGTGAAGCATGCCCATCACGACTTCGATCTCGATCAGCCGGGCAAGGATTCGCATGTCCACCGGCAGGCCGGCGCGACCGAGGTTCTGATCTCGTCGGCGCGGCGTTTCGCCCTGGTGCACGAGCTGCGCGGCGCCGCCGAGCCCACGCTGGCGGAGCTCCTCGCGAAGCTGGCGCCGGTCGATCTGGTGATCGTCGAGGGGTTCAAGCGCGGAGCGCATCCCAAGCTCGAGGTGTTTCGCGCCGACGTCGGCAAGCCGCTCCTGCATCCGGACGATCCGCACATCGTCGCCATCGCGTCGGCTCGGCCTCTGGTGACCGCGACGGTGCCGGTCGTCGACCTCGACGACATCGACGCCATCATCGACATCGCGCTTGCCGGCGCGGCGCCCATCACCACTCTGGCGGTTCCAACCGGGAGCCGCTGATGGCGCAACTGTCGGATGACTGCTTTGCGTTCGGTGGGCCGCTGCTGTCGGTCGCCGACGTCGAGCAGCTGATAGCCCGGCGCGTGGTCCCGGTCCCCGACATCGGGTCGGTGGACCTCCAGGGCGCGCTGGGGCGGGTGCTCGGCCACGACCTGCTGGCTCCGGTCGACCTGCCGCCGTTCGACAATTCCGCGGTCGACGGCTTTGCGGTCCGTCACGACGACCTCGACCCGGAGGCGGAGACCCGGCTGCCGGTGATCGACCGGGTGACGGCGGGCCGCGCCTCGGCGCGGGCGATCGTCGGCCGTTCCGCCATCCGCATCTTCACCGGCGCCCCGATGCCCGACGGCGCCGACACCGTGTTCATGCAGGAGGACTGCCGCATCGAGGGCAGCCAGGTGGTGGTGCCGCCGGGGTTGCGCTTCGGGGCGAACCGGCGGCTCGCCGGCGAGGACATCCGCGCCGGAACGGTGGCGCTGCCGGCCGGCCGGCGGCTGCAGCCGCAGCACCTGGCGCTCGCCGCGGCGCTGGGGGTCGACACCCTCGCCGTCCGCCGGCGCATCCACGTCGCGCTGTTCTCCACCGGCGACGAGATCGTCGAGCCCGGCGTGCCGCTGCCGCCCGCCGCGCTCTATGACGCCAACCGGCATCTCGTCGCCGGCCTGCTCCGCGGTCTCGGCGCCGAGATCACCGACCTCGGCATTCTCGCCGACGACCAGGATCTGCTCGCCGAGGCGATCAGCGCCGCCGCCCTGACCCACGACCTGGTGCTGACCACCGGCGGCATCTCGACCGGCGAGGCCGACCATGTCCGTCCCGCCGTCGAGCAGATCGGCCGGCTGGTGTTCTGGCGCGTCGCCATCAAGCCGGGGCGCCCGGTCGCCATGGGGGTGATCCGCGGCGCCGCCTTCGTCGGCCTGCCGGGCAATCCGGTCGCCGCCTTCGTGACGTTCGCCCGGGTGGTGCGCCCGCTGGTGCTGCGCCTTGCCGGCGCCTTGCCGGAGGTCACCGTGATGCTGCCGGTGCGCGCCGGCTTTTCCTACCGCAAGAAGAAGGGCCGGCGCGAATATGTGCGCGTCACCCTGCGCCCGATGGCGGACGGCGGCGTCGAGGCGATCAAATACGCCCAGGAAGGCGCCGGCGTCATCACCTCGCTGACCGAGACCGACGGCCTCGCCGAGCTCGCCGAGGACGTCACCGACGTGCGCCCCGGCGCGATGATCGGATATCTGCCCTATCAGGCACTGGTCGGGTAGCGGCAGTCGTAGGGTGGGCAACGCATGTTGTGCTGAATTTGATCAGCATTCTGTGTCTTGGGGATTTGTTTGGCCAATGTGTGCGCCACGAACTCGGCGTCCTCCCTCTCCCCAGCGGGGAGAGGGTCGGGGTGAGGGGGCTCCGGCGCTACTGATAGGTCGGTAACCCCCTCACCCCAGCCCTCTCCCCAAATGGGGAGAGGGAGCTCCGCCGTGCCGGTTACGCGTCAGAATACCAACCCCTCCTTGATCACCACCCAGCGGCCGTTCTGCACCTGCTGCACCTGCGCGATCACCTCGGGCAGGTGCTCGGTCTTGCTGAACTTGACCGGCGGCGAGTTGAAGATGTCGCGGAACTCGGCGCCGGATTCGAGCGCATCGAGGAATTTCTGGCCGGTCAGGTCGCGGCCGGCGAGGTTGACGAAGAACGCGAAAGTCTCAACCGCGTTGTAGCCGATCACCGCCTGGGTGTTGGCATCGATGCCGAACATCTTCTTGTAGCTCGCCAGCCACTCCTTGACCTTGCCCTTCGCGGTGTCCTCGTACGGCACCTCGAAGGCGGCCGCCGCGTACAGGCCCTCCACCGCGTCCTTGCCGAGCGCCGGGACCTCGAGAACGTTGGTCGGCGAGGCGCCCAGGAAGGTGACGTTCCAGCCGAGCTTCTTCGCCTCCGCCATGGCGCCGATGGTCTCGCGGATGATCGTCCCCAGCACCACCAGGTCGCAGCCGTCGGACTTCATGCGCGCGATCTGCGCGGAAAAGTCCGAGGCGCCGCGCTTGTAGCTGGTGATCGTCCCGGGCTGCAGCTTCATGGCGGCCAGTTGTTTGCTGAAGCCGTCGAGCACGTTCTTGCCGTACTCGTCGTCCTGATGCATCAGGCACGGCTTCTGCGCGTGCTTGGTCTCGATCATGTACTTGACGGCCGCGCGGGTCGATTCGACGTAGGGCAGCAGGTTGTTGAACTTGAGCCGCTCCTGCGGCTTTCCCGGGTCGAACCTGAAGGTGAACTCGGCGGCGGTGAGCGGGAACAGCTGGGTCACGCCGGCCTCGAGCACGATGTCCTGGGCGGCCAGCACGGTCGGCGAGCCCATGGCGCCGATCATCGAGAACACCCGGTCCTTCTCGATCAGCTTCTGCGTCGCCAGCACGGCGCGCTTGGGATCGTAGCCGGAGTCCTCGATCACCAGCTTGAGCTTGCGGCCCTTGACGCCGCCCGCCGCGTTGATCTCCTCCACGGCGAGCTTCATGCCGTTGGCGACCGACACGCCCCAGCCCTTGATCGGGCCGCTGAGATCCTGGTGGGTGCCGACCACGATCTCGCCGTCCGAGATGCCCTGATTGGTGACCCTGGTCTGCGCCGCCGCCGGCGCCGCCGTCAGCGCCACCATGGCGGCGCCGAGCACCGCGGTACGAAGCCTCATTTGCGTGTTCTCCCTCGTGGATACCCGCGGACGTTGGCCCGCGGCGCGGCTCCGTTGGATTCGGTCCGCCTGTGATGCCGCAATCGTAGCGCAGGATGTGGACGGGCGTAAGCCGCATCGGCGAGATGGAGGACTTATGGAGGACTTGACGCGGGCCCACCTCTCCCCGCGTGTGGGGAGAGGTCGACCGCGTCCTTGCGCGGTCGGGTGAGGGGGCGTCTCAACGCGCCGAACCCGTTGAAAGAGCCCCTCACCCCGACCCTCTCCCCGCAAAGCGGGGAGAGGGAGAAGAGGCGCTGCTCTCACTGCAACCACCAACACCACCGTCACCCCACGGCGGAATACATCGCCTCGATCTCGCCGCGGTACTTCTCGTTGACCAGCTTGCGCTTGAGCTTCATGGTCGGGGTGAGCTCGTCGTCCTCGGCGGTCAGCTGCTGCTCGATCAGATGAAAGCGCTTGATGGTCTCGACCCGGGCAAAGCCGGCATTGACCTTCTCGATCTCGCCCCAGATCAGGTCGCGCACCTGCGTCGTGCGGCACAGGCTCGCATAGTTGGTGAACGGGACCGCGTTGTCCTGGGCGAATTTCTCCACGTTCTCGTGGTCGATCATGATGAGGCAGGTGAGGTACGGCCGGCGGTCCCCGACCACTACGGCGTCGCTGACATAGGGCGAGAATTTGAGCTGGTTCTCGATCTCCGACGGCGTGATGTTCTTGCCGCCCGCCGTGATGATGATATCCTTCATGCGGTCGGTGATGCGCACGTAGCCCTCGTCGTCGATCAGGCCGACGTCGCCGGTGTGCAGCCAGCCGTCGCGGTCGACCGTCTCGGCGGTACGCACCGGCTGGTTGAGATACCCCATGAACACGAAATCGCCGCGGATCAGGATCTCGCCCGCCGGCGAGATCGTCACCTCGCCGTAGGGCACGGCCTTGCCGACGGTCGCGAGCTTGATCGCGTCGGGCGGCATGACGGTGGCGAGCCCGCCGTTCTCGGTCTGGCCGTAGACCTCGTACATGTTGAGCCCGAGCGCCAGGTACCAGCGGATCAGATCCGGCGCGATCGGCGCCGCGCCGGTGAACAGCCAGCGGCAGCGGTCGATGCCCATCATGGTGCGGATGTTGCGCAGCGCCAGCCAGTAGGCGAGCTTGAAGGCGATGCGCTCAGGGACCGTCGGCCGCCGGCGCGCCAGCCGCGCGTCGGCGATGCGGTAGCCGGCGGCGATGGCGATCCGGTACGCCCACTGCTCGAACGGGGTCGCGTCCTTGAGCGCGATCATCACCGACGAGTAGAACCGCTCCCACACCCGCGGCACCGCGCCGAACAGGGTCGGCTGCACCTCGCGGATGTTCTCCGCCACCGTCTCCGGGCTCTCCGCATAGTTGGAGATGGCGCCGGTGGCGATCGCATAGTAGGCGCCGGCGATGCGCTCGGCGACGTGGCACATCGGCAGGAAGGCGAGCCGCTCGTCACCCTCGCGCCACGTCAGCACGTCGACGCTGTGGCGCATCTGGGTGACGATGTTGTGGTGGCTGAGCATGGCGCCCTTGGGCGGCCCGGTGGTGCCCGAGGTGTACACCAGGACGGCGAGGTCCTTCGGCCCGCGCGAGGCGATCATCTCCGCCCACAGCGGCTCGCGGCGCGCCATGTGGGCGCGGCCGCTCGCCAGGAACGCGTCGAGCGACACGCACATCGGATCGTGGAAGTCGCTCAGGCCCTCCATGTCGAAGATCACGATGCGCATCAGCGTCGGGCACTGCGCGCGCGCCTCGAGCGCCTTGTCGAGCTGCTCGTCGTCCTCGACGAACAGCACACGGGTGCGCGAATCGTCGATCAGGTAGGCCACCTGCTTGGTCGAATCGGTCGGATAGATCCCCGACGAGACGCCGCCGGCGCACAGGATGCCGATGTCCGCATAGCTCCATTCGGGAACCGTGTTGGCGAGCACCGAGGCGACGTCGCCCGGCCGGAACCCGATCGCATGCAGCGCATAGGCGATCTCGCGGGCCCGCGCCAGCCAGTCGTTCCAGGTGATGGTCTTCCAGATCCCCATGTCCTTCTCGCGCATCGCCGGCCGCTCGCCGCGCCGCTCGACCGCGCGCAGAAAGCTCCTCGGCAGGGTCTCCGCCACCGTGAGGTTTTCCATCTCTATCTCCACGTCTTGCGCTTCTTCCAGCGGCGCTCGCCGCGGGCGCCGGCCTCCTTGGCGCCCAGATAGAACTCCTGGATGTCCTTGCTCGCCATCAGCCGCTCACAGGTATCCGCCATGACGATGCGGCCGACCTCGAGCACGTAGCCGTACTGCGCGGTTTCCAGCGCCATGCGGGCGTTCTGCTCGACCAGCAGCATGGCGACGCCCTGCTCGGCGTTGATGCGCCGGATGATGCCGAAGATCTCCTTGACCAGCAGCGGCGAGAGCCCGAGCGACGGCTCGTCGAGCAGCAGCAGCTTCGGCCGGTTCATCAGCGCGCGGCTGATCGCCAGCATCTGCTGCTCGCCGCCCGACAGGAAGCCGGCCGGCTGCTCGAGCCGCTCGCGCAGGCGCGGAAAATACCCGTACACCCGCTCCAGGTCGCGCGCCACCGCGTCGCGGTCGCGGCGCAGGAACGCGCCCATCATCAAGTTCTCGCGCACCGACAGGAACGGAAACACCTCGCGCCCCTCCGGGACGTGGCTGAGACCGAGGCGGACGATGCGGTCGGCGTCCATGCGCTGGATCGGCCGGCCGTCGAGCTCGACGCTGCCCTTGAGCGGATCGAGCACGCCGGAGATGGTCTTGAGGATGGTGGTCTTGCCGGCGCCGTTGGCGCCCAGCACCGTGACGATGCGGCCGCGCGCCACCTCGAGGCTGACCCCGCGCACCGCCAGGATCGGCCCGTAGGTGCTCTCGATGTTGCTGACCCGCAGGATGACGTCGTCGCCCATCGCGGCCTCTCATGCGCCCAGATAGGCGGCGACGACGTCGGGATGCCGCTGGATCTCGGCCGGCGTGCCGAGCGCCAGCACCCGCCCGTAGTTGAGCGCCAGCACCCGGTCGGACACGCGATTGACCAGCGTCATGTCGTGCTCGACCATCAGCACCGTGATGCCGAACTCGTCGCGGATGTCGCGGATCCAGAACGCCATGTCGTCGGTCTCCTCGACGTTGAGCCCCGACGACGGCTCGTCGAGCAGCAGCAGCTTCGGTTCGCTGCACAGCGCGCGGGCGAGCTCGCACACCTTGCGCACGCCGTAGGGCAGGCCGGCGATCAGCTGGTCGCGCCAGCGCTGCAGGTTGAGGAAGTCGATCACCCGCTCGACGCGGTCGCGGTGGGCGTACTCGGCGCGCCGCACCTTGGGCAGGAACAGCACGTCCTCCCACGGCCAGGTGGTGCCGTGGCGGTGGCGGCCGACCAGCAGGTTGCTGAGCACGGTGGCGTTCTCGAACAGCTCGATGTTCTGGAAGGTGCGGGCGATGCCGAGCTTCGCCACCGCGTGCGGCGGCACGTTGGTGATGTCGCGGCCGGCGAAGATGAGGCGGCCGGCGCTCGGCCGGTAGAACCGCGAGATGACGTTGAAGATCGAGGTCTTGCCGGCGCCGTTGGGGCCGATCATGGTGAAGATCTCGCCGTCCTCGATCGCGAAGCTCACGCCGTCGACGGCGGTGAGGCCGCCGAAGCGCAGGGTGATGCCGTCGACGATGAGGCAGCTCATCGGTTGCGCTCGGATTTGACGTAGGTCTTCACGCGCCGGAACGTCGCCTTCTTGTACAGCGGAAACAGGTCGAGATAGAGCTTGAGCTTGCGCCAGCGCCCGTAGATTCCGTACGGCTCGAAGATGATGAACACCACGATGATGACGCCGTAGATCGCGCCCTTGAGGCCGGCGGCGCCGCCGACCCGGGCGATGGTCTCCTCGATCCCGGAGGAGACCCCGGAAGGCGCGCCGAGCGTGGCGGCGATGCCGGCGGCGAGGTGCGGCAGGTCGTCCTTGAGCAGGGTGAGGAACGGGTCGACCATCACCACGAAGATGGCGCCGAGCACGGCGCCGTGCAGGCTGGAGATGCCGCCGATCAGGATCACGATGATGAACTCCAGCGACAGCAGCAGGGTGAACATCTCCGGGCTGATGAACGACAGCTTGTGCGCGTAGAGGCAGCCGGCGAGCCCGGTGACCGCGGCGCTGATCGAGAACGCCAGCACCTTGTAGACCGCGAGGTTGACGCCCATGCTGCGCGCCGCGGTCTCGCTGTCGCGCAGCGCCACGAAGGCGCGCCCGGTGGGCGAGCGCAGGATGTTGAGCGCCGCCAGGATCACCAGGACGAGGACCGCGAGGCACAGATAGTAGAACGCGGTGCCGTCGCGGCTGAGCGTCCAGCCGGCGACCTCGATGGCCTTCACCCGCAGGCCCTCGTTGCCGTTGGTCACGCTCTCCCAGCGCGCCGCCACCTCCTCGACGATGAAGCCGAACGCGATGGTTGCGATCACCAGATAGATGCCGGCGAGCCGCAGCGCCGGAAAGCCTACCGCGGCGCCGACAGCGCCGGCGATCGCCCCGGCGAGCGGGAAGTAGACCACGAACGGCACCCCGAGCCTCTGCATGTACGCCGCCGTGTAGGCGCCGATCGCCAGGAACGCCGCGTGCCCGAGCGAGGCCTGCCCGGTGAAGCCGACGAGGATCAGCAGGCCGACGCCGACGATGGCGTAGATGAAGACGAAGACGATCTGGCTCTGCAGGTAGGAGCCGACCGCCAGCGGCGCGAGCAGCACCAGCAGCATCAGCGTCCCGTACGACCAGTAGTACCCGGCGTGCTTGAACAGCCGGATGTCCTGGTCGTAGTCGGTCTTGAAGATGGTGCGCATCGGCTACGGCCGGTCCCCGGTGAGTTGGCGCACCACTCGCAAGCCGTCATGCCCGGCCTTGTGCCGGGCATCCACGTCTTGCGGGCAGCAAGCGAAGGCGTGGATGGCCGGGACAAGCCCGGCCATGACGCGGAGAGTCTTTTCAGTCGCGCCGCGCATGCCGCTACACCTTCTTGCGCATGTTGAGGCCGAGCAGGCCCTCGGGCCGCACCATCAGCACCGCGAGCAGCACCACGTAGGCGGCGACGTCCTTGAAGCCTTCGGGCAGGTAGAAGCCCGACAGCGTCTCGACGATGCCGATGATGACGCCGCCCACCAGCGCCCCCGGAATGCTGCCGAAGCCGCCGAGCACCGCGGCCGGGAACGCCTTGAGGCCGAGGAAGCCGATGTTGGTGTGGATGAACGCGATCGGCGCCAGCAGCACGCCGGCGAAGCCGGCGACCGCGGCGCTGATCGCCCAGATCAGCGAGAACACGCGCTTGACCGGGATCCCCATGTAGTAGGCGCCGAGCATGTTCTGCGAGGTCGCCTGCATGGCGACGCCGGTGCGGGTCTTGTTGAAATAGACCCACAGCGCGGCGCACAGCAGGATGGTGGCGACGATCACCGACAGCTTGTCGTAGGCCAGCACCAG